>Ga0247763_1001566_pt1 | contig 12907 bp, 10 predicted proteins | sample UWRJL141409B4_FD_179926 | JGI IMG/M metagenome (GOLD analysis project Ga0247763, IMG submission 179926) | Plant litter microbial communities from Arlington Agricultural Research Station in Wisconsin, United States - UWRJ-L141-409B-4 | ecosystem: Environmental > Terrestrial > Plant litter >...
TCTCGCCCAGGGCGCGGCCCATCCCGAGGATGACTGCGGCCACCATGCCCGAGCGGGCTCCGGGCAGCACGACGCGCCAGATCGTCTGCCATTGCGTAGCGCCCATGGCGAGCGACCCTTCCCGATAGGACCGCGGCACTGCCTGCAGCGCGTCCAGGGAGATCGCGATGATGGTCGGCAGGATCATGACGCCGAGGATCACGGACGCGGCCAACCCGGACGCCCCGGGCCCGCCGAGGTGCTGCCGGATGAAGGGGAGCACCACGACGATGCCCATGAACCCATAAACGACGGACGGGATGCCGGCGAGGATCTCGATGGTGGGCTTGAGGAACTGGCGCGCGCGAGGGGGCGCCATCTCGCCGAGCACGATCGCGCAGGCGACGCCGAGCGGCACACCCAGCGCCAGTGCACCGGCCGTCACCAGCGCCGATCCGACGATCATGAGCGTAATGCCGTAGCGACCGGCGGTCGGATGCCAGTCTGTCGAGAAGAAGTTGGCGAGCCCGACTCGATAGACCAGCGGCCCTCCTTCTCGCAGGGTGAAGAACGTGATGGACGCGAGGATACCCAGGCTGCTGAGCGCCAGCAGCAAGAGCACGCGCTCGACGAATTTGTCGGGTGCACGCATGCGAGCTCTCAAGTTCTGGGCGGCAAGAGCCCTTCGCTCCGGGTCGAGTCTCGCCCCGCCGGCCCCCTGATCCAGGCGATGAAGGCCTGGGCGTCCGTGCGAGGTGCGGCTGGAACCACGAATAGAAAGGGGCGGACCAAGGGGTACTGTCCCGCATCGATGTTGGCTTCCGTCGCGTCGACGCCATCCAGCCTGAGCGCTCGGATTGAAGCATCCACGAGCCCGATCGAGACGTACCCGATCGCGGCCGGGTCGCCGCCGACCATCTGTCGCACCGTTCCCGTCGAGTCTTGCACCAACGCGGACGCGACGATCCGCCGTCCGCCCATGACCAGCGTCTCGAATGCGGCGCGGGTGCCCGAGCCGTCCTCGCGCGTGATCACGGTGATGGGCAAGTCCAGCCCGCCCAAGCGGCGCCAGTTGTCGACGTCGCCGGAGTAGATCGCCCTGACTTGTTCGAGCAGCAGATCGTGCACGGGCAGCGTCGGATGGACCACGATTGCGATGCCGTCGCGAGCCACCTCGATGCCGTTCACTCGCTGGCTCTCGTCCGCCGACAGTGAACGCGAGGACATGCCGATTTGCGCCGCTCCCGAGATGGCCGCTTGCACACCGGCCGTCGAACCACCCCCCTGTACCTGAATGGCGATGTCCGGTTGCTGCTGGCGGTAGGCGTCCGCCCACTTCTCGGCGAAAGGCTGAAGTGAGGTCGAGCCGGCGAGCGTCATGGCCGGCTTTGCGCGGCTACAATCCCCGCCCACGAGGGCGAGGCAGGCGCAGGCAGACAATCCTCGGAGCGCGGCGCCCGCCGCCCGGGGCCAGCCGCTGGGCGCATCGAGAACTGCATTCGCAAGGGGCAACTCGGTGCGAAACGCCGAGGGCGTTCGGTCACCTGGGCGCCCACCGCTCCGATCGAGGCCTGGCAAGTTCAGCGTCTCCCGTCACGAGTGGCTCGCGCCGCAGCAGTCATTGCTTTGCTCACTGCCGCCACCCGGCGACTCGCTTCCGTGCCGAGGCTCTCGAAACATCCTGTACCTCCATCAGCGGCCCTTTCCGCGCTGGCGACCGCGATCAGTTCTCGATATCTGCGGACACACGCAGGAGCCGTGCCAACTTCCGGCCTCTCCCGACGAGAAGCCGGGGCAGCGTCGGGGAGTGTGCCGCGCGCAGAAGCGGCGTTTGCCAGCGATAGGCGAAAGTCTTGCGCGCGGTTCACGCTTCCGTCGGAGAGTTCGACGGATCGGAGGCGCGGTGGAGCACACGCATCGGCTGGCACGGTGCTTGCGGGTTGGACCCATTCGATGCTCCCCGCTAGTCCGGAACCCAGCCACGAAAATCTGCTGTCGTGCTCGGGTATCACGAAGACCTATCCCATGGGCGACGTACTCGTCCGTGCGCTGGAGAGTGTCGATTTTCGGCTGGAGCCCGGCGAACTGGTGGTGCTGCTCGGCGCCTCGGGCAGCGGAAAATCGACGCTGCTCAACATTCTCGGCGGACTCGATACACCGACGACGGGTAGCGTCCGGTTCGGCGCGCAGTCGCTCGATCTCGCGGGCGACGAAGAGCTCACCGCCTACCGGCGCCGCCATGTTGGTTTTGTTTTTCAGTTCTACAATCTCATTCCCAGCCTGACCGCGCTCGAGAATGTCGAGCTGGTCACCGATATCGCGGACGACCCGCTCGACGCCGCCGAGGTTCTGGCCCTCGTGGGTCTGGGTGATCGGCTCGACCACTTTCCCGGTCAGCTTTCGGGCGGGGAGCAGCAGCGCGTCGCCATCGCGCGGGCCGTTGCCAAGCGCCCGTCGCTCCTCTTGTGTGACGAGCCGACGGGCGCCCTCGATTATCGTACGGGCATCCTCGTGCTGAGCGTGATCGATCGCGTGAATCGAGAGCTGGGCACGGCCACGGTGCTGATCACGCACAACGCCCCGATCGCGAGCATGGCGCAGCGGGTGGTGACGTTGGCGGACGGTAAGGTCAAAAGCGACCGATCGGTATCGGAGCGCGTGAGCGCGGAGTCGATCCGCTGGTGAGGCGCTGATGAGGTTCACCGTGCTCGAACGAAAGCTCATGCGGGAGCTGCTCCAGCTCAAAGGGCAGATCCTGACCATCGCGCTCGTCGTCGCGAGCGGCATCACGAGCTTTGTCGCCCTGCGAGGCACGTATGATTCGCTGGATGCCTCGCGCATCCGCTACTATGATGATCGCCGCTTCGCGGACGTGTTCGCCAGCGCCAAGCGCATCCCTGCTTTCGTCGCTCGGCGAGTGGAGGAACTGCCCGGGGTCGCCGTCGTCGAGACGAGGGTGACGGGCGAAGTCACGCTGCCGATCGAAGGGCTCGCGCGCCCGGCATACGGCCGCCTGCTGTCGCTGCCGAGCCGGCGCGAGCCGGCAACCAATGCGCCGCATCTGCGGAGCGGGCGCTGGCCCGAGCGCGGCGCACTCGACGAGGTCGCCGTGCTCGAGTCGTTTGCGGAGGCGCACGGGCTCCGCCCTGGCGACAGGCTCGAGGCGGTGATCGAAGGGCGACTGCGAACGCTGCGCGTCACGGGGATCGCCCTGTCACCCGAATTCGTCTTCGCCATTCGCCCGGGGGCGCTGGCACACGATGCGAAGCGCTACGCGGTGCTCTGGATGGAGCGGAGTGCCGCGGCCTCGGCGTTCGGTTTCCAGACTGCGTCCAACGAGCTGAGCCTGCGGCTGGAGCCCGGAGCATCGGAGGCCGAGGTGCGCGCGGCCCTCGATCGGATGCTCGCGCCATACGGGGGCGTGGGCGCCTTCGGGCGCAAGGAACAGCCCTCGCACCGCATCCTCAGTCAGGAGATCGCGCAGCTTCAGACGCTGGCGACGATGGTGCCGCTGATCTTTCTGGCGGTGACGGTGTTTCTGGTGAACCTCGTGCTGAGCCGCTTGGTGCGGCTTCAGCGCAGTGAAATTGCGACTCTGAAGGCCATCGGCTACACGAGCCGCAGCATCGTCGTCCACTACTGCTGGCTGGTCGCTGTGGTGGTGGCGCCGGGCGCTGCGCTCGGTCTTCTGGGTGGCAATCTGCTGGGCTCACGCGTGCTCGGATTGTACGAGCGGGCGTTTCGGTTTCCGACGCTCCAGTTTGACATGTCGTGGGGCCTGCTCGCGATCGGGGTGCTGGCGAGCACGGGGGCGGCGCTGGCAGGCGCGCTGGGCGCTGTGTGGAGCGCGGTGCAACTGCCCCCCGCGGTGGCCATGCGACCTCCGGCGCCCGTCGCGTATCGCCAGAGCCGGCTCGATCGATGGCGGGTGAGCGCGCTGCTGAGCCAGAGCGGTCGGATGGTGCTCCGAGAGGTGCAGCGGCGACCGCTGCGGACCGCCTTTTCGGCGCTGGCCATGGCCGGGGCGGTGGCCCTCCTGATCCTGGGGAGGTTTGCCTGGGATTCGCTGCTTCACTACTTCGACGAGACTTTCCTGCGCGAGCAGCGGCAGGACCTGCAGGTCGTCTGCTCGAGGCCCCTGTCGCCGCGCGCTGTCGGTGAGCTCGCCGCGTGGCCGGGCGTGCGGCGCGCCGAGGCGATGCGGGTCATTGCGGTGCGGGCCCGACACGAACACCGCTCGCGGGAGTCGGTGCTGCTGGCGATGGCACCGGACGCGACATTGCGGCGCCTGGTCAGCCAGGGCGGCACGATCGTGCCGCCGCCTGAGGGAGGAGTGGTCGTGAGCGCCGCGCTGGCCGAGGTGCTCGGGCTCGGCGTCGGTGAGCGCCTCGAGCTCTGGATCCGCGAAGGGGCACGGCGGACGGTGTGGCCAACCGTGGTCGGTGTCGTCGACGACGCCGTCGGCCTGACGATCTATGCGTCGCTGGAACTCGCCATGTCGATGGAGGGCGACGGCGGCGCGGTGTCGTCCGTGCTGCTCGACGTGGAGCCGGATGCGCTCGCCGGCGTCGAGGCCCGACTTCGCCAGTCGCCACGGGTGCTCGACATCTCCGATGTTCGCGAAGACATGAGCCGTCTGCTGAGCATGAACGCGCAGGTCATGGACGTATGGACGATGGTATCCGTGCTGCTCGCGGCCAGCGTGGTCTTCGGCGTCGTCTACAACAACGCGCGCATCACCGCGGCGGCGCGCAGCCGGGAGCTGGCGAGCCTGCGCGTGCTCGGCTTCACGAGGCGCGAGGTCTCCGCGATCCTGCTGTACTCGTTGGCCGTGGAGGTGGCCATCGCCCTGCCGCTGGGGCTGTGGCTGGGCGGCGTCTGGGCGCGATGGTTCATGCGCAGCGTCGATCGAGAGAGCTTTCGCTGGCAGGTCGTCATCTCACCCCAGACCTATTTGATGGTGTTCGTGGTCGTGCTCGCCGCTGCGCTCGCGAGCGCGCTGTGGGTCAGGCGAAGCATGGACCGGCTCGACCTGATCGGTGTTCTCAAATCGAGAGAGTGACGTCATGTTAGAATCATCCCCGCCAGTTCCCGCCGTTGCACCCGAGTCAGGCATGCTGGGGCGACCGGCTTCGGAGCTCGCGCGAGAGCAACGCCGCCGACGGCACGCTCGCGCCCGACGCGTTCGTCAGGGGCTGGGTGCATTGGCCATCGGTACCGCGGTAGCCCTTGGGGCGCTGGCGCTCCGCCCGGAACCTGTCCCCGTCGAGGTCGCGAGGGTGGTGGTCGCTCCGCTCGAGGTAACCATCGAGGAGAGCGGGCACACACGCGTCAAGGACCGATACGTGGTGTCGGCGCCGAGCACGGGGCGCCTGTCGCGCTCGTGGCTGCAGCCGGGCGACGCCGTCACCGAGGGCGACACACTGGCCGAGATATCGCCCGCGCCGTCGCCGCTCATCGATCAGCGAACGCGCGCCGAGGCAGAGGCGCGGCTGGGCGCGACGCGCTCCGCTCTGGGGCAGGCCCGGGCGCGGCTGGCGCGCGCGACGACCGCTCGCGAACAGGCGGAACGGGAGCTCGAACGCGCGCGGAGGCTGGGCTTGGCTGGGGCGCTGTCGCCGCGTGAGCTGGAGCTCGCCGAGTTCGAAGCTCGGCTCCAGGGCGACGAGGTCGGTTCGTCAGAGTTCGCCGTGAAAGTAGCCGGGGAAGACGTGCGCATGGCGACCGCGGCGCTCCAGCAGCAGGAGGGGAGCCCCGAGCGCTATCATATCGATGTGCTCGCACCCGCTAGCGGTCGAGTGCTCCGCGTCCTGCGAGAGAGCGCGGGACTGGTGGAGGCGGGAACGCCGCTCGTCGAGGTCGGTGATCCAGCGGCGCTCGAGATCGTGGTGGATCTGCTGACGACCGACGCCGTCCAGGTGACGCCCGGCACGCCGGCGCTGATCGTGGCCTGGGGCGGCGATCACGACATCAACGCCCGCGTGATCCGAGTCGAGCCATCCGGATTTACGCGCCTCTCGGCGCTCGGAGTGGAAGAGCAGCGCGTCAACGTCGTCCTGGTGTTTACAGACCCGCGCGCAGCGTGGTCAACGCTCGGCGACGGCTTTCACGTGGAGGCGCGCATCGTGCTCTGGCGGGGCGAGCAGGTGCTACAGGTTCCGGCGCTCGCGGTGTTTCGGCAGGGCGGAGGCAGTGCGCTGTTCGAGGTCGAGAACGACCGGGCGACACTCGCGCCGGTCAGCATCGGTCATCGCGGCGATATCCAGGTAGAGCTGGTCTCCGGCGTCTCGCCCGGCGATACCGTGATCGTGCACCCGGGCGACCGGATCAAAGACGGGGTGAGGATCCAGCGCCTGCCGTAGCGCGGCGTGATGGTAGCCCGAGTACCGCGGCGCGTGTCTCGCGCCCCCGTACCGGCGCGAGCTCGCTCTCATCGGAGAGGTGAGCTCGGCGGACGCGCCACTCGCGCAGGGCCTTCCGTTAAGGCGGTTGCTTCAGCGTGAGGGCGGGGCAGCGCGCGAGGCGAACGCGCCGCACCGCGGCGGAGCCCGTGACCAGGTGCAACAGCCCCGTGCGGCCGTGAGAGCCCATCACGAGGATCTTCTCGTAGGCGGACATGAATGTTCCGCTTTTTAGCGGCTATTGCTTTCCGCGGCGGTGAGCAGCTCGTCGAGCACCGCCGTGAGCTCATCGACCTTGACCGGCTTCGTGAGATATCGATAGAAACCAGCACCGGCGACGCGGGCCGCGTCTCGGATCATCGCCGCGGCGCTGAGTGCGATGACGGGGATGTCACGCGTCTCGGGCCACGACGCGAGCTTTCGCGTAGCCTCGAACCCGCTCATGCCGGGAAGATTGATGTCCATGATCACGATGTCTGGCCGGCGAGCGCGAACGAGCTCGACGCCTATCTCGGCCGTGGGCGCCGTGAGCAGCTCGACCCGTTCGAAATCCGCGAGCAGGTCTTCCATGAAGGCGATGTTCGACGGGTTGTCTTCGATGTAGACGACGACGTAGCGTGGCCCGTCGGGACCGGAGAGCGCCGACTCGTTGAGTGACTCGGTCATGATGGGTACGGGAGTGATGGAGGGAGAGAGACGATGAAGGGGCAATTCGATCCAGAAGCACGAGCCCTTGCCTTCGGTGCTCTCGAAGCCGACGCTGCCGTGCATGAGCTCGGCGAGCCGCTTCGTGATGACGAGGCCGATGCCGGTGCCCTCGATGGGCCCAGCCTCCTGGCCCGCTCGCTGGAAGGGTTGAAAGATGACATTCTGCTTCTCGACGGCAATTCCGATGCCGTCGTCGACGACGCTGATTCGCGCGGTGGCTTTGTTCACCACGACCCGGAATGTGGCCGTCCCGCCGCTCCGGCCGTACTTGATGGCGTTGGAGCCGTAGTTCATCAAGATCTGTGAAAGCCGGGTGCGGTCGGCGATGACCTCTCGTCCAGCGGACTCGATGGACTCGATCTCGAGGCTCACGTTGGTTCGCGTGGCCATCGGGTCGAGCGTGCCCTTCACCTCGTCGAGCACGTCGTCGAGATTCACTGGCTCGAGCGAGATCAACACTCGGCCGGCTTCGATCCGGGCGAGGTCGAGCACGTCGTCGATGAGCCGCAGCAAGTGCTCGCCGCCGCGGAGGACGTGGTCCACGCGCTCGAGCTGGCGGGCTGTCAGCGGCGTCTTTTTGTCGCGCTGCAACAGCTGCGCAAAGCCCAGGACCGCGTTGAGCGGCGTGCGCAGCTCGTGGCTCATCGAGGCCAAAAACTCCGTCTTTGCCGCGCTGGCAGCCTCGGCGAGAGCGCGCGCGTGGCGGAGCTCGTCTTCGCGGGCGACCTCGTCGGTCATGTCCCACATCGTGGCGACCACACCCCCGTCCGCCGTTGGCCGCTCGGTGACCCGCAGGTGCTGGCCACTCGAGGTCTTGACGTCGAGCGCTCCCGACGGGCTCGCATGGTGAGCCGCCCAGCGCAGCGCGAGGTCGTGGGGGCTGGCGTCGCCGAGATCAAAAGCGCCCGAGGCGATGCTGGCGTCCATGAGCTCGAGAAAACCGCGGCCCACGATGTCGCCGGGCAGATGACGAGCGACGATCTGTCGATAGCCGCTGTTGCAGACCACCAGTCGATCGCTGGCGTCGAACAGGGCGAATGCCCCCTGAATGCTCTCGACGGCGCTCAGCAACCGCTGCTGGAGCCGACTCAGCTCACCCTCGTTGCGCCGCCGCTCGGTGATGTCGCGGATGTTGGCGGAGAACAACGTCTGCCCGTCGATGGTCACGGGGCTCAGGCTGATCTCGACGGGAAACTCCGAGCCGCTGCGCCGTTGTCCGAAGAGCGTCAGCCCGGAACCCATGGGACGCAGGCGCGGCGAGTCGCCGTATCTTTGCCGATGCAGTGCGTGCGTTCCGCGCAGCCGATTCGGAACGAGCACGTCGACGCTTTGGCCCAGCAACTGGTCGGATGAATACTCAAAGAGCGCTTCAGCCTGTTGGTTCGCGAAGACGATTCGGCCCGCGGTGTCGACGACGAGCACGGCGTCTGGTGATGTTTCCAGCAGCCGACGAAACAGCACCTCGGACGAGTCGGAGGACGCCTGCTCACCCGCCATGGATACGGGACCAGCTGGCTCCGCGCTCGCTTCGATGAATGTGGGATCGAGCATGTGGGCGCCAGGCGTGTCAGTGCGCGGTCGATTCCTCGCGCCGGCGTTCCGCGAGCTGGATCGACAAGGCGCGCATGCCGTCGACGGTCGTCAAGATCCCGATCACCCGCTCCTTGTCGACGATGACCACGGAGCCATAGCGATGGTCTGCCATCACGGCGGCGACGTGGCGCAAGCTGGAGCGCGGGCCCACGGCGTATGTCTCGGGCGACATGGCGTCGCTCACCGGCACCTTCTCGGGGTCGACGTCCGACAGCGTCTCGATGAAGTGGAGGTCTCGCTGGGACAGCATGCCGACGAGCTTGCGGCCCTGCAGCACGGGCAAGTGGCGAATTCCGTAGCGGCGCATCATCTCGTGCGCGGCGCTGAGCGGCTGGTCATGCCCGATGGTGTGTGGGCAGTGCGTCATGAATCGTTCGACGGTGAGTTCCGACATGACCTCCGTTAGAAGCAAGGAGCTTGCCAGCCGGTGCGCGGTCGCGCATCTGACGTTCGATGCCGAGTCTGGCCTGAAACGGGCCAGAAGGGCGACGGGTCGGCTGGAGGCCAACGGCGTTTTTGCGCCCCCATCTAGTCCGCTGCAAGTTTTGCGCGTCGGCTGGTCTCGGCGGCCCCCGCACCTTGGGAAAGGCCGCGTGTGCAGCTCGGCATCGAACTTGCTGTGAGCGCTCTGGAAGGAAGGCACCCAATGTCGAAAACGGAAAGGGATACGCCCGAGGGGCTCCGAATGCTGCTGACGCGAGACCACCGGGAGCTCGACCGGCTCTTTGACGCTCTCCTCGAGGCGCTTCAGGCAGACGCCCGCGAGGATGCGCTGCGCCTCTGGTCGGCGTTCGACGACGGCCTCTGCCGGCACATGGCGCTCGAAGAGAAGGACCTGCTGCCGCTGATGCACGAGCGCGATGCGGGCGAGGTCGAGGCCCTGCTCAGAGAGCATGACGAGATCCGCGCCCAGCTCGCCGATCTCGGCGTGGGCGTCGACCTACACGAGATCCGTGTGCAGACCGTCAGCGACTTCATCGAGCAGCTGCGACGCCACGCGCGTCGCGAAGATGCCCTGGCCTATCGCTGGGCACAGGCGAACGTCCCAGTGGCCCAGCAAGATGCGCTGCGGAGCGCTCTCGCCGCCACCCGCGCGCTGCGGCAGCGCGTGCTGGACCTGTTCAAGAAGGGCAAGGGCGGGGTGGGCGTCGCCAGAAAGGTGAAGAGCGATGTCACGTCGAACCATTGAGCGACGGGCCCTGACGTTGCTGGTGGTCTGCGCCAGCTGCAGCAGCAACTTCCCAGCCGCGAGTGCTCCGAGCGCGAGGCCATCGACGGCGTCAGCAGAGGTGACGCGCTTTCGGCTGCTTCTCTCGAAGAACCCGGTCGATCCCGGCGCGGCATTCCGCTGCCACGCGGACTGCCAGTCACAGCGCACCCCCGATGGATACTTGCAGTGCCTCTCGGCGTGCCCCGGATTCGAACAGACCCCCGGCGTGGCGTGTGCGCCTGGCGAGGTGCCTCCGCTCGCGGCGTGCTTTACAGCTCGTCCGGCGCCGGTGGGAGCGGAGCCACAAACGGGCTCCGTCGTCGTGGCCGTGCTCGCGGGGGTGGCTCTCGTCGTGGCCGTTTCGGCCGTGTGCGCCTCTCAGACGGAGCCCTGCAGCTATGCGGGGGCTGGCCTGGGGCCGTGAGGACCGCCTCGGCCCCGTTCGATGACTCCCTCGCCTTGGAAGCATTGAGGAGAAGATCATGAAGACCGCAGCCGAAGTCATGAAACCAAGCTTTTTTCACGCGTCGCCGAGCGACACCATCGGAGTGCTGGTGCACGAGATGGCGGAACGCGGCCTCGGCTGTGTGCCGGTACTCGACTCGATGGGTCGGCCCCTCGGGGTCGCGACGATGGGTGAGATCGAGCGCTGTCATGACGTCGAGGAGGTCGTCGACCAGCTCGCGCGCCCCGCCGTGTGCATGGATCAGAGCACACCGGTCAATATCGCGGCGCGGGTGCTCGCCGAGCACCCGTCGTGCTGCCTTCTCCTCGTTGACTCGAGCGGTATCGCCGTGGGCGCGCTCTCGCCGGTGGAGTTGCTGGGCGCCGTGCTCGGGGTCGAAAGCGGCGGTGACGCGGTGACGGAGCACGTGAGAGACGCCGCGTGGGACCGCGCCGACATTCTCGAGCTCGGCGCGGCCCACCGCGCGCCGGCGGGCCCCGGAATCATCCTGCTGAGCCCCGGCCTCGACGAGACGAAGAGGCGGCGGGTGTGGGCAGAGTCCGCTGCAAATATGCGTGAGCGGCTCGATCAGATGTTGCGAGAGCCACAGGACGAGGAGGGGCTCGAGGCGATCCTCGAGGTGTATCCGCGGACCGTTCGCTTTCGTTGCCTGACCATCGGGGACGCAGCGCGGCGCGAGCAGCTCGTGGGCGCGCTCTGCAACGTCGAGCGCAAATCGGACCGAGCCCCGCACGCCTGCGTCGACCCCGCGGCCCTTCCACGCAGCGCCGTCGTCGACCCGGAGATGGTTCCCTAGTCGACGCTCGCTCACTCGAGCGGCCTCATCACTACGGTCGGCCGCCGCTCGAGCTCGTGTCGCTCTCGACGTTCGGCACGGGGTTTGCGAGAGTCGGCGCATGCGCGCAATGCGACTCTCGAAGCCCCAGACCGCCCTCGTCGCCAGCGAGGTGCAGCTGCCTGCGCCCGGCGCAGGCGAAGTCCTGGTGGAGGTCTCGGCCTGCGGCGTCTGCCGGACCGACTTGCACCTCGTCGACGGTGAGCTCGAGCACCCCAAGCTGCCCGTCATTCCCGGGCATGAGGTCGTGGGCCGAGTCACTGCCCGCGGTCCCGGCGCGCGACGCTTCCCTGTCGGGGCCCGCGTCGGCGTGCCCTGGCTCGGCTGGACGTGTGGGGCTTGCCGCTACTGCGGCGGCGGCCAGGAGAATCTGTGTGAGCAGGCTCGCTTTACAGGTTACACGCTCGACGGCGGCTACGCGCGCGAGATGCTCGTCGACGAGCGCTATTGTTTTGCCCTCGAGGGCGACCGAGACGACGTGCACATGGCGCCGCTGCTGTGCGCCGGCCTGATCGGATACCGGTCGCTGCGGCTGGCGGGCGACGCAGATAGCGTCGGTCTCTACGGGTTTGGGGCCGCCGCTCACATCGTGGCGCAGGTCGCGCTCCATCAGGGGCGGCGCGTGTACGCCTTCGTCCGACCCGGCGACGTCGCGGCACAACGCTTCGCCGAGTCGCTCGGTGTGCACTGGGCCGGAGATTCCGATCAAAAGCCGCCCGAGCCGCTCGACGCGGCCATTCTCTTCGCGCCCGTCGGTGCGCTCGTTCCGGCGGCGCTCGAGGTCGTCCGCCCCGGCGGGAGCGTGGTGTGCGCCGGGATTCACATGAGCGATATTCCGGCTTTCCCTTATCGCTCGTTGTGGCGCGAGCGCAGCGTGCGATCGGTCGCGAACCTCACGCGCCGAGACGGTGAGGAATTCTTCGCCCTCGCGCGGGAGCTTCCCCTCGAGACCACGATCGTCGAGTACGAGCTCGGCGACGCGAACCGCGCGCTCACCGATCTGAGATCCGGCCGGATCAACGGTGCGGCGGTACTGCGTCCGCGCGGGTAAAGTAGCTGAGGAATGTCTGTCGCCCCGCCCCTCACGCGCGCGGACTGGCGCCTGGCTGAAAGGCTGGCGGAGACTGTGCGGGCACTGCTGTGTCGGAAGCCACCTCGAGGGTGGCATCGTGGGGGCGCTGTGCCGACGTCGCGAACGCCGTATAGGCTCGGCCGAGAGCGTTTGCCGCGAATGCCCAGAGCAGCAAGGCGCCCAGGGCGAGCACCAGGCAGGGCGCGATCGACACCCCTTGGAGCGCGATGACGACCAGGAGCGCGACCGAAGACAGCGCCTTGCCGCCGCGGTCGACGACGACGTCGATGAACGCCTTTGCCTTGTATTTTTGCGCGTCGCTCAGCGGCACGTAGAGCGACTCTTTGACGACCTGCTGCAGCGAGTAGTTGAGCCCGCGATCGCTGGCGGCGAGCACGATGGCCATCGCCACGGCCGGGAAGACGGCGAACGCCAGGGTCGCCGAGATCATGATCGCCGGAGAGACGAGCAGCGCGACCCGCTTGAAAGGCAGCAGGCGCGGGACGATGAAGATCTGCGCGATCAGCGCAGTGCCGCTGACGATCCAGCCGAGCCGACCATACATCTGGGCGATGGTCACCTCGCTGGCGAACGCGCGCTCGAAGACGACGTTGATCACAAAGTCGGTGACGGCCGCGGCGAA
>Ga0247763_1001569_pt1 | contig 12887 bp, 20 predicted proteins | sample UWRJL141409B4_FD_179926 | JGI IMG/M metagenome (GOLD analysis project Ga0247763, IMG submission 179926) | Plant litter microbial communities from Arlington Agricultural Research Station in Wisconsin, United States - UWRJ-L141-409B-4 | ecosystem: Environmental > Terrestrial > Plant litter >...
TCTTGAACAGACCGGGTTGCTTAGTTGGGGATGTGCCGGTTCTAAATGTAAGAGGGGAAGGGAGATAGGGGGGATTTCCGTCCATGCGCCGCATCTGGGCACTCTGGTCGTGTATGATCGCCCGTTACTTGCTAGCGCGCTCGACCAACCACATCCTCAGGTAGACGAATCCAGCTGTGTGGTTTCCAACTGCGCCTGTGCTGGACGAAACTGAGTTTGAGCGAGCGAGCAGAGAATTGGCCAATGTTTCTGACGTGGGCCGCCCCAAAGAGAGATTTCGCCACAGCCAAAGGTTGGCTCTGCCGAAGGGAAGGATGAAATGAGGGCGAGGCCAACCTAAAGGTCTTTGTTAGGGGCCTGATGAGAGTTGTATACTGATATTGGCGCCCCTTTCTGGAATTGCGTTGCACCGGGACCACAGAATGAATCAATGGGGTTGATACTTGGCGTACTTCGCAGTACAACTACTACATGTGTACACCAGTTGGGGAAACACTTGTTTCTGATAATCTTTAAAAGGGATTGTTCGCGCGGCATTCGTAACCACTTTGTATCTTGCACCAAGGTCTTGATGAGGGAACTCAACGTCTCCATTTTTCAGTCTAGGTCCTGAATATCTTGGGTAGAATTGCGTCTCTTCCATATAGCCCTTCAGCTGTTTAGCGGCCTGCGCATCACCCCATCAAGTGCCCCGCTCACAGTGTTTTAGGGGTTGGACTGTACGAGGTTGGTTCTTCCTTCCAAGTTTGTGCATGTACGTACCTCCGTAGTGTAGTGTAGATTGGTGTTCGGGGAGCCGGTCGCTGTCCTGGGGTTTCCCCACAAACCTGTGCGGACAACGACCAATGGAACTGACGTGATTTTATGCTCTCGTCTAAAAAGCACGGCTGGGATAGCCCCGGGGTTCTAGCCGAACCAAGTCCCTTCCCCCTTCCCTCCCGCATTTGGCATCCTTACCCGCAGAGTTTTTTCCTTGCAAAAGACGCCGAAAATAAAGGAAACTGGGGCGAACAGAGTTTCCGTCAACCTCCTGGTGCAGCCATCCGGCTCAGCAAAGCCAACAGAGACTCATCTGCCTCTTCCAATTTCCGCCCCCGTGCCCGACGCGAATGAGGTCATGTCGTTGGGTAAACGCGCCAGTGATTTGTTGCTTGTTTCGTTCCACGGGTGAGTGTGGAGCTTCCTGGAATGAACAATCCTTTTCCCTGACCGCACCGCTCGGGCCAAGTGGCGCCTCGTGTGCAGCAATTTCATGCGAGTGCGTCATAGGCCCCCTGGCATTGTTGGAGCTCAAAAAAACTGCAGAGGGATCGAGTGGTCATCAAATCGCCAACAACAGTGAGGGAACTTCAGTGGTAGGTATGGCGGCGAACCCCACCATTACCTCTGCCGTTGCCCACGAGAAAGACAACCGCAAGTGTGTGCAGAGTAATGGATTGAATGAACGCGGAGGTATTCGGGCCCGCGGCCGTCCTAGCGCGACGTATGCGGCTGCCTTGTAGCAGGAACCTGGGTGCACAGTGTGAGCAGCCGGCACGCTAGGTGGTTACCTTGGCTCCTGAGACATCATTCCATCATTCCTCATCCCCACGGTTACGTCATCGAACTGAATAAAAAGGGTCGGACAATGCCCAGCGCCACCCGGCTACCGACCTGCTCTTTGAGCACCAGTACAGAAACTAGAGATACAAACCGCCGCCCGATCCTGTCTGCCGAGGGGTCGTCCTGGCGATCGTGACAGGGAAATGCCCACTGCAAAAAGTTTGCTTCGTAGCATGTGGTGGCTTCAGTGCGCGATCTAAGGTTTCTCGCGCCCTGACATGGGACAAATACGCAGCGGGTGTCGCGGTCGATGGGAGTGGTTGGAAGACAAGTGTGTTGATGCCGCGACACAGGGTGTCTACACTACAGGCGGAGGATTAGACTGTCATAACTGTCAGATTGCAACCGTTCCGCAACGAACCCGTAGCCCGTCTAGTGCCCTGACGCAATATCCTCTTGCCAGGCCGGCAGCCAAAAGACCAGGGTGAGATGGAGGGCAAGAGACGCGACCCCGCCATTGATTCGATGGCTTCGGCCATTTTTGCCACGGACGCCCCACTATCCAACAATGTGTTCCCGTCTTTGTAGCTGGTTCCCACTGCATCTAGAGCGGTGAGAGGCCGATTTCTCCAGTCCCGACTCTCTCTAGCCAGGTCGAGACCGGCCGCTGGAGACAGGGAGCACACCATCAGCCCTCAGCACCTTGGAGTGTACGTGGACACTAGTATATATGTACGGACCTGAAGCATCAAGAACGGAGGGCACACCTCAGATGCCGAAAAAAGGTCCTTATCCTTTGTCTGAGCGGCTGATTCGACAGGGCTCAGTTCGAGATGTCACGGAGGTCGGAGCCTGTCCCCGAGGCTCGTTGACATAACTGGATTAACTGTATTGACATGCGCGATCGGCAGCGATAGAGTTTTGGAACGTTTCCTGCCCGAGAGTCACCGAGACGCAGAACCTGGTAAGGTTGGTACGTATCCAGTATCTACAGTATCTAGTGTACTATCGCAAGCGCTCGTGTACACAAAACGTGCTGTTTCTGCGGAGGAACTGAGCGACAAAACCGTGATCTTGGGCCTGCACACCGGCGGTATGCATTTCAAGCAAGGCCTATGGCCAATGATCGACCTCGAGTTGGGTGTGTGCAGGGGTTGGGTTGAGTTTTATCTCCCTTGCTGCAGTGCCAAGAGACGGGGTCGCTGAACTGCGCTCGCGTGGAGGAGGACATATACGCACAGTGTCAACCACAGTGCAGCTGTTTGGATCCACTTCTGTACCTCAACGGTGGTGGGTTGCCGGAGGTGGTTGCAGCTGTGGTGTGGACTGATGTGGATTGCGGATGGCTGGGCGACGAGGTATTCGTTCGAGAAGGAGGTAGGAATTGCAGCTGGCAACCATGGCATTGCCTCGAACGGAGGACCATCGCGGTATCGACAAGCGCAGGCGGCTGCGAATGGTGACGACGGGATGGCATCTGTTTTCCTGGATAGAACGTGCTTGACTACTTGATAATGCGAACTCGGTACTTTGTGCCCTGTCTACAATGTTTCTCCCCGATGATCGAGGCTATTTGCGATCTCGAGATGGAATGCATGGTACGAGGAGGGGGGCGAGGAACAAAAGGGCAACAGTTTAGTTGGTGCGCGGGTCTCCACGTTTGTAAGCCGTCTCTTGCGCTCGGTTTCCCGCTAGGTTGTGTGGGTGCTCTCTCTAAAGCGACAGAATCTGTAGGGTAGAGTGCGCGACTGGGGGACTGCCCCCGTACATTTTATCCCACCTCCCGCTTGCGCCATTCCTTCTCCCCAACGTCATACCTGACGTCTGTCCCGGTTCTCTCTCCTGCCACACACTTGCACCCAGCACCGCGACATACGTAAGTTATTTACGAATATCGACAACCGCACGTCCAGGAGGTGGACTTAACGCTGCATGGTAGCGCAGCTGCCTCATTTTCGATTTTTAGGTGTTTGTGACCTCATAACCCCTTGTCCGCCTTTTTCTCCTGCCGCTGGTCGCTGCAACAGAGCGCCGCAAGTTTTTCGGATTGACATCATGGGGTCGTCCACTGGAGCCGGTGGCCGAGGTGAGTCGACGTCGCCCAAACGACAACGCAATCCATCCCCGCCCAATCAAGGTAAGTTTGTCCTGCTTGTCAATCGGTTAGCATATCCAAGGCATGTCGTTGCCGACACGTTTTCTTTAGAAGGTACCTCCGAGTCGAAGCACGACGCCGACCCCAAGGCCGACGCCTCGTCGACAGCCAATGCCGAAACCACCAAACCGCTTGCCCCTCCACCCCGTCCCGCTCAGCAGCAGCAGCCGGGCAACACGCCCGACTACTTCTCCAATCCTGCCGGCGGCTCCTTAAGCCTAGAGCCGAACCCCTTCGAGCAATCGTTCGGCGCGCCCGACGGAAACAAGTTACCCTCTGTTGCCGCTCTCACATCACCTTCCGCTGTCCTCCCAAGCGGCGCTACACCGTTTGGCTGGGGTCCCGGCTCGCTGCGGACGGGTCCGTTAAGCCCTGCGATGCTGTCGGGGCCGACTAATGATTACTTCAGCGGTGATCATATTCGCGGCAGCTTCCCGACCCCGAATGAGTCTTCCCTCCGCACTGGCTTGACTCCTGGCGGTAGCGGGTCTATGTTCCCGGCGCCGAGTCCAAACTCTGCTCTCTTTGCGCAAATCGCTGGCAGCTCGGCTCCGACACCGAGTACCATCGATTTCCACCGCACGGCTCTCAGCGCAGCAGCGGCCAAGCGCGAGCAGAAGTCTCAATCCCAATCCCAGCCTCAGCAATCCATCACTTCTCAGCCCCAAGAGCTAACCAATGGAGTTTTGCCTGTAAGGACTGAGACCAAACCAGCACCGGGACCATTTGATCCTCACGACAACGACGCTGCAAACGGGTTGTTTATGCTCGCCCAAGGAAGGGGCAGCACGCAGCCACCCTCCCAACAATATCCTGTGATACCCCCTCCCCAGATCCACGCAGCTCCGGCCCAGGCCCCTGCAGTTCAGCCCGTGAACACATCACCCCATATGAACGGCAACGTATCAATTGCCGGTAGCTCAGCTCGTGGCGTTAGTGAGGCTGCGAGTGCAGGGTCGGAAGAGAGCGAGGTGGCGCGGCCTAACACCCGCGCCAAAGGGAAACGAACCTCGGCTGGCGCAAACTCTAGGCGAAAAGCCGAAGATAACCCCCCCAAGCCTCCTGCAAATAAAAGAGCCAAGATCACTAACGGTGGTGCATCTTCCACTATGAACGGAAGTTTCGACTTTGATCCCTCTGACGACGACATGGGAAATGAGAAGGAGGAAGGAGCATCCAAGTCCAAGATGACGGACGAGGAGAAGCGAAAGAACTTTCTGGAACGAAATAGGTACCGGGCTTTCTCCGTCAGACATGTGCGTGCTGTTATCTAACAACCTCTTTAGAGTTGCCGCCCTCAAGTGTCGCCAGCGAAAGAAGCAATGGCTTGCCAACCTTCAACACAAAGTTGAGGTTTATAGTAACGAGAACGACGCCCTTTCCGCGCAAATCAGTCAACTTCGCGAAGAGGTGGTTAACTTGAAGACATTGTTGCTCGCCCACAAGGACTGCCCCGTCACTCAACAACAGGGCATGCACCCTGCATTTGTCCCCGCAACCATGGAACCATTTAACCCCCAGATACCTTACGGAATGGCTAGCTCTATTCCCAATCAGTCCCTACCTGGCCAAGTCGTCAACCGTCGGTATTCGTAAACTAATCGAAGGCATGATGAGTTCACGACTAGGGCCCGGGGGCTAAAGAAATGATTTTGAATGGAGCAAGGTTGAACGGGGGTGGTTCGAGGTATCACAACGGGTCACGGCGGGGAACAACACGGAACACGGCACAGAATCGAGGTTGCGTTCACCGAGACGCCATTTGCAAGTCCTCGGGCAAACTTTCGCAGTCATGTATTATCAAGGAGTATGGCCGGTATGATGAACCATGTTGGTTGGTGTTGGAGGGGTTTTGGCTGGTGCGGCATCAAAAGTGCAGCCGATTCTGTTTGGGGGAGTCTACCATAACCAGTTGGTGGTTGTGTCGTTTCCGACATTCAAGCGAGACGACGTCAGCGCTGAGTGTTGATTGTAAGTATCTTGGCAACAGGGGCATACATCAAAACGGGCGTACACGGGTTCAAGGGAACAAGGAAATGGTGTTCTGGCTCTGGCTTACGATTGCGACCCTTTGCGGGAGCGAGTCTGGGGACTCTCAGTTTTCGCCTCTTTGTGGTGACATCATGGTGATGCCGCCACTATATGTACGTTGGAATGGATTCAATTGAGCAACGATAGGCAACAAGAAGTAACATGAAAGCATTACCCATGTTTTGGAGGTAGTGGCCATGGATAAAGAACTTGGCCCAATAAATCTCGGAGAGGACTTTATAGGACACGCAAAGCCTCCGAGAAAGCCATAGTCGACCTAGAGGCAAGGAAATGTGTATTAGAAACAGAATTATACATGGAACTATGTCTCGGAATTTTGTGTCGCGAACCAGACAAAGATCGGCCCTCAGCGACTTGAATACCCTTTGCTGAAGTCGTACTGATCAGGGTGATGGGATAAGCTCGGCAGTCAACGCCACCCCCGATTTCTGCAGGAATGTAGAGTGGGGCATGGCCCAAGCGTTTCTTGACCAGCTAGCTTTGCGGATAAACAAACGGGGCGCAACTTCCTTCGCGACCCAGCAGACAATCGCAGAGGCAAAAGAGACGCAACTACAGCGAATTGATCGACGACCAGTTCAGCATCGTCTTTGGAAAATTTTCTACATGAGCATACTCTGGAGCATCGGCTCCGACGCTGCCTCTGAGAGTCGTGGGGCTGACTGGGCCAGATCACAAATTTGACGCGTCCGACCCGCCCTGCCCGCAGTGGTCCCTCCCACCAACATCCGCCCGCTTCGCTCCGAATCACCTCAAGCCCATCAACACTTTGTGACTTGTCGCGGAATCAATTAGCGATATTCTCTGGAATCCCAGGACTTACGGTTGTTTACCCCTCGAGCATTACCTAATGCGCGATCCGAGACGCCATCCATGACGACCCTCGTACAGACACGGCAGCCCTTACTAGTCTTGGATATGAGTAACCAGTTGGGACGCCGACAAAGTAAACGTCTTGCTGGTGGGTTTCTCCTCTCGTTGAGGAGGTCGAGAGACGCCGATACTGACGGTACCTATAGCTGTATACGACGAGCAAGATGGTGACTTTCTTTTCACGCGGGGATCGAAGCGCGCCAAAACGGCACCCGACCCAGATCTGGACGTCGAAAACCTGACAAAAGCGCCTCCGAAGAAGAGCGTAGGACGGCCGGCCAAGAGCAATACGACACGGAAGCGCGCATCGTCTCCTCCTCCATCGCCCCCACCTACGCAGTCGCGGGTAACGGCAGCAGTGGCTCCGCCCCCAAGAAGGACTTCGAAACGCAAGTCTAGCTTAACCTTAGCACCTGTGGCGCCACAGAAGCAAGGGGAGCTAGTGATTCCCAAGACTCGAGGCCGCAGGAAAGCTCGGGAATCGGCGGAGAAGATCCAGGAGGAACAGGAAGAGGGGCCGCTGAATCCGCCGCCAAAACAGAAATCTACTCGCGCAAATGGATCACGTACATTGCGTGGGAAGGTGGAGGAGGATGAACCTATGGATTTGGTGGCGGGTACGCCAGTCGAGCGGAGCACCCAGTCACAGCAGATAGCGCTGCCCTTTAGTGACACACCCATTATCAGCAGGAATAAGGAGATGCGAAAGAAGGGCGGTGCTAGTGGGACCCGTCGAAGCAGTCTAGGTATGCGCGGACGACGGGCGAGCTCACTGATCGACAATGGGCACAGCGCGCTGCCACATCGGGAAGTGTCGCCCTCCGAGTTCTACAAACACATCGAGGCCGAGGGCCTCAGCGAGCCACGAAGGATGAAGCAGCTGTTGATTTGGTGCGGAGAGAGGGCTCTCAGTGAGAAGCCACCGCATGGGAGTCATGGTTCGAGCGCAGTACTTGGAGGTAAAAGCTATTCTGGATAAATTATATATGAGGTATTCTAACGACTAAACAGCACGGGCCATACAAGACCAATTGCTCCGAGACTTTGGGTCAAGATCGGAATTCTCAGACTGGTTTTCCAGGGATGAAGAACCCAAACGTTCAGTAGTGCTGAAACCGAACCCGAGAAACATCGAGCACGACGCCAAGATTGTGGAATTGGAGGCAAGGATACAGAAGTATGTTTTCACCTCCAAACTATACGAACCCATGAACTGACGTTGTTTATAGATTGAAAGAAGAAGAGCGCGACTGGAAAGCGCTGACAAAGCCACTCCCGCAAATTGATGCTCTGTATCCTGATGATCACCCGAGAAAAGCCCCACTGCCTGACGAGTCGCTGCTAGACCCGGAGGAGGCTAAGATGCTCTCATGCCTGACAAATCCGGACTGGACCTTCAAGTTGTTCAAGAGGCAGACGCGAGCACGGCTGCAGAATCTACAGACAGACCTGGAGGCCAAGGTGGACCACCTGGCTGACAGTGTTCACAAGCTTGATCAGCGAGTGGTAGCAGCTTCGCGGGAAGCAAATATGGTCTTGGGGATCAGCGCCCTAAGGCTGAAACAACGAGAAGAAAAGGAAAAAGGAGCAATTGGGACAAAAGAGTTGCCGACGATGGAGGTCCTTCGGAGCCTGGGAAAGATACTTCCCGAGGGGGGGGGTTAAAGACCAGGCTACCGGTTTCCGATGGAATATTTCTCGTTGGCTGGCCTGTTTCCTCACGAATTTAATGATGGTCCGGAATTTCTTTTCGTGTCAAGCTATGAAGGGAAACGGAAGGGTTGGTTGGGTGGCAGGACTGGCTGAATTCATGTTTTTCTTCTTTCTTGCATCTCATGTTAGTGGCGGCGGCGTTGGTTCCCAAGGCTTGGCTAGGACGAAGCGGCGGGGGGTCTGGCGCTGGTCTATGCTTATTTGGCTTCTGACCAGGCAAAAGCGCAATGCCTCTGATGCCGGTTGTTGGAATAGCGATGGGAACGGGTTGAACACGCGAAATGATTTTCCCCTGATACCACAAGTCGACATCAAAGATGTTCCTTGGTGTTCCTGTATCTCATCTCTCTGGCGGAGAGCTACTGAATTTTGGTTGCACATGTGATATGGTGTTGATACAGCACATAATCATACAATACCTTTACAGACATGAAATGATACCAGACCCCCTTTTTCCAGTCATATTCCCTCATCGCGACTACTCCAAATTCGGCATGAACCCCATCCCTCCCTCACCTCCGGGCCGCTTCTTCTCCACATGCTTCCTAAGCATGGACAGGATTTCACTATCCGCCCACCTCGCCGGCACCGGCCGATAGGCCGGACGAAACGCCCCGACTGTCTGCGCCCACTCACCCGGAGCTGGTCCGGGCTCTGGACCACTGGTGCTGCTCATCGACGCCGTCGGTGCTTCCGCATCTTGTGTAACCCAATAGTAGATGTCCCAGTCGTTCTCGTCCAGAAATTGGTCGTATTGCCGGAGCTGTTCGACGCTCATGGTGGAGAGATGCGCTGCGGCGAAGGTGCTGAGGAGGAGGTCTGACTCGCGGGAGCCGCGCTTTCGGGACTGATCTGTTTCGAGGGAAGTTAGCCTTTTGGGGGAGGAAAGGAAAGATGATTGTGCAGAAGTGGGTGATTGTACAGAGCAGTCGCGCCCGCATCGTCGCGGGACTCTCGCCCGTTCGCCTGAGCGGCTCAATCTTAAACTTAGCGCCTTGAAGCTCGCCCACTTCGAGGTCTCGGTTCTGTTGGTCTGAAGCGGAGTTAAAAGCTCTTTGGGGGCGCGCAGAAGTGGTGGTAGTGGTGGTGGCGCTGGCGAAGGAAACAACAAGGGAGTAGCGCCGGCGGGTGGTGTGCCGGAGGAGAGCGATACCGCCCCGGGAGACGGCCAGCGATGCCATGGTTGTTACTTTTGGTTTCAGGGTGACAATTGGGATCGGCGTGACCAAGTTGGGAATGCGCAACTCGATAAGAGACAGGACAATGCAGGGCGTGGGGGAGTTTATGACGACGGCGGAGCGTAGAGGTTCGGGTTTGTGACATGGATGTCTATGGCTCGGCTCCTCAGTGTTTCGGTCTTCGGCAACGCGCCAAGGCCAAGCTCATGCCTCGGTGGTTTCTATTGTACGAATACTTGCACAGCGCATTGAACACTGCATTGATGATCAACGCATATTCTCAGCCAATTGATGTTCTCCTAATTGTGGTGTTATATAATCTCTATTTCATCTCGAAGAATATCCCCTGCCACCGCCGCCGACTGTCCAGCTATTGCTTTTAACAAAGTCCCCAAGAGTCACATTCTCGCGGCGGATCCAAACAGGAAGCCAAACCAGAATGAGTTCAAATTCCATTCCCATTTTGGCCAGTATTTAAACCATGTAGAGTACACCGGAGATATCCCCCTCATAATACCATGCTCGCCTGCGTCGCGTGATTGAGACATCCCCATTGAAGAGCTCGCAAACTCCCACCACTAGAAAATTCATCCATCCCATAATCGAGTTCGGGAGACAGTAAATTGTCAAATTAGATAAGATGCTTTGACCTACAGCTTTGTTAGTCTTTGAGATGCCTGCAGATAGCAACAACCCACCTGAAGTAAGCCCTCAGATACATAATCTGCCATGCCCAGAGCCCAATTAGAACGAAGGTGGTCATAAAGCCGAACCACTTGACGCGGGTATTGGTGCTCTCGTTGGTATCACGCAGCTTCTGCTCGCGGGTACGAAGGTAATCCATTTCGCTGACGATTTCGGCCACCATTTCTTCGATACGACGCAGTTCTGTCTCTACAGGCTTCAGTTTCTCAGTTGCTTGAATAGCTGACCAGTCCTTCGCATCAGCGCCGATATCAATGTCAAGTTCAATGTGGCGACGTGGTTGATCGACGTATCGCGCTGCAGTGAATGCGTTAGTCAATGCCATCGAGTTTGACTCAACAAGGACACACCTCCGGTCAAGACGTTCTCAAAGCAAACGTCAAAAGCGGCATCGGCGTGCGAGGTGAAAACGGTGCGCTGCTCGCCCACGATATCCTTGGGCTTGCCGTACTCGTTTCCAGCAGCGTCGATAATCTGCTCGCGTCGCGTCAGTATGCCCTACGAGATTCTATATTCGCAGCACTCACGTGCATGTCGACACGCATGCCATCACCCCTATAGCCATCAATGGTAGCGGTAACCACGACCAGAGTGTCCTTTCCGACAAAATTCCGTATGCATCGTGGCTTCGCATGTGGGAGCGCTTCAAGATCGAATTTGAGGGCTTGCGAGGCGCCCGCGAACAGCAAGACACTGCAGGCGAATTGAAATAACGATCGTACCCGCGCCATAATAGCTGTGGTGCGAACTGCGAACAGTGGTCGGCGGAGCGTACTTGGGTGCGCGGTAGTGTTGTGCTGCAGGACAATTCGCAGGAGTGAGCAAACCCGCAAACCCAGCTGCTGCCACTCAAACACCCATTTGTGAACGAAAGGGAAATCTGTCGCCTTTTGCTTGGTTAGCGCAGGGGTCTGGCCAGTCGTCGGCCAATCAACTGCCGTCATAGGGATCCGTTCTTGGGGAAGTAGCCTCGCAGGAGCCCCACTGACCAGCTCCAGAACACTGCGAACAAGGGCGCTTTCTCCAACTCTTCAGCCTCGCGGGCTCTTCGCTTGGCCCTGAACTATTTTCACAACCGCCCATTCCTGCTTGCGACAGCTTCCAAGGGTTCCATCAATCCACGTGCTACGCAATCGTAAACAGCGAACAAGCTAGCATAGTCTCTACCTATCACAAATCAGTGTCGGGAAAGAGATCAAGATGCCCAAATGTAGGTTTCCCCATCCTCTCTTGTTGGTCGCAAAAGTCACGTCTCTCACTGACACTGTCCCACCCTCAGTCTTTTGCGACTATTGCGATGTGTACCTCACACACGACAGTATGAGCGTCCGCAAAGCTCACAACAGCGGCCGCAATCATCTCCGAAATGTAGTCGACTACTACCAACGTAAGTCGCCTTCCTCTATCCCTCTTCAACACGAAGCATTCTCCCGTCGCCACCACAATCGCGGACGCTATCGCAGCCACCATGCCACCAGTAGTCACTCACACCGCCTCTACCCAGAGATTGGCCACGAAAAGGCACAGTCCGTCATCGATTCTATCACCTCGTCGTACGCCGCCGAGGGCCAAGCCCACGCCAACCCAATGCTCCCACAGAACCAACCCGGCGGCATTCCTCCAGGCCTCGGGCCCATGCCCCCCGGACCAGGCGGTATGCCCTTTCCCCCGCCGGGCGCGCCTCCATTCCCCTTCCCAGGGCTCCCCGCCGGAATACCCCCGCCGCCCTTCCCCGGTATGCCTGGCGCTCCACCCCCGCCGGGCGCCTCCGTTCCTGGCGCTGCTCCTGGTGCCCCGCCCTTCCTCCCAGCAGGTGCCGCCCGTGGAATGCCTCCCATGCCGCCCTTTTCCGGTATACCTGGGCCCGGAGGCGCCGCTCCCCCCCCAGGAGGCTTACCCTTCCCGCCGCCACCTGGCGGGCTGCCGTTCCCTCCTCCACCGGGCGCCGCGTTTCCTTTCCCTCCGCCTATGCCAGGTGGACAGGGCTTTCCACCGCCGCCTTTTGGGGCGGCCCCCCCCGGGGAGAAGCGGTGATGTATCCAGTTTTTGTCAGAAAGGAACAACAAGAAAAGTTATGGGGAGCCTACCATGCGCGTTGGGTGTTGTTGTGATCCCATTTTATTGTCTTGCACATGGCATGGAGGTTGGCTTAGGGGCAAATAGGGCGTTTGACTGGGAGAGGTATGTTTTGTTTGGCTTTGTTCGACTTGCGGCTTGTTGGTGGACTGCAAGGGCTTTTTTCGGGGAGAAGTGTCAAGCAGATTGCCAATGGAGTGACTTGAAGGACTGTCTTGAGGTTGATGGATGTGATGGGTGGGTTCACGGATCGACTCTTTCTCTGATGTTGTAGCTTTACAGCGTGAAAACATCGCAAGCGTCCACCTGCTGCAATTCGGCATTGGCTGTAGGCTCTCGATTTGCTCTCGTAGCCTTGATTTTCCCAAGACTTCTCTTCACAAGTCTATAGGTCGCCAAAAAGTGTTTAGCTAGATGCCTAATTATTCCATCGGGATATATCCGCATCTTGCACTTCTGTGTCTGCTTTTGCGATAGATACCTATCCTAGATGCTATTTCTGCGCATTACAGCACCGGAGCTTTGTTGGAGGGTCACCAATGATTCGAAGGTGGCACGGCAGTACTAGACAGATTGTATACCTTTGTAGAATA
>Ga0247763_1001570_pt1 | contig 12886 bp, 11 predicted proteins | sample UWRJL141409B4_FD_179926 | JGI IMG/M metagenome (GOLD analysis project Ga0247763, IMG submission 179926) | Plant litter microbial communities from Arlington Agricultural Research Station in Wisconsin, United States - UWRJ-L141-409B-4 | ecosystem: Environmental > Terrestrial > Plant litter >...
GAACCTGGGCCGTGAGGAGGCTCACGCCCGTTGGCGGTGACAACACACCTGCACCGACAAGGTAGAACAGCCAACGATGGACGGCGGCCTTCACGAGCTCCCCCCGGAGTGAGATCCTGCCCAGAGCGGTACGACCAGGTCTGGTACGTTCTTTTGCGCTGAAGCTACACCGGCGCTCCGGCGCCGAGCTCCCGCGTCGGAGAGCGCCAGCGCGCGGCAGGCTCAGACGCGCGCGGCTCGCGTGCGGGGTGGCGCGTCAGGGCTTTTTGCCGCTGACGATCGGCACCTGCCAGACGGCGTAGCTGTCGGGGTCGAGGATGCTGGCGATGATCTGATCGAACAACGCGGGCGCTTCCCACGCGGTGAGGCGCGAGCGTTGACCGAGCAGCTGGGCGTAACCGTCGCGCCAGGCCTCGATGATGGCGGCGAAGGTGGCGCGCGGAACCCGCAGCGTGTCGACGACCACGTAGTCGACGCGCAGCTCGGTGAGCCCGAGCGCGCGCAGGTAGCTCCAGGTGTGGCGCCCGACGCGCGCGTCGGTGCCGGTCGCGCGCGTGAAGGGCAGCGCGCCGTCGAGCCAGAGCCGGTCGGGATCGAGCGTACCCACCGGCATGTGCAGCATGCCGTAGTCTTCGCTGAGCACGTGCACCCAGCCGCCGCTGCGGCACACGCGCACGAGCTCTGCGAGCACGCGCGGGGCCTCGGGCACCGCTTGCGTGAGGTGCCGGCACACGACGAGGTCATACGCAGACGAGGCCAGAGCGAGCTGGAAGGCATCGCCCTGCTGGAACGAGATGCGGGGTCCGAGGCCCGCGTGGCGCCGGCGCGCGTATTCCACCGAGCTCTCCAGGATGTCGACGCCGAGCACCTCTGCCTCCGGGTAGGCCCGCGCGAGGCGCGAGGTGATCTCGCCGCTGCCGCAGCCGATGTCAGCGATCTTCAGCGGGCCGTGCAGAGCATCGCGATCGTGCAGAGCGTAGCGAGCGAGCAGCGGCTGCTCTGCGGGCCAGATGGCGTCAGCCTGAGCGGCCAGCGTGCGCAGCATCGACTCGTGCGCCATCTGCTCGGCTTGGGGGTTTCTCTCGAGGGTCATCGCGCGGGTCGCCTCTATCGCCAGAGCCGGCGCGTCGCGAGCTCGGCGCCCTTCGCAAGTGCGTCGAGTTTGGCCCAGACGACGTCGGGATCGATGCCGCGCATGCCAGCATGGATGCTGAACCCGCAGTCTACCCCAGCCATCACTCGCTCACGGCCGACGAGCTGTGCGTAGCGCTCGATGCGCTGGGCGACGACCTCGGGGTGCTCGATGTAGTTCGACTGGCACTCGATCACGCCGGGGCACAGCACCTTCTCCTCCGGCACCCGCACGGTCTGGAACAGGGTCCACTCGTGCGCGTGACGGGGGTTGGCGGCCTCGAACAGGATGGTGCGCGGCTTGGCCGCCCACACCAGGTCGATGATGTCGGCGAGCGGAACGTCACAGTGGTGCGGCCCCGGGTAGTTGCCCCAGCACAGGTGCATGCGCAGCTGCTCGGCGGGGATGTTGCGCACGGCGTGGTTGAGAGCCTCGATGTTGAGCGCGAGCCGCTTGCGGAAGGCAGGCAGGTCGAGCTTTGCGTAGGCCGAGTGGCGGCCCATCGCGAGGTCGGGGCAGTCGAGCTGCACGCTGGCGCCCGCTCGGGCGATGCTCTCGTACTCGTCTCGCATCGCCTCGGCGATCGCGAACAGGTATTCCTCGTCGCTCGCGTAGTGCTCGTTGCCGAAGAAGATCGAGACGACGCCGGGCGAGGCCGCGCTCGAGAACAGCCCAGCAGGGCCTGTGTGTTTGCTCCCCACCTGCTTCAACGCGCTCTTCAGGTTCACCATGTCGACGTCGGCGGCCTCGGGCTCTTTGACGGAGATGGGCCCGTTGCACGCGGGCGCGTGGCGCTTGCGGCGCCCAGGGTTGGCGGCGACGAGCTCGGCGCTCTTCGGGTAGTCGGCGAGGTCTGCGAAGAAGTAGTTCTCGATCGATGAGCCGCCGAAGCCGTGTAGCCTGTCTTTGACGTAGGTGGCGTAGCTCGGCTTCGACATCTCGCCGTCGTTGATCACACCGACGCCCGCGGTGAGCTGCTTCTCGACGATCTCCTGGACGGCGCCCTGCACGCGAGCGGCGAACGCCGCCTCGTCGACGGGGACGCCGTCTGCCTTGGCCCAGTTCATCCGGATCAGGTCGTCCGGTCTCGGCAGGCTGCCGGTGTGCGTGGTGAGGATGCGGTCGACGCTACGGTTCATGCGGTTCTCCCGAACGGGACGTTACCACGCCGCATCGAAGCAATATGGACACGTTTTCTCGAACTGGGCTACGAGTCAGGGGTGGACCGGCAACGGGCGAGCGTCTGCGTGGTGGGTGCCGGCCCGGCGGGGCTCGTCGTCGCGCATCGGCTGCTGCAGGCGCGGGTGTCTTGCGTCGTGCTCGAGCGCCAGAGCTCGGAGGCGCTCTCGCTGCGGGCGAAAGCCGGCATGCTGGAACACCGCACGGTGCAGGCGCTCGGCCCTCACGGGCTCGCGGCGCCCATTCTCGAGCGAGGCACGACGAACGGCGTGGTGGAGATTTGCGTGGAGGGTGCGCGCCACCTCTTCGATTATGCGGCGCTGACGGGCGGTCGCGGCCACTACGTCTATCCGCAGCACTTGCTCGTACGCGCCTGGGCCGATCAGCTCGCGGCCGGCTTCGCGGCGTCCGGGGGCGGCGCGCTGCTGTTCTCGACGGAGGCGCTCGCCATCGACAGGCGCGACGCGGCGCCAGCCTCTGTACCCGACGGCGCGCCCCTGCCGGCGGCGAGTGCGGATACCGCGGCCAAGGCACCGGCAGGGAGTGCGTTCGCGGCCACCGTGCGCGCGCAGAGCCCTCACGGGCCCGTGCACGTGGACTGTGACGCGGTGGTGCTCGCTTCCGGCGCCGGCGCCGCGCTCGTTCCGCCCGACATCACGAGTCACGACCACGCCCACCCGTTTCGCTGGCTCACGACGATGGTCGAGATGGCGCCGCTCGGCGAGCGAACCATCTACGCGACGCACCGGCGCGGGTTTGCGGCGCACCTGCGCCGCTCGCCGCAGCTGACGCGCTACTACCTGCAGATCCCCGCGGGCGAGGGGCACGGCACCTGGAGCGACGACCGGATCAAGGCCGAGCTCGAGGTCCGGCTCGGCGTCGAGGGGCGCGGGCTGATCGCTGGGCCCATCGTCGAGAGAGACCTGGTCGACCTGCGCGTGAGAGTGCGGGAGCCGCTGCAGTCGGGGTGTGTCTATCTTGCCGGAGATGCTGCACATCTGATCACACCGGCGGGGGGCAAGGGCATGAACCTCGCGATCGCCGACGCGCTGGAATTGACAGAAGGGCTGCTCGAGTCGCGCGCGGGTCGGCCCGAGCGCCTCGCGAGCTACTCTGCCACACGGCTACCCGCCATCTGGCGCACGCAGGAGTTCTCGAACTGGATGCTCACGCTATTTTGCGGGGGTGTGCTGAACTTCCACAAGGGCGCGCCGGATCCGGCGGCGACCTTCGCGCATGGGCTGCATCGCGCCCAGGTCGAGCGCTTGTTCGCCGAGCCGGCGTTCGCGCGCTGGTTTGCGCACCGCTACGCCGGCGTCGACGACGACGCCTGAACGACGCTAGGGTCGGCGTCGTGGCCCTCCTGCGTCCGAGGACTCGACGGCGAGGCGCGTTCACCCTATCGCGAGCGGCCGTATTTCGAGCGGCCGTGGCGCTCGGGCTGCTGATGCTCGCCCCCGCACCGAGTCACGCTCAATCTGCGGGGGCCGATGCAGGCAGCGCACGCTCGAAAGGCGCGCCCACCAACGGCGCGCCCGCTACGGAGACCACAGCGGCGCCGCGCCCAGGCCGGCGCGTCCGCGCGTTCTTCTCCGGCCACAGCCTGCTCGACAACCCGCTCCCCAACTGGATCGAGGCGATGGCGCTGAGCCGCGGCGACAGCCTCGGCTGGCAACAACAGATCGTGCTCGGCTCCCCGATCCGCATCCGCACGCGCGGCGAAGACCCCGAGGGCCACGCCTTCGAGGGCTACCGGCTCGGGCGCAGCCGCGCAGGCGGCCCGATCGACGTGCTCGGCGAGCTCGCGAACCCCGTGCAGCTCGCGCCGGGCGAGAGGTATGATCATCTCGTGATCGCCGAGCGGGTCGACCTGCTGGGCACGATGCAGTGGGAGGGCACCATCGCCTATCTGCGCGACTATCACGATCGGGTGGCGCGGCACGCCCCGAACGCCACGACGCTCCTGTATCAGGTGTGGCCCGAGATCGACCGCAGAGATCCTGCGGCCTGGATCGGCTACGTCGAGACGGAGCTGTTCGCCTGGGAGTGCGTCGCGGCCCGCGTGAACGATGGCCTCGCCGCCGAGAGCCGCCCCGCTCGGGTGCGGGTCGTGCCGGCGGGGCTGGCGCTCGCCGGGCTCGTCGGGCGCGCGATCGATGGTCACATTCCCGGGGTCGAGGGCTCGGTTGCCCAGCGCGTCGACGCCATCTTCAAGGATGACCTCCACCTCACGCCGATGGCCATCTACCTGATGGCCGCGATGCACTACGGCGTGCTGTTCGACGAGTCACCCGTGGGAGTCGCCGGCGCCGAGGGGGTCGCCCCCGAGCTGCTGCCGCTGTTGCAGAGCCTCGCCGAGAGTACGCTGGCGGCGTATCGAAGCCGCGCCGAGCGCCCGCCGACGCTCGACAGTTGCGTGGCGCGCATCGCCGATGACGTCTGCCCGGCGTATCATCGTATCCACGGCAGGGCCGCCCGCGCCGAGCGCTGTGAGCTCTGGCGAGCGCCCGATGGTCCCCTTGCGGGCGGGTTGCCTGCCGGGGCGTCGCTGCTGTCGTTCGGTTGGCGATCGGCGGCGGCGCTCGTCATGCTGGCCGCAGCGGGCTGGGGCTGGCTTCGTTTTCGTGGCGCGTATCCGCACCGCGCGCGCGGCTGATCGCGGCGCCCGTGGTGCGCGCGATCGCACCGGTCGGGAGCGGGGCAGCTTGGCCCCCGCGAGACAACCTCGAGGGGGGCGCTCGTCGCGCGGCGCCCTTTTCCCGGATGGGGCCAGCGAGGCACGCCCATTGCAACCGACATTGCCATCGTTCGCAATTGCGATCGTTCGATAGCGCTCAGCCTGCGGCGTTCGGTGCACCGAATGGGGGGCACCCTGGCACGCCCGAATTTGCGACATGTAACAAAGGAGCCTTGTATGGCAGCACCAGCAAGCAGCAACGTCGTCGGTATCCACACGGTACAGAGGGCCTCTTCTGCGACGGCTCGACCTCTGACGGGAGTCTTCGAAATACTCGCGGAGCAGCATCGACACGCGCTCGAGCTGCTGCGACGTGCCGGCTCTACCGCCAACCCGGCGAAGCGCAGGCAGCACTGGGCAGAAGCTCGGCGTCACCTGATCTCGCACGAGCGAGCGGAGGAGCACGTCGTCTACTCGATGCTCGAGAGCCGGGCCGATGCGCAGAGCATGCTCGACCAGCACGGCGACCAGGCGGTCGAGCTCGAGCTCACCATCGCGGAGCTCGAGGCGCTCGATATCGACTCCGACGAGTGGTTCGCGCGGCTCGAAGACGTGATGGACATGGTCGCCGAGCATGTGCGTGAGGAGGAGGGCGACTTCTTTCCACGCGCGCAGCGCCTGCTGGGCGAAAACCTGGCGCGCGAGCTGGAGCACCCGTACGCTAGCGCGCAGCGCGAAGTGCTACAGTCGCTCGCGTGAACAGTCGGTCGCTCGAGCGTCAGGCGACAGCGTGCCACCGCGGCGGCCTCCCGCCGCCGCGGTGCTGCTCACGCTCGAGCAGGTTCGCGCGAACGCAATCTGGCTCGCTCAGGCCGGGAACGTGACCGTGTGCGGCTCGGTGAACTCGCGCAGCCCCTCGCTGCCGAGCTCGCGGCCCATGCCGCTCTGGCGGAAGCCACCAAACGGCGCCCGATCGTCGATCGCCATCGCGCTCGCGTTGTTGACCCAGGTCGTACCCACGCGCAGGCGAGCGGCGACGCGGGCGGCGTGATCGAAATCGCGCGACCACACGGAGGAGCCGAGCCCCGACCACTCGGAGTTGACCTGGCTGATCACCGAGTCGACGTTGGTGTAGGGCAAGATCGGCACGGCTGGACCAAATTGTTCTTCGGTGACGATGCGCAGGTTCGGCGTGGGGTCGAGCACGAGCGCGGGGCGCAGAAAGTGGCCGCCCGCCTCGAGCGCCGCCTCATCGAGCGTGCCGAACTCGCGCACCTCGTGCCCGGCCGCGCGCGCCTCGGCACAAAGGTCTCGCACGTAGTCGCGCTGCCGGGCGCTGTTGAGCGGGCCCATCGTGCTCGTGGGCAACGAGCCAGCGCCGATGCGCTGCGCGGAGAGCACGTCAGACAGGCCGCTCACGAGCTCATCGTAGCGCGTGCGATGCACGTAGATGCGCTTGATGGCCATGCACACCTGGCCCGTGGTCAAGAACGTGGAACGAGCCAGCCGCTCGAGCGTGGGACGATCGAGGTCGGCGTCTTCCAGCACGAGCGCCGGATCGTTGCCGCCGAGCTCGAGCGTGACGCGGGTGAGGTTGCTCGCGGCCAGCTGCATCATGGTCTTGCCCGCGGTGGTGCTGCCCGTGAACACCAGGCGCCCGACGCGCGGATCGGTGATGAGCGGCGCCACCGCCTGGTTCGAGCCGCTCACGACGCTGAGCACACCGGAGGGCAGCTTGGAGGCGAGCGCGCTCAGCACCCGCGTGACGGCGAGCGGCGCGGTGGGCGGCGGCTTGACGATCACCGCGTTGCCCGCGACGAGCGCGAACGGCAGGCTCGCCGAGAGGATCGCGAGCGGCCAGTTGAAAGGCACGACGATGGTGACGACGCCGAGCGGCAAGTGCGTGATCTCGGTGCGGAACGGAGGCGCCCCGGGCGGGAGTGAGGCGCTCGAGCCGTGGGCGTTGCTGGCGCGCGGCAATCGCCGCGGCTCGCTCAGCTCGTCGACGAGGCTCGCCGCGAGCCGAAAGCGCCCCACGAACACGGCGACGTCGACCTCGGCCTCGCCGCGCACCTTGCCGTTCTCGCTCACCAGCAGCGCCGCGTTCTGCGAGCGCTCGGCCTCCAGCGCGTCGAGCGCCGCGAGCAAAATCTCCGCGCGGCGCCGCGGCTCGATGGCGCCCCAGCCCTCGGCGGCCTTGGCGGCGGCGTCGACCGCGCGGCGCGAGTGCGCCTCGCTCGCCAGCGCGGCGCGCCCTACCAGGCGCTGGGGCGCGGCGGGGTCCATCACGTCGAGCCATTCGCCGGTGACGACGGGCTCACCCCCGATCAACAGCGGAACCGTGGGCACACTCTCGCCCGTCGCCGAAGTCGCTGCCTTTGCCGAAGCGGACACTCCGGAACCCGATACTGCGGAAGTTGACGCTGACATCTTCCCTCCTCGAGGAATGGGGGTGGAGCCTATTGCCATACCGTGGCCTCCCTCGCGGGACAAGCGCGGCACCCCGCCGAATCCTCGGGAGGAGGCCCTCGGGAGGAAGAGACTCTCGGGAGCGAGGCGCCCGCAGCGGAGACTTTCTCGATGGCTGGCTCAGCTGCTCGGCACGGTTCGCGCGATGACCGAGTTTTCCGGGCTCGCGTGAGGCCATACCGCGCGCAGCGACACCGTTGACTGCACCATCTCGGTCCCGCCTCGCCGAGCACCGAGCGCATCGGGCAGCGAGAGCGGCAGCATCGCGTGCAAGCAGAATTCTCGAGCGGGCCCGAGCACCATCTGCCGCATCCAGAGCGCGACACCGCCGCGCGCGACGCTGGGCTCGAGCGCCGCGAACAGCTCTGCATACGACATGCCCTCGGGCTTGCCAAACCAGTGAGCATGCGTCGGGGCCTCGAGCGCGACGCCGCTCTTCAAACGATACAACCCCGCGGTGCCGCCCGCCACGAGCGCCGCGGCGGCGGCGTGCGGCCGCGTGCGGCTGTCGGACACGGCGGCCTCGTTCAACACGCCGAGCGCGGTGAAGTCGCGCACGAGGTACCAGTCTTCGTAGGCATCGCTGGCGGCAGCCCACGGCACCCCCGAAACGGCCGCCGTGAACGACGACACGAAGCCGGGCGCTGGCGCCTGTGCGAGCGCCGCGTGAAAGCCTCGCTGGCGGGCCTCGTAGTCCGATGCGAGAGCCTCCGGTCGTTTCCAGTGCCAGAACACGTAGGCCAGCATGCGTGCAACCTCGCTTTCGAACGGCGTATGCCCCGAGCGCTACCAGAAAGCCATCCGACGCTTCGAGACGTCGAGAATGCCTCGGGTTTGGGGCCCTCACCGGCGCCCCCGGCCGCCCCGCTCGGCCCGCTTCGACGCCGGCGAGGCGAACCGGCGTCCGAATTCGGAGGGGCGTTGACCCGGTTTTCGAGAGGCCGCGCTCTATGGTGCTGATCGAGCCCGCCGGCGAGCAACTTCATCCCATTGTGCAACAACCAGAGCTCAGCGACGGCGCTTTGTCGGAACTCGCGGAGCGAGCGACCCGCGGCGATCCGGCGGCGACCGAACGGCTATTTCTGCAGCTCTTGCCGCGGGTCCGCAACCTGGTGCGGTACCTGGTGCGGGGCGATCGCGACGTGGACGACCTCAGTCAGGATGCGCTGGTGATGATCCTGAAAGGAATGCACGGATATCGCGCGGAAGGTCCGTTTCGGGCCTGGGCCGACCGAGTGGTCGCGCGTTCCGTGTTTGCGGCATTGAAGCGACGTTCGCCCCGCCCTGCCGAACGCGAGGCGCTCGCCGCCGAGCTCGCGCTCGGCACGGGTGGGCACGACACGTTCTACTCGCGCCGCGAGCTCGTCGCCTGGCTCGACACGCTGCCCGAGGCGCAGCGCGCCGCCCTGGTGTTGCATCACGTCATGGGCCTGACGATCCCCGAGGTGGCGAGCGAGCTGGCCGTCGGCGAGGAGACGGTGCGCAGCCGCCTGCGGCTCGCGAAAGAGCGCCTGCGCAGCGCGATCGACGGCGCGCCGCGCGAGCAGGGGACGGCATGAAGCGACCGACGACGCCTCCGGTCAGGGACGGGCTCGACGGGCTGCTCGATCGGCTCGCGCTCGACGAGGGCGACGGCCCGGCGCTGCCCATCGACCGCGACGCTGCGCTCGACCTCGTGCGGCGGGCGCGCGAACGCTGTGGGCCGGCGCCGCGCTCGAAGCTCGTGCGGCTGCCGAAGTGGCCCTTGATCGGCATCGGTGTGGTGGTGGCATCGAGCGCAGCGGCCGCCGCGCTCGGCGAGCTTCCGCGGCTGATCGCGTGGGTTGCGCCGAGCGAAGCTCCCCCGACTACCGCGCCCGCGGGCGTGTCGAGCGCGCAAAAGCGGAGAGCACCACGACCCCTGCCCCCGCAGCCCGCCCTCGAGCCCAGGAGGGATGCCGCGATCGAGCCGGCGACCGAGGCCTTCTCCGCGCCCAGCGCCCCAGCCCTCGTGCCCACGGCCCCCGTCGACGCCCAGCCGGTGCCCGAGGCCCGCGCCGCCTCGAAGCGAGACGCACGCGCCGCGGGGTCGAGCCTCGCTCGCGACACGAAGGCGGAGCTCCTACGCGGCGAGAAGGGCACCGGCGCCCCCGACTCGGCGCCTGCCGCCGATCGGCTCGCTATCGCGAACCGCGCCCGCGCCGAGCGACGGTACGCCGAGGCGCTCGACACCTATCGCGACGTCATCGCGAGTTATCCGCAAACCCGGCAAGCGCAGATCGCGGCGGTGGCCGCTGGTGAGATCGAGCTCGGGCGCGGCAACGCGCGGGCCGCAGAGCCATTGTTCCGGCGTGTGCCGCATGACGCGGAGGTGGGCGCCGAGGCATTGTTCGGGCTCTCCGAAGCCTACCGCGCGGATGCTCGTGTGGTAGAAGAGCGGAGTGCGCTCGATCGGTTCGTGCAGCTCTACCCTTCGAATCCACTCGCAGCGGCGGCGCGGCGGCGGCTGTCACAGCTCGATGCCGCGATGAAGAGCGCGCCTGCTTCCAGTTCGGTGCGAGCCCCGAGATGAGAGGGCGCAGGACGTCTCGAAGTGAATCGCCAAGCGCACGGCGCCCGCGTCGCGCGGGCGGACTCCTGGGCGATGCTCGCCTCGAGTCGCGGGTCAGGCGTTCTTCTCGAGCGAGCCTCGCGCCGGCCGCGCTCTGCTGGGCGCTCGGCTTCGCCGCCTGCAGCAGCAGCGACGACGTGGTGGCGGTCTACGATGCCGATCCCACCGCAGAGCGCGAGACGCGGTCGTTCGTGGGTAGCACGTCGGTGGGAAGCGGCGGGCAACCGGTGCCCGGCGCTGCGACGGGATCCGGCGCGGCGGAGGCGGGAACGTCCGCGCCCATCGGGGCCGCGCTGCCCGTCGGTGACGGCACGCCGGCGAGCGCGGGGCCGCCGCCTGCCGTAACGATCGACGCCGAGGCGCTGCGGGTGATCGGTATTCCCGCCAGCCCGCCGCGAACGGTCGCCGAGCGCTGGCCGCTCGACACGCCGCTGCAGGAATACTTCTCGCCGCCCCCCGCGCCCGCCGCGGCGAGCCAGGCCATGGTGCTCACGGTGCGAGAGCCCGACGCGACGCCGCTGCGCGAGCTGGGGGCCAAGTATGGCCTCGGCGAAGGCCTTCCTCCCGCGCGGGTGCGGGTCGAAGACCAGGCAGGCGATCAGTTCGAGCTCACGCTCTGGGAAGATTGAGTGGCGCGCCGACGATCCGCCGTCGCGCTCGGCCTGGCGCTGAGCTCCCTCGTCGGCATGCGGCCGCGCGCCGCGTTCGCGCAGCAGGCCGAGATGCCGCACGCCGAGCGACCCGCCGCGCGAGCTTCCCGTGTCGACGCGTCTCCACCGCACGTGCGGCTCCTCGTGCTCGACGCAGTGCCCGAGTTTGCCGCGCGAGTGCGGGGCCAGGTCAGCGATCTCGATCTGACGCTCGACGTCGAGCCCGCCCGCCCGCGCTCGACCCGCGCCGAGATCGAGGCGTTCGTGACCGAGCGCGCCGCCCAGCGCGGCGCCGATGTCGTGGCCTGGCTGGGTGAGCTGTCGAGCCATGGCTCGACACCGGGCAAGATGACGGTGTGCGTGTGGCTCGTCGGTCACTCCGGCATCCACACGCGGCGCGTGGACCCTCGCGCCGACGAGCGCAGCGCCACGCTCGAGGCCGCGGCCATGGTCGTGCGCAGCGCCGTGCGCGCCGTATCGCTCGAGCGTGCGGGCGGCGCCGCGAGCGAAGCGCTTCCGCTCGCCACCAAGGGACGAGAGGCGCAGCCCGCAGCGCCCGCCGCCGTGGCTCCGGAGCCGAGCGCCCTCTCGCGAGCGCCTGCGGCGCCGCGGGCTCCCGTCGAACCCGTCGTGCGTCGCGCGCGAGCCGAGCCGTTCGAGGCCGATCGCGGCGCCGACGAGGCCTCTCGGCAACGCGCGCCGCGCGCCCTGCGCTGGTCGCCGCGAGCCGGCGTCGACTGGTCGCACGCAGGCCTGAACCCGCGCGGCTTCTGGTCGGCGACGGCTGGGCTCCAGCTCTTCTGGGGTGGCGCGAGCGTCGGCGCGAGCGCGCGCTGGGGTTTCGCCGAGCCGGTCGCCTACCAGGGCGTCGATTTCGAGCTCGATCGTCGCGCGCTGCTCGCCGAGGTGGGCTGGGCCGCGATCGAGACGTCGAGCTTCGTGCTGAGGCCCAAGCTCGGCGCTGGCGCCGCCTGGCTCACTCGCACCACGCGGGCGACCGCCTGGGGCGACGCGCTCGAGCCCTCGCGCACGGCCGTGTCGCCGCTCGTCGCGGGCGATCTCGTCGCCGAGTACCGGCTCGCTGGGCCCTTCAGCGTCGACCTGCACGCTGGCCTGAGCTGGCTGACGCACACCACTCGTTACGTCGTCGAGGCGCCGCTCGGCCCCGTGCCGCTCGCGTCGGGGTGGCGCTGGCAGCCCAACGCTGGCGTCGCGCTCGGCGCCATGTTCTGAGCGCGCCGTGTTCCGAACGGCGCCTCGCACGCCGCGACCACGACACGAAGGGACGACGCGCACCGCGATGAGAGCGGCGCCGCCCGTTGCACGACGCGTTCGATCGCGGCGGCTCGGCGCGATCGCCCCACGCGCGCGCAGTGAGTGGCCTCCATCGACATCGACACCGAGATCTCGCTGACCCGGTTTCGAGATCGCATCGCTCTATTGGGCAGCGCGGCACCTCACGGCAGCCGCACATCAATCGAGGAGTGATCATGATGAGATACTGGATACTGGGCGTGCTTTGGCTGGGCGGCTGCGCGGGGGCCCCGCCGGACGGAGGAGGAGAAGACGCCAAGCTCGAGTCGCAGCTCAGCACGGATGACGATGCTGCGAACGACAATGCGGCGGATGACGACTCCGCCGATGACGACTCCGCCGATGACGACGCCCTCTCCGACACCGAGTTCGCCTCCGAGTTCATCCCCGGCACGGACTCCGATGTGGGCGGCGGCTCCGGGCACGGCGACGAAGCCGGCGGCGACGTAGCGCCAGAGCCGGGTACCGACGGTCCCGAGCTCGTGATCGGCGTGGGCGGCCAGCCCTGGCAAGCGCCTGGCGAGGGTGTGTTGGTGGTCTGGTGTCACGCCTCGGTGCTCGCTTGCCCCGCGGTCGAGCCAGCACCGAGCGGCGGGCAGTTCGTGGTCGTGCAACAGTCGCTCGAGACCGGAGAGTTCGAGCGCGCACGCGCCACGAGCGAAAGCGGCGTCGCGATCGCTGGTGGCGCCGGCACGAGCGCGAGTGGCGCGGGCGACGGCCAACCGGGCTCCGGCGTCGGCTCCGACGACGACGGCCAACCGGGCTCCGGCGTCGGCTCCGACGACGACGGCCAACCGGGCTCCGGCGTCGGCTCCGACGACGACGGCCAACCGGGCTCCGGCGTCGGCTCCGACGACGACGGCCAACCGGGCTCC
>Ga0247763_1001572_pt1 | contig 12881 bp, 8 predicted proteins | sample UWRJL141409B4_FD_179926 | JGI IMG/M metagenome (GOLD analysis project Ga0247763, IMG submission 179926) | Plant litter microbial communities from Arlington Agricultural Research Station in Wisconsin, United States - UWRJ-L141-409B-4 | ecosystem: Environmental > Terrestrial > Plant litter >...
TGTGGGTTTTTTTTGTTTTTTCTTTTTTTTTTCCCCCTTTTTTTTTTTTTTTTTTTTTTTTATTAATCTTTTTTTTTTTTTTTCAAAAAAAAAAACCAAAAAAAAAAAAAAAAAAAAAGAGGTCAAAAAGGCACAGAGTACAAAGCAGAGAGCTAACAGATATAAAGAATGGATTCAACTACCCCTACATTTGCAACGGCAATCTCAACTGCTATTACGAAATCGAGCGCGCCCCCGCCAACGGGACCGATTCCCTGTCTGTCTGGCAGTTCTTTTGGGGAAGCCAGCAAATGGACGTGACTCCGGGACATCTCAAGGTCATGTGGCTGTGGGATCGCGTCGTCAACATGACAGAGAGTGCGGCCGGTCCGGGGCGACGGCGACCGAATTCCCGGGCAGGAAGGGCATAGTTTTGTTATTGAACAAGATGTGTTGTCAAGAGTGGATATTTTGTTTCTTAAAAAAAAGAAGAGTGTTATCAATGATCTACACGGGAGGGGCCCGCTCACTATGCTTCAGCATCGACAAGCGAGAGTGTGTAAAAGTTACATTATAGCACACCCGGCGCTAGTAATAGCGTCACCAGTTCTCAAGAGGCACCATTTCCAAGAGGTCCCATTTTAGGCCCAGGCCAGGCCAGGCCCAAGAAATGCGCTTCTGAATTTTGACAGCTTGGCGCGTCGATCCGGGAGTGGTTCGCCGGTTCGCCGGGACGATGGTAATAAACGTCACTATGCGAATTAGCCGCATCGTTGATATCGGATGCTAGCATCGGGATTTGGTGGTGGGAGAAAACATTTTTGTATTAAGTCACTGTCATTTCTTCAGCTTGAAATAAATCTTCAACTTGAAGTAGATCAAATGATAGTTTTAGACAGTCACATCTATCTCTACAGACTAAAAACTTCAAAATGAATCTCTCCACTTTACTCGGCGCTCTCCTCTTCTTCACCCCCATCCTCGCCAAACCCTCTTCCGGGTGCGGGCAAGCCCCGAAACTCATTTCCGCCTCTAGCACGACCACACCTCTAACTCTGACCATCAACTCCAAATCCCGTACTTTTTTCGTCCTCCTCCCCGCCAACTACAACCCTGCCACCCCGCACCGGTTGATCCTCACCCTCCACGCTCTCGGCGGGAACGCGGGACAAGTTGTTTCCGGAACGTCGGGCTACCTCCCGTGGTACGGCATCCCTCCGCTTGCGAGCAATTCCTCCATTCCGACGATATACGTCGCTCCCAACGGGGTATCCAACGGATGGGGCAACCAAGCTGGCGAAGACGTAACTTTCATACGGTCCGTCATATCTACGGTAGAATCCGACGTCTGTATTGAGACGTCCCTGCGGTTTTCTACGGGATTCAGTTATGGCGGCGCCATGTCCTATTCTCTCGCCTGCTCTTTGGGTTCGGAACTCCGTGCTGTGGCGGCGCTTTCTGGAAATCCCACCATTAGCGGCTGTGCAGGCGGCACTGACGCCGTGGCGTATTATGGACAACACGGGGTCAGTGATACGGTTTTACCCATCACGGGAGGGAGGCAGATGCGTGATCGGTTTGTCAAGAATAACGGCTGTACTGCTGTTACGGCGGCGGAACCGGCAGCGGGAAGTGGGAAACGGATAAAGACGGTTTATAGCGGATGTAAAGAAGGGAAACCCGTTGTGTGGGTGGCCTTTGATGGCCCCCATACCCCGACACCGAGGGAAGGGGGGGAACTGTGGACGGCGGGGGAGACGTGGGAATTCTTTGGCCAGTTTGGGGCCCTTTCCTAGACTTACTACCTCCCTACTCCGTACCAAGGTATCTTTCAGAGTTCGTCAGACTGGGGGAAGAAGAGTGCACCGGGGAAGGGAGAATGCGGAAGGGACAGACAGACAGACAGACAGACAGACAGACAGACAGACAGACAGACAGACAGACAGACAGACAGACAGACAGACAGACAGACAGGTAAACTAGAGACACGACTACACTTGCAAGTCATGAGATGTGATGTGCACACCGTTCGGAATGGAACCTGAGCAGACATTATCCGCAAAAGGCATCATCCTCACCACTGCGATCTATGCTGCAGAGAAGGCTACAAAGTGGGTACCTTAGGAGGTGAGCTCAGCTGAAAATGTCAAGAGGAGAGAAAGGGGGGAAGAAGGATCAAGTTTTGTTTTTTTCACTGTTTCGCTCTTGCTCGCACTCCCACACCCACATCAGGCCGTCATAATCACAACAAGTCACCGTCACAATTAGTCACAACCACTCAGTCTGGGAGCTAATCTCAAAGAAAAAAACAAACATTTTAAAAAAGGAGACGCGAAGCGAGTCAAATCAAGTTGAGTACCTCAGTCCGGAACAGACCCCGTCTTGTTTCAGTAGGAGCTGGCAAGCAGGCAAGCTAGCAGGCAGGCGTGTCGCCAAGCAGGGATGAGGCTGAACCTGCACCAGTACCTGAAGCATGCAGATGCCAGATGCAGACATATGCAGATGCGGGCCCGAAAGATACACCCAAAAGCGGCAACACGACATGACATGACACGACACGACAAGGAAATGAAAATGAGCTTGAGGCTCAACACGCTGTAAAGGCTCGGCAATACGCAAGAGACCGAATGTACCGAATGTACCGAAACCGAATGCACCGAACGACAACGACAACGACACCGAGCGGAGACATTGCCAAGAACGGATTCCCGCTGCAACCCAACCCAACCCACGTCAGGGTGCAGAACCGGTGCGGAACGGGGGAGGGGGGGTGGGTGACACTCGATCGATGTCAGTGCAGGGGGTACATGAAGAGGCAGTGTTGCCGCAGGGGGAAATTAGCTATTTTGCTGTTTTTTCTCCCACTCTGTGCTGATAAGCTTTTAGTTACCAGGTTAGGTGCCTACCCGCCCGTGCCTTGCATGTCCTTTGCCCCATCGTGCACCAATGAGGCGTTGCCAATTACCCCGACCGCAAACAAACCAGGACAAAAGAGGCGACCAGGAAGCAACGACGACAAGGAAAAAAAAAAGTTAAATTACAAGGTATCAAAACACAACGCCACCTGCACAGACGAGGCATTTTATGTCAGAGCTCTCGTGTTGAGAAGCGACAATATAAGCAAATCCGCAATGACAAACCATCAGCAGCAGTCAGAAATCGTCAGACAAAAATCACATCAAAATCACAAAAATGAGACACCACAATTATGAGCATGACACCCATTAATTAGTAATTAAGTGTTTTTAAAAATGTACAACTCGCAAAAGGTCCATCAAAATCCAAAAATCCTAAAAATCCATCGCATGGCTAGAGAACAACCTCTTCAAACCCTTTGGATATCATCCCTGAATTGCCCAATAACCGGTGTTGATTACTCCTCATATATAGTCGTAATTCAAAAATTGACCGCATCTCTATTTTCCAACCATCACGTTCCGTGCATGCACCGTGCTCATGTCATGAGTTTGTGTCTTACAACAGGAGAGCAACGAAGCTGATGGCCGCAGCGGCAAAGACGCCTCCAGAGAGACGTCCAGCACCGCCAGTGACGACGGGCTTCTTGGTAGGCTCGACCGGCTTGGCCGCCGAGGTGGCCGGGTACTCGGGAGCAGCCGGGTAGTCGGTGGGCTTGACCTCAACTGAGGTATAGTAGACAGACGAGCTGACGGGCACCTTGGTGTAGGTGACGAGGGGGTTCTTCGGGCCGTAGGGGCAGTCGGTCTTCTCAGGGGGGCACGAGGTGATGGTGACAGTCTTGGACTCGTAGTAGGTCGAGGTCATCTGCGAGGTCGAGTAGGTCGGCTTGTAGGTGGTCGAGGGCTTGACAGACGAGGTCGAGGACTTGGGAGGGGTGACAACCTTGCCCTTGGGCATAGCCTTGGAGCACTCAGTAAGCTGGTTGATGGTCTTGACACCCATCAAGCTCATACGGATGTACTCGCGAGCATAGGCCTCATCCCAAGAACCCTTCTGAGCCTGGAACTGCTTGAACACAGCGCTGGTCTTGGAGGACTGGGCCAGGTTGACGTCGGCCTGGAAGCGGATGACACCAGCCGAAGCATTGGCCTGGAGGGTCTCCTTGAAGTACTCAGTGTCCCACTTGCCGGGGGTCTTGTCCTGGGGAAGGTTGGCACCGAGTCCGGGGTTGTGGTTCTTGGAGGCAGTGTGGGCACCGAGGAGGGCAACAAGACCAGCGGGGCTGACAGTCTTGGCCTTGAACAGATCGATGGACTGATCAGCCGAGAAGAAGGGAGGGGGCAGCTTTCCGGTGGGAGCAGCCTTGGAGTCGTCCTTGCGGCCAATGAAGAGACGGATGCGGGGACCGCCAGGGCAGGAGAGAACGCCAACCTTGGCGCACGCCTGGATGAGATCGGCCATGCCGATGCCGTAGGCCTTGTACTTGTTGAAGATGCCCTTGACCGTGTCGCCGTGGGCGGCCATGGCCGAGTTCTCAATACGGGTCATCTCGTCCGAAAGCAGGAGCGAGCCGTCAGCACCGCCGTAGGGTGAGTCCTTGTCCCAAGCGGCAGCATCGTGGAAGCCCATGCGGATGCTAGCGCGGGCGAAGTCGTTGCACTGTCCGCCGCTCTGCATCATCTCGAAAAGCTCCTCGTTGATGTACTTCCAGACGCAGCACTTGTCCTCCTTGCATTCCTTCGACTCGAGCTTGGGGAAAGCATATGCGTCATCGCTCTGGCCGTCGCCCTTGCCGAGCAGAATGGACTTGATGTCCTTGCCGACCTCAGTGAGCTTGTCGTCCTTGAGAGAGACCAGGTCACCGAGCAGCTCCCCTGACCCCGAGTACTGGCGCTTGGCAGCAGCAGCCTTGAACTCCTGCAGAGATGGGAAAGCCGCGGCCGTGCCGACGAGGCACGCAACTGTTGTCAACTTCATTATGACGGTGGGTGGTGATTATTAGGCGGATTATAAATGGACTAGCGAGTGCAGAAACGAATGCAAATAGCGAGTGGCAGTGAACGACAACGCAAAGAGGAGATCTGCGTTGAACGATCGACTGAGAGAGAGAGCAGCAAAAAGCAAGCGACGGGGGGGAGGAATAAACGAATGTCTTGTCACTTGCAGAGCGTGATGGAGTGAGAAACCCAAAAGCCGGGAGAGAAGCTGTGTTTATCAAGACCTGAACGGCGTGTGCCGGGCGTGCCGCCCTCGCGGTAGCCGCTCGATTCGGACAGCATGGGAGATTAGACTGACCTTGCACGGCCATGAGCTAGGTCCAAAGAGGCAGCGCTGCACAGCTGGCACACCCCTCACCTGTGCAGAGCGCCCCCAGCACCCCCCGGCACCCCCCGCGCAGAACCGGGTCCCAGATCCCTCGGGGCCTCAGCTGTCGTTTCAAAGGGGGCTGACTGGACCTTTTGCCTGGCCGGGGTTCGGACGGTCATTGTGTGGGCGACAAGGAAAATACCGTGCCAAGCAAAGCTTGGGCAAACCACTAGTGTTCCCATCAGTTGATGTTGTGTCCCCATACGAGAATGCCAAGCAGGGATCTCAACATGACTGGCCAATTGACGCTGGCTGATTAGCCCAAAAACCAGCCTATGGCTGCCACTATTGGCCAAACCACGCCTGACCCCCCAGATCCCCCCAGCCTGGACTGGGAGCTTGACAGCGCTTGGGTGTCAACATGCCAGCAATAGGGCACGCTTCGCGTATCAGATCACTGCACTCCCCTTGCAGCTGTTGTTGATCATTTTGCGGTCACACAATGGCCGGGCTGGAATTTTATCGGCGCTCCGTATTCAACGTGGCGCATGTGGTTGGCCGGCCTTGTTTTTGTGGGCTTGACAGCAGGCCCGTGACACGTATATCCTCAGTACGAATTGTCCAGAACAGCAATGACGGGCAAGATTCTGTTCGTGGTGGAGGAGCAGTTGCAGTGTGTGGTGCGTCTCGTGTTGACGATGCTGGCTCGCTTGATCCCATTTTCTCGCTTCCGAAGGGGCAGTTCGTGACGTTCGGACTTTTTTGGTGCGCTCAAACCATGTTTCGCGTGGGAGTGTGGATAGGGGGTTCCATCCAGGCAGGAAGGCGGCGAGCGAAATGTAACCGCCAAGGGGCTCCCAATCAGAACAGGGCTTAGGCCGTGTTGCTAACCTTATTATTATTAGCAAGCGGCCGCCAAGGTCGCATCAATCCGTAAATCGCGGCGGGTCCTCAGACAATAGCGCATCCTTCGCAGAAGTCAAGCTCACCTGCTGAGCCCAAATGTCACCAAGTTTCGCTCCCGCCTGCTTCTCTCCTCAGATCATGCTGACTCCCGGCCCAGGCCCCGCGAAATTACACTGAACAAAAAACAAAGCGCGAAACCACAAATCCTGCGGACCAGCGCACACCCGGCCGTGATCCGGGACCCTCTCCAGAGCCTTGTCGATGCGCGCGCATCGGGCCATTGAAAGATGCTTTTTGCACCCTGTTGAAATCACTCTGGAACCAATGCGAATCGCGACCGGCTCGACCCGGCTTTGGTCCCGAACGTTTTGGCGAGGGGGAGGAATTTCAGCCGTCTGACCTCGGGAATTGTCTGGGCACCAAAAAGCAAAGGCTGCAACTCCCATGCTCAGAGCACCAGGGTTCGGTGTGTGAAGGAGTCAGGAGGTCGGAAAGTGACCTGGCAACCTCCGCGCCACTGTCCACTGACCGCTGATGGCTGCTCGCTGGAACGTTGCTCCGCGGCACGAGAGCGCGTCTGGGGATTGGGTGAAAAGGAGGATTGTGACTACTGGAACAACGAAATGAGAATAAACGGTGACGGGAAATAGCTCTTTCCTCGGAAGGTGCTCTTGTGCCTGTGTGAGAGCGCAAAAGAGGCACCTGCCCTGAAAATGGATACCACTGCCTACCAACGCCCCGCGCTTGCTGTCCAGAGCAATCTGGGGAATGGGAGTGGGCCCTAACCCAGTCCGCTCGCTGAGCCGCAGCAGCAGCAAATTTATTTTGCTATCACCTTATCTTTAAGCGAGGTCCCGGTTTCCAGGCTTTGCCAGGACGAGAATATTGAATTTCATTTATTTCCCGTCGAGTCACCGGGTGAGGACATGAACTGGCCCCCAATGCTTCCGGCAGTGGTTCCCTGCCCGCCGCAATGCGAACAGACGTTTGCGGTCATTTGTTTATGATCGATGGGTTGTCGCATTGAAGGAGTTTGTGGGGGATTCGGGACAGGTCAATTTTTTTGCTTGGCGACAAGCGTTTCGATCCCCGATCTCCAAGCAAACTGCTGCATCATGGTTTGGATGACGGGAGCGGGCCGGCACGGGTCGTGCGGCGTCGTTGGTTGCAGGTTCAGATGATGCACGTGCCTGAGGATTTAAGAAGTGGTGATGGCGCCAGAGGATTTTACGAGCTCGATTCAAACGGACTTTTGCAATGCTTGTTTCTCAGATCTCATAAGAGCTTAATGAGTACCGATCCATCCATGAAGGGGGGACGCTGTCCGCCATGCATCCGCTATGTACCGGTGTAGAGTCTTCTGGGTGATCCGGTCTTGGCAAATACCCAAGACCTAGACGAGTGCATTCGACATCTCCATGTTCACTGCAAATAGCTACTTGCTGTTTGGTGCTCGCTGTCTTCGTCGCCTCGTCACTGTTCAATTCCTTGTCAAGATCAATTCCCGCAAATGTCTGGTTAGATTCATTTGGAAATTGATGTTATCAATCTAGTCGAGCACAGAGTCCCTTGGAGCGCCAGCTGAGTTTCATGTTGTGTCACCGCAATGTATAGATAAATAGAAGGTTCAGTATCTAAGTGTTGTATTAATCGACGTGCTGTTGTGATGTGTAGAGCAACATGTACATGCATCATATGACGTATGTATCAGTGTTCAGTATGTGACAAGCTAGTGCCCTTATCTATTTGTGCCTCAATGCTGTCAACTCTGGTGCAGGTGATTTCTTGTCTTTCAGAACACAAGTTGAAAGTTTGCGCATCTCATGTATTAAGTATCCTTCCTTCTGAAAATCAGTCCAGCTCTCAAAACGTTTCGAGTTTGCCCCAGTGCTCTAAGGCTGTAATCCCACTCTGAAAGATTGTCAGTGCAGCACAGGACTTGATAGGTACGGTCATCAGCAGTTGTTCCGACGGTATCAAAACAGCCGGATGTCTAATTGAAGACCTGTCGAACATGTGAAAAACTAAAGCTTTGTAGTTTCGCTTCAAGGCCTTAAACTCCTTGTCCAGCCCTGAATACACAACGGGTAAACCTTATGGCACACATATATTCGCCGTGCCTAGGATGGTTTATTTTATTTTCTCGGGTTACCTACTTCCGGCCGTTGCTAGCCAGCTGCAACGCAATGAGTCTCAAACTAATTACCACATGAACAGTCTTTGAGGTGTTGGGCTATTGCCGGTTTATCACAATGTTATCCAAGACCTCAGCCAGACTTGAAGTTGATTTCCAGAAATTAGACCAGACCGGACGACACCCACATTAAAGCTGAGATTGTGAAACCGGCAGCATAGTCTAAATATTCACATAGCTACGGAGTATGAGATATACCACTGCAGCACTGATGAAAAATGGTGCACACTCGGCACTGACGAGGCATGTGATCACTGCCAACGGAACTGAGAGCTAAAGGCTAATCTTGGGGAATTCCGTCGCTGGCCGCATCATTCATGTTTGGGAGTTTTCCAATCAAACATGCCGAGTTCGGAATATGTAAGCAAAACCCAAACATCATCCCGTGTTTCTGATCGCCAGTTCATGCGGTCCAGACTTGGCAGTGGTTGCCGTCTCTGGGTGGGCCGTCGTTGACGGAGAAAGCCGGAGTTGGGGCAAACACCAACCCCTCTCTGTACCAAACTCACGTGATTTGGGCATCTGTCAAAAGCGAAAGGCAGTCACCACCGCATCTCGATTGCCGGATTGCGTCGAAGAAGACAATCAAGTCGCCCGAAAACTGTGCGTCTCCATCCCTTTTGGGGCTAAGGTCCCATGTCAAACTTGCGCAGATCCGCAGTTTGGCGCGGAGCAATTAGCGGTGACGCAGCTTCGTGCATCGGGTGCAGGTGCGGTGGGCTGTGGCTGCCTGCCTTTACTTTTCGATTTTGAGTCAGCTCGGATCGACTCCATTCCACGCACCTCCCATCTCTAGATCTGCGATCATCGGTAATCCATCCCGCGACCGCCATGACCGATTACGATCTCCAGCGCTGCTGCCTTTGCTGGCTCCCGATTCATTTTTCCTACCTCGCGGAACCACCCCAGACCCGAAATCTTGGCTGGCAGTCTGAAGTCCGAGCGCGTGAGTATCATGACTGCAAAGCCTAATTTCTGAGCTAAAAACCGCCCCCATGCAGTGCGCTCGCGGGAGTTAAAAGAAGACCCTTTTATTACTGGCCGTGGTTACCTAAGTCCAAGATACAGCGTGGTCGCCAGTCCCGACCCCGATGTCTCGTACGAGACCCTGCGGGCCGATGACCCTTCTGAGCCACTGCCCACACATGCCACGCATTTCACTTCTGGTACCTACCTGACATTTGTGCTCCACGATGTGTGCTGGGACATGATCCTCCGCCGACTCAACCCGGAAATGGCCCCCCCGGGAGATACCGTCGGCGCCGCCATGGTTCTGTTTGACCTTCTAGCCGGGAAGCCCTTCAACCCTTGGGGTTACCTCCTTCCATGGAACATCAACAATAAACACGGGATGTTGCGGTATGACCACACCTTTGGCGGCTTCCGGCCGAGCTCTCGCGTCCAGAGTACCACTTGGATGAACGCAAACCCTTCGATTACCAGGATCGACATGAAGGACAGCGCAAGGTCTTGTGATGAGGATGACGAAGACCTTTTCAAGAGCCGCCTGAAGCTGAAAGGGCTGGCGGATCCAAGCCAGGATATCTTCGCCAAGCTTCCTGCCGAACTGGTCATGTCCATTTTGATATCTCTGCAGTCTGCCGATGTTTGCCAGTTACGCTTGGCGTCGAGAACGGTAGCGGAGATTTCACGGCCCGAGGATCTACCGCAGACGTTTTGGGTCAGCAGATTCCGCCAAGGTTATGAAATGGAGTTTTACCTGCTGTCAGATGCTGCTCTGAGCAATCGAGGCAACTGGCGTGGAGCATACCGCGGGATACGGGAACAGCTGGCCGACTGCAGCCGCACAGGATATCTTCGGAACCGACGTCTCATGTGGGAAAACATGCGGCCCGTGTATGAATGCCTTTCGGTGTATATGCGGGCCTTTCACACCCCCGACCGACGCACTTGCACCATTTCCATGCCGGAGAAATACTTCAACGGGGCGCTTGTCAGAGCTGATCCTCTACCCATTGTCCCCGACCGTATTCCTTGCATCGGCGGAACCTCTTGGGTTACTAGTGAGCAGATGTGGCTTCCTCGCGATGCCATGCAGTCCGCATGGATTCTCGCTGTGACATATCGAATTATCGGCGGTGAGACATATCTCAGCGGACTTCGCTTATTGCGTATTCCTTACGATGGGGACGGGACTTCCCAACAAGTCAGTCGGGTTGGGTACCCGGATTTTCCTTTCGAGACCAGGGTCGCCCTTAACATCTCCCCAGACTGCCTCAGGGGCGTCCGGGTCTGGACGTCGGTCAACGGAATCGTAGGTCTGCGCCTGTTGGGGAATTCAGACTGTGATGGCTGCGATACACACCTCGACATCGGTCAATGTTCCACTCGAACTGCCGGAATTGGTGTCGCAGATCTACTTAGTCGCGAGGGAACTGTGCTCCGTGGTATAAGGGTCGGAATAGATGTATGGTCCCTTTGTTTTTGTGGCGGGTGCGACACTAACTCATTTAGATGTGTCGACTCACTTCGATCCAGATTCTTGAAGAGCCAACTGATGAAAAAGCTGGTGAACCTCCTTCCGAGGACGAGACGTCAATCGACGCGATGAAAGCAGTTCCACTGTGGAACCCGTGTCCTCCTACTGAAGCTGGGACGGTTCACTTCTCTACATGGACTAACGGTAGGGCGACCCAATTTTCGTCTTACTTCCTCAATATGAACTTTGGTGGGTCCGATGGCTCCAAACTCAAGCTGCTCAGAGGGTTGGGTGTCAGCATGAACGGCACTCTAGATGACTTTGTGTACGGCATGAGCTTTTACTACGGCAATGGCGATGAGCCACAGGAGATTTATTATGGATCCAGGGCATCCTACCAGGAGATCAATGGCCGACCACATCGACTGTGTCAGAAGATCTTCCCCATCAGGGGTGATCGCGGGGAAAGGATCGTGCGGATCAGTGTTACCAGCTCGAAGGAGTGCCTGGACACAGACCGTTTCCTTCCACTAGGTTACTTTGGACAGATACGCGGGTTACAAGTATGTCGGCCCTTGATGTTTTCTATGGAGGATTTGCTTACCCGGTTCGTTAGGTTTTTACGAATTTCGGGCGGTCTTGTTCTTTCAAGATGCATCGCAGGACTTCCGAAGTCTCTCCCCACACTGGTGAAGATTTCGAATTGGTACCGCCCGAGGGAGAAACGATGACCGCCATCTTCGCCAAGGTGAAGGTAAGCATCCCGTTCTTGTGGCTTGACAGTAACTGACTGGATGTCAGCATGCTGGCGGATACATACTGGACATGGGCTTTCAATCACAAAAGACCACGGAAGAAGAAATCAGCAAAGACGGCCGCCCGCAGACTGGTAACCAATCCTCCCACGTTATCCCTATTCTCGAGAGCCAGCGATGGAACTCCTACCACAAATCCGGCCATGCAGGCAGGAATGGCATGATGTTTTCAAGCGTAAAGCTCTCGTCAGTCCGATGCATCAAGTTTTCATACGGAGACTCCATTTCCAATCCGCGTGTGGCTTGTCGTCGGGGCTCGCGTCTTTCCGGGCTCTGCTTCGAGTTCTGGGACACAGATGAACGCGTCTATCTTGGCCAATGGTTCAACAAGCTGGAGGGCGAGACGATGTATTTGAGCAGAGACGAGTCCATCACCGAATTCACGGTGTGGCATTCACGCCACCTGCGGACTGCCAGCGGGCGAGGTCACCGCGAGATGAGCATTTACGGAAAAGTTCGAGGGGTCATGATCGAAACTTCCAAGGGCAACTCCAAGCATGTTCAGCGGGACAGCCTTGAAGATAGACTTTTGATCACGTTTGGAGGTGACAATGAGATTCTGGTGAGCTTTTTCTTGGGAACCTTGGAGCTATCGGTATGGTTGCTGACAGGATGACAGGAGGGTTTGATCTGGGCGTACGATCACACGACCGATCATCTTCAGGCCATTACGCGCAGCAAGGTTGTGGTTGCTGAGAGTCCTGAAACTGTTGGCGTCGACAGTAGTACCCCTTCTGCCGACGTTCCTGAGAGTGTTATTACCGAGGTGTCGGCCGTTACTGACACAGCAGCCGGTAGTGTGGGGCCGAACGAGGTTGAAGTCGAAGTCAGTGACCGCCCGGACGAGTAGGCCCAAAAGGGAGGTTTCACAGCCATTCCGTACCAAGGGCCCAAGAGGCGCGGGGGAATCTTGGAGGAAAGCTGGGATTAGTGGTATTTTGCGGGGGATAGTGACAGCAAATTATGAATTTAATGATGCATTTCCACGTTGTACGATTGCGCCATGCCGGATCTGCATTGCCTTTTAAGGGGGAGCAAGATTACGTTCACGGTCTGTTACATTCGGTTTAACGTTGCCGACTGTCAATGAGTTGGGCGGCCCGCGGACACGGCAATTGAAGACAGCTTAGCCGCAGCGGACAGCGGGTCATGCAACTCGGTTAAGACAATAATCTGGCAGTCGGGCATTGTCGGGGAAGGGCTAAGCTCCCTAGAAGCATAGATGAATGCGGAGTCTAGAACCAATCCAGCCCCTGGGCAGTCATATCGGTCGTCAGGGCTATAGTGGGAGCGTCATTAAGTTTGTCTCCGGGACTATTGT
>Ga0247763_1001574_pt1 | contig 12868 bp, 11 predicted proteins | sample UWRJL141409B4_FD_179926 | JGI IMG/M metagenome (GOLD analysis project Ga0247763, IMG submission 179926) | Plant litter microbial communities from Arlington Agricultural Research Station in Wisconsin, United States - UWRJ-L141-409B-4 | ecosystem: Environmental > Terrestrial > Plant litter >...
GTGCGCTTCTGGATCGAGCCGAAGCTCACGTAGAGAGCGAGGGGACTCGAAAGCGTCGACAGCAGGACCAGCCAGAAGCTGACGCCGTCGACCGCCACATGGTACCGGATGCCGAAGCTCGGTAGCCACTCGGCGATGTACTGGTGGTGCCAGCCGTTCGACATCGGCGTGTCGAGCAGGAGCAGCGACACCACGAAATCGGCCAGCAGCACCGCCATGCTGAAGCGCTTGAGCAGGCGCGGAGCCTGCCGTGGCAAGAACAGCACCGCGACCGAGCCGAGGATCGGCAAGAAGACGATCACGTTCAGCAGGTGCGGCCACTCGACAGACGGCTCGCTCGGTAGCGCACCCGTCGGCCACAGACCGCGCACGAAGGCGACGCCGAGCAGCGCGGTCAATCCGAGCGCGACGCGCTCCAGGCGCCCCTGCCGCACCGGGATGGCTGCGGCGACGAGAAACGCGAGGACGTAAGGCCAGGTTTCGACGATGGCCGACGCGAGCGGATTCATTGGATGCCTCGGATCTCAGACAGAGCGGTAGTACGAGCGCCCCGCTGGGCGGCGCCGCCGGCGGCTTGGTCTGGCATGAGCAGCGCCGAGGCGCCGTCGTGCTTCGGGCGGCTCACCTGATACACGCGGCTGCGGGTGCGCCCGAACGCGTTCTTCACCTCGAGCCGCACGTCACGCGAGGTGCCTTCCTCGAGATCCACCGTGAGCTGAGAAGCGCTCCCGAACTCCTCGCTGTCGAACGTGCCGTCGGCGTTGCTGTCCCAGCGATACGAGTAGCCGAGGCCCGGGGCCGCCTGCACCGAGTACTTGCCCGTTGCAGCGTCACCCGAGACGACCACCTTCGGCTGCGGCACCGCCACGAACCAGCCGATCGCGACCATGCCGACCACCATCATGGCGGCGTAGGCTTGAGCGTGCCCCGTCTGCAGGAGACGCAGCAGGTGACCCCAGACGGTGACCAGCAGCGCGGTCAACCGCGCGATGATTCCGTCGACCACCCACTTGTCAAACCACACCGACGCCTCCGCGAGCGCTTCGAGGCTGCCCACCACGAGCTCGTCGTAGAGCTCGTCGACGCGCCATTTGTCGACGAGCAGGCGATAAAGCGCCGGGAACTGCTCGGCGAGCGAGCGCGCCGGGGCGCCCCCCTGCTTCATGTAGATGAACCAGGCGACGCCGCTACCGATCACGAAGGCGGCGATGCCCGGGAAGAGGAGCGGCACCATCAACGCATGATCAGGGTCGGCGTTGTGCAGCCGAGACTCGTCGACCATCGAATGGAACAGGGGCTCGAGCCAGTGCTCGAGGGGCGTGATGTGAAGGGGGACGGCGTTGAGGAACCCGCCGAACGCCGCCAGCGCGCCGAGCACGATCAACGGCACGGTCATCTGCCACGGTGACTCGTGCGGTTCCGGGCCATCGATCGGCCCCGAGTGATGGTGGTCGTGGCCGTGGGCATGAGCGGCGTGGCCGTGGTCGTCGTGCCCGTGTGCGTCGTGGCCGTGGCCCGCGTGCGGGTCTTTCCAGCCCGAGACGATCTTCCAGCCCTTGAAAGAGCCGTGGAACACCAGGAAATAGAGCCGGAACATGTAGAACGCGGTCATCACCGCTGCCGTCACCCCGATCGCGAACAGCACGACGCCTGTGCCCGCAGGCCACGCGAACGCGCCCGGGCGCTCGGACACCACCGAGTGCGTGAATGCGCTGTAGAGGATCTCGTCCTTCGAGAAGAAGCCGCTGGTGAGGGGCATGCCGGCGATCGCGAGCACCGAGACCAAGAAGGTCGCGTGGGTGCGGGGCAGGTACTTCATCAGCCCGCCCATGTTGTTGACGTCTTGCGAGGCGTCGGTGTCATGGATCCGCGCGTGCATCGAGTGGATGACAGAGCCCGCGCCGAGGAACAGGCAGGCCTTGAAGAAGGCGTGGGTGAGCACGTGGAAGAAGCCAGCGGTGAACGCCCCGACGCCGACGCCCAGGAACATGTACCCGAGCTGGCTGACCGTGGAATACGCGAGCACCTTCTTGATGTCGCGCTGCACGAGGGCGATGCTCGCGGCGAACAGCGCCGTGAACGCGCCCGCGCTGGCGACGACCAGCATCGCGGCCGGGCTCATGGTGAACACGCCGGAGAGGCGGCACACCAGGTAGATGCCGGCGGTCACCATGGTCGCGGCGTGGATCAGCGCGCTCACCGGCGTGGGGCCAGCCATGGCGTCGGGCAGCCACACATACAGCGGCACCTGCGCGCTCTTGCCGGCGCAGCCCAAGAAGAGCGCCAGCCCGACCAGGGTCGCGGCGCTGACCGATCGCGGCTGTTTGATGACCTCCGGGAGGAACGAGAACAACTGCCCGTCCCAGACCCTCACCTCGGTGAGCAGACCCTGCGAGCCATACGCGATGCCGTCCCAGTCGAGGGCGCCGGTGTAGCGGATCAACAGGGCCATCGCGACGAGCAAGCCGAAGTCGCCCACGCGATTGACGATGAAGGCCTTCTTGCCCGCGGAAGCGTTCGCGTTGCTGTCGAACCAGAACCCGATCAGCAGGTAGCTGCACAGCCCGACGCCCTCCCAGCCGACGAACAGAATCGGCAGGCTGTGGCCCAGGATCAGCACCAGCATCGAGAAGATGAACAGGTTCAGGTAGGCAAAGAAGCGATGAAACCCCGGGTCGTTCTCCATGTAGGAGGACGAGTACAGGTGGATCAAGAAGCCGATGCCGGTGACGATCAGCGACATCGTCGAGTTCAGCGCATCCAGCGAGAACGCCACCTCGAGGATCGCCAGGTTGCTGCCGGCGCCAGCGTGGACGAAGCTCGCCTCTCCCGCGCGAGAGAGACCGATCCACTCCCAGCCGTGCCAGATGAAGCGGGCCGCGCCGTCGCCGCCATGCTGTGCCTCATAAAGCATGAAGAACGCCAGCAAGGCGCCGAGGAACGAGATCCCCAGCGCCGACAGCGCCATCAGCTTGACGGCTTCCTTGCCGAGACGCTTGCCGAACACGCCGTTGACGAAGGCGCCGAGCAGCGGCATTCCCAGGATCAGAAGGAGCAAGGCGAAGTCGTTCGCCGGAAAGATCTTCTGCAGTGCTTCCATGTCCAAGTGCTGGTTAAGGGTCCGGGCGGCTCGAGCCTCGCGCCAGACGCGGCGCGCTCAGTGCCGCATGAGGTCGGCTTCGTCGGTGTAGACGGTCGATTTCAGCCGGTAATACGACAGGATGATGGCGAGGCCGACGGCGACTTCGGCAGCCGCGACCGCTATGATGAAGAAGGCAAAGACCTGTCCGCTCATCGTCTCGCCGTGAACACGGTTGAACGCCACGAGCAGCAGGTTGACTGAGTTGAGCATCAACTCGATGCTCATCAGCTGAACGAGCACGTTGCGGCGCACCAGAAACCCCACGCCGCCGATCGTGAAGATCAGCGCCGAGAGCAACACGTAGTGCTCGAGAGTATCGCTCAACATCACTCGGCTCCTTCGCTGCGCAGCGGCCGCCCGCCGTCGCTCGCGAGCGGTCGCCCCGCGTCGCGCGGGTGCACGGGCCCCGCGAACAGGTCACGCGGCGAGCGGATGACTTTCTTGGCGCGCACCGAGCCCTGACGGCTGCGCGCCACCGCGATGGCGCCGATGACGGCCACGATCAGCAGAGCGCTCGCCAGCTCGAACGCGAAGATGCCCTTGGAGAAGAGCTCGGTTCCGACGGCCTCCACACTGCCGTGCCCGGCGCTGACGGCGCGAAATCGTGTCAGCCCGCTCTGCCCGCCCTCGCCTGTCGCTCCGCCCGCCGAGATCAGCGCCAGGAGACTCATGACCGCGAACAGCCCGCCGCCGATGGCCCGGCTCGGGCCCGAGCGACCGGAGCGCGCGGGCGCTCGGGCATCGGCGCCGAGCAGCATCAGCACGAACACGAACAGCACCACCACGGCGCCGGCGTAGACGATGAGCTGAATGGCCGTCAGAAACTCGGCGCGGAGCTTCAGAAAGAGCCCCGCGATCCCGATGATGGTCGTGAGCAGGCCCATTGCCCCGCGGATCGGGTTCTGCGCCGACACGGTCGTGATGGCTCCGGCCAGGCACGCCACGGCGCACAGCCCGAACAGCAGATCACCTGCGCTCATGGATGCAACTTGCCCGTCTGGGAGCGGCCCCGGTTCTCCACATAGTCTTCGAAGCTCTTTCGATACTTCCGGATGAACGACAGCGCCGGCTGTGCAGCGCCGTCGCCGAACGCGCAGATCGTGTTGCCGGTGATGTTCGACGCGATCTCGCTGACCTGATCCACCTCTTCCATGGTGGCGGTGCCGGCGACGACCTTGTCGAACACGCGCTCGAGCCAGCCGCAGCCCTCGCGGCACGGCGTGCACTGCCCACACGACTCATGCTTGTAGAATCGCATGAGGTTCTGCATGGCGATCACCGGGTCGGCCGCGTCGCTCATCACGATCGCGCAGCAGGTGCCGAGCATGCTTCCTACCGCACGGAACGTGTCGACGCCGAGCGGCAGGTCCAGGAAAGACTTGCCGTTGTAGGGCTCGAACTTCGGGTTGTTCGGGACGTTGACGACCTCGTCTGGCAGGTGCACCGGGCAGGACGAGCCGCCCGGGATGACGCCGAGCATCGGGCGATCATCGAGCATGCCGCCACCGAGATCATAGATGAGCTCGCGCAGCGTGAGACCGACCGCGCACTCGTAGACGCCCGGCCGCTTCACGTGACCGGACACACCGAAGAGGCGCACACCGCCATCGTTGAAGGCGTGCAGCTCGCTCAGCCGGCTGAAGGCGTCGCCGCCGAGCTGGAACGCCGTCGGCATGATCGCCACCGTCTCCACGTTGTTGACGGTGGTCGGGAACCCGAACGCGCCCGCCTGCGCCGGAAACGGCGGCTTCAACCGCGGCTCGCCGCGACGGCCTTCGAGCGAGTTGAGCAGCGCCGTCTCTTCCCCGCAGATGTAGGCACCGGCGCCAGTGTGGACGTAGATGTCGATCGGGTAGTTGTTCCCGAAGGGCGTGTTGCCGAGGTAGCCCTTGGCACGCGCCTCGCGGATCGCGCCCCAAAGCCGCTCCTTGGACAGGTGCAGCTCATCGCGCACGTAAATGTAACAGGCGTGCGCCCCGATCGCGTAGCAGCCGATCATGCATCCCTCGAGGATGGCATGCGGGTTCTGCTCCATGATCGTGCGGTCTTTGAACGTTCCGGGCTCGCCCTCGTCCGCGTTGATGACGAGATAATGCGGTTTCCCATTGGGCTTCGGCATGAAGCTCCATTTGGTGCCGCAATCGAACCCGGCGCCGCCGCGGCCGCGGATGTGCGCCTTCTTGGCCTCCTCGATCACCGCCTCGCGCGGCATCGTGAGCACGCGCCGAACGGGCCGGTAGCCGCCGCTCGCTTCATACGTCTGCAGCGTGTGGCCGTCGGGGCGACCGTAGTTTCTCGTGAGATAATCAGTGCGCTTGAGCATGATTGCTTCGGCCTCGCGCTAGTCTCGTGAGAGCCCGGCCAGAACCTCGTCGACCTTTTCGGGCGTGAGGTTCTCGTAGTAGGTCTTGTCGACCTGCATCATCGGGGCCGTGCCGCACGACGCGAGGCACTCGGCCGTGCGCAGGGTGAACTTGCCGTCGGCCGTCGTCTGTCCGGTGTGGATTCCGAGGCGACGCTCACAGTGCGCCAGGATCGCGTCGCTGCCTCGCAGCGCGCAAGACAAGGTGCGACAGACCCAAACCTGGTGCTTCCCGGGGCGGTGCTGATTGAACAGCGTGTAAAATGTGACCACGCCCTGAACGTGGGCGGCGCTCAGCTCGAGCTTCTCGGAAACGAACTGGATGACCTCCGGAGACACCCAGTTATCATTGGCGCTCTGGCACAGGTGCAGCACGGGGATGCAGGCCGCCATCTTGTTCGGATAGCGCGACAGGATCTCCGCCAGCTCACGCTCATGCGCCTCGCTCAATACAAACGCCATGCTTCTCTAAGGGATCGGATGTAGCCAGAATGAGGGGATAGTGCGCGAGCGACCTGCCCGACCCTAGGGACCTGCGCCGGCGAATCCGAGCGCATCTGAACGATGTTCCGAACGCGGGGGGTGGCAGGCCTGCGAGCGAGCGCACCGTAGTGATCTGTAAAGCGCAGTGTCAAGGCCCGCTGGAAGTCGGGCTCGGGTGGCGGACCCGTCCGTCGAACCGCTGACGCAGCGCCCACGCCGCGCTCGACACTCCCGCTCGGAACGGCCCCTGCCCCCACTCGCACATTCAGCCAGGACCACGGACCAGGAGTTATTTTGGTCAGTGTCAGGGATAAGGGCTACGATCAACCCGGAGGTTACGTTCGTGTTTTGCCCCAACTGCGGCACCCAGAACGAGAGCGCGGCAACACCGTGCAAAAAATGCGGCTTCAAGCTCAGTGGTATATCGGTCCCCAAGTTCAAGGGGACGATGATGCTGAACTCCGATCAGACGGTCGCGGAGATGATCGAGGAGCACCGCAAGAAGCAGGGCCAGGGGGGGACTGCGGAAAAGAGCAAGGCGCGCGCGAGCGAACCCGCGCCGCGTCGTAGCCCAGGGTCGAGCGCTCCGCCGAGCTCCCTCGGGGGGCCCAAGGGGCCCGTGCATCAACCCCCCCGCGTGGCAGCGCCCACGCGCGGGCGCATGGGGGGCACGATGCTCGGCGTCGCCCCGCAGGTGGGCGGTCACTCGCCGACACGCGGTGCGTCAGCGCCGGGTGCGCCAGCGCCGCCCGAGGCGCCCAGCTCGCAACCGTCGCGAAGCGAACCGGCGGTGCACTCGGAAGCAGCCCCGGTGACGCCGCCCGCCCCTAGCCCACGGGCGCCGGAAGGTTTGGCTGCCACGCTGGAGACCGCCGCGCGAGAGCCGGCGGCGCCCGACGCCGAGCCCGCGCCCGACGCGCCAAAGAGCGCCCCGGTCGTGGACACTCGGGCTGACGGCGATCCCTCGGCTGACGCGGATCCCGCGCCTGACGAAGCGGCTGCCCCTGCCGATCCCGCGGTCGAGGTTGCTCCTGCCCCCGCGCGCGCAGTGGCCGTCACTGCGCCCTTGCCGCAAGTGAGCGAGCAGCCGCAGCCACCCGAGACCGAGCCCACCGCCGCGCTCTCGAGCTCGAAGCCGCCGCCGGCGCGGCTGAGCCCGCTCGACATCGTGCTGATCGTCTGCACCTTCGGCGTATATGGCTTGGTGCTGTGGGCGAAGCAGCGCAAGCAGAGCGCATGAAACGATCTCGATCAGCGCCGCCGCATCATGCGGCGGCGCGATCGTGGCCATCCGGCGCACGGCTGATGCCCGGAATCGCGGACTGGCCGCGATGCAGGCGACTCGGCCCGCGCCTCAGGTGTTGAAGCGGAAGTGCATGACGTCACCGTCTTGCACGACGTAGGCTTTTCCTTCGACGCGTGCCTTGCCCGCGTCGCGGCACTTGGCTTCGCTGCCGTAGTGCAGGAGGTCGCGCCAGTCGATCACTTCGGCCTTGATGAAGCCGCGCTCGAAATCGGTGTGGATCACTCCGGCAGCCTGCGGTGCAGTCCACCCTCGCGGGATCGTCCAGGCCCGGCACTCCTTCTCACCGGCGGTCAAGTAGGTGATGAGGCCGAGCAGCTCGTAGCCCGTACGGATCACCTGGTTGAGCCCGGCCTCGGCCAGGCCGGCCTCTTTCAGGAACTCGGGACGCTCCTCCGGCTCGAGCTCGGCGATCTGCGCCTCCAGCCGCGCGCAGATGGGGACGACCTTCGCGCCTTCTGCATCGGCGAGCTCGAGGAGCGCCGCGAGGTGAGGGTTTTTGTCGAGCGCCGCGAGCGACCCCTCGTCGACGTTGGCGACGTAGAACATGCGCTTGCTGGTCAGCAGCTGCAGCTCCAGCAGCACCTCTTCCTCGGTGGCGCCGTCGGCAGCGAAGCTCGTGGCGAGCTTGCCGGCGTTCAGGTGCTCGCTCAGCCGCTCGCACAGAGACACTGCCGCGCGCTCGACGGGGCTATTACCCTTGGCGAGCTTGCGGGCCTTGTCGAGCCGCTTGGTGACGGAGTCGAGGTCACGCAGGATGAGCTCCGTCTGGATCGTCTGCACGTCTGCCACCGGGTCTACCCGGCCCTCGACGTGGGTGACGTTGTCGTCGACAAAGCAGCGCACGACGTGCGCGATCGCGTCGGTCTCCCGGATGTTGGCGAGGAACTGATTGCCGAGGCCCTCACCCTTCGAAGCGCCGCGCACGAGCCCGGCGATATCGACGAACCGCAGGGAGGTCGGCACCTTGCTCTTCGTCTCGTACAGCTCCGCCAGACGGTCGAGGCGCTCGTCCGGAACCGGAACGACGCCGACGTTCGGCTCTACCGTGCAAAACGGGAAGTTTGCCGCTTCCGCCTTTGCCGATGACAGGGAGTTGAACAGGGTACTCTTGCCGACGTTCGGCAATCCCACGATGCCACACGAAAATCCCATACTTCTCCGAGGTACCCGTTAGCACGGTCCGTGGCATGCCGATAGGCTGGCAGCCGCCGCCGAGCGGGCCGCGCAAAATGCGGCCCTCCGCTTGCTTTGTAAAGCCCGGGGTTGAGACAAGCGGCGCCGAGGCGCCGATTCGGGAGAGTCCAGTCGTACGAGCCGGTTCGTAGCCCGCTGGCGCGCTGATCCCAAAAACGCGGTCCGCGGGCGTGAGCCTGCCCCGCGGGCTCGGGGGGGCGATGCCCTCAGTCAGCCCGGGCGCGCGCCAGCTCCAGGAAGCGCCCGATGGTGCCCGCGGAGTCGGGGGCGTCCCGCAGGGCGCGTTCGCTCGCCTCGACGTCGAACCCCTCCGCGAGCAGCGTCGGCCGGCGGACAACGAAGTAGTCGCGCAGCACCTCGGCGTCGATCTCGGGATGAAACTGCACGCCCCACGCGCACGGCCCGAAGCGCAAGGCCGCGTGAGGCTCGAGCGCCGTGTGCCCCAGCACCCGCGACCCCGGCGGTAGCTCGACCACCGAATCGACGTGCGTGTTGTTCACCAGGAAAGAGCCGCGCGCGCCGAGCACCTCATCGTCTTCGAGCAGAGTGAACGGTGCGCTGCCCATCTCTCGGCCTCTAGGATTCGTGCTCACGCGGCCGCCGAGCGCGTGGGCGAGCAGCTGATGGCCGAAGCAAATCCCCAGCACGGGCACCTCGGCCGTCACGAGCTCGCGCAGGCGAGCCGAGACCGCCTCCTTCCACGGAAGAGCTTCGGTAACGCTCAGCGCGGAGCCCGTGATGATCACGGCCATTTCACCGCCGAGCGGCGGCAGCTCCTCGCCCCCGCGCACGTCGTGCGCCACCCACCTGTGCGTACCGAATGCGGGCGCCGCCTGCCGGATCAGGTCGACAAAGCTGCCCCGGCGTGCGCGCGCCGGCGGCACGGGGTCGCCGGTCACCAGCACCAGGATGGCTGACTTCACTCGCCTAGACTCCCTCCAGTTCCGACCCGAAGCAACCCCCCGGCAAGCGGCCGGCGCCATGCTAGGCTAGGGCACGTGAACGACCCCCTTGCCCCTCACTTGGGGGCGGCTGTGCTCGCTTTCGAAACCTCTGGCTCCCCGGCTTCGCAGACTGCCCGGCTGGCGCCCGCCGAAAGCCCTCCCCCCAGCCCCGCCGCGCCGCGCGTGCCCGAGCAGCTTCTGCTTCCGCTGGCGAACCTCGCGGCGGCCCCCGGCCTGGCCCCGATCGGTGTGCGCGTCGATCAGAAAGACCGAGTCTTCGTGAACCGCGACCTGAACCTCGCGAAGATCGACTGGCTCGGCTTCGACATGGACTACACGCTCGCGGTGTACCATCAAGACGCGCTCGATGAGCTCAGCGTCGAGCTCACCGTCGAGCGCATGATCGATCGCGGTTACCCGCGCTACCTGCGAAATATCCGCTACGACACGCGCTTCCCCATCCGTGGTCTGCACGTCGACAAGCGCTTCGGCAACGTGCTCAAGATGAATCGCTTCAAGGCGGTTTACAAGGGCTACCACGGCCTCGCGCGGCTCAAGCCCGCGCAGATCCATGAGCTGTACGTCGAGAAGCAGGTGCGGCCGAACACGCCGCGTTATCACTGGATTGACACGCTGTTTTCTCTGTCGGAGGTCACCAGCTATTGCGCCATCGTCGACGCCCTCGACAAGCACGGCGGGCGCGTCGACTACGGCGCGGTCTTTGACGACGTCCGCAAGTCGATCGACGAAGCGCACCGTGACGGGGCCTTCTATGCGACGGTGACCCGCGATCTGCCGAAATACGTGCAACGCGACGACGAGCTGGAAGCGACGCTGCACAAATTTCGCTCCGCCGGAAAGAAGCTCTTCCTGCTCACCAACTCGCCATGGTCGTACACCGACACCATGATGAGCTACCTGTTCGGGTCGCGGCGCAAGGAGTACCCCACCTGGCGTCACTACTTTGACGCCGTCGTGGTCGCTGCGCAGAAGCCCAACTGGTTTCGCGAGGGCCGGGCGCTGATGGAGCGCGATCGGGACACGCTGAAAGACGTGGGCGGAAAGATCGATCGCGGGCGCATCTATGAGGGCGGCAACCTCGCCGAGTTCGAGCGCTTGCTCGGTATCCGGGGCTCGAGCGTGCTGTACGTCGGCGACCACATCTACGGTGACATCCTCCGGTCGAAGAAGGAGTCTACGTGGCGGACTGCGATGATCATCCAGGAGCTCGGCTCGGAGCTGCTCGCCCACACGAGCTGCGCCGACCGCTTCGCGCGGCTGCGTGAGCTCGAGGCGTCGCGCGAGCGCCTGGAAGACGAGCTCCGCTTCTATCAGCAACGCTTCCGCGGTTACCCGAAGGTGCCGGCAGACGCGACACGCTCGCTGGAGCGTGCCCGACTGAAGCGCGCCATCACCAGCATTCGGGAAGAGCTGCGCGCCATCGAGCAGGAACACCAGGGCGTGGCAGAAAAGGTCGACGCGGCGTTTCATCCGTACTGGGGCTCCCTCCTGAAGGAAGCCAGCGACCGCAGCAGCTTCGGCGTGCAGGTGGCGACCTACGCCGACGTCTACATGCGCAGCGTGTCGAGCCTCCGTCACTACTCACCGCTCCAGCATTTCCGCTCGCCCCGAGATCTGATGCCGCACGAGCTCTGACCGACCCGGCGACCTGGTGACCCTTCAGCTCTCGCGTAGTGCGGGGTGGGCCTCTCTCGATCGCCCCCGCCGGCTCGCGCGGCGCGCTACGAGCGCGAGTGAAGATGCCCTCGGCCGCGTGTAGTCAATGCCCCGCGCCGCAAATGGGGGTGCCATTTTCAGGCGTGGAGAGCTAAGCACTAGCGCCAGGAGATTTCGGAGCGATGAACTTAGTTGAGTGGCTGCAGCGACTGATGACCAACTTCGGCGCGGAGTGGGTCATGTGGCTGCTGCTCGGATTGAGCGTGATCTCCGTGGCCATCATGCTGGAGCGCGCGTGGTTTTATCACCAGCTGAAGGATGATACGGAGAAGCTAGCGAGCGAGCTGCGCGAGCGGCTCCGAAAGTCGGACATCGCGGGGGCCAGGAAGCTGCTGGGCGACTCTCCGAGCGCCGAGGCGGCGGTGGTGATGAGCGGTCTCGACGAGGCTGACCGCGGCGCAAAGTCGGCGAGCGAGGCGATGGTCGGTGCCAGGGCCCTGCAGCGCGTCAAGCTCGAGCGTCGGCTCGCCTACCTCGGCACGCTCGGCAACAACGCGCCGTTCGTCGGCCTGTTCGGCACGGTGATCGGCGTGGTGCAAGCGTTCGAGGTGCTCGGCAAGCAAGACGCAGCCATGGCCGCCAGCGAGGCGGCCCAAGGCATGGCACCCCAGGAGGTCATGGCGGCGATCGCAGAGGCGCTGGTGGCCACCGCGGTGGGGTTGTTCGTCGCCATCCCCGCGGTCGCGATGTACAACATCTTTCAGCGCAAGCTCAAATCGATCCTCGCGAACACCGACGCTCTCGGCAGCGTGCTGCTCGCCCATCTGGTCGCAAACGATACCCCGGTTGCGAATCGCGCTAAGTATGGCACGCCAGAGCCTCACGAAGCGGAATGACGGGGCGCGGTCGATTGGGCAAAATGACGGACTGGCGCTCAGCTCGGCGACGATCGCCGGAGGCGGCGCGCCGAAGTGGGCGGATGGCTGAATTGATGGGTGATCATGGCGAGCTCTGAGTCCGACGACGACGACATTATCAGCGGTATTAACGTGACGCCGCTCGTCGACGTCACGCTGGTGTTGCTGATCGTATTCATGGTCACCGCCAAGATCATCGTCTCGCAGGGAATGCCGATGGATCTGCCCAAGGCCGCGAGCGGCGAAGAGGTGCAGAACGTCTTTAGCGTCGAACTGACGATGGACGGCAAGACGCGCGTCGACTCCATGGCGGTGGCGGGCGACGACTCGATCTCCGAGCTCGCGCGGCAAGCCAAGGGCAAGAACAAGGACATTCGAGCCGTCATCCGCGCCGACAAGAAGGTCGAGCACGGGCGGGTGATCCGGGTGCTCGATCTGCTGAAGCAGGCCGGCGTCGCCAAGATCGCCTTCGCCGTCGCACCCACCGCACGGGAAGAGATCCCGGCGCCGCCGACGACAACTCCCACGACGCCGTGATTGTCCGCCGCCACGTTCACGAGCCGCACGATCATCGAACCCTCGAAATGAGGCAGCTGCCCTAGCGTTCCCGAAGATGCCGCGCTCCGACTCGCCAGCCCTGGAGGGGGGCAGCCCAATCCGGATGGAGACGTTCGACGTGCAGGCTCCGTTTGCACGCGTGCACGATCTCGAGCACTGGAGCGGGAATCGCTTCGTGCTGGCGCTCCTCGTGGCGCTCGGCGTGCACTTGGGCGTGGGCAGCCGCGGCTTCTTCGGTCTCGATGAGCTCGCGGACTTCGCGCGCCTGGTCCAGAGCGGGGTGCA
>Ga0247763_1001575_pt1 | contig 12864 bp, 11 predicted proteins | sample UWRJL141409B4_FD_179926 | JGI IMG/M metagenome (GOLD analysis project Ga0247763, IMG submission 179926) | Plant litter microbial communities from Arlington Agricultural Research Station in Wisconsin, United States - UWRJ-L141-409B-4 | ecosystem: Environmental > Terrestrial > Plant litter >...
AACGCGAGGGTGTCGTTCTCCTGAGGTTGGGATGGGGACTGCATTGTCTGTGCAGGCGACATATGGGTCTCGTAATCAGTTGTCACGTCGTCATCTACCCCGGGATCGTCTCCCGCAGGAACGGAAATCCCGTTGAACAGCGGTTCGTACACCCCCCCGATAGATGCCTGTTGTGTGACAGACGTTTTTGCCACCGGTTCATCCTCGTCTGTCGAAAACAGCGACATCTTCTTCTTTACCGGCGTTGACGCAAGTGCCGGCCCTGTCCACATAGTAGGAGAGCGCGCTATACCGCCACTATCCACCCCTGAAGCAGAAGCAGAAGTTGAAACAGCCTTCCCCACAGTCGAGCCCTTGGTATTCGTCCTCGGTCCCGCCCGCCGCATCACCGACAACGGTTTGAACATCAACGGCTTCCCCACCAGTTTTACTTCCCCCTCGGGCTTGAGCTCCACGGGAATCGTCGGGTCAGAACACTTCCCTTTTGGCGCAGGGAGTATAAGACCTGTCCCCAGCTTCGACCTTGTCCCCGTACCCCCTCCCGTTGATGGCCTCACGTCACTACCATCGTCATCCTCCTCATGGTCAAGATCAAACCCTTCCCCGCGCTGAAAGGCCGGCTCGGCTGCGGTTCGCAAATGCACACCGGGAGGCGGCACGCTCCCACACCCGCTGCGCGAGGTAGCAGTTACGCCTGAGCTCGGCGCAGCAGCGGCAAGCTTTTTCGGCGGAGGGAGGAACGACCCAATGGAGCTGAAGCGCGATGTTGCTGGGCCAGCGGTGCGGGCTCGTTTTGCGGGGGGTTCAGAGAGTGTTTCAGCGGAGGTGTCGGAGGCGGCGAGGGTGGGGAGTTGGACGATGATCTTGCTTGTGCTAGGGCCGGAACGGTTGATGAGTTTTTGGAAGGGCTTTTTGCTACTGGAGGAGCTGGCTTGCGGTTGCATTTGAGGCAAGGGCTTGCTCTGCTGCCGGGGTGTTTCAGAATCGGAGTCGGAGTCGGAGTCGGAGTAGTCGACGAGCGCCATAGTTTGTTGGTCGGATGTTTGGTCGTGAGTGGTGTTTTTGGGAGTTCGATCAAGAGGGGCGGGCTGAATGGAGAAATTGACTTTGAGGCCTTGCTTGCTTGGCTGGGCACTGACTGGGCGGTCTGGGCGGCGCGACCCCGCAGGCAGGTGCGGCGACAGTGAGGTACTTTTGAGAAAAGTCCCCGCTGCGTCAAGTTGAGGCAAGTCACACCTGGTTATAGCGAATTTAATCTCAAGTATCTCTGTTCAAGCATCCAATAAGGTGTTTGGATTTGAATATTACTAAAATATTTATTTTCATTTACTCTTGGGTTCTCATTCAGTTGTTCTCATACCTTGTAGTACCCCAACCAGCTGTACATGCCCAACAGCAGTCTTTGGGGACTTCCCTCATTCCACGAGGCTGAATCCCTGACACCAAGCGAACTGTTTGGTCTTCAACAACGCTGCACCCCCCCTTCCCAACTATTTGCCTTGACGTTCCACACGTGCCCCGGGATTTTAGACTTGTGATACCATCAATTTTAGTTTTTGGCCTCGCGCCACACGATCACGGCCTGAATTATTCCGGAATCTGCGTTTTTTGCCCTTAGCAGCGTTCCGATGCATTATCGCACGTCGCAGCAATGTCTGTGATCCAGGTTGAGGAGTGCGTGCGGTCCCGGTCCCAATTCGCACTGTTGCGCGGCTAATCTCTGTTCATAGTCTGGTTTTGTACCAATTGCGGTCCAGCTACCTCAACGAAGTCGCTGATGGCGTCGGCGAGAGACTCTTCACGCTCAACGAAAGCTTCCTAAACTCAGCCCCATTCAAATCGGCAGGATGGCGGTCGAACCCGGCCTTGATCAAGCGAACCCACTCCCCGCCGATCCCGACTGCTATCGCTTCCGAGTACTTCCAAGCCCCTCGCCTAGCAGGCCTTTCGCTCGAGGATGGAGAAGACGACGGGGGAGTGTTTGCAGGTGCTGCCGACGCTGTCAGCCAGGTCTTGGCGAGCAAGCGACGCAGGCGACGGGAACAAATGGAGGACGAGGATAGTAGCGATCTAAGCGACGAGAGCGATGATGAGCCTGACCAGCGCGCTGCTCAGCAAATAAAATTTGCCAAGATGCCGCTGCGAAACAGATCAGGATCGTCGCCGCTTCAGTTGTCCAACCTCCGCCCGCCTGCAACGGCCCCTTCGCCACGTCCTGCGCCCCGTCGAGGGTCGCAATCTGCACTCGAGACGGTCAAGGAGAGGGCACGCCGTGATACTGTGACAAGTAGTGAGGTTTCGTCAGAAAATGAGTTCGATGCCTCGGGTTTCCACAAACAGCGGGATGCTGCTCGGTCAGTCGCCCGAGCCGTGAAGCTCTCGGCGAAACTCAACTCGGACCCGGCTGCCGGAGCCAAGCGCCAGGAGAGCGACTTGCTAGAGGAGGAGGAGGAGGATGACGACTCGGATGGCTCAGATATGTCGTCGACCTTCCTTGAGAGTATTGACTCGGCTTCCATTCTCGACGCGGTCAAGAGGCCCATGAATGCGTCTCCTAGGGATCAAGTCGTAGGCACACCCCCGCGCGAGTTCACAAGACGGTCAACCATCCGAAGATCTGCGATACCGGCCCCGCTGCAGATATCCGTCGGTGAGCTTCCACCCCCGCGTCCGATGAGTACCATTCGACCCATTAGCATGGTTCAGCCCAAGAGTTTGCTATCTGCCGCCCTGAAGGCAAAGAAAACAAAACCCGCCCTTCCCTTCGACAGCTTCGCGTCACTCTCGGGGCAGGGTGATCCCAGTCCTATCATGCTTCGCATCTACCCATCGTTCTCCAACCAACCAGACGAGTACTTTGAAGTGCTCATTCGTCGAACTGTTCATGAGGGAGAAGGTGGCAACAGGCCCGTTACGGTTGCCGACCTGATTGGGCTCAGCCTCTGGCGATATAACGAGGAGAAGCGGGAACCATCACTCCCGAGCGACAAACTAAATGTTAACTGGTGGACATTGCGCATGGTGGAGGAGGACGGCGAGGTTGACGATGACTTCCCGCCGCTCGAGCGAAAGAAGCAACTCGTCTCCTTTACGACGGCAAACAACAAGGCAGGGAGATCTCGGTCCAACTCCAAAGTCTACGATATATTTGCCTTGGTGCAAGCCTCGGAGACCGAGTTCGCCGAGAACCAGAAGCTCACGCCCGAGTTTGAGCAAGAAGAGATAGCCGAGGGGCAGGAAGGAGAAGATGTTACCCCCAAGAACACGCCTCGGCCGGACAATGCTATAGTCCCGACGTTTGAGCCTCGAGGAAATCCTGTTCTCAATACAATCTACCGCGGGAATACTTCGCTGTTTGCGGACTTACCGGTACCAACCCAGCCTGCTTCCCAAAATACGATGCGTGGTGAGAAGAAGCTACTTCGGATTCATATTCACTCGTCCGACATTGCGCCCGGTCAAATGGTTACTCTGGATGTGACAACTGACACCTGGTTGGCCGATGTGCTGGACATTGTCTGTCGCAAGAGGCAACTGGACAAGGCCAACCACGTGCTCAAACTTCCAAATTCGGGCACCGTGGTGCTGCTGGACCGCACTGTGGCCTCGCTCGGCAATATGACGGACTTGGATCTATACAGGCGTCGGTTTGCGACAGACGGTCCACTCACCATGACAGGATCACCAAGCAGCTCGTCGCCTCGGCCCCTGCTGTTTGCGGACAACGCGAGCTGGAGCAAGTCGAAGAAGACCAAGATTATGGGTACTCATCCGCTCGCCAAGGAGATAATAAAGCAAGACGAGCTGGGCGTTGGGCCCAACTACAAAAAGTACACGGTATGGCGGAAGCAGGCGATGCGGCTCATGTCGGAAAGGATATTTGCCATTGACGGTGAATATGTCCACATCATGCCTGCTTCTGGCGGCAAGATGGTCGAGGGCGATGGAAAGACGACAACGGTGCACTTTAGCAATGTGGTCGGTTGCAAGGTGTCGCACAAACACCCAACCAATTTTAAGGTGTGTGGACTCCGTCTTGTGCGGTGACTGGTTTGCTGACAGTTCACTGTCGTAGCTCATCGTCTACAAGGCTACGGAAAGTAAACGGTACGACTTTGTCACGAGTAACGCGGAGTATGCGGCTGAGATTGTCCATGAGTTGAAGAAGGGCATCTCGCCGTACCGGGAGGTCTGATGTGCCGCCGGCTTGGATGAGAAGTGCTGAATCGCGAAGAACCCAGTGCTTGGTCCAGGTTGTGATGTCATTTGGTGTGGGTCTGGTGATGGGGGGGGGCGAGAAATGCTCTCAAATTCCGGCCGACCGGGCGAATCGATGTGGCGTCGTAACGGCTCCAGGACAAGGTCGCAAGCCGTCAGTGGCCGCGACCGGCGTTTCTCTCCGGCCCTCTTGGCCCGCTCGGCTTGCCGACGGAGGCGTCCAAATAAGGTTGCAACCCCTGCGCATGCATATAGTTCCCACCTCCCACGGTTGCGTGAGTTGCATGCGGTATGCAGGGATTTCAGGGAGGCGTTCCTGAATGCTGCCATGCCTGTGCAGTAAGCTGTGTCCCCTGCCCCATCCTAACCGAAATGCAAAGTCTTCGGGTTGCTTTGCCAGGACGGGAGGGAGATACACGATACAATGTGCTCATTACACGCCGGATCTTTCGGCTGGGCTGGAGCTGGCTATCCACAATGACGATTGACGTAGACGCCATCATTACGCTGACAGGGTCTACATGCGTGGGAAAGGAGGCAAACTGTTTGCGTGTGTTTTGTGGGCCTCAAGGACATCGCTTCACCGTCGATCGACTCCATTATGGAGAAGATGGTCTTTGCTAGCTCTCTGCTTGCGTCACTTGCTGTTGTATCGAAGCGTGAGCAGCACTCGGTAGCGCTGGCATTCCAATGCGCCGTTGACGGCCAGCCAAACGTTATCGGTGGACTGTGAAGTGCGTCAGTGCTTCTCGTTCATTACCCCCGAGACATATAAGGATTTCTAGGATGATTGCCTGGAACAGTTCCTCACTTCAGTACCACTACGAAGCAACGCAGACTCGCACTCGCACTCATTCATCGTCTGTCAAGCGCCGTCTACCATCTGGCATACGCAACACCCCGCGGCTCCCTCCTCGTTCTCGAACGTCACTGATCAAGATGCGTTTCCCCGTCATCATTGCGGCTCTTGCCTCACTAGTCTCGGTGCGTTGGCCTCATCACCATCGTAGTAGTATCTCGGACTGAGCAACTAACACACACCCAGGCCCAAACCGTTACCCAAACCGCAACTGGTACTCTTGCGTCGTCCCTGTCGTCGCGTCTCTCATCCGAATCGACACATTCCAGCTCCGTCGCATCCTCCATCTCATCGGCGGCCTCCTCCCAGGTCAGTTCCATCACCAGCGACGCGGCCAGCCGCCTATCGTCCTTCTCGTCAGAACTTGCCACAGCCACGGGCTCAGATCGCGACTCCCTCACCTCAGCCCTCGCTTCCTTCACCAGCTCCGTCAACTCGCGTGTCAGCTCCGTTACCGACGCTGCGAGCTCTACCGCTACGACAGCCACCAGTCCCAATGCCGCGCCTGTGAAGACGGGCGCCGTTGCTGTTGGCGCCCTGTTGGGTGGTGCGGCTATGTTGGCCAATTTTTAGATGGGCTGTAAAGTAGGAGAGGGTGGTATAGATGAGAGTAATTTGCTCTGTGGTTTTGGTTTGGGTTCCGATTGCATAGAGGGCTAGGATATATTTGGTCACTTGGTGTGACCACCTGACTGGCCCTTGGTGCGGATGAGCATTATTAATTCTTTTGGTTCTAACTTTATGGATGTTCTACGCTTTTTCTTTCTTTTTTTAGGCATCATATCCTGTCACCTCGTCGCCTAAATTGTAGTCTGGCCTCGTGCCGAAGTGCATATGCTTTGATGTCATGATCCGGCGTCTTTCTGGGTAATCACCTCCCGTTATCACACAACTTGTATACGTCACCCGTCCAGCAAGAGACCTACTTGCCTAGAATATTCGTAGGTTTATGCGTGAGCGCATGAAACCGACAGTGCAAACGGGTTATGTAACCCAGGTCAGAATCATGACTTGAATGGCACTAATACCTCATGAAGTTGATCGACGACCCCCGTGGTGAGTATGTGCAATATGGTAGAGACTTATGTTTAGCGGTTTCAATTCAAGGGCAGCTCCGCTCGCCACGAGACCCATACATATGGGCGGGACTTATAGAGACTGGCATGGATGTAAAGATTGATAGAATGGAAGGTGATTGCCCAATACTACGGAGGTTTATTCGAGGATGTATAGTTACTTTCGTACAAGGTTCGTCGAACTCTCCCGTTTGCTCGACCAAGAATTAACCCACAACAAAACCCTGTATCCAATGCTGTAGTCAATGTTGTAGCTAGCGGATATATGCATCTGCCGTAATTTCTAGGAGCTCTTCCGGGCAACATTCCATAAGCAATCGATGACCTGAAATATCGCAGTAACCTTCTTCATGACCGCTGCATCCGCCTGCCCCTGCCCTCCCAGCCTCTGCTGCATCTTGTCCGGGTGCCACCTGACACGTTCCTCCTTGAGTCGCGCCGCAAACTCACTCTCTCCCAGCTCTTCGCTGCCTAGTCCATCAACGAAAAACGTCTTGATACTGTCCTCATCCATACCCTCATTACTACTCCTTTCTCTCGTCGGCCAGGGAATGCCCATAACGCCACCATCCCATGTATCCCACCTCCCCAAATACTCTTCCCACGCTCCTCTCCACTCCCTTCTCCGCCGCCGCTCTTCTCCCCTTCTCAGACTCCTCTCCATCTCCTCTGCTAGCATCTTCGCCTCGTTCTCTCGCTTCTTCCACTCTTCCCTCTCCCTCTCCCTTCGCGCCCTCTCTTCCACCAGTCCCGCGTGCGTCTTCTCCCACATCTTCTGCCGCACATAGGCCGCGTACTCTTCATCCGTCATGCGTTCCAGCTCGCCCTGCGGGCCGTTCGACGCCAGGCTGTAGATGTGGATGGGCTGACCGTAAACAGCCTCCCAATAGGCCGCGCCTTCGTCATCAGCCATGGCGTCGAAGAGTGATTCCCGGAAAGCAGTGTCGGGTGAGAGAGGGGCGGGTGAAAAGGGGTCAGCAGGTTCTTTCTCGGTTGATAAGTTCTTCTCTTTCTTTGCTTTAGGAGATCGAGATCGAGGACGACGGCGTTGATGACGATGACGGTGCTTTTGTTCCATGTCGTGCTGGTCCTGGTGGTCTTCATCATTGTGCCGGCCGCGGGAAGCGCTCCCAGAGGGGCATGGAGGTCGGGAACGGGATCGGGACCGAGAGCGGTGATGGTGGCGTCGATGTCGACGGCGTGATTCCGATGCATCGTCCTCGTCCCTATCGCGGCGCCGGCTGTGGCGGGAGTCGAAGCGGTGATGGGACCGAGAGGAGGAAGATTTGAAGCGAAATTTAGTTACTCTGGGACCAGTATGTTTGGTATCGCTTGGGGTTGGATTAGCAGGGCGGAAACGAGTCTCGTCCGTTGGAGGGGCACTCGAGGCGTCAGAGTCTCGGCCATCGTCGCGACAGAATCCTACATCGCTGTCGTTCTGATGATTATCTGGCGGGTTGATTGACGCAAGTATTTTCCTCCGCTTGGGTGAGCGCAGCGAAGACATTGTTTCGAAGCGAAAAGAGAACCCAAGCCGATGAGGGTGATGCGGGGCCCGGTGATATTGAATTGAGGGTAACGGTGGAGTGTAGGCCTAGTGGAGTGGTACGGAGTACTCTTTCGAAACTAGGGTGAAGCGGCATCCACCTGAGCTCGTGCGTCATAGTGCACGTTCTAGACCCTGAGAGACCGTTAGGGCGGGACTTGATGAGTGCTCAGTGCATCGGGAAGCTTCTTAGTGTGCGAGGCGTGAAGCAAAGACATTTAGATCCCTAAACTTAAAATTTTGACGCATTGACTTTCTACACCAAGCGATTGAGCTTTCTTATCAAGTTTTGTAAAGTCAATAGTGAGATTCCCTGGCGGATTGACCAAGCCGCAAAGTACCACGCGAACAACCTTTCACGAACCCAACTCTACGCTAAGGAGCCCCACGCATCAACGGCCGCGGCAGTTTGTCAGGCATCAACGGCTTCAGCAACAAGCTAACGTCAGCGGACATCGACGCCTATTGTTCTCGAGTATCAAAAGATTGATTGTGTTATTTTGGCATCGGGATCGCGCTTTCTAATGTGTGAACTACACCACCTATGATAGTACGTTAACTCTTCATTGAGTCATAAGAACGCTGGTCGGGGCTAAGGATTGGCACCAGGCAAGGACCGACCAGCGGCATCTCAACGCCGTGCTCCTCAGAACCGGTAGATGGAGTTCCCTATTTCTCGACCTTCCGCTCCCGACCCTCAGTGCTGTCTCCCCGGACAACTAACCTAGGCGTGGCCGTCCGGCTTTCCGTAAAATATAATTCATTGGTAGCCCAAAGTATCGCGTTACGCGGTGCGATATTGAGCCGCCAAGTAGACGAGTCGCCCAGAGCCGTAACACCAGATAACACCACCTTTTCTCTTTTTCTTCTTTCTCACGCTCCCGCACACCATGGTAAGACTTCGGACAAAGCACCTTGTCGCGCCATCCGCCAAACGTGCCGCTCCGAATGATGGATTTTCTTCTTTCTTTTTTCTTTCTCGTTTTCCGTCCATGTTGACCAGTCGTGTGGTCAGATACATGCATGCCAACACAAGTCTCGGCGCCACCAAGGGGGAGGGGTGGGGAGAATGGTTGTCATGTACTTTGAAAGTATTCCTACTCGGTGTTTCCGCGGTGATCGCCGGGTTTCATTCAGATGTCATGATGGTCTCGATTGGCTTTTGTTTACTTTCATGCGGTCCGCGTGTCGCGGGATATCTGGACATGGTTTCCATTCTCGACGTTCCAATAGGCTGTCAATTCGGAATTGCTGATTGGGGGAACAGGGAGCAGCCAGCCACAGGATTTCACTGGTTTTTTGGGGGGGGTTTTGTTTTGGCTGCATCTTTTGCTGTTGCCAATCTTCCGCTTTTGTCCAAGTCACTAATATTCTTCCCCGATGCAGCAGCGCCAATGCCACATCTCCAAGCCATGTTCCCTCCCGGCTCGGACGCGGTCTGTGTTATCTCAGCATTTCCCGATCCAAGTTTCCATCAGTCTCATTCTTTTGCACTAGCATAGTATGAATACACTTCCGGTTTTCCGCCACAAGCGACGGAGCCGCGCGGTCCAACCGTCATCTCATCTCGAGAATATCGAGGGGGAGGTTGCATTGTCCCTATTCTTCAACGCCTGCAGACACTGGGGCTCTTCACGAATACGACGTACCCTGTCAAGGACTGCAGGGAGAGCCTGAGAGTTGCACTTGCAGGCAGCCCTCACACATTTTTGACCTTGTCAACTTACGCTAGCAGCAAGCCGGGGTTGAAGCAAGCAAACACATCCCCATGTTGAAGAAAAGAGGCCCCAGCCCGATCCGATGCGTCACCAAATGTCCGACTGGTCCAACCACCCCATCTCCCATTCAGCCCGCCAGAACAGCCTACACTATTACGGCGAACAAGGCCACCGGCTGGCATGAGCCGAGGACTCAGGAGGCTTGCTTCTGCGGGATCACTGACCAACGCGCGGCTCACCATGATATCTTGCCCGTCCAGTCACGATGCGCTGCCGGGGTCAAAACATGTGAACTACACTACACTAACTAACAACGGGGGAAGGAGGGAAAAAGCCTGGCCGCGCGACTGAGGGACTTGTCATGGACCAGTAGACATCCTTCTTCCAACCATTCGTTCCCCACGCCCGTCTGCACCCTCCTTACTCTTTGGGGCGCGGCTGAAGGTCATACCAAACCAGGCTGGGACTCATAACGGGGAATGTGACGACGCCATGGCTTAACACGGAAGCTCCCTCCAATGCTTTCCTCCACTGGCCCCACCGACACTAATCTTTTGGTCTCTGCTGACCTACCACTGAGAACAGAAAAGTCCCAATCATCTCGCAGTTCCCTCCCCGATCCCCGCCCAGTGCCAATCATTCGCTTGTTCATTTGTTCACCATCACCCAAAAACAGATACGTGAGAGAACTTCGGTTTTCAATATCCACACACCCTCCCTGTGACATTTCATTCTGTTCTGTTGCTGTTCTTCTGTGTTCCAGTCTCCTTTTTGTTCCATCTCCTACTGGTCAGCTAGGCAAGGGATTGCGGGAGCACATCCTCCCTTTTACGGCATGTTGGGCTTCCTTCGCCTCTGCCTTGCCTTCTCCCTCCTTACCAATTTCCCCCTCCCTTCTTCCATCCCTCCATCCTGCCTCCTTTGCCTCTCGTCTCCGGTACAATGAAGTATCTGACATGATAGGGTATCCATACAAAGAGAGAATGATGTGAAATAAACTGAGATAAAAGAAAATCCAATCTGAGTCTTGGTTCATGGCGGGTGCCTATTCGCTGCGCTTCATCACCACACACCTCTCCTGGTGACCCAACAAAGTAAAACTCCATAACACCATCTCCGCCTGTTCCGACAAGACGTATTTCGCAGCCAGGTTATTTGAGAAAGGGGGGGGGAGGAAAAATAAACAAGACCCATTTCCTCCCCGGAAGAGCCCAGGAGCTATAGAAAAAGCGATACAAACAAACGGGTAGAGCGCCGGTGTTACATACTGCTCGCTTCGTGTTTGCGTGGAAAATGTAGAGCGTATTTAATGGGGTCGAAATGTGGTAGGGTGGGTAGATGATTAGTAGGTAGTAGCAGCAATGGTAGAGAGCCTGTGCCAGAGGAGGGGAATAAACAATATCCTGCAAACCGTAACAGAAAAAAACGGATCCTGTCTTCCTCCCTTGACTCTGCAGGGAGTCTGAAGAAAATTCGAAACCAGGGGCCATCCCACCCCATTAACCAGAGGACTAATCGAGAGAAAAAGAGAGTATGTTCCAACCCTCGCTTCCCCTCTTCAGATAATCTCCCTGGGTGCCCCTGTGCCAGTGGCCAGAAATAGCAAAGAAAACAAAAGGAGCCGGGGTAGTCGCAAAGCCCAATGATCTCATCTGCAAGTGTTTTCGCGTCCCAAGTTCCTCAGTCCCTTCTCGGTCGCCCGAGCGCAAACCTCTAGTGATAATAGCCTCTCTCCTCCCAAGATATAACAAGAAAAGTTGAGACACAAAAAGAAAAACCGGAGATCGAGAATTCCTCAACTACTTCCAATCTTGTTGAGGAACCGCCGCTTGGTAGTTGGATGTGGAAAGGTGCCGATGTCGTGATGCTCTACCCTGGCATGATCACGCGGCGCGCCGCTGCTGAAAGAAAATCAAGAGCTCTTCTTTACCTGGATGGCCCATCCCCCGACCGGCCTGGTGCCGTGGCCCACCCGGTTTCGTAGGGACCTTTTGTGTAGGAAGGGTATGCGCTGCTTTGACCCGGCTGAATAGGAGGCGGCGGCGGCTGCCCGCTTTGGATCGGTGGTGGGGTGTCGGACGTGGGCGGTTGGTCGAACCGGATGGGGGGTAGGCGTGCAGTCCCGGGAGAGCCCATCAGACGTGGCGATGGAGGAATGGCGTAGGCTTGAGTTGTTGGTCCTGGGATAGGTGGAAGAGAGGCAGGTGTATTTGGCCGGTAAGACGGGGTCCCGAGAGATGGTTCTGAATCTGTCCGCCTCCGTCTCGCCGGCCGCTCAAGCATCGATGGATCGCCATAAGAGGATGGCGAAGGGTGTGGGTGGGCGAGTGCATGGGAAAGCGGAGGCCCAGGCGTGTGCGTGCGAGGCTGCGAGTAGGGGTGTGGGAGCGGCGGAGCTGGAACTGGAGCGAGCGAAGGGCTGGCCTCAGTTGCGTAGGCAACACCAGGCCTCGATGGTGTTGGGCTTGGTGGCCCTCGGTCGGCCCATTCGCTGATGGCTGGAGTTCGAGCGACAAGATCTCGTAGCCGATTTCGTTCGCCTCGGTAGTAATCACGCTCGGCTTCCAATTCCATGTATCCCTTCTCGAGTTCCTCTACCCTTTTCTCCAGCTCCCGGTTTGCTGCCTCCAGCTTCTGGATCCCCTGTTGCTGTTCTCTCTCCCGCTCCTTCTTCCGTTGTCGAAACCTCGCAGATGCCCCGGCGTTCCGCTGCCTCTTTTCATCTGCCTGTTTCGACGCCTGGTGATAATCCACAGGGATATACATTTCCTCTCCGTGAGTTGGTTGAATGGCGAGAATGTGTTGCTGGCCCTCACCGAGTTGCAAGTTCCTAGTTCCTGCAGTCCCCGGAGGCAGCGGCCCGACAATCCCTGATCCCCATAATCTGTCTTGTGCCATTCCTGTCGCGAACGGTGCCCCTTGAGTGAGTACTGACATCATAGGCTGCGAGAGAGACCGCGAGATCCCCGGCGGGGGTCGTGTCGGAGGCGGGACCGGGGCTGGGGCCTGTAGCTGTATCGGTCCAGGAAATGGTGGGGTTGGTCCAAGGGTTGGCGGCGCACCTAGCGGGGACGCATCATGTGGTGTTGCCGTTGGTGGTTGCCCAAGGGCCCTTCCCGGATGGGGAGGCAGGCTCGAAAGACGCTGGCCGGCGCGACTGAGACTAGCGGCTCGGGGGGATTTGGGTGTTAAGATGCGCCGGTTGGCGGTGACCGGGTAGGGCTGAGGGGGCGCTAAAGGAGAAGACGGCGCATGTGGTCCCGCCGAAGAAGCCTGGGTTGATGACATCGTCGTGTTGACAGGCTGTGGCGTGGCGACACCCTGTCCCTGGTATCCAGAAGCGCGAGAGGGCGAGTTGTTCCCTCCGTATTGGAGCGGCCCCATCCTTGGGCCCGGACTCGCCTCACCGATGACTTGCTGGAGGGGTGGAGACGATGCCTGCGGATG
>Ga0247763_1001578_pt1 | contig 12832 bp, 14 predicted proteins | sample UWRJL141409B4_FD_179926 | JGI IMG/M metagenome (GOLD analysis project Ga0247763, IMG submission 179926) | Plant litter microbial communities from Arlington Agricultural Research Station in Wisconsin, United States - UWRJ-L141-409B-4 | ecosystem: Environmental > Terrestrial > Plant litter >...
GGGAACCTGGAAGCGAGACGCCAGCTTCCCCGTCCCAATCAGCGTCAAGTGGAAGTCGCGACCCAGACAAAGGCGGGCAGTCATCCGTTGCCAGTCCTCTTCCTATTTCCAGGCCAGCCTGATGGAAAGTGGGAGGTGCGACTGGTCGCAAGACCGGCTGACGGTTTCCAGGTTTTCCGGGCTCGAGTGAAGTCACTTCAAAGATAACGGCGTGGTCACATGACCTCTCCCACCTTCCCTTCTTTGCAACCACTGCGCTGACGCCCTGCTCCTGCCTCCACTTTGCCTTTCAGCAGCATGCTCGAATCTACCCCCCTCTCATCGCCGCGCCCAGGCATGATTTGTCTGGACTCGTCAATTCGAGCCGTTTATTTATTTTCTGCTGACGCTCCGGATCGTCAACAGTCAACAACACCAGTGTCGACGTGATGTGATCTGTGATTCTATCCGGCCCGACGAGAAAAATGCGGTGGCTGGTTGCAAGCGCGTCGACCGTTCCTCACGACCCCACCTCCGTATTCACGCTGCGGAGGGATTGAGGGCTCTTGTACGGAGCTTCTGCAGCTTCGACCACTCACGGCGCAGCGCGAGCAGCTTGCCGAGGGCAAGTGTGCTTATGGCCGCATATCTGAGGCCCGTGGCGACCCAAACAAAGTGCAACAGGACCCGTCGTCACTACCCAACCCAAGAGTCGGTGTGTTTCTGTTCAGAGACGCGCGAACAAACGCGTCCATCGGATTGCAAGCCGGTCACGAACCATCCACGACCCCAGGCGCCTCTTTGCGGGCGGGTTCCCTCTCGATTTGCCTCTAGCGCTCCGGAACGGGCATTGCGGCCAATAATGCCTCCGACACTTCGTCTTCAGCTAGTCGACGAACAGCTGATGAGCGATTCTCAATTGAGTTGAGGGGTCTCAGCAACACTCCCTTCTCGTCTGCCTGCCTGGGTCTTTGCCCTAAAAGTTCAGCGCTGTGCGACGCCTCCCCGACGGCCCAATGCAGTGCTTCTCGCCTCCCTTCTTGTCCGCCTGTCTGTTCCGCCCGAGCCGCGCCTTTGCTCCCGGGCAGAAAATGGTTTTTCTCTAATGCTTTCGCTGAGCCTGGTCGGGACGACAAGATTTTTCCGTGTGTCAACGGCAAATCTGCCGGCTGGGGCTTGCTATGAAACCCGGTGCGGAGACCCGACGAATTTCAAGCCGCCGCATCCCACGGCCAATCAATTTGACGGGGCGGGCTTGCAGTCCAGCATTATTGGGCACCCAACACCTGCTCAGCCACGGTGCCGCAGCTTCTCTTTCCCAGAGTCCTGGGTTACCTGAGCATGTTGAACCTGCCCAACTGCAACGAGCAATTCCGTCTCCCAGCTGTCGTCGTGGTATTGGCGCTCCCTGTTGGTTTCTCGAAGTCCAACTTTATGCGGGAACGTTAGTTCGAGCATGAAGCTCAAGCCTCATCCAATGTATGCAGGGGTGCTTGTCACGTTGACTGGAGAAGCTTAAGACTTTGGCCAGTGTCCGGATCCAGATACGGCAGTCAGATCTCTCGTGCATCTATTACAAGCATGTCTAACACCTGGAAACAGTCGAGGCCCAATATGTGGCCGAGTCAGATGGCGTTTCAGAGTCGGGACCGATCTGGGGGGGTCACTCCGACATCAAACCAGGTGTCAACATTACGGCCCAACGACCTCGGCCTGCCAATACGAATGCTCGAGCGGGCGGTTCAGCTCTCCCGCATGCCCATGACGTTACCCTCACATTTGTTCTTAGTGGATAGTTGACTCGTTCTTTATTCGTCCCCGGATTTTGAGGCGGTAGTCCCGCAAAACTGTCGAGTCTGAGGCGTCCGAGCCAGCTCATGAGCGTCTGCGCAATGACTGACCATCTGACTGACTCACATATTCCCCAGAAAGAGGCGGGCCGCTCCATCTTCCTCTCATTCCTCGATGCCTGGCCAAGCGGACTTGCCATCTCATCCAGGTGGACCGCAAGCTGTCCCGGAAGCCGGTTGATGGCTCCGCGGGTCGCGGATACGACTTGGACTAGATGTTGGGCTTATTCCACCAGGTTCAATGATTGTCCTTGGCGCCAGTTGACGGTCAAGGACTGCCAAGAACTGCGAGATATGGCAGTTGTAAGCGGTGAGACCGTGGTGGTCTCACCTCGGAACCAGTTTGATCCACTTTGGCCCCCACCTAGCCCACCACAAGACACACTGGGTCCGGCGAGGCTACCATGAGGGCTTGGGCTGTTTGCAGCAGCTTCTTCCTGTGAAATATCGGATTGCACATGATGAGCATGATCCGTGGCACGGCAGAGGCTTGGTGCGTCGAAGGCAAGCCGATCGGACTCTTGCAGAAGCCTATCAAGTGAAGTGCGTTTGTGGAGGGAAGTTGGGTTCCTTGCTTTGGCTACTGATTTGTACTTACTCCTGCAGGCACGCAATGGGTATTTTGAGGTGCAAGTTTCAAGATTGCCGAGAAGTGCAAGCGGTTTTACAATGTGCAACCGTCGACAATCGGAAGGAGCGATGGAATCTATTGCAGAGGCTGTGTTGCTCGCCATTGCGCGTCCTGTTAGTTGAGCAATGTAAGGCGGAGCAACATCACTACCAGATGATAAATTGACCCGGCCTTGATGTTCCTCTCAGCTTTTTTCAGCAAGTGCTATTTTTTGTTCAGGATGTCTTGGTTGTGGCCCGCTCACCGTATAACAGATCAAGGTCCGGGTGTCGGTCTTGATGTGGCGGTGAAGAAAACCTGGTTCGGGGGATTCCCGTCCCTGGCGTTAAGTCCCCAGGGAGTGGACGAGCCACACCCTGTTTCTCCCTCTTTCTCTTTGTCAAACACAAATTGCCAATGCTTCCGTACGGTCAGGAGAAGACCCCACTGTCGGACGGAAAATGGGTGAACCCTAACCCACAGGTGTGACATACGGCTGCCGTTGTGCGTCTGCTATGAAGGGCAGGTGTCCTGGGAGAGGCCGTGATCACCCGGCAAGTGAAGGCCGGTGATCACCTCGGTGACCGGATTCACTGCTGAGAGAGATGGGAGCCGGAGACCAGGCCGTCGTGAGCTATTAGACTGACTTGTTTTTTGAGGGAGAGGAAACAAGGGGGAAAGAGACCAATACAAGGCGTGACACAATATGCTGGTTGTCAAGTTGCTCCCACCTGGAGGCGAGAATATGGGAGGGAGAGAGGAAGGGAGTGATGAATGTGAGTGCTGCCCAGCTCTCCCTCTCTCCCCCACTCTCTACCATCTTCTCGTCCCCAGGCGGCCACGGAACAACACCAGATTCCCCCTTCTCCGTCCACTTTTCACACGCCCTGGCACAAGCGTGACACAGACTAAGAGTAGAGCGAATCGAAATGGACATACCCCGCAACCATGGACCGGTTGGACAGATTGACGGGTACAGATAGAGGACCGGACGGGTGGACGGACGGGTGGACGGGCGAACCACGCTCCGTGTGACTTGACTTGTCTTGTTTTTCAAACCGGTGCTATCTTCCCCTGGTTTGTGTTTGTGCTCGTAGTTTGTGATTAGTGATTTGCGACCTGGATGGATTGGGGATGTCAAGGCTCTGGTTTTGTTCGACCTAGCGTATGTTTCCATGTCCCGGTTTTGGATTTTCTTTTTACAAGATCTCCCTGTACTTTGATGGGAGGGGAGTCTTGCAGGTGTAGTTATATATGAATCGTAGATGGTATTGTCGTCCATTTGTGTAATACGTTTGTGTGTAGCTGTGCCTTTTTTTCTGCTTGGCCGCCGCCGTGTGTACCATGGTGGTGTGTGATGATGATGATAATAGCCGGAGATACGGCGGTAGGTGTGACACTTTTACTATTTATATTGAATGCGTTTTCTGGGTCTACCTTCTGGATAGTAAGAGAAGAGAAGGGATATGCAAGCTGTTTAGATGGGTGGTATATTTACTTTCGTATTTGGGGTTCGTTTTCTAGTTGTTTGCCAGTTCTCGTCACCCCTCCTCATCCCACAGGTTTCTTGTGTGCTGGTGATGTGATAGATTCCCCCCCTTTCTGGGACTGGAAGTCCCAGTGTAGCTGGGAGGTTTGACATGTGTCTTTAGTCTAGAAACAGAGATCTGTACAAAGAAACCCGGGCATTTTCGGCCGAATATGTGGGTGGGTGGGTGGGTGAGTGTTCAACAAAGTTGTTTTGGTGATCACGATCTAACCCCCTCCCCCTACTTTGTGTTTGACACGACCAGACTCCTGGCCCTGACTGCATGTGGTGTTTCCGTCCAACACTCCCCTCTCCTCGTTCATCATATCAAGATGATAGACCAAGACTACCCTACTTATCATCCTTCCCGGAACCCAGGACTTGACTCCACCCAGTCCAGTCCGTGGTGTGTAGCTAACTGGCACAATGTGTATCAGATCTCAATTCAGGTTGAACCCGATGCAATGAAAGCCGTCAATAAGTTCCATTCCTAATCGGCATGGTGTATGTATATATATTCTCGATGTGTAAGGGTGGCTCGATCTGTCCAGTCATGTTTCTCTCGCACAGCTCCTGCTCAGCCTAGGAGGACATGAGCGAGATCGTAAACCGACTGGAATATAACACTTTTTTGGGCTTCCTGAGTTACCAAACCCAGACCAGACCAGACCAGACTGCCGGCTCTCAGTTTTTTGATGCCGTCCGTGTCTGGTAGTTCATGTATTGAAACGCTCGTGTTCGCTTGCGCCATGTGAAACTGTCACTGTCCCTGCTGGAGTTGTTTTCACCCCACGTGGTGATTGACTGGATGGTTTCATGTTCTTAACTGGGCAGGTTGTTGGGCAACTTCAAGCTCTGAACCAGGTTCCCGGCAGTCCCGACTGTGATGCTTCTTTACATGGAGGGTCTCCGCCCCCTCCCCTTTTTCTTTTAGAGTAGTGGCGGGTTTTTAGCTAGGCAAAATGTTCCAGTATTCTGATGCGTTGCTTATGTGATCTCACAAACTTAATCTCCCCTAGCACACCTCAGCGTACTGTACTTCTGATGCCTGATCACTACTCTAATTTCTCGCACCAACATGGGGGATGGCATCTATGCTTCTTCTCACTCGGTGAGCCCATATCGAGATAAGTCCAAATCAGACCATAACCACCATCAATACACATAACTCCAGATCTATCGACCACGGATACAGCAGCCGACCTTGCCCATGACACCCCACTACCCACCTCCCCACACTTGGATTACCACTCCCCAGACCGCCCCCCAATCTGCTCGCAGGCATGGATGCGGCAGATAGAAATCACCAAAGACGCAGATGCGACGGTCGCTGGTAGTACATGCACCTCCAAGACATTGTGACACAACACTCTAGGGCTAAACGGTCCTGGCGAACCACTGACCACGGCCAGTGAAGACGGTCATCATGCCCCCGAATCGCTGAACAAGCAGAGACACCGGTACGAGCAGGAGTGGGAGGGGAGGCTGTGGTACGGGGCACACAGGCGGGGAATAGCAGAGGACGGGAGCACACAGTTCTGGGGATGCGTGTTGCTGCGGTGCCGCCTTGCTTTCCCGTTTCCTGTGTAGTCGGAGCTGCCCTGGCTCGCCTCCGTGTCCGTCGGTTCAAGCCAGAGAGATGTGGGGATTGTCTCTGAACGCAGTCTTCCGAAGCACGTGCCTGAGCTTGGGCACCAGAGCACATAGGCACAGTAGTCCGGGTTTTGGGTATCTCAGAGGTTTCTATAGGAGGATTGGCCTAGAGTTGCCAGAGCTATGGATGGAAGGTCGATTAGGACGACCCGAAATCCCACAAACTCACCAGCAGGCTGTCCTTCTCATCGACAGAGTCGGTTTTGGTAAAGATCCGTTTGGGAATCATGTACTCAACGACTGGTGGTTTCTTGACCTCCTTGGCCATCTCAGCTTCGAGGAGCTGCAGCGGGGTTAGAAATGCGCCGGTAAGACATGGTGCTCTCAACTTACACTGCTATAGGAGTGGTCAAGAAAGTCCTCGAGCCCGTAGTACTGCTTCGTAAACTGTTCCGAGACAATCTTGGCAATAGTAGCTACGTTAGGGTGATAATGTGACTGCAGCTGCACGATTTCCCAGATGCAGCTGTCGATGGCGCGCGTCTTCATTGGGTCCTCCTCGTCTGGTAGGAAAGGATCTGCTAAACCCTCGCTCTCTAGTATATCCCGCTCCTCTTGAGTCCGGGGTACGCGGTGCATCATGAAGGTACACAACGGGTGCTTCTTGAAGACATTGTAGAACCACGGAACAATGGCCACAATCGCACTTGGCGGAGCATTCAATGCCAAACGAGCCAAACGCTTGACGAAACTAGCCACGAGGACAGCCGGTAAATGTGACGACCTGAGGAAAGTATCGAGCAGGCGGAAAAATCGAGAGCGATATTTGGAGTGGAGGATGTCGGCGTCAAGCAGTGAATAAAGTTTTGTGTAGAAAGAGGGATAATCGAGGTTGCGCTGCTGGATAAGGTAGAAGACTCCAGAAAGCGCCAGCAGAGAGGTTGACCCTCTTGAGTTGTAACAGTCGGTCAAGAAGTCCATCAACATCTCGGGCTGAGAAAACCAAGGAGCAATTGAAGTCGCCATGATTTCCAGAGCCTTCTTCTTTTGCTCCTTGCTCAACCCCATCTGCATGACCGCTAGCCATGCCTTCTGCGCGGTTTTCTTGTGTTGGGACGGAGAGCACACTGCGGTCTTCTTTTTCCTCGGGGGATCAACATAAAAGTCTTCCAGCTCCTCGGAGGACTCTGGTGGGTCCCTCATTCCCACAAGTAGATTAAATGCGTTGTTCTGCACTGCCGCATCAATCACCTGCTCCTCGTCGTTGAGAAATGCTCTACATGACATGTTAGCGCAGCCTGTCAAGGGAGCAGCGAAGACTTGCGTAATTGTGTCTAGAGTGTAAAATCGAATGTCGTCGTATATGCTGAAGAACCTATCGGTAAACTCAGTTCGCAGTTGTTCGACCGGCGATTGGAGGACTGCAGCGACAAGATCCATGAAAAACCCTAGGGGGAAAACTGCTTCACTCTCGCCATTGAGATGAAGCGCCTCCGCCTTGACCAGGGCCATAATAAGCATCAAGGCCTTTATTGCCGTTGCCTTTTCGTATACCATTGGAAATAAGACGCCATGGTATGCCTTGAGGCGGTCCCTCAGCCATTTCGTCACCGTTGCATCCTTCTCCGAAGCGTCCTGCTTGTTGACCAGTTTCCCCTGTGCCAGGAGGCTAATGAACACTCTACATAGTGCTTCTGCCGCCGCGACATTTGTTTCAGGGTTGCACGCAAGGGAGATAAGGGCGGCTATGTGGTTGTAGTTCTTTCTCGACTCCAGGACCTCGGTTTCGAGTTTCTCGATTTCGGTTTGCTTCTCGCTCGTCACTTCCCCGCCCGACTTCCGTCGCTTCTTTGACGTATCCCCATTTTCCTGACGTTTCCTCTTTACCGCCGCGTTCGCTGTTGACTCCATGATTGTCCCGGGCACCACCGGTGTGCTGCCAAATTCGACTGACTTCTCAGACAGGAATTGCGCTTGAATTTCGAAGCCAAAGGCCACCAAAATTTAAGTGGGGGTACTCTTATCGACCGCGCGATTAGGCGGCTCACAATTAAACCACAACTATCACGTTTTAAAGCACGTGACCTTGCGCGGCAAAGACCCAGGCCAACGCATTCCGTTAAAACCTCAATTCGTTCGAAGCTCCTGCAAAGGTCACGAAGTCAACAACCCGATCCCCCCACGTTTCACAATGGCGTCCCGTTTGGCGAGAAGTGCTGTCGGTGAGTGATTTGAAGCTTCCATCGAGCTCGGCCGGGTCAATTGAGCTCTCAATCGCTGATGCGAATGATTCTAGGGGCCGCCTGCCTGCGACCCAGCGTTGCTCCGCGTGTCCTTCCGGCCGTCGCCTCCCTCACCTCGACCCGCCAGTCCTCGGGTGTGCCGGCCCAGGATCCCAAGTCCAAGGCACAGTCCATCATCGACGCCCTTCCCGGAAACAGTCTGGTCTCCAAGACGGCCATCCTCTCATCGGCTGCCGGTCTCTCAATCTACGCCCTCAGCAACGAGTACTACGTGGTGAACGAGGAGACGGTTGTCGCTTTCTGCCTTCTCAGCGTCTGGGGTGGTCTGATCAAGTATGGTGGGCCCATGTACAAGGAGTGGGCTGAGGCACAGACCGAGAAGATTAAGGGCATCCTCAACTCGGCGCGGGCCGACCACACCCAGGCTGTCAAGAACCGCATCGAGGACGTCAAGCAGATGACAAGCGTTGTCGACATCACCAAGACTCTGTTTGAGGTTTCCAAGGTGGGTGTCACTGGATGATATGGAGACGGGGCAGACTGACGCATTGTTATGCAGGAAACCGCCAAGCTCGAGGCTCAGGCTTACGAACTGGAACAGAAGACGGCCCTGGCAGCTGAGGCCAAGAACGTTCTGGAATCGTGGGTGCGGTACGAGGGCCAGGTCAAGCAGCGGCAACAGAAAGAGCTCGCCCAGAGCATCATTGCGAAGGTGCAGAAGGAGCTCGAGAATCCCAAGGTGCTGCAGCAAATTCTCCAGCAGAGTGTGGCAGATGTTGAGAGTGAGTTGATGTCCAATCCGGTCCACTCTGAATTGACTAACAAAACTTCAGAGGTCGTGGCGTCCAAGGCTCAATAAGCACTGACTAGACCAACGCGTGGGATTTTCCTTTTGTTGTACCAGTGTCCATACACACCTTGTGAATTAGCCAATACAGATTTCTAAATCGCGCGGGACTCGGTGTCGCAAGACGGCAACGATATTGACGAAATGCAGGGCATGGTATGAAGGCAGAGGATACTGATGTGCATGGTGACTTGACATTTGCCTTGGATGGCGTTCGTCGGCAGCAAGGCTGATCTCAGACCTACAGCAAGAAACTATTGCCAGCTCACTCGCCAGAAAACTCTTCATGATAATCGGTCCTGCGCGATGTCTGTTATGATGTCCTGGCAGGTGTAGCCAAATTTTCACTATCCAGCTTGGCATACTTTGTTGCTGAGGGCGAACGATAACAATAGCTGCGAGGCGCTTGCTAAATTCCCGCCCTCGAACCAGGCGCAGCTCGTCTGTCTACTTCAAGTCTTGCAATCACACAGAAGCTTCCAGCTTGGGTCAGTTCATCTGTCTCTCACTTTGAAAAGATAATGTCGTCAGAAACTCGCCTCCCGAACTGGGTTCTATGATACCTAGGTAGCTCTGAAACCGAGGACATTGCAAACATCTGGAACCTGGTGCTGTCAAGGTGTCTAGTGATGCGCGAACGAACCAAGTCGCCCAAAGTACGTACCAAGGCCAGCTTTTCACAAAGCTTTGATGGGTACCAATACAGTGTCAACATGGACCCAACGAAGCTCCACAGTACCTAGTAGCTCCGACCAAACAATGGAGCTGGAGATTTAAGCTGTGGCGTCACAGTCCGCAGCTGTCATCACACGCCAATAACCACATAGAGGCAACTGCCACTGCCGAAGCTTTGGCAGACTATCGAGAAAGGTGGTATATCGCTCAATCTTCAGCTAGGTAAGCTCCTACTTTGCCTGTCCCGACCAGTTGGTTGGCGTGCTCTGATAAGGGGTCTATCTGGGTGGAGGTATTGTCAAGATAGGGATTAACCGTGCATGTAACAAGTTATCAGTTGGCGTGGGGGAGATCAACTCTAGTACAGGTCCTGGGGCCGGTACATCATCAGTGGAAAGCGGGGCAGGGGTTGGAACGGATCCCACGATTCGAAACCGCTATCCACACAAACGTCCCTTTGACGTTTTTTTTTTTTTTGGCTCCAACCATCTTTAGCTCGTGTAACTAAAAACACTGCCAATTTGTGATGCCCGGTCAAAAAGACGTCCTCTGAATCTTTTCGCATCCTCGAAAACACAAGGACTTGTTGCCACTTTGCAGCCTGGGCATTTTACCTCGCTCGAAATCAGTTGGGTACGGCTTCCGAGGTCGCAGAATCACGTCATTGCCCTTTTACGTAGCGAGAATCGGGAACTGCGCTAGGGGTTGGATACAGCGCGCCACAGACGCAGCCACCCGAACAAGGCGAACCTGAGAGGACCAATAGGTAGGAAGAGTCGGGGATGGGAGACGGGGCTGGAAGGCAGCGTCCTTCGGGGTCTGGAGGTCGGTCACTAGGCAATGAGGAAAGTGAGCGAAGTGAGCGGCGACCATTGCTTCCTCACCGTGTCACATTCAACCATGAGCTCGATCGCGAGGTCTTCAGCTGCTATACGGCCAACCACTCACGGTTGCCCGTATACACCAACATCCACCGCATTCGACGCGACATCATCTCGGTTGTTGAGGATTACCTGAGTCTTGACCAGCTGCGGGACATGCGCATCAACATCTCGGTCGTGCGTCCCCTCGTCGATAAGCTCTACGAACAGGACGACATTTCCATCGTTTACTGTCTGCTGGTCAACCGCGCTCAGTTTTTGCACGAGCAGTCACACCTCAAGAATCGTCAGAATGTCAACTTTACCAGAGCGACACTCTGCGAACTCATCGCCACGCGTATCCTCCGGAGGTTCAACGAGGACAACGAGGGGCCTCAGAATCTCATGGTGCTCGCCCACATCCTTATCGCCGGCTTCGGGCCCTTTCAGAACGCCCCGGTCGAGGTCCACCGTGAAATCCAGTCGTCACTATCCCATAACAAGACTTTGCCTGCTCTCGAGGTCGCCATTCTCACCGAGAGCAGACATTTTTTGAGCTCTACTTCCTGCCAGAAAGTGTGGGTTTCGCTATTCTCTGCACCCGTCTGAAAGCTGACAGCCGCAGTGTCGACGCCATCTACGTCGGCCGCGTTATTTACACCCCGTCCAGCTACATGGATCTGATCTCAGATCACTACAAGCAGAGGCCCATTTCGTTGTACGAGCCCCGGGAAGCCCCACTACTAAACCAGTATCGCCTGGTAGTCCCCAGGACGAGAAATATCCTCGAGATCATCCAGTTCATTATTCTGCTATGTCTGTATCTCGCTTTCATGGCCGAGCGGGACCCGAGCACCGTGAGTTGGCTCGAGGTGTGTTTTGTCATTTACGCTCTTGGCTGGGTTCTAGACCAATTTGCAACAATTTTGGAACATGGGTGGTGAGTATTTCTCCTGCTACACCATGCCGCTGCTGACCCCCGATAGGCGAGTCTACACGCAGAACCTGTGGTCTTTTCTTGATGTCACCTTCGCTGTTATCTATTGGGGTTATCTTTTCATCCGTATCTACGGGTTGAAAACTGGCAAGGACAGTGTCAGCCAGCAGGCTCTCGATGTGCTGGCCATGGGCGCGCCAGTACTGATACCTCGTCTGGCTTTCAACCTGCTCTCGGATAACATGTTATTTTTGTCCCTCCGGTCGATGATGTCAGACTTTGCGTTACTTACAGCTTTGGCTGGTTGGTAAGTCGATGGCTCGATACTGGTCGATCGATGCTAACAGATAACAGGTGTTTCGTTGGGTTCCTGCTATCGCTGCTTTGGCTTGGCAACGGCGAGTTTCCTGCCGTTACCATCAGCAAATGGATGATATATATCTGGTTTGGCTTGGATGGGTCAGGGATTCATTATTCGGTTTGCACTCCTCTGTCGCCGGGAACGTAGAGACGAAGCTGACAATGCAGACCGAATTCCATCAAATACTCGGACCGGCCCTGATGGTGGCTTTCGCTTTCCTCGGAAACACTTTGTTCCTGACCGTGTTGGTTTCGATGCTATCGACGACGTTTAGCAAGATTGTGCAGGATGCAGCGGCTGAGATACAGTTTCGCCGCGCTGTGCAGACGCTCGAGGGAGTCAAGGGCGATGCCATCTTTGCCTACCAGCCACCGTTCAACCTCCTCGCTATATTTATCCTCATTCCGCTCAAGTTTCTCGTCTCTCCTCGCTGGTTCCACAAAATTCACGTCTTCTGGGTCCGGTTCCTCAACTTGCCACTCCTCCTCATCATTGCCTTTGCTGAGCGTCAAAACCTGTGGCCTGGCACACGCGGAAACCGCACTTCTCCCGCCAGCTTATTCCATTCTGTACACCTCAGAAGGCTATCTAAGCCTCGAGCTTGGCTTTGGGGGAAGTGGAGATGGAGCATCACGTCGCACAGTGACCTCGCAACCGTTTTTGATGTTCCGCCTCCGGATTCGGTTCTCTCTGAGATCGCAACAGACGATGAGCTTACACGCCACATGATACGGAGACAGTTTACGCGGAATAATCTGATGGAAGGCGTGCAACTCACGCCTGCGGAGGCCGGGGCAAATCCGAAAGCGAAAAAGACGTTCAATCGGCGTGATAGCATCGCACCGTTCCCGGGTCTGCGGGCTGAGCTTCAAGGCGTGCTCAGCGAGAGCAATGAGGTCAGCGACATCACTTCCCGACTGGAGGCATTGGAAGAGAGCACGCAGCGCATTGAGGCTCTGTTAACCAGACTGGCTGAGGGATTTGTGGGATCTGAGATCGGGGAACCACACACGAGGGATACACATGCGTGGGCGACATCGCTGAGTGAGGATGGGCGCGCGACAGATGAGCAATGACACTTGGTAGTGCGTTTGGGAGATGCAACAAACAAACTGTAGATTGGTATCGATATAGTTGTAGGATGGCGTTGAGGAATAGCGCTGCTTGCCGTTTGCTTCACGGTCAAGACTGGACTGATGCGGTCGAGAGTTTGGGATGAATATGACTTAGCGGCCGGCTTGCCACGGCCACGACAATGAATACCTCCTTGGACTTGCACCGCCTGCCTGTATACTCCTATTGCCATCCAGCCGCAGACTGAACTCTCTCTCTCTCTCTCTCTCTACCAC
>Ga0247763_1001579_pt1 | contig 12831 bp, 12 predicted proteins | sample UWRJL141409B4_FD_179926 | JGI IMG/M metagenome (GOLD analysis project Ga0247763, IMG submission 179926) | Plant litter microbial communities from Arlington Agricultural Research Station in Wisconsin, United States - UWRJ-L141-409B-4 | ecosystem: Environmental > Terrestrial > Plant litter >...
CAAAACATCGGCTGAGCACTCTGCTCTGGCAGCTCCCATTCGGCCATCCGGTGAATTGCGTCATCCGGGTAACCCGCATGGGTTGGTCTGCCGCGAGGGAGAATACCCGCTCACAATTACACACACCTGCGAGGAGCAGTTTGACGTGTTGTTTGTGCGACAAATTGAACCTGTTCATGAATCGAGAGGATTTGGGGTCATCGCTCGTTTCCTGGAACAAGGGCCTTGAACCAATGAGCCGTCCACAACCCACAGACGCGCCATTCGTGAACTAGCCTCTGGACGGCGGAGCCGGCAGGCAGCCAGAGGCAGATAGACTTGCCATTCCTTTATTTTAGGCGCACGTATCAGCGATAACACCAAAACGGGTTCCCCTATCGAGTCTTCCACAGTGAAATAGATCACCAGTGGATACTGTGAGATTTGTGCAACACGGAGGACTGCACACCACTTGCAGTGGCCTGGATTCGGCCCAGGCGGGAAGAGTAAGAGAATTGAAGCAAGCTTACTCACAAAAGCAAAGCCTCTTGTTTCAGTCTCTTTCCCATTATCGGCGTCTCCAACCGAACCAAATCTCCACATTGCCCACCTGTTCGTGGCAGTCGGGGGAGCTGGATTCGATTCCACTTAACAAAGTTGAGGGTTTCGTTAACACCGCCACTGCAGTGATAACCCCAATTTTCTCCAACGAGGTGGCCACCACCCCTCAATAGCACGATTGGTGCTGGCTATGCCACGCGTCATGACTGTCATCAACGGAGGGGATACTTGAGAACCGGGACAGCCTTTACGAAGGCTATCCGGCAATGCTCAAAGATAACTGATAAGAGATGCGGGCTTATCAGCAGTAGATGCAGACCTTTGACATGTTTGACATGGCGACATCACCAGATGGGTGTCGACCTCATGTTGATAAGAGCTTCCTATCGGCTGGGGAGATGGCGTCCCAGAACAGGTTGGGGTCGCCGCGGGGCCGCAGGGTCTTCCTGGCTTGGTTCAAAAAAACGCCCATCTTGTCGCACTTCATCCCGCGCGACGGAAAAGTTCCAAATGCTCTAGGCGGACAATGGCTGGCTCATCAAGAAATCAAACCGCATTGAGAAATGTATCTTTGTCAAGGATCGTCACTTGCGCTAACTTCCATGGCGGGCATAAGTGCCCGGCTCCCGTTGTTTCTTCTCACCCAATCCGGCTGTTTGAGACATTGCCCGTGGTGCTTTGAAGGGGAGGGTCTATCATCGTTGGCTGGTGCTGTGGGAAAGAAGCCATACAGAGACCCCTGTTCTGCCATGTGCCCAGGTGCCGCCGCCATAGGGCGGGTAAAATGGAGGTGCATGTCGAGCGAATTGACCCCCAGCTCAACATGTCTGGTTCCTGGCGGGCAGATGCAGCCTCGGGTCTGTGCTCTCGAATTCGTCATTCTCGGAAGGCATTGATTGCTGAGGCAGCGTAGCAGCTGCTGGGCTCTCTTCCTCTCTTATTTCCTTGTGGGCCAGAGGGAACAGCGTCGCAACAAACGAGACGTCAATCGAGCTTGGAGATCTCTCGGCCTCTCCACTGCCGGGCCGCGGGCGCCACAAGTTCAACGGGCCTTTTCCAAAGACTGGGGTCAGCAACATGTGGGGTCAGATTTGGAGACTGATCATGGGGGCCCTGTACGGGGTACATCCACCACAAAAGAGAAAGTCAGATCTCCATGCACGATTAACTCGTTTGGCCAGACAATTGAGAAGAAAGCGAAGACATTATGAGGCCAAGAGTCGATTACTCACCCGTGCAACCTCTCCTCTATGAACCCTTCGGGCAGTTATCGCAAGAACGAGAGAGTCTAATTCTCCTGTTTGGGTTACAGTCGGCGCGTTCAGTTTGCGGAGACGCTTCCAGGGTACTGTGTCATGATGGGAGTGAAATTTGCTGCATTACGGCAGCCCAACTTCCGTCTGCGGCTTTGCACAGTATGGGTCCCGCAGAGTCATTGAATAAGCTTTGCAAAGGGTTGTGATCTTCGAGGAGCGGTTTCGGCGGTGGGAATGGCCCCGGCCGACCAAATTGTGGGAAGTGGGCGGCATGTAGTTATCGAAGGGAGATAGTGTGTGGGTTGCGGATGTCGGGGGCGGCACGTGGGGAGATTGGGCCAGAAAAGAAGTTGAGTTAGAGTTGGGGTTTCTAAACGGCTGCCGAAAGGAGGCGCGACCTAGCAAGTGACACCATCGCAGATTTCTTTTTCTGGCCAACCGTGGCCAGTTGAGGAGACATCAGGAACCCCCTTTGGGCCACATCGGATCACTCCTGCCCCAATTGCGTTGATTCCCGCAGTGAGAGTTGCAAACGAGCAATTTTTTGTCATTTTTCTTCGTCTTCGAATCTGCTTCGATTTGTGGGCCTCCAATTCCTGTTCCACCCATCATCCACGCCATCCAGTGCGCAAATGCGACCACACTCGCAGCGGGCAGCGCACGCACGCAAAGGCACACACTCCGTCCCTGTCACCTTGCAACCTTCTTCTCCAGTGTCTAGCCTACCCGCCCCTCCCCTCCAAATTTTGATGGTCTGGCCGATGGCCGCTGTCCACAACGGGTGCGCCGCGGGCGATCGAGACTCGGCGGATTCGCAGCTAGCACATTGCACACCCTCTTCTAGGACCGGCTGCCCGTCGAAACCGACACGAAAGAGGCAGAAGAAAAGAAGGAAAAGAGAGCAAAAGCGCGCTCTCCATCTGCCATGGGCGGGAAGAGGCGCTGCATATATCGTCATATTCCGGGAGCAATTCAGCAGCCGGGAGTTGCGCAAAACTACGGATGTTCGCTAAACCTTGGTTCCGTCTGATATTACCTACCCTTTCGCCCCCTTTTTCAGATTTCGCCTCTGTCTCACCATTTCCCCGGCACGAAGTTCTCCAAAGCCCCTCTCGAAATCGACCCCCCAATTCTCCAAGCCCCAAGCAAAGGTACAACAGCCCCAAGCTCCCGACGTCCCACGTACGCCCCCCTGTCAGTCAAATACCCCCCAACGGATGACAGGCTGAAAGGCGTCGAGCCCACAGACCCTTGCGCCAGCGTGCGAGTACTTGCATCTACATTGGTCCCTGTCCCGCTTTCCTCTGTACCCCCCTCCCCTTCCTCCCGAGCTCGTAGCTCAGTACATGCATGGTTGCTGCATGGAAGACAGGCATCCATACCGAGCGCATCGCGATCCCGGCACCCGCAGCCCTTTCTCGGAAAGCACATAATTTCTGTTGCTGCTTGCCAACGTCCAAAGCTCCACCAACACGGCTCGACGACACCCTAATGGGAAAGACCTTCGCCCCAGTGCTCCCGGATCGCATCAGGACTGGCCTGAGTTGCTCGCCTCTCCTACCCTCCCTCCGACCCACGGGGCACGGCTCCTCCCCCGTTCAAGCCGTATCGCTCACCTCTGAGCGTCCGTGGACTGTCGGTATCTGCAGGCAGAGGTCGGCTCACTCGCGCACATTGAACAACCGCAGGTGCGTTGGTGGTGGGCCTCTCTGGAGCTCCCTGGTACATGCAGGTCGTCTCCGGCTCCGGCTGAAGCTGTCGTCTCGTTGCTGCCGTCCAACGTCAATGGGACATGGGTAGTGGCTAGTCCTGCCGAGGATTGTCCTTGTCGCTAACCTGCTTGCATATGGTTCTCCCGAGATTATGGAGTCCTCAGGTCTGTCCTGGATTGCATTACCCCCTAGCTTAAGCAAAGATAACTAGTCGTTGTCTTACTGGTGAGCCTGCCATTGTCCAGTGATCTGGCCCCAGCGAGCTCAGACTCACCTCCGCTTTCCACTGCCCTGCCCTGCCATTCTCCTTTTGCCTCCGCTGCTCTTCTCCTGGCTCCCCTACCCCGGGCCGCGCCCATCGCAGTCTGTCCCATAGTAGCACGTCACGGTTCCATATCATGGCGGTGAAACAGTCGATATTATACTTAAGTGTGGGGGTTCTTCCCGGCTCCCGCTCTCTACCCCCGTGAGCTCTGCCAGCTCTGCTACATCTCTCCCCCTTCCTGGTCTCCCGCTCCCCCCTGGCTGAAGTCTTCCACCACTTCGACAAGCCGTTGCTCTTGTCCTCGAGAACAGAAACCTCTTATCCGTCGTCGTTCTAAAACCCCCCTGAACCTCGCCATCGAGCTCCCCTTTCTCCTTCTATCTCTCTGACCTAGCCCTACGTCTCCGCACACGCTACCACCGACTTCGAGCAGAGCCGCACGCCTAACTCCTCGCGCCATCAAAGACTTGAGGAATATTCCAGTGCTCCCAACTGGGCTCCAGGCCACTCCCACCCCACGGCACGCCCCTCTTCCGCTGAGTATCTAGCCAATCCGGCCTTCTGTCTTGGTTTCCTTCCCGGCCAAGCCCATACTATCCCCCCTCCTCATCCCACTCTCATCCCACGTCCTCGCCGTCATCCCAACAAGATGGCGCCCTCCGCTACAGATGAGCCGGCGCCAATGCACCTACCCGTTGCTTCGAAAGCTTCAATCATCAATGCATCTGTCTTGCATGCGGCGCGCGATCTACGATTGGTAACTTGCCCCTTTCCTTGCTTCCCCCGCCCCTCCCTTTCCCCAGATCTCGGTTCTTTCGGTTACACGAAAAAGGAGGTCCCGGGTCTTGTTATTTTTGGACCCGTCTCGCTCGCTACAGCATTATTATCCACTCCCTCGGTACGTTGTTCGCTGACGGGTAACCTGTAGGAGCGTAGGGTCATTGAAGAACCAGGCATTGGAGAGCTGCAAGTAGCCATCAAGACCACCGGTATATGTGGCTCTGATGTCTCTTACTACAAGAAGTTTGCTAATGGAGACCTTTGCGCCTGTGCTCCCTTGTCGCTCGGGCATGAATCCTCAGGCACTATTGTCGCTATCGGTCCTCAGGTGTCGGGCTTCAACGTTGGAGACCGCGTTGCGTTAGAAGTTGGGATTCCCTGCGGTCAGTGTGGCATCTGCCGTAAGGGCCGATATAATCTCTGCAAGAAAATGCGATTTAGGAGCAGTGCCAAATCCGTCCCGCACTTCCAGGGCACACTCCAGGAGCGTATTAACCACCCTGCTGTCTGGTGCCACAAGTAAATACTTCCAAACAAAACATCCAGAAGACGCATACTGATATATAGCAGGCTTCCTGACCATATCTCATTCGACGCAGCCGCCCTTCTAGAGCCCCTTTCCGTTGCGATCCATGCGGTCAATAGAGCCAGCCCTGTTCCCGGCTCGACGGCCTTGGTCCTCGGCGCTGGAACTGTTGGGCTTTTGACGGCAGCTATGGCCAGGCAATCCGGTTGCACGGCAGTCACGATTGCCGACGTTGACCAGGGTAGAGTTGACTATGCCATCGCCAAAGGATTCGCCACACACGGTTACGTTGTTCCCAGACCACTCCACAGCTCATCCAGCAGCTCCTCAATCTGCAGCAGCACCAACTCCGGAGCATCTACCCCCCTTGATGGAATCATGACGCCAGCTAGCACACTATCGTTCCAAAGTCAGCTGGACACGGCCAAAATGCTCGCAGCTGAAATGTTGTCGTTGACGAGCTCGCCCAACCCGTTCTTCATAGACGACGAGGATGATGGTGTTGATGTCACCTTCGAGTGCACGGGTAAGGAGGTGTGTATGCATACCTCCCTGTACGCAACTCGTCCTGGAGGCAAGGTTATTATGGTAGGCATGGGTACGCCTATCCAAACCTTGCCATTGTCCGTGGCCCACCTTCGAGAGATTGACATATTGGGCATCTTCCGATATGCCAACACATACGCAACTGGCATTCGACTTCTCTGTGCTCAAGGGAGAAGTGGTGTTGGTGGATTCACCCTGCCCAGCCTTGACGACATGGTCACACACCGGTTCAAGGGTTTGGGCAACGCAAAAGGCGCCTTCGAACTCGCCAGTCGAACCATTGATGATAATGGAAATCTTGTCCTCAAGGTTGTAATTGAAGCTTGAGCCGTCAGCACAACGCCAGAAGACGCGGCCGACACACACATACAAGGTAACACAACACACACACATACATGGCAACAAACAGCAACACAATGACAGCATTACAGGAAGCTGTCACAAGGTTTACATATTTTGTTTTTATTCCTTCCGCCTTTGCTTTGGGGATCAGGCGAGCGATGAATAACGGCAACCGCGATAACCACAATAGCAGCAGGATAGATTTGAAGAGATGGGCATATCGAGTGAAAAACATAATCAGGGTTTTCGCTCTCGCTTGATCTGATTCATCTGGCTTACTTTATCTGTTTCTCCTCTTTTCTGTTCATATGCTTTGCGTATTCGGGGTTTTTTTTTTAGGTTACGTTAATACGGGATCTAGACAGACGGGAATACCTTTCTATGTGTGTTTTCTCTACCAATGTTTGGTTACTTTTTTGCGTGTTTCCTATGCATTTCTTAGTTTCTGTGTCGTATACCTTATGTTCTGATGAGGAGAACATCATACTTGGGTTTTGCTTGTCATGTTGGCCTTTCTGTGTAAAGGGTTTTGGTGGTTGGAACGGAGCTAGGTTGGTGATGATAGAGTGGTTATTTGGTTAAGTCTGTTGGGCAAAGGCATCTCAGGTAATCTGGGAATATAACAGATGTTTTCGCCTTGTTTTCTTTTGTTTTTGTCATCTCATGTTTCCTGCCCTTAGCACTCGGTGAGAGCCCCGTTGCTTTTTGTGTTTCATCGCACCGTTTCTTTGCCTGTCAATTTTCACCTTTAACGACTTTGCTTATTGGTCAGGTATATGAACATGGCTGGTTCTGCTTAGATATTAATAATCATCTATACCCAAGTACCTAAGTTATGTCTTATTATGATACCCAAGTATCACACTAGCCAGTTAAGATGCACACATATGGGTATAGCACTGGTCTTTGTGCGGAAGTTTGTATTTTGGTTTGTTTTGGTCTGTTTTGGTTTTATTTTTTGGGTTCCTATCTGGTCATCTCCCGTCGTAACCTAACGCCAGAAACGGCCATTCTCATAAGATGTAAAACAAGAAATTCCCTAGACAGCGGCTAATGTTGACTCTATTCCATATTTCCTACAGCAGATCAGTAGCTCTGCCGGTGTACTCGACCCCGTGCAAGGAGTTATCAAAGTGGTTCTGTCGCGCCTTTGTGGTCTTTGCTGATTCGACAACAGAGAACTTCTTGCTCATATCGCGGACTTCGCTGACACTGGAGGCCAAGTCGGCAAGGAGTTGGATGAGGTGGACATCGTTAGTCTCTTGAAGTAACTCGCGCTCGAGTTCAGCGTGATGAGCCGGTGTGGCAAGCTCAATGTTGGTGACGAGCGCCTGGATTCGGCGGAGGATGTTGTTGGAGGGCACAGTGTGAGCACACCCTGAGGCGCGCGCAGTGGCAGCAGCATCTGTTGTTGTCAACTTGCCGGCCACGAAATCAGGCGGGAGTCGCTGGAGGTAGGCAGTGATGAGATCGACGCGGGACTTCATCATCTTAACGGCATTGTATTTGGACTGCATAGCTGTCATATACTCGGCCTCGGTCTTGGAAAGGTTGGCATCCTTATCTCTGGCAGTCGGAGTCTTGGGTGCAGATCCGGAGGCAACACTTTCAGAGGCCTGGGATACAGCGCGACGTTTGCCATTGCCATCATCAACAGCGATCTTTTTTTCAAACTGCTCGAGCATATGACGTTCGGTGTCGTCAACGCTAGCGTTGGTGCCGCCCTCGCGGATGAATGATAGAGCGATCATCTCTGCCTCGCCCGTCTCGGTTGTGTACGGAAGCTCGCGGAACTTGAGCCTCAACTGGGCTGGGACGTCTGCATCCTTCATCTCCTTATCCTCGCCCTCAGTGGCAAGTTTTCGAACCTCGTCCGATTCCATATTGCTCTCGTATATTGTGATGGGCAGGGGGTCGCCGGGAACAGGATGCAATATGTCCTCGATGTGGAAACCAAGCAGAACTGCCGACTCATTGACGCGGTTTATTTGTCGCTGTATGGAGAGGTGGCCGGGAGTGGGACCTGTCTTGGGCACCAAACTGTACCAGCCGACGAGCTCGAGCTGGGGATCTTTGTGGACGAGTTTCACTGTTGGGTCGAAGTTAGCAGTCATCAACCAGGTAGGCTATGAAAGCACCCACTTTGCTCAAGGCGATCAGAGAACCAAAGCAGATCGAGCTCGTAGAGTTGATCTTGTTGGGTCTTTTCGACCTTAGCCGTGAAGCTCTGTTCAATTGTGATTTCGCGTCCATTTTGCTGACCCAACAGGATGCCGACAATGGCACCCTTAAGCTTTCTTTGGTATCCGCGTGTGATGAAATCTGAGATTTCGATGATGGGAAGAGGGTGTAGGGTGATTTGGAGGCTGGAATTTGTGGATTTCTGCTTGGAGAGCAGCTCGTTCATGACCGTGTCGGCCATTGCGGAGCTTGGGCGGCAATCTATCGCCGGTTGCGAGTGGGAATGACGCCTCGCCTTGAATTCCTTCGGATCGTCTTTCGGGCTCGTGCTGACAGCTTGGTCTTGATTGTGTGGAAGTTCGATATTGCGCCTTGCCAGAAGTGGCGCCGTCAAAAGGAAAGAAGTTGTGGGCGTTGCGGGGAGGGTGTCGCGAGGCAGAATTTCAGCCTCGCCCCCGCTTGCTGCCTTGATCCGTTTGTGCGGGGAAGCTCAAGAATTCTTTTGGTGTTGTGCTTGATCCCTGGCGTCCTGCAGCTGGTGTCAGTTGGCAACCGCCCGCTTTGCTCATTGTTTATCTCAGGGGGTGGCCCTGCAGACCAGCAATGATGTCAAATGCACAACTGGTTTTGTTAAATCGAGAAGCTGCGGCCCACCACGTTTCCATGTCTTAACTCTTTTGTGCTGTTCTCTTAGGAGCCAATGTTTCATAAAATAAAACATGCAGATGCGATGGCTTCAATGGTGCATTCTAGTAGTCACTCTGCTTTGCTCAGAGGGAATGGCATACTGTCTTTGACGAAACTGGCATATATGGCGCATTCAACACCCATCTATTGCGGCGTGCCAGGAGGCCCCGGGAAATATTGTCCATAAACCCATCATGGCCTCAACAGTTCAGGATCATCAGCCTCCTTCCGATAACCCTGCGCCAAACGAGGCCGCCGTTGCAGAACCGAACGCTGATACTGCTGCTTCCAAGCGCGCCATTGATGGCGACGATGAGATCTTGTTTGTCTCTTCCAATCCAGTCAAAAGGTTTCGAGTAGCTCAGGGGGAACCGCCAGTCTCCATGCCTGTCGCGAATCAAGTCCTGGTCCCTGTGGCCGTGGCAACTCGGTCCCCGTCGAACATTGCGGCCCCGACTGTCCCGTTGGCGCCGGTGCCCGACATGTCACCCGATGCACCGACGGGACCTGCGCCGATTTTAGAAAACTTTGCTTTTCCTTCTCCGGCCGCACGCTTGGTACCAGCTGACGCTCGGCGGGTTTCGGAAGCCATTTCCCCCAAACAGCTGCCCCAAACCATCTCGCCCATGCTCCTACATACGAAAGTCCACCCTCCAACTCTGACGAGACCCGAGCAGATCTCATGCCTTGACTTTAACTCTGCAGTGACTATCCCAGGCCTAGACCTAGGAAATATCTTCCAAGAGAATACACCGACAACCAAGCATCTTTTCGCGGCGGGTCCTGGCACACAAAACCCCATCCCCTTCACCGTGTACTCGATGGGAAATCTGATGCCCATGCAAGTCCATCAGCAATCACAGAGCGGTCCGCAGCAGTTGCCTCCCACACTTGGGGGTACGACTCAGAAGTTGGTTGCGTCAGAGGGAGCTCGGGTGGCTCAGGGCTCTCATCCCCCAGGCCACAGGATACCGAATCTTATCTCGACTCAACCTCGCCAGGGCAGCCCGCTTCGATACACCCATGGTCCGGGATTCTATCACGGTCAGTCGTACCAGCCGTTTCCCACGCCAGCTCTAAGGATCCCCTCTGGGGTTCCGGTTGCACCTGGTATCGCTGGTGTGACAGTCAGCGCACCTGGAACTCCCCACAGCCACAGGCAGCCAGCCATGATCAGCACCAATCAACAATCAATTGTTGCCCAGCAGCAACCATTGGTCGGCCATCAACCACTACAGTCACAGCAACAACAGCAGTCCCAACAGTCCCAACAACCACGTCCTCCACAAACAGGCAAGCATGCTCAGGATCTCTTTGTCGACATTGCCGAGACAGTGGAGCGAACATTCCCATATGCTGAAGTCGCAGTGCGCCACGGGGTGACACCATCCCGCGTTGCCGAGGCTTTATCGGGAGTCGTTATGCTTCCTCTCGTACGCTGTGCATCGGACAAGAGACGCACTGGGCGATTAGCACAAGACCGGATGAGGGAGTATCGTGAGGCAAAACAGATGCGGCAGAGTCACAGTCAAGATCAGATACAGGGTGAAGGCCAGATGAGCGCGGAAGAGATGGTGAGATTTTTTGAGGGCGAGGGTCAGAGCAAACGGCAAAACACATAGGATACCTAAGCGGTGTGATAACCAGACAACAGTTTTTCTCAACTTTTGGGTTTTCTGTTTTGCAGGCGTATGTAAGGTAATGCATGAGTTACGATGATAGGGTAATTAGCGTTTGATGTCGCTTTTAGGATGCGCAGAGAAAGGCTGCCTATCACTTCATACGTGGGTCTTACTTTGGCTTTGATTCTTTGAGCATAATATCTGTCTAAGCCAGATCGCAAAACGAATCTGAGTAGCCTTTTAACAGCTGACGGCCCGTCACACGATGCTATCTCCCCAGGTCGACGTCCTCGGGTCTGGGAAATCCTCGTCGACGACAAGATTAAGCACATTTCATAATAGCATGAGTGTTTTGAGGATCGCCCCCTATCGGCCTAACAGGAACCCATGCTGGCTCGTCTTCACACTCGTACTAAATAGATATCGTGCTATTCGTTCTCCCTCGTGCTTAGACTAGCTAGCATCCCACCTGCTTTCCATTTTATACATGATTATTGCAGTCATCGTCAGCTTCGTCGTGACGTTCGTTTTCGTCCTTGTTATCTTCACGTTTGATCCCCGTTCCCTACTTACCTACCTATCCGATTCCGATCCGAATACCTCGACCCTCCTCCGCCCGGCGGGATCCCTGCTCACTACGGAGCCAAACTCTCGCCGGATCGGGAAATGCACCGCCGAGAAATCGATTGTCGAGTCGAGTAGCCCGCGGACGGACAACATGTGTAGGTCGAACCTGTAAGTCGGGGGAAGGCCCTGTCGAGTGAAAAAATCACGACCTATCATCTCATGGTAGTGGTCATGACCGCACTGCCGAGATTCGTCGGTTGGGGCTGAGACCAGAGCGAAGGAGGGGAGAAGAGATGAGACGGCGGATAGAAACCCCTGGATGGGCCCCCTGCCCAGAGAGTTGGCAGGGCGGCGGCGGCAGTGGTAAATGTCGGTAGTTGAGAGGTAGTGCTGGCGGCTGCGGTGGCAAGGGGCGTAGATGTCGTTGAGGACGCATCGGGTGGTAGACAAGGTATAGCAGGACGGTTTGTCACAGCGTTTGATGTGCTTGAGGGTGTGATGGCAGAGGAGTTGGGTGATAGTCTGATGACACATTGCCTTGATGCAAATGGATCTGAGATGGGATGGATCTTGGTGGTGGGATGGATCTCTGAGGCGATAAACCTGGGGGGCGGGGGGCCTGTAGGGAACAAAAGAGAGAATAGGGGAAAAGACTTACCACGACAATCGAAGTACCGTGATTAACCAAGGGGAGACGGAGGTGACTTGCTTCAAAAATCTGCCAATAGATATCAGCTATGGAGCTCGCGAGTGTGGAGAGTGAAGGTTTGACCTGGGGTCGAGTGAGAAGTGAGACGGGGAAGGTTATTCGAGCTTAGGTTCGTTATCGCGGCCAGGAACAGAAGGTTGCGAGGCAGCAGTGTTAAATACAAGAATGGAAAGCCCCCAAAACAGCGGTGCTGTTGTGGCCGTCAAAGAAAAAGAGAAGTTTCGTCGTTTTCGCAAGCTCTGCAACGATTGTAGGAACGAGTGGAAGACAAGGCTTTTTTTTTCACTGAGATGCAAGCATGAGAAATATAGAATTGTCGGCCAATTTTTTTTTTTTTGGTGATTCTTCGGATTCCTGCGGTCAAAGTTAGTAAGGGGGAACGGGGGATAACTTACCTGGTAATACCGTTGAAAGGTGTATACCTGTGTAATGTGTAGGGTGTGTTGAGATTTGCTGCCATAGCTTGAGGATATCTCATTAGCTTGGGGATGCCGTAGGCTTATATAGAGGGGTAGAAGAATCTCTTTCACAAGATCTTACAAAGCTATTGTACATTGGAGCCGAAGTCCTTGGCTTGTCCTGGGACAACTCATAAAGCTACTGAGACCGGCCTGGGCTGGACTGGCCAACAAAGGCGCACGCACAATCTTCAAGATTCCTTTAACACAGCCCATCGAGGTAAGTAACTTTTGTATGAACTGACGATAGAGATTCAAATATAGCTACACTAACAAATTCTACAAAGCAAAACCCGACAAATATCAGAGGCTGACTGCCCTTCAGCGAAGCAAACGGGTATCACACAGTGTACTCCTCCACCATTCCCATCAAGAAATCAAAGAGCACGAAATCATCCAATAAGACCCGAAAGATCACGGTAGTCACCACAACACTCCAACACCGGGAGACCCAAGCCCGCTTCTGGCGCCCTTCTAGGGCACCCTAGGACTACAGGGAACAACCCATATTATGCCGCAGCATTTTGGGTAATAGAACATCCATAACAATGCAATGATTAATGTGAATGCCGCGGTCTATTTCTCGGGGGTCTCAGGAATTTCCCAGATCGAGTCCTCTATTCTCTTGAGTGGTGACGAC
>Ga0247763_1001581_pt1 | contig 12820 bp, 7 predicted proteins | sample UWRJL141409B4_FD_179926 | JGI IMG/M metagenome (GOLD analysis project Ga0247763, IMG submission 179926) | Plant litter microbial communities from Arlington Agricultural Research Station in Wisconsin, United States - UWRJ-L141-409B-4 | ecosystem: Environmental > Terrestrial > Plant litter >...
GGTCATCCTCTGGAATGCGCTCACGGGCGCCTCCCTGTTCGAGGGCAACGACATCGAGACCACGCTCGAGAACGTGCTCACGAAGCCTATTCCCCCCGCGAGCCGCTTCGGGCGTTCGCCGGAGAGCCTCGACGCGATCTGCTTCAAGGCCCTGCAGCGCTCGCCGGGGAAGCGCTACCAGACGGCAGAAGAGATGCTGGTGCACCTGCGCAAGGTAGCGGCCGCCGAAGATCTGCTCGGCTCGCCCAGCGAGGTGAAGCAGTGGGTGCGCGAGGCGATGGGGCACGAGCTGGACGTGCAACGTCTGAGCTTCCTCGACGCTGCCCGCATGGCCCGCGAGGCCGAGGCCGGCGAGAGCTCGAACATCATCCCGAACCTGCCGCGGCGTGAAGATGCGGCGCCGCCGAGCGACGTATCGCGCACGATCGAGCTCGCCGCCAGGAACGGCGTCGATCAACCGAGGAACATCGGCAAGTGGCTCGCCGTCATGGTCGGGGTCGCCATCATCGCGCTGGCGGCGCTGCTGCCGGACACGATCAAGAGCCTCGGAAGCCGCAAGGCCCCTTTGAAGGAGCAACCCGAGGGCACGCTTCGTTCCGCCCCGCAGAGTCCGGCGCCGAGCAACGCCTTGCCCGGAGGCTCGGCGCCACGGTCGCCGGGCGGGAGCAATCCGCCGGCGCCCGGTGCGACGCCCGCGAGCGTCTCGGGGACGAGCGAGGGAAGTACGTTGCCGGCCCGCTCTGGGCCGCCCGCTGGGGGCAGCGCTGACGCGGGCACCCCACACACCAGCTCGAACTAGCCCCGAGTCGAGAACCCGCCGCCCGGGGCGCGCGCGCCGCCCGTCAGTAAGCGTTTTCGCTCGTCTTCGAGCCGAAGATCGTCATCCAGATGATGCGGATGTCGAGGAACAGGTTCCAGTTGCGGATGTAGTCGAGGTCGTGATCGACGCGCTTCTGCATCTTCTCGTACGTGTCCGTCTCGCCGCGCCAACCGTTGACCTGTGCCCAGCCGGTAATGCCAGGCTTCACCTTGTGGCGCAGCATGTAGCCCTGGATCTTCGAGCGATACAGCTCGTTGTGGGCGACGGCGTGCGGGCGCGGCCCGACGATCGACATCTCGCCCGTGAGCACCTGGAGGAACTGCGGCAGCTCATCGATCGACGTGCGCCGGATGAACTTGCCGATCGGCGTCACGCGAGGGTCGTCCTTCGTGGCCTGCTTCACCGTCGGCCCATCCTCCATGACCTTCATGCTGCGGAACTTGAGCACGCGGATCTCTTTGCCGTTCAAGCCGTAGCGCTTCTGGCGGAAAAACACCGGACCCGGTGACGTCAGCTTGATGGCGATGGCCACGACGATCATGGGCAGCGCGATAAGCAGCAGGATCATCGAGCCGACCACGATGTCCTCGAGGCGCTTCACCCAACCGCCGAGGCCATGAAAGGGGGTGTCGAGGATGCTGACGGCGGGGATGTCTCCCACGCTGGTCCACTGCGCGTGCAGCAGATCGAACACGAAGAAGTCGGCTATTACGTAAGCGCTCACCGTCGTGTCGCCCAGCTTGCGCACGAGCGCGTTGATGCGCGACTCCGCGCGCAGCGGCAGGCTGATGTAGACAATGTCGACCTTGCCTTCGCGCGCGTCGGAGACCAGCTGGTTCAAATCGCCCACGACGCCGCCATAGGCCTCCGGTACGGCGATGCGCCGATCGGAGTTGCGGTCGTCGTAGAAGCCCACGACCTTCATCCCCGAGTAAGGCTCTTCGCTGATGCTCTTGGCGAGGCTGAGCGCGATCTCCGTGGCGCCAGCGATGGCGACGCTGCGGCTATTACCGCCTCGCTTGCGGAACTCGACCATCAGCGCGTGCATCGCCATCCGCGAGATGCCCAGCGTCGTGCTGGCGCCGAGGAACCACACCAGGGCGATCGAACGCGAGTATCCCTCAGACGTCTTGGTGACGAACGCGAGGAACAGGAGCACCGGGATGGAGAAAATCCACGCGACCAGGGTGGTCATCACCTCGCGCCGCAAGGGGATTCCCTGCCACGAGCGATAGAGCCCGTGCGCCTCGGCGACGACCTGAAATGTGATGATCGCCGTGACGGACGCCAGCGTGTCTTGCGTCGTCCAATCCTGACGGATGTTGTTCGGCGGCGAGCCAAACCCGAGGCTGCCCAGGCCGCGGGTGATCGACGGGTAGAGCAGGTAAGAAGCGTAGTGGGCGCAGAAGATCCAGAAGGCGTCGAGCAAGCGCTGCATGAGCGCGACGGCGCCGCCGTGTGAGCGCATCGGACCGCGCCTGCCTACAGCTCGATTCATGGCCCGACGTCCCCCGCGCACGGCTGCGAGGCGCCCGCTCTGCCAAGAGCGCGCGCTTGCCTTCGACCGCTCATCGACACCGCCTCGCCTTCGTTCTTGCTGACGTGGGTTACGCCGCTCCGGCCGCCATTCGAATCGCAGCCACCGGTTCTGACGCGGCCGCCATCTCCAACGCGGCCATCTCCAACGCGGCCGCCATCTCTGAAGTTGCCCTGCAGACGACCTCGAAGATGGCTCCGTTTTTTAGCCCTCGCGGCACGAGCGGTAAAGACCAATGTTAACGTGGTTAATTGGCTATCGATCATGAGCAGTGAGCGAAGGGAACGCCGGGCGACGCTGCAAACGACGAGTGTCATGTCGTTCGTTTTCTCTCTGTGTCGGCGCGCGGCGCTCTGTATCCACCCAGGGCGCGCCCGGACACAACCACCGAAGGTCTGAGGTATAGCGGAAAGCGCGCGATCGGCCAGAGGCAGGGCTGCAATGTAGACGCCACGCAAGGCACGGGCGAACCTCGACCGAGCGCCGAGGCGCGCTCCGAAACAGGCCAAGCCATTCGAGATTTCCGAGGACATCCGTCGACGACCCGAGCGGGAAGGGAATTGCTCACGGCTCAGGGCCCCGCCGCGTCGCCAACGAGGAGCCGCTCGCGCCCATACGTCACGCTATCCTGGCGGGCCTAGTGTCGTGGCTCAGTGAGAGGTGCCTGCGGAGCAGGCCCCGATTTCCACGGGGGGACCGGCGTCGTTCGAGTTGCAGCGCTACCGGCCCGGCAGACGCGGAGCCCCAGCTTCCGCGCACGCCTCATCGCCGAGCTGCTAGCGATCGGGGCGCACGGGTCGTCCATGCCCCCGGCGGGGTACCCACGACCCGCCACCCACCGAATCACCGCGGACGGCCCGGTCTATATTTCGACGACTCCGATCTGCGGCTCGAGACCAACGCCTCGAGCCGGAGCGACGGGGCGCGTCAGCGGGGAACTTCGGGCTGGCAGACCACGCCCGAGATCAGCGAGCGGTTGTTGTCTTCGAAGCACTCGTCAACCTGCAACAGCGGGTCGCCCATGATCATCAGGTCGAACGGCTCCGAGCGCGGCGCCACGGGAACGTCGCACGACACTTCGATGCATTCGCCGGTGTCGATGTCGCGATCGTTGGTCGCCTGGCACAGGATGTCTGCCGGGCGCGCCATGTTGACGAGCGCGACCTCGGTCTGGTTTTGGCGCAGCATCGTGGCGCCTCGGTTACACAGGTCGACCGTGACAGTGGCCATGTTCTGGGCCGGTTTGCAGTCAAAGGTGGGCACCCCCGCCGTGGTGACGTCGACGAGGCTGAGAGACTTGCCCGTTTCACCCTGGACGTTCTGACGGAACGTGTTCGGGCCTCCCGTGAGCCAGTGTGTTTCCACCTGGCCCATGGGCGGGACTGTGCCGTCGTCGCGAACGTTGGTGACGTAGTAGTTGTGCTGGTTCCAGATCGGACGCGAGCCTGCCCAACGATCCTGCGCTTCCCTCCAGACCGTGACCCCGTGGGTAGCCTCGAACCCGACCTCCGCGTTCTCGTTCTGCGCGTCGGAGCCGGGGCAGCTCACCGACGTGTCGTTGTCGTTCGACGTGGTGACGATCTCGCTGAAGCCGTCGCCATCGGTGTCGGCGACCACGGGGTACTCCCACTGCGTGGTCGAGCTGCGCGCCGTGCTGAACAGCACGTCGCCGGTCAACCCGTCGTACACACGCATGAAGCACTGGTCGGCATAAACGAGCTCCGAGCGCCCGTCGCCGTCGAAGTCGAACACCGCCACGCCGCTGCGTGCGCCCTGCGTCTGCGCTTCCCAGACGATGCCGTTGGCGCGCGCGGCGCCGCTGCCGCGCTCGCAACCCTGCTGGTTGAAGAAGAGCGTGGTGCAGTCGAGGTCAAACACCGTGAGCGTGTTGAGCCCGCCGGACGCGAACTCCATGCGCCCGTCGCCGTCGATGTCGGCGATCACGGGTGGGCCACCCGCCAGCCCCGGCACTTCCATGCGGAACTTCGTTTGCCCGTCGACCTGGCGCACGTACACGCTGCCGTCGAAGCTGGCGACCACGAGCTCGGCCGAGTCTTTCCCTTGCGGGAGCCCCGTCGCCCAGTCGCCTCGCAGGTTGGCGAGGCCCATGAACGCGCCCTGTCCGTCGATGAGCTCGTCCGGCCTCCACAGCGGCTCGGTCCCGGCGCGGAACTTATCAATGAACACGTTGTTCAGCGTGTCCCACGTGAAGACACCAGAGGGCGTCACGACCTCTGACTGGCGGTCACCGTCGATATCGACGATTGTCGGCGGCTCGAGCATGCTGAGCGGGGCGTGGTTCGCAGGGGCGATCGGCGCGACGTTGATCAGCGAACTGAACTCCTCGCTCCAGCGGAACATCGCCTTCTCGGTGAAGATCTCGGGGAAGTCATCGTTGTCGACGTCGTGCAGGGCGAAGCCAGTAATGGTGGCAGTGCCAGCCGATTGCACGCGACCCAGCTCCTGGAACTTCGGCGTGTCGCCGGACGAGGCCAGCTCGAACACCGCGACGCCGGAGCGCGTGGCGGCGCCGTTGACCTGTTCGTCAGCGGCGACGATGTCGGGCCGCCCGTCGTTGTTGACGTCGCCGAGCGCGAGCGGAACCTCGGGCGTGAAGGGGAACTGACCCTCGATGCTGTCTTGCAGCGCACACGTGCTGCCATCGATCACGCGGATGGTGCCCGTGTTCGTGGCGAACGGGCCCTCGTAGGAGATGAAGACGATGGAGGGGTGACTCGTGCTCGGATCGCCATCGGAGTCGAAGTCGATGACCATCGGGGTGCCGATCACCTGCACCTGGTTCGGGTTCACGGCGGGCGGCGTGGCGCCGGGCCACTGGCACTGCACCTCGGGCGTCACCGACGGCAGGTCCACCGTGTTCCGGCATGAGCGGCTGAATTGGCTGCCTCGAGGCAGCACGCTCCATGGAACACAGCGCCCCGCCGCGCACTGGCTGTCGGCGGAGCATTCCGCGCTGGTCTCGCAATCCGTGTCGGGGATGCAGCGACCGAAGTCGGTGCAGGTGTTGCCGTTCGAGCAGCAGCCCTCACCGCACTTGATGCCGTCGGCGCCGCAGCGCTGGATGAGGTCTTGCTCTCCCTCGGGGATCGGCGTCGTGCTGCCGCCGCCGGAGCCGCCATCCCCGACGACGATGCCCACGGGATCTTGCCCGCAGCCGCTCGTCGCCGCTAATGGCACGAGCGCTGCGAGAGGAATGGTTGCGAACAGCCGCACGAGCAGGCGCGCCCCAGAAGCGCATTCTCGAGAGCTGCGTGGCGGCAACTCACCTGCATGGGAAATTGCGCCGGAGAGCCCGTTCGTATCCATCCTGCCGTGCGTCAAACGTCTCATATTCTATCCTGCGGTACTCACGCCCCAGCGTCCTGGAAGGTCGAGCGTCTCGAGTGCTGCTTCGGACGGGCGCGGGAGCGGATGCGTACCGTCTATTCTCGACACCAAAGTTAGTCCCCGATTCGAGCCAGCGTCAACGTCGGCCCGGAAGGTTTTTCCCTTTCGATTCGCTAACAAGCGCGGTTGGCCGTGGTGGCGCCGAATGACCCGGCCCGCGCATATGGACACACGGGAAGTCTCAAGTGTCCCCGCAATGGCGTGGTCCTCGTCGACACGCGACGCGCGCTCGACTGGCGAGCTCGAGGGAGCGTTGCGGGGGTGATGGCATCGAGTGCGCGTTCGTGCTGCAGGAATCCGATCGGTCAACCCGATCGGTCAACGGCACGCCACAGGTGGCGTTGCGCCACCGCGCCAGCGCTTCCGTGGATGAGCGCGCCGGGCAAGTGCGGCTCCGGCACCACGCTGCTCAGGGCTCGGCCAGCGCTCCCTCATCGAACTCCAGCCACGCGCGGCCAGCGCTCCGCAGCACCAAGCCCTCTTCGCCCCAGCGACAGCCCCTCGTGAGTGCCCCGGTCACGGCCCAACTCGCCGCTCGGTGGCTTCGCGAGGCCGTCCTCGTCACAGGGCCGCCCTCGTCACAGGGCCGTACTCGTCACAGGGCCGTACTCGTCACAGGGCCGTACTCGTCACAGGGCCGTACTCGTCACAGGGCCGTACTCGTCGCAGGGCCGCGCTCGCCGCACGGCGCGAATCGAGCGCTCAATCTGGCGGAGAGGGAGGGATTCGAACCCTCGGTACCCTTGCGGATACACATGATTTCCAATCATGCACCTTCGGCCACTCGGTCACCTCTCCATGGCCTGCCCGCGCTCGACACGACGCTCGTCAAACTGACGCGGATCGTGTCGCACTCGGGCCCAGCGGAGAGAGTGGGAGTCGAACCCACGGTACCCTTGCGGATACACCTGATTTCGAATCAGGCACCTTCGGCCACTCGGTCATCTCTCCGCGGCGGACTCTGGCAGCGTCGATCTTCGCTGTCAACGCCAGAGGCAAACCGGTGCGCGCAAAATCGAGGCTCGCACCCGCGGCTCACGCCTTGTCGACGGCGAAGCCGACGTCGTGCTCGTTCAGGCGGCTCTGCTCGCGAGTCGGCCCCTCGACGAACTGTACCGCCAGCACCTCGTGGGCGATCGCGTCCGCATGCTCGCCCAGCGCGGCGCGCACCTCCGGCACCTGGCACGACCAGCTGACCCGGATGCGATCCGCAACCTCCAGGCCGGCTTGCTTGCGCGCGTTCTGAAGCACGCTGACGAACTCCCGGGCGATGCCCTCGCGCCGCAGCGCCTCGTCGATGGCCGTGTCGAGCACCACCGTCAGCTCGCCGTTGGTGGCCACCGCGGCCCCGGGCAGCGCCGAGCGCTGGAGCAACACGTCATCCAGCCCGATCGCGACACCCTCGATCTCGATGCGCTCACCCGCCTCGAGCCGGGCAACCTCGGCGAAACCCCAGCGCCCGAGCTCGGCCCCGATCGGCTTGAGCTTCGGGCCGCAGCGTTTACCGAGGGTCTTGAAGTTGGGCTTGACCGCGATGCTGGTGAACGAACTCTCGTCCGCTTCGACGGCGACGCCCTTGACGTTCAGCTCGTCACCGATCAGCGCCTGCGAGGCGAGCGCCATGTCGCGCAGCCCCGGCTGTCGGTGGACGACCGTGAGCCGCCGCAGCGGCTGACGCACGCGGATGCGGTGCTCTTCACGCAGCTTGCGCCCGAGCGCCACGACGTCGCGGGCCACCTGCATGCGCGCCTCGAGCGCGCCGTCGATCAGGCCGGCGTTCGCGCTCGGGTAGTCGGTGAAGTGCACGCTGGGGGGCGCGTTCGGGTCGAGCGGGCGCACCAGGCGCTGGTAGACGGTCTCCGTGATGAAGGGCATGAACGGGGCGAGCACCTTCGCAAACACCACCAGCACCTCGTAGAGCGTGGCGTAGGCGTTGGCCTTGTCGGCGTCATCGTCGGACTTCCAGAAGCGCGGGCGCGAGCGCCGCACGTACCAGTTCGTCAGATCATCGATGAAGTGCACCAGGCGCGGCACGACGTTGTAGAGCCGGTAGCCTTCCATCTCCCGGTTCACGTCGGCGATCAGGCTCTGCAGCACGGAGATCACCCAGCGGTCGATGTCTGCGCGCTTCTCGGGCGGCGCCGCCTCGGAGCGGCGCGGATCGAAGCCGTCGACCTCGGCGTAGGTGGTGAAGAACGAGAGCGCGTTCCAGAAGGGCAGCAGCACGGTGCGCACGATCTCTTTCAGACCGCGCTCGCTGAAGCGCAGGGGCTCGCCCCGCACCACGGGCGAGTCGATCAGGTAGGCGCGCAGCGCGTCGGCGCCGTATTCGTCGAGCACCTGGTTGGGCGCCGGATAGTTCTTCAGGCGCTTGGACATCTTCTGGCCGTCTTCCGCCAGGATCATGCCGTTCACGATCACGTTCTGGTACGGCGAGCGCGAGAACAGGCTCGTTCCCAGCACCAGCAGCGTATAAAACCACCCGCGCGTCTGGTCGAGCCCTTCGGCGATGAACTGCGCGGGGAAGATCGAGCTCAAGCGCCCCTCGCCCTCGAACGGGTAGTGCACCTGCGCGTAGGGCATCGAGCCCGACTCGAACCAGCAGTCGAGCACCTCCGGCGTGCGGCGGTACGTCGCGCCGTTCTTCTGGAACACGACCTTGTCGACCACGTCCTTGTGCAGATCGGTCACGCGCACGCCGCTGAGCGCCTCGAGCTCGGCGACAGAGCCGACGCAGATGCGATCCTCGGGGTCTTTCTCGTTGACCCAGACCGGGATGCACGAACCCCAGAAGCGGTTGCGCGAGATGTTCCAGTCGTTGGCGTCCTTCAGCCAGTTGCCGAAGCGGGCGGAGCCGACTGCCTTGGGAACCCACTGCACGCCGTCGTTTTGCGCGACCAGCGCATCGCGCATGTCGGCCACCTTGACGTACCAGGCGTCGATCGCGCGGTAGATGAGCGGGGTGTCCGTGCGATCCTCGAACGGATAGCTGTGCTCGATGGTGCTCTGATGGAAGAGTTTGTTCTCGTTCTTCAGGTGCCGGATGATCGCGGGATCGGCGTCCTTGCAGAACTGGCCCGCGAAGTCGGGCACGCGCGCCTCGAAGCGTGCCTCGGCATCGAGCGGGTCGACAAGCTCGATGCCGGCGAGCTTGCAGATGCGAAAGTCGTCCTCGCCGTAGGCGGGCGCCATGTGCACGATGCCCGTGCCGTCTTCCGTGCTGACGAAGCCGTCGCTCAGCACCACGAAGCTCTTCGCGTGGCTCGCGAAGTACGTGAACAGCGGCTCGTACCCCACACCCACCAGCGCCGAGCCCGGCAGGCGTCTCTCGACGCTCAGCCCGGGATGGTGCTTCTGGTACTCGGCGAGCCGGGCCTCGGCCAGCACGTAGCTCGCGCCGCTCGCCGCGTCGCGCGCGACCACGTAGTCGATGCTCGGGCCCACGCAAAGCGCCAGGTTGCTCGGCAGCGTCCAGGGAGTGGTCGTCCACGCCAGCAGGTAGACGGCGCCGCTCGCGCCGATCTTCTCGCTGCCGCTGGTCACGCGGAAGGCGACGGTGATCGCCGGATCTTGAACCTGCTTGTAGTTGCTGTTCGCCTCGAAGTTGGAGAGCGGGGTCGTCAGCTTATAGCTGTACGGCATGATGCGGTACGACTTGTAGATTCGCCCCTTGTCCCAGAGCTGCTTGAAGACCCACCACACGCTCTCCATGAAGCTCGGGTCCATGGTCTTGTAGTCGTTGTCGAAGTCGACCCAGCGCCCCATGCGGGTGACCGTCTTGCGCCACTCGGCGACATACGTGAGCACCATCTGCCGGCACTGCCGGTTGAAGGCGTCCACGCCGAGCGCCATGATCTGGCTCGTTCCCGCGAGCCCTAGCGCCTCCTGCGCGAGCGCCTCGATCGGCAGGCCATGGCAATCCCAGCCGAAGCGGCGCTCGACGGGATGCCCCCGCATGTTCCAGTAGCGAGGCACGATGTCCTTGATCGTGCCGGCGAGCAGATGCCCGTAGTGGGGCGTGCCGGTGGCGAACGGTGGCCCGTCGTAAAACACGAAAGGCTCACCGTCGCGGCGGCGACGGTTCGACTCGGGGAATGCATCGAGCTCAGCCCACAGCTCGATCACCTTCTGTTCGAGATCGGGAAAGCTGGCTTGAGCATCGATGCGTCGGAAGGGGCTCGCTGACTGAGCAGAAAAGGTCATTGGTTAAGGCTCGATATGGCGTGGTGAGGCGTGTGGAGGAGTAGGTGGGACAGCGCGCCGCGTCGCACTCCGTGGTTTGGCGTGCGCAGCAGGCGAAATCAACTGATCGATCGCACCTACCCTTGAAAACGGGCTCTCTCGCACGGATTAACTTCACTAGGAAGCCTTGCACACAGGGGATCCATTTGGCAGGCTGCCCCGCCATCCCCCAGGGTTTTGTCCGATCGCCGTGTGCGCTCGGCTCGGAGACTCTTAACTGAAAGGACCCCCCATGAAGCTCGCTCTTCCCTTAGGTTTGATTGTTGCCGCGGCCACGTCGCTGGCGTGCTCGAGTGACGAAGGCGATCCGCGCCCGTCGGGTGGCACGGGCGGCACGGGCACCGGCACTGCGGGCACCACCGGTACGGGCGGCACGGGCACCGGCGGCACGGGCACCGGCGGTACCGGCACCGGCGGCACGGGCACCGGCGGCACGGGCACGGCCCCCAGCTACACCTACGGCGCGGCGTTCGGCATCACCGCCGACGGCAACGTGGTCGACTCCGCGGGCACCTCTGGCGTCAACGGCAACTTCTTCCTCACCCAGAGCGCGAACATGACGGTCGACGCAGCCACCGCCCACCGCGAGGGCGGGCTCTGTTTCAGCGGCACCACGGCCATCGTGCCCAATACAGACTCCTACGGCACCTACTGGGGCGCCGAACTCGGCCTCAACCTCAAGGTTCGTCCAGTCGCCGGCGGCGTGGCTGCGGCTGATGCGGGCGCCGACGCCGGCGCACCCGAGACTGAGCCGGATCCCGCGGGTTGGCCCTACGGCAACGCGATCGGCTTCTCCTTCAAGCTCGTCGGCAACGACCAGGCCGCCGCCGACAAGGGCGTGCCCCCCGCGCGCATCCGCTTCAAGGGACTCCCGGTGGGCAGCGACGGTATGCAAGACAACTACTGCGCGGACCTGCTCGCCACTGCCGACGGCCAGACCGTCAACGTACTGTTCTCTCAGATCACGTTCGAGTGCTGGCAGCCGCTGCTCGGCCTCGATGGCGCGAGCATCAACCGTGTCGATATGTCGAGCGGCGTCCGTCTCACTCCCGAGGTCATGAACCCCAGGGCTCTGCAGAACATCTCGTGGCAAATCGCGTCTGACGTCGCGGCCACCACCCCCGCGCCGATCGCGTTCAACTTCTGCATCGAGGAGTTGAAGCCGATCACCGGCATGTGATCTAGAGCGTGATCTGAGAGCTATCGGGCCACAGTCCGGGTAGCAGCAACCCTTAGGAGACGCCGAGCGGTAGAGCCGGCTCGGCGTCTGCTATCTGACTAGGCCATTCGGACTAGGCAACCAAGGAGTCTGCCCGCCAGGTTCCCGCCACGCTGGCAGGCGCTCATTTTAGGTCAGCGTCGGTTCAGTTTGTCTGGCGGTTGACGGCGTACTGCATACCCATCCGCGACGTCAGAGCCCCTGCACGGGTCGTTCGCTCTCCGCCGCGAGCCCCTTTGCTCGACCGATGATCTGAAGCAACAGACTCGCGCGTCTCGCGGTCATTGATGTGGTCGCGGTTGACCGGCGAAGCGAGCGGGAATTCAGATCGGGAGCTGCAATTGCGTACAAGTCGCGCCTGTAGTGCATACCGGCGCGACTCCCGAGCTACTGCGATAGCAGCCGACCGTATCGTCATCGAGTGCATCGGAGGCCAACCCGCAGGTTACCGTGGGGTTGCGTCACGGCGGCGATGGGTCGAACCCCATACTCCGAAGCGCTGTGACCGAGCTGGCTCACCCGGCGCCGAGGCCGTCACGCTCGCCGGAACAGTAGTCGCGAGCGATCATTGGCGCCATTTGTCCGGAAGGGCAGAAGCTGTGCGGGCCGTCCTGTGTGCCCGAGAACACGCCTTGCGAAGGCGTCTGTCCTCTCGGCACGCACGACTGCGCGGGCGACTGTGTCTCCAACACCGCGACGAGCTCCTGCGGGGCGTCGTGCACCGAATGTCCCGTCCCCGAGAGCGGAACGACGGCACGCAATGCGGGTTAACAGTAGCATCAACAGCTGCGGCACCTCGTGCGCCGCCTGCGCCGCGCCCGTGGGGGGCGTCGCTACGTGCACGAGTGGTGTCTGCGGCTTCAGTTGCCTCATGGGACGGCATGCGGCAACCAGTGCGTGAACCTCCAGACCGACTCGAACAACTGCGGGGCGTGCGGCAACGCCTTCGGGGTCGTGGGGTGCTCGGGTGGCAGCTGCGTGAACCCCTGCGCACCCAACCCATGCCAGGGCGGCGGTACTTGTACCGCCAACGGAGCGAGGTTTGTGTGTACCGGGAGGGCGCACGGGCGAGCTTTGCCAGACGTTACCCCCGGCCCCATCCCCACGGGGCCCCATCGTTGACTTTTGCAACGCCTCGGCGGTCCTACCGTGACCCGCGGCGGAGGAAGACGACAGCGCTGGGATCACCTGTCAGACGCCAACGATCACGGGGCAAGGAGCCGTCTTCTTCGAGGGGGGCCTGAAGACCATGCGTGCGCGCTTGACGCAGGAGCCGACGGACACCGGTGCGAGGCTCGCCATCTACGGCATGGACGCCAACCAATTCGTTGTTTGCGAGGTGGGCAGCTTTGCCGGTGACGGGTTCGTATTCGCCAATTGTCCCCTGTCCGCCGAATTCTGGATCACGCGCATCGAGAACTGAGCGTGTCTTCCAGACCCTGGCGATTCGCTCGTCGAGCAAGAGGAGACCAAGCGCTCCGGCCTTCATGTGCCTCCTCAGGGCAGGTAGGGAGGGCCGGGGCTTTGACGCCGTTCCTTCGGCCTAGATTCTACGAACCGCACGGTGCGGACCCGCATGCTGGGTGCTGTGGCA
>Ga0247763_1001584_pt1 | contig 12800 bp, 13 predicted proteins | sample UWRJL141409B4_FD_179926 | JGI IMG/M metagenome (GOLD analysis project Ga0247763, IMG submission 179926) | Plant litter microbial communities from Arlington Agricultural Research Station in Wisconsin, United States - UWRJ-L141-409B-4 | ecosystem: Environmental > Terrestrial > Plant litter >...
ACGCCACTTCCTCTTCTCCATCCGGGCAGCTCATGTTGTGTAAGCTCACTATTGTCGAGATCTTTCCGTCTGGTCGGCGTAGCTCCCAATGTGCATAACCCCTCGTTGACGCGGAGCGGTGCCGTTTGCCATGTAGCTGTACTGCCCCGAATGCAGATTGGGGTTTCTGACTTGGTTCTCGTGGACGGGCGGTTGCTGGTAGTGCTGGTACTGGTACTCCTGATTCTGTCCACCGCGGCGTTCGCGGGCGTGGGCGTGGGCGAGTGTGGCGGGTTCCAAACCGGCCGGGGGCCCAAGATACGACGAGGTCGGCCTCTGGTGGGAGCCACGGTCCTGGTTCCAGGTATTTCCGATCCGGCTGTAGTCAGTATAGTCATCGGCCGCCTGCTGGTTCCATGTCAGTCTGGTGGTTGTTCCGAGGGATGGTGATGCAATCTGCGTCAGGGTGCTGTTGCGTTGGCCAAAGCTGTGTGCGGGATATTGGCGACGGGGCTCGATATCTGGGCCGGATACTGGGTCGGGGGGGCCTGGTGGGCGCCTTGGTTATGAGAAAACCCGGGAGGGATGACGGTGACGGCTCGTGGTCTCATCGTCGACATGCTGGGGTCGGTGAAGGGGCTCTCGTTGTCGAATTCCCGAGAAATATCGTGGGCGGGCCCCATGGAAAAGGGGGAATAGTGCGGCGCGTAGTTGTTACGGCTCCGCTCGTCGTCTCGACGTCTCTCATGGCTAGCGTAAGCAGCGATGTATGGCGCTGTGTACCGGCTAGCAGGGCGGGATCCCTGACCCAGATTGGTGGCGAGCTGGGCTGGTTGGTTGTTCTCACCACGGGTCGCAGCAAAGCGGCGGTCGACAATGACGGTCCCGGTAGTGTCCGGGATGCCGCGCATCGCGACCGAGAAAGCCGCCCGCTCGGCGGCAACGTCGAGCCCCTGCTGGGTTCGCTGTCTGGTAGGATCAGCGTAGCCCATCGCAGGGTTATGCGACCCATGGCTGAACCCCGACTGGTCGTGTCCAGCGATGGGGGCGGCAGCAGGGGCAGGTGCACCCTGTGCCGGAAGGGGGAGAAACCAGCGGCGCTCCCGCTCGCCTGCTCCGGCGTGGCCTGGGGCCACAACCGGGTCCTGGCCACGGGGATAAGCCGTAGCGGACGGACGAGTTGCCGCACGGGAGTGCTCAGCCGGGGAGGCGACAGGCACGTTCCGAGGCTATTCAAAAGTAAGTATTCTTCTTTGATCCGGAATAGAAAAAAAAACTAAAGAAAAGTGAAGGAAGAAAAAAAAAAGGCGGAGCTGGAAATGGCATGACCAGGACAAGAATATTTCAAAGGCGAGAGAGGTTATCCGGTCAAGAGGAGTAGGAAAGGTGGTCCATAGAAGATATCGGACCGAGTGATAGCGTAGAGTGGGTAGTGAGTGTTGTGTAACCGATATACCCAGTCAAGAAGCGAATGGCGAAGTTTCCACCGCGAATAGGTAGGGATCAAGCAGCGTTGGCGAACCTGTGACCGAAAGGAGGCAGCCCGCAGACTGTGAATAGATGCCCGGGCGAAGGCAGCTCAGCTTCGTGACAATGGGAAAGATGTTGCCAGACTTGGTGCTAGCTGGGCAGGCGGAGGTATAACCAACACCTCGGGCAGACGGTGGTAAATCGATATCCACGTAGACGAGGCTTGGAGGCAACGTCAAAACGACAGCCAGTTATAGCAAGCAGGTTTTCGTTGGCGAGGGTTTTGCTAGGACAAATACTGACATGGACAGGTTGGTGAAAGGACAACCAAGTACGCGGCTCAAATTCGGCAGCGGTGGCGGCAAACCATCTGACCCCGTCCCTCTGACGATTCTTCTACCACGAGGAGGAGGAAAACCATGGGGGATATGAGGACGGCGATGGAGTGAAGACGAAAAGAGGTGGCCCTGGGTGTCCGTTTCTGGCTGTCTTGGATGTCTTCCAAGACCATTGCCAAGAGTCCCGAGCCTGCGAATTGAGGGAACGGGCACCGTTTCCCGGGTTCTTCTCCGGGCCATTCTGCCCAATTCCAAGGCAGATATTCGTATGGGTCGCAGTTTTTCTGTTTTCTCTGATGAAGAGGCCATAGAAACAGTGATCCGGCTGCCATGGATGGGTGTTAAGGACGTGACGGCTATTGAACAGACAACGTATAACATTGGCCCGAGAAGCGGAACGAAGGCTACTCAGTCGTATTTAATTGAGCTCTTCCATCGACAGAGTGGCCATGAGCCCGGGCGTGATGCGTCGCCGCATCTAAATTTGAGTCTTTTGTTCCGGATCGAGACTTGTGACGCCGAGGTTGGTAGACTGTAGCGTTGAGAGATTGAACCGTCCAAATTCAAGCCCCCAAAAGACCAAGCTGACCGTTGACGAGGCCCACTTGACATCAACTCCCAGCCAGAGAAGTATCGGTCGGCAGTGGTGATACCGGGTGTGACAAGCCATGATCGAGGCTGTCCAAATGCTGACGCCCTCGGACGACCAGCAAACCAAGAACAACGTCTCAGTGCGTAAGGCATGATGTCTTCGACGTCGAAGACAAACGCATCACAATATTGTGAGCGACGCAAGAGTGCGATTTTTGCCGTATGGGTGTGAATGTGCTCGCGATGCATGTCGCGACACGGCGTGATGCCAAGAGAAAGATGGTAGGGGGGGATAAAATAAGAGAAGAAAAAAGAACTTACCAAAGCAGCAACAGTAGCAGCCTCCCGCCGCGCCTTTTCGACCTTGCCTTGCAGACGCGCCGCCTCCTCCGCCAAAGCATTGCGGGTGCGAGCGGCGATGGCGCTCGCCGCCCACGAACGGTCGACCTCGGCCCTGAGGTCACGCATGTGGTCGGCCACATGCGAGAGGATGCGCCTCTCTCGCCGGGCGTCATCCGCACTATGCGCCAGCCGCGGATGCTGCAGCTGGGCCGCTGTCTTGGCCGCCTTTGCCTTGGCCTTCCTGTTGGAGGATCAGTATCTGTTCTTTGGAGTAGGAAAAAAAAAAAAGAATGGGGGGCACATACTCCTCCTCCAGCTCCTTCATCTCCCTCTGAAGCCGCTCAATGTCGTCACGGCAGGCCTGCTCATGCCGCTTGTATCTGGCAATGATCTCGTTGGCCGTCCGGATGAACGATCCGGCCCCGGTCCCGGTGATGTGGGCGTAGAGCGGGCCCGAGTGACCCGCGACGACACGATCGACTTCAGACTATATCCAACATGTCAGCTCAATTTTGTTAAAGGGCAGGAAAATACTTACGGTGGTGAAGTGCTCCCCCGCACTCGTCACCGTGGCTGACCCAACGGCGCCCTTGCCGTACATGGCCTCCTTGAGTCGCCGGCCAGCAAGCGGGTCCATACGGTGCAAGGCGCGGGCACCGTTGGGCTCTGCCAGGATGCGAGCGATTTCCACTCCTGTTTGTTCGCAGTCAGCCTCGGTCTCGGACTGAAGAGATTCGGGATGAAATAAGAAGGGACAAACAACAGGAGAGGAAGACCATTAAGATGAAACCAAAAAAAAAAGACCAGGATGGAAGATGGTCAAGAAAGGGGAAGAGGAAAAAGTACTCACCCGGCGCATCCCAAACCACTGAAACTTCCTCGGGCCAGTCGGCCACCGAACACCACTCTCCCGACTCCTTATCCAACACGGCGGTATAGCCTGCCCTGCCAGACCGATCCACTTCTGGCACCTCATCGCTGCCGATCTCTGGCGTAGGGGGCCTCACCCTCGGCAGGTGGCTCGGAATCTCTACCTTGAGCTTCCCTTCATTGGGGTTCCGCGTCGTGTGGTGCTGCGCACCCTGGGCCCAACGCGCAAATGTGCAAGGGGAGATACGACCCGTCGTGAGGAAATTGCCTTCACCGTCGTCAGAGAGGGGACCCTCGAACATGTCGATGGGGAGGCCGCCGGTTTCCGAGTAGTAGTCCGAGTAGTAGTTATCAATGAGGGGCGTGGGCGGGCGAGGGTAAGGACTGGGGCGTCCGGCAAAGGGGAGCTCGATGAGAGGCGTCGTGAGGGGGGGCAAGGGGAGACGACCCGGTTTGGCAGAGGGGACAGGACGATCCCAGGCAAAGGGGGGGGTGAGACAGTCCACCTTTTGCTTGCCCTTGGCCTTGGCCGACATGCGGGGACGGGGGGTCGAGTCGTTGTCCGAGAGCGGCGAGGACTGCGCGGACTGCCGGATTTCGAGCCCAACGCCCGGACCGCCGGGAATGAAATCCCGCGCCGCGGGGTTGAGCGTCGAGCCGCTCGCGCTGGCCCTGGGGGTGCGGTCGGGGTCGACGACTGGATTTTAAATGGTCAGGTTAGCTGTACCAGGAGAGAGGAGGAGAGGGGAAAAGCGGGAGACGCTGGTGATGTCTCAGCCAGCCATGGCATATGCTTGTACTTACCTTTGGTATCGCCGTGGTCATCACGACCAGCGGGTCTGGTGGTGGGCGAGGGGGATTCCTCGCCACCGGAATTGCCCCTGAGGTCGGGCAAGGGAGCACGACTGCCAGCGCCGGGGTTTTTGGGCACGTCGGCATGCTCGCCAGCGACGATTTGGGTCAGCGGGCGCGGCGGGACCCCGACCAGGTGCTGGAAACCAGCCGGGCGGTACAAGACAAACGATGTCTGTCTGTTGTCTTCCCACGTGTCATACCATGATTCTTCCATGGTTTGGCTGCGTATGGAATCGGCTAGCATGCTAAGACTTTGTCAGAACCAGAGCAGACCAAGACATGCAAGTGAGCGATATTGAATCAGAGGTATTCGCTGTGAGGGCATGTGTACCCCAGACTGGAGAGTGTCACAGTATTCCAGAGGGCAGTGTAGATGCTGCCAAGGGAATCCCGACTAGCTAGGCGTGTCCAGCGGCGAGAGGAAATTCAAAGACGAAAAAAAAAAATCAAACGTACCCTCTATGGCCACGGAATCTGGCCATCTCTTGAGAAGTGAGATCCTGGATGAGGGGACCAGCGTCTTCAGGACCAGCAAGACAAACTCCATGGGCACCTCCACGCATGGCTGTGTAGGCCGCCATCATGGTTGTCGTGAGTGGCAGCGGGACGTCGGAATCTGAGCCTTCCTGGGCACTCAAGGAACAACCTGCCACGCGGTGCAAATGGGGCGAGCCCACGTTATCCGAGTTCATGTTTCCCTGAGCTGCGGCAAGTCAGCATTGTTTTGACAGGGCCAAGATGGGAAGACACCTACTATTGTTGTTCATGCCGGACAAGGACATGATTCTGTCTGAGAGACGTGGGTAGAACAAAGTCTGTTGGCGGAGAGGGGACAGCTGGGTCAAAAAGGTTGCTGAATCTGAGGGTTGGGCCTTCCGAGAATCTTGATGCTTGGTTAATTGTTCTGGGAGGAACTTGAAAGAAGAGGTCAGCGCCAAAGCCTCGCAGCATAACCCCAAGTAATTGATAGTGTGACCAAGGGCAAGAAAGAGACCTGAAAAATGCGTATCTACAATAACACCTCCCTCATTGACGTGTCATTGACGTGAATTGCTGCAGTGATTGAGGGTGAAGTGCAAATTGGAAAGAGCACCGGAATACCCGGGGTGCTCGGGGGTGCTCGGGGGTGCTCCGGGGTGCTCCGGGGTGTTCCGGCGTGTCGCCTCGGGGAGGCACGTGACACGTGTAAAACACGTATAAGTGCGGACCTTGAGAAGTGGAAGGAGCCCGGGAACGGAAGGCACACGTCAAAGGGCAAAGGGAGCTTGGAAAGGCGACATAAGGATGGACAAAGAAGTGAAAAAAAAAAACCTACTGTTTATCTGCTGTTCCTGCTGTCTTTTGTTGCGCGGGGAGGTGAGGCGTCTGGTGAGGCCTGAATCTGGGGGAACGCCGCCTTGTGTTGGTTAATCAAGCAGCGAGAGACCAGATGGTCCTGGAATCTAAGAGTCAGCAGGTCCGGGAGATGAAACGAGGGTAAAGAGAGAAAACCTACCAGTTGACTGCTGCGCAGCTGTGATTGTTGGCTCGCCCGAGTTCGAGAGGGTTGATTCTAGGCGAGGGGTAGAATTTCAAGGCGGTGAGGGTAGGATTCAAGGCGAGAGGGGTAGGATCCAGGTGGAAGCAGTAGAATTCCAATCAAGAGGGGTAGATTTCAAAGTGGTAAGGGCAGAATGTTCGCTGTCGTGAGCGAGCAAGGCAGTCTAGAGGAGAAAATGCTCTTGCCGTGGCAAAGTGTGTCAGAAGAACGGAGAGCTTTGGAGATCGAGCAGCTCGAAGAACTTGCCAGGAAGGGTGGGGGGGTGGTAAAGAGAGAAAGAGGAGAATTATGAGGCCGAAGTTGATTTGGGAGGAAGTATGCCCGCGCCAAACAAAAGTACGGGGTGGGCAGTCGGGGGAGTGTTCGGAAGGGCCGGCCTAACGGCGGCCTGAGGATGGGGCCAGAATGGCAAGTACAACAGGGCAGGCGCGGAGTTCGGTTACGGGGCGTGTGTTGCTGCGGCGAGGGCAGCTAAAGGCGGGTGACAACACAGCTGTGCTGCTTGCTAGGTCATGAAATAAACTGATCATCAAGGCCACCCCAATAGGGCACGTCGGATGACCTTTCTCCGCCAAGGGCAAGAAGTTGATACGTCGAGGGGCGAGGGTATCACGAATTCCGAGAAGGAAATATGCACTAATTCGTTGTTGCTAGCCCCCAAGGCTTGACTCGGACCTGCACTGGAAATGCTACTGAACGTTGTAGACTCCAGACCGAGACGAGTGCGTGATATCCTGCAAGATCCTTCGCTGTATTAGGAACACGGGTAAAGACACGCTCTCCGGCGGACCCTGGATCAACCATGAACAGGAGAAATCAAAACAGAGAGATGCCAGTCATATGTTTGATATCTAGGATGAGCCATGAACCATGTCTGTTGTCCCTGCGCCCCCTTCACCAAGTTACCACCAGAGGATCTATACCCTCGCAGGCTTATGTCAAAGGTTAAAAAGCAAACCTAACGTGCCAAAAAGGACTTTGATGAATGACCATGAACACATGTTGATTGAAAAACTCGACTCAAGATGACCTAGTTCTTTTTCGGCCGGCCCCTTCCCTTGCCCTTCGGTTTCGCCTTAACATCATCTTCATCTTCATCATCAATGACAACCTTGGTAGCCTTCTTGGTCGGCTTTTTGGCCTTTGGCTGCTTGATATACTTGTCTTTTGTCAGATCAAGTTCGTCCTCGTCAACTTCGACTGCCTCCACCAAATCGCCATCGTCCTCTTCTTCAATTGCTTCCTCGAGATCAGGTACATCCTTGGACTTGCCCTTGGGAGCCATGATGCTGCTGGCCTTCATGAAAGGAACAGGATGAGACATAGAGTTGTAGCTAGAACCACACGTCAGCTTATATCTAGCGGAATTTTCACGCTAGGGAGACTTACGTTCTGGTGAATGTTGCCTTGGCTTGTGTCTCGATTTTCCATTTTTCTTCATCGCATTCTCCCAAACCAAGCTCCTTGATGTAGTCAAAGTCATCCTTGGTAAGGTAGTAGCTGTCCATCAGTTCAATGACGTCGTCGACAGCATCCTTGCCATCGACTGATAGCCGCTTAATAAGTTTTTCCCAGAGGACGGGCAGGTACTGCTGGCGAATCTCATTATGATCACCAGAAGTCTTCAGCCGCATATGAGCGTGGATCTCACGCACATATCGGGATAGCTTTCCATATTTGCTGTTGTTGCCCAGCCACGACGTGAAAGTAGTCTGACCCATGAAACTGCCAGCAACGTAACTTGAAGGCAAGACGGTGCTAAAGACAGCGTGTGTAGGCATGAGACTCCAATGCTGTTGAGGGCCGTGGATCATGCGGTCGACCAAGTCTCCTCGACTGATGCTGTCGGCCGCCTTCTCAAACAGCTCAAGCGTTTTGAGTTGGTGCTCCTGTGGACTATAGCCCTTCGAGTCAAGTTGGTTAGGTTTAGATCGGATGTAATTTTCTTGAATCATCAAATAGCTGAACTCGTGGTCGTTGAAGTAGAGTTCAATCTTTTCGTTCAGCGTTGCCTTACTCGCTGGGCCAAACATTCCACCTCCGATCAGTTTCTGGCAGATATCCCAGGGCTTGAGCACGACGTGCTTCTCCCAAGCTTTCGTCATGGCCTTGCCTTGGTCGAAATCCATTGTGGTCTGGTCGAGTTTGGCGGTGGCGAGCATATTGATGATCTGCCGGATGTCTTTGTTGCTCCCTTCAATGAGGGCATTGACAACCTGTGGTGGCAATTTTAAACCCTCTCTGTGGCAAATGGTCATGATGCGAGATCGAATTTGATCGACGGTGGGACGCTGGAACTTGATGTCGAAGGCGACATGGTCAAAGGGCTTCATTTTGGGCAGCCTGCGCTCGTTGCAGATCAAAATCAGGGGAATTTCGGTCTTCTTGCAGAGCTTCGCAAGGGCACCGACACCACCGCGATCGCCCGCCGACATGCCGTCAACTTCGTCCATGATGAGAACAATATTTTTCTTCCCGGCATCCACCTTCTTTCCGTCTCCCGCAAAATAGCCAAGGAGAGATGTGTTGCTCATAGCCTCGGCGACGCCATTTTCGACAAGCTTCTTGCTTCGGCTATCACTTGCATTGCTCTCGAGAACATCGTATCCCTCCAGCTTGGCCGCAAGATGGGCGGCGGTTGTTTTGCCGATACCAGGAGGGCCGGAAATAATAATGGCACGATAACCACCCAACCCGTCGGCGCCTCTCATTTTGAAGTCGTACTTCTTAGCTTTGGGCCAGTTCTTGAGCCAAGCCTGGATTCTCTCGACATTGGCCTTGTTGCCACAGATCTGGTTGAGTTGAGTAGGTGCATATTTCGAAGTCCAGAGTTGAGACAACGGCCGAGCTTGCACAGGAGGAGGAGCCCCGCGGGCAGCAGCGGCTTTCTTGGCAGCCTTCTCTGCCTCAGCTTTGCGAGTCCTTTCCTCAGCCTCCATCTTGGCAGCTTCTTCTCGAACTTTGCATTCCTCTTCTTCGCGTTTCTGTTTAGCCTTCTCGGCGCCCTTGCCAGTCCCACCGTTGGCCGGCATGGTCTTGATAAGATAGAACAAGCCGGCCTCATCAATGGTCTTGATACCATGCTCCTTGATTTTCCTCAACTTGCTGGGGCCCGCGTCGTCGCCGAGGACCACGAAGTCTGTCTTGCTGCTCGGCGCAGTCGTAACTTTGCCTCCATATCGCTTGACCAGAGCCTGACCTTCGTCTCGACTGATAGTCTTAAGAAGCCCGGTGAAGACAAAGGACTTGCCCATGAGGCAGTTCTCCTCGCCATCGGGGATCTCGGTGGCGCCGGCCATGGGTGGAGGACCCGAGTTTCCACCTCCACCCTTTCGCCAGTCGAATTTGGTATCCGGGTTTTTGGGGGGTGGCTTTGGCGGCTCAACAATGGGGAGATTTGCCATGATTGACTTGAGGTCGTCCGGATCATCCTCAACGACTTTCTTTCCCCGAGCAGCACGGGGCTTTGCCGGTTTCTTCACAGGTTTGACTGCCTCCTCATCTTCAACTTCGCTGTCAGTGACAGGTGATTTCCTCTTGGCTGGAGTGGCCTGCTTCGCCGTTTTTCTGCGGTCTGGTTTGACGTCGGAATCAGATTCGACTTTGCCGGGTTTGGCAGCTCGAGAGGCTACGCGTTTCGGTTTGGGTAGAAAATCCTCCTCGCTGTCCTCCTCGGCGTAATCGTCATTCTTCCTCTTGTGCGATTTGGCATTGGCTGCGTAGATATCGTCGCCAGCATCCTCGTCGCTATCCAAGAAAGCGTCATCACTTAGGTCATGCTTGGTGTATGACTTAACCTGCTTCTTCGGCACCGCCGCCTTGCTGGTCCTCGCAGAATCGCCGGTAGGTTGCTTTGTCCGTGGGCTCATTCGGACTTGGACGCCGGGGCGGACCTGAGTCTTGGAGACTGGCTTGGGGGTCGTGACTTCGGATTTTACAGTCTTTGATTTTGAGGATGCGAAGTAGTTGGAAGCTGTGATTTCTACACCTTTCACTTCGGTAGGTGCGGGTTTCTTGCGAGGGGTGGTTCGGGATTGTTTGTTGACTCTGCTCCTATTAGACTGGCTGTCGGGGCCTGTGAGGGGATGCGTGTCCACATACTCAACAACCTCATCCTCATCGCTGTCCTCGACAACCTTGCGTCCCTCTAAACGGACATTAATTCAACTGCTAATTCGCCACAGCATCATGGAATTAGACTTACTGCCACGAGCTTTTTTTATTGCCTCGTCGTCCTTCTTCGACGTGGACTTAGGAGGGGGCGCTCCGCCCTTGGGGCCAAAAAAGGAGCGAATGTCGGGCATTTTGTGGTGCGCTGATGAATGTTTGAGAGATGAAGTCAATCGCGCAGTCGGATGATCTATCGTTGAAGGGCAGAAGAAAGCCTCTTCGAGGTTCAACCATGCCTTTAGGCAACGAGTCGGGGTCTGGGTGCAGCCAGCAACAAACTTTTGGGTGGGCTTAGAGGGATGGCTGACGCGATGACCAGGAAGGGGGTGACGCGAGCCTCTCACTCCGTGTCGCGCCTGAACGTGACAAGGTGGGGCAGTTCGCTCCAAAAGTAACCAAACCTAACTGTGAAATCAGGCAGCAAGGAGCTGTAAATTCTGTAGGCTTAAGTGGCGTCAGGGATCAGCACACATGCATTTGCGGCGATCATGCCTCCCGCAGGCCCCAGCTACGTCAACTACTCCTGGCTTCCTCCTGCCCAGTCAATCTTGGTCAACCTTTGTGTGTTCTGCCGATGCCATTCGCTCTTCCTTTTCTTCCTTTTCCCGGAAAGCCAGGAGCGCTTGCAGCAATTCTCTCTCATTTATCCATAGCTCTTAACAAGCTTTCTTCACCGATCGGGCGTGCGCACAGCGCACCGTATCAAACCGCTGCCCTTCAGCGCCACTTGGCGGTCTCGGATCTTTCCTGAGGTAGTCAGGCTCGCCTCACCGCAGGCGCTAGCGGTTTTCCATTCGGGATGGACTTCAGGATGCTCACCCTTTTCGTGATGCCTCTTTTGGCAATAACACCACTCGCGACACTTGTCATCTTCCCTGTACTGTGGCGTACGCTTGGCTCTGCTCTGGGATGGTATCTACGTAAGAAAACAGACGGACGACGGTGTCATGTCTTGGATCTCGTGGAAAAGGACGAGGAGCAGTACCGAAAGCAGGGCGGCGGGCAGAAGTCATCCAGTGATGAGGATGGCGGGTGGGAGACTGTGGACAGCTACGCGCTTGGGACCTCGTGCAACGGTGGAAAAGGCGAGAAGGATTGGGACGGCATCGTTGGGTTCTTCCACCCTTTCTGGTAAGTTTGTCTCGGGCAGGGGCCGATCAGTTACACCAGTCGGCGGCTAACAGCACAAAAGTAACGCTGGTGGAGGAGGAGAGAGAGTACTCTGGGCTGCAATACGCGCTACGCAAAAGCGATGGCCCAAAGCCAAGTGTGTAGTGTACACAGGCGATCACGACGTCAACAAAGAGGCGATTTTGGCTAGAGTTGAGGTACGACGCCTGGAAAGCTTTGGGACAAGCCACCCCTGACACTTTTGGGTACAGAACCGGTTCAACATCCGTCTTCATCCCCCAACGGTGAACTTTCTCTACCTTTCGACTAGGCACTGGGTTTTGGCTTCTGCTTGGCCGCACTTTACGCTGGCTGGACAGTCCATAGGCTCCCTTGTCATGGCTTGGGATGCCTTTTCTCTTCTTGTTCCGGATGTTTTCGTTGACACGATGGGCTACGCCTTCGCACTTGGCCTTTCCAAGTTCCTGTTTCCCAATGTGCCGACTGGCGCCTATGTCCACTACCCAACCATTTCTACCGACATGCTGGATTCGCTAGATCCTAGCTCTGCCGTGGGTGGTCAGGGGGTAAACGCCGGCCAGGGGAGAGGGACAAGGGGGGCGGTCAAGAAGCTCTATTGGCGCCTGTTCGCCCTCGTGTACTCATGGATGGGCGCATCGGCAGATGTAGTCATGACTAACTCGTCCTGGACACAAACGCACATCCAAAAACTCTGGGGACCCCTCCGCGAGAAGTCGCACAACGCCAATCCCATCGCCGTCGTCTACCCACCTGTCGCGGTACGGGAGCTGGAACAAGAAGTCGATGTTTCTGCGGCGAGCGAGGCAAATCGGGAGAAGGTTCTACTATACATTGCACAGTTCCGTCCCGAGAAAAACCACCAACTCATTCTGCAGGCCTTTGCCGAGTTTCTCAGAACTGGCAGCAAGGCCGCCGAGGGCGCGCGCCTCGTTCTGATCGGCAGTGTTCGTGACGACAACGACTCGAAGCGGGTGTACAAGTTACGTCTGCTGGTCAACGAGCTTCACATTCGGGACCGTGTTGAGTTTCACCTCGATGCCTCGTGGCCCGAGATTCTCGAGTGGCTACGACGTGCGTCGGTTGGGGTTAACGGCATGTGGAATGAGCACTTTGGTATTGGGGTCGTCGAATACCAGGCGGCAGGCTTGGTGTCAGTGGTTCATGACAGCGGCGGTCCGAAGCTGGACATCGTGGTTAATTTTGACGGTGAACCCACAGGTTTGTTTTCTCCCTCCTGACCCCGATAATACCTGAAACGAAATTGACAACCGCAGGATTTCACGCTACCACGTCTGCTGAATTTGCAGAGGCCTTTGACAAGGCGCTATCCCTCGCCAATCCCCTCCAGGTCAGGCTACGGGCACGGAAATCGGCCAAGAGATTCACCGAGGAGGAGTTCGCCAATAGGTGGACTTCTCAGATGGAGAAGCTTGTCTAGATGAAATTGCCTTGATCGTTTCTGTCTGTCTGTCTGTCTTTCTTTCTCCCCCCCT
>Ga0247763_1001586_pt1 | contig 12793 bp, 6 predicted proteins | sample UWRJL141409B4_FD_179926 | JGI IMG/M metagenome (GOLD analysis project Ga0247763, IMG submission 179926) | Plant litter microbial communities from Arlington Agricultural Research Station in Wisconsin, United States - UWRJ-L141-409B-4 | ecosystem: Environmental > Terrestrial > Plant litter >...
ACTGGGACGCCGATGACGAGTTTCGAGTGCTGGATGGCGTATTACCCATCGTACAGGTCCTCTTACAAGAATTTTTCCGAGGCGGTGCCGGGGGCAGAATGCAGAGACAACCTCAGTTCATTTTCGCCGCCCGCTTAGTTGTGGTCGACCGTCGGACGTCGCTCGGCAGCAAGCAACCTCAAGGTGGTGGGCATATCAGGTCTGGCTACCCACAAGCTTGCCAAGCAATCGAGTCTAGCAGTGGGTCAGAGGGCCGTGCCACCCATGTCATCAACCGCTATCAGCTTCACGATGCAAGCCGCTTCAAGACTTCTCATTCACCACTTCCTTTTTCCATTTCTCTTTCCAGTCTCTCACCGCTCCACCCTCGCTGATTTGAAACCAAAATGTCCGAAAACTACGTTGCGCCAAATCAACAACGCTATCTGCGCGCGTGTATGGTTTGTTCCATCGTCATGACACTTGCAGTAGGCACCACGCATCTCCAGCTCAGAGTCCGTTGTTTAACATCCAAACCAGCGCTTCCGCGATGACGGATGCCCAAACTGCGAAGACTTCCTCCATCTCCAAGGCAACACCGACCAGATCGACATTTGCACGTCCCAGGTTTTCGAAGGGCTCATTTCATTGGCCAACCCCAGCAAGTCTTGGGTTGCAAAGTGGCAGCGCCTGGATGGTTACGTGAGGGGAGTTTACGCCACCAAAGTGTCAGGACAGTTACCGGACGATGTCCGAACGACCATCGAGGATGAGTATAGGATCCAGTACATCCCGTAAGTGTTTTTTCATTCATCATCTCCTGAGGGTAAGCAACCTTGTTGACCAGAACAAAGACGCGATGGTTCTGCTACTGAGGCGGACTGAATCATGCTTGAGGACGGATGGCGTCACGGAGTTTTAAGCTACAGCAAGGAGTTTCATTTGCAGGGTAGCAACGGGGTTCATTTGATTCTGGAATGTACGCGGTTATAAAATTTTATTCATCAGTTCTGCTTGCTGTCCTTTTGCTATGCCAGCAATGGTCTCATGCTGCTTACCTACCTGGTATCATGCCCTGTTTGCGCCTGAACGCCATGTCTCCGGTGCCAAATACAGTTCAACTTGAAAATTGAAACTTCATTTTCTTGTTTGGCGGGCCTCCTCTTGCCTCCTGGGCTCTCTTGCGCTCTATTTCCTCCTTCATAATTCTCTCAGCCTCGCTCATCTTCTTCGGCGGGGCTGCCATAACCTTTCTAGGAGTACCGGAGAATGCGTTCTTGAATACATTCTTCGGCTGAGGCTTGGCACCAAATTTGAGCGAGACGGCATTCTGTGCCGTACTAGGCTCTGATGAGTCTAGTTCTTTTGAAGTCTCAGCGGCGGTAGTAGATTCTGTTGGTGATGCCCTGCTCGTCTCGCCGATTTGTTTTGTCGAGTCTCCTCCAGATGCGCCTACCTCTACGTCACTGCTTGGGTTTGACGCGATTTTAGAACTGAAAGAGAGTTTGATCCTCTCGCCTTCTTCTCTGCGTAATTCGCGATCCTCCTCTTCAGCCCCCTCTGGCGTCAGGACTCTCGCCCCTGCGTCTTTTTGTGCCCTCTTTATTTGCATCTTTAGGATGGCTTGCTCGCGCTCCTCGTCACCCTTATCTTGGAGCTCTTTCCTCCTAGCTGACTCTCGTCGTGCTAGGGCCTCGGGGGAGTTGTCGACGTAGGCGATGAAGATGCCGTCCTCCTTCTCCTCCGCTCGTACTAGTCCAGACCGGCCGAGATATTTGACGAACTCTGTCAGGCTGTGCCATTTGGTAGCGTTAAGATGCACGTGGGTCTTGTCGGCGATAACCTCTTGATAAAATTTGTTCGCATGAATTTCCTTCTCGCCGTGTGCCGTGCGCAGCAGCTGGATGAAGTTCTTCTCGAATTCTTTATTGAATCCTTCCTGCGCCCCTTTGAAATCGCGCCCAACCTCAAGAGCCCGGCGCGTGTGGCTTTCGCTTTGGCAGTGCATCTTGAATGCATTCTCGTCACGGGTCGCTCGTTCGCAAATCTGGCAGTACCATCGTAATCTTGTCAGGCCCTTCGACTTCATCTGGTTGGACAGATGCTTCAGCGATCCAGCTTCAGCTTTGGGCATTGTGGCAACGGGGGTCCTGCGCGGAGTCGAGTGGGCTTGCTGAGATGTTGCTAGAGATTGTTGCTGATGTGGTTGAAGCAGGGCCTCGATGCTGACTCTCGATCATGGCGGCTCCAAGGGTTAGGGTTGGCGACATTGACCGTCCCGTTCGGGGCCTGCATGTGACCCGAGACCCCCAGATGTGGCCACCTCAACAATGCCGTCAGCACTGGCATCTGCAATTGCCAATCCCCAGTCCCCGATAGCCTTGGCCCGACCCATTGGCCCCCTTTCTGGCTGTATCTGGTCCTGACAACTTTCGCTTTCGCTACCTCTGGGAGGACTGTCAGTCAACTGCATTCGACAACCATGAGTCGCTGCTGATCTCTTTTTTCCTTATCTAGCCATTGGTCTGTTTACTATAGGTATGAAATTGTGCCCCCGCTGAATCTGGAAATTGCGACAGGGGTTAACAAGATCGCCTCGGGCGCGATGTCGCGGACGTGATTGAGTTTTCGCTGCTGACTCCTTTCTCTCAGAGACTCGCCATCTTTTTCTTGCTGCCCCGGCGGTGATTCGCACAGCAGCCAGACTGCGTCTTTGACCAGCGATTATGTTGTCGGATGTGCCAAATGCATCATGGCATCCAGCATTGATGCCGAATTCGATGTCTGAGATTACTCGAAAATCCCCCAAGAACTTGCCTGCGAGCTTCGCGGATCGCGTCAACACAGAAGCCTTGTCTGTCCACGATGTGACCGAGGACATACACAACCAGAGTATTGGAGGCGATGCCTGGTTTCCAAACTATGGCACTGGGGATGGATGGGTAGGAGAAGACATTGCTTCGCCCTCATCTGCACCCTTGAAAGTGCCTGCGTCTCTGTCCGCGCCTACATTATCATCACCACCCGTTCCCGCAGTTTCTGCGGCTTCAAACGAAGAGGATGGGGCGACCACAACCGCCAACAGAGTTTCGGAGCCCATGAGCACAGCCTCGAAACACTTCAGCACCATGTCATTTGCGCGTACAGTGTCACACGAAGTGAGCTGGAATGACGATGATGATCCTGAGTGGAACCTGGCGCGGACTGGGACGGATCCATTCAAGTTCATGCCCCCCAGCGACCGAACCAATTCCTTCCCTTCGATACCCCCAGCCGAAGATACCGTGCACCAAGACCCCGAGCAAGTTGTGTCTCCTGACCAGTTTGCGTGTGACGGAATTGGACACGACAACCATGATACACCGGGGATCTTTAATGCTGACCCGGAAGCGTTCGGTACTAGTTTTAACGAGGGCGAGATCGACGATGATAACTTCTTCCAACAAACTGTCGGTGGAAATCTCAGCAGATCAGCAGAATCAGCGATGGATGCGCGTTTCGAGGAAGGGGTGCCACTCATCTCTCCTGCCACACCTGATGGCCCCGAGCCCACTGAGGCCCAACCTACAAATGATTTATTCGGGGAAGATGCTGGTGAGGACGATGACTTCTTCAGTCACGTTCAGGAAAACGGCAAGGCTCACCCAAGCCCCGCTCAAGGGCTGGATCGCAAATCCACGATGGAGGTTTTAGGCTCTTTGGATCCGGAATCGCCCAAGGTACCATTCTCCCCCTCTGAAGCGACGCTCAAGGAGATGAAAACGGCCGGAGAGACACACGTGGACGCCACACCTGTCACATCACCGGCAGCCGCGGAGCCACAGAGTGAAACTCCAGAGGATCTGGATGCGAAGTGGAAAGCTATGTTTGGAGAAGAGGAGGAGGATGGTTTCTTGCCGGACGACGTCGGTGTTGATACCACTGAATTTCTCGGTAGCGATGATGAGGGCCTTCTCGACGATTCTGAACTCCTCCCTGACGACTCGCTGACCAAGCCTGTCATACTGCAACAGGCTGCACCTCCGATTACGCCTAAGATAGTGAACGGGCGATATCTGCCGTCGAACCCAGCGTCCGCAAATCCTTATCTCACACCACTGCTACCAGTGATCACAGCAGCAAACCCATACTTCCCCGCTGCTTCTCTAGCGATTTCCCAACCGCCGGTTCCTTCACCCTCTGCGACACCTTCGGCCCCGAGTGTGCCTCCTCGGTACGGAGCAACAGCTCCCCTGGTCCAGCCGCAGAACAAGCCACAGAGCTTCGTAGACAAAGCTAAGGGAGGTTACACGTCACCGTATGACCTCCCTATAGAGGTTGTCAAGCCTAAGCTACGCCCATCTATCAACCACACGCAGCGGAGCTCCTCAGCACCAGGTGCTCCGCCTCCAGTCGTAGCTCCTCCACCGAGGAGCACTAGTTTGAATTCTGCAGTTGCTCCGCCGAGCCTACCCCCTCCCGGTTCTCCCCACGCTTCACAACCGCCTGCCCCTGTCGCACGAGAGAAGTTCTTCGAGGATCTCCCCATCACCTCAAAGGCCCGGTCTTCTTCACGGCACAGCAATAAGAGCACACCATCGCCACCGCACATGCCTCCACATGCGCCACCTCCACAACAGACAGGCCCCCCTCCCGCGGTTCCACACACCGGACCTCCAGCTAGTCAGTCCGGTCCGGATATTCCAAAGTTGGTCGCGCCGCCCCGTCTCAATCCGTATGCTGCGCTACCCTCAAACCCGGTAATTGTTTCTGGCGCGCCACCTGCTGCTGTGAATCGGTATTCACCCGCATCTGCAGCGGTCTCCGCTGCCAATGGTCATTCTCCCGCCGCTTCCTCGAGCAGGTATTCCCCAGCCCCACCAGCAGTGCGGCAGGCAAGCGCCGGATACGGGCCTGCTGCATCAGTCTCGGCACCGCCCATGCTACCCCATCAACCACGGACGTCCAGCCCCTTGGCGCATTTTGAGATCTCGCACGAAAGGTCAAGGTCATATGCGCCGAACCACTACGGTGATGCGAATCTAGCAGAGAAGCGGACGGCGAACTCGCTATATGAGGCACGCCTTCAGAGAGTTCCATCACTTCCGCCCACAACTGAGGTCGAAGAGGAAGAAGGTCAAGCACCACAGGCTCAGACTTCCACTGGCTATATTCCAATTCCCTCGTCAGCATCACCAGAGTCTAGATACAGCCAGGTGCCGCATCGAACAAGGCAGACGCCGCCGCCCACATCGTTTCACCCACAATCTGCAGTGTCGTCACCTCCGAAACGAGCCACATCAAGTCACGGGCTGGTTTCCGCACCCCACGACTTTGTCCCTCCTCCTCGCTCTCAGACACAATCCCCCGGTAAGCTTCATGGCAATCGCAGCGGAAAGCCTGTTGAGCCGATCCCACGGCCGTCGTCAGTGCATGACCCAACATCACCCCGGGGAGGAATAGCATATTCACCGTCAACGAATCCCTCAGCTTCGACAACTGCCATCCATTTTGCAGCCGGGTCGCGCCCGCGGGGTGCATCGCAGAATCTCAATTATATTGCTCCTACAGACGGTCGGGAACATGATCCTCTCCAAAGATGGCGTGGCGCACCCTTGATCTCTTGGGGCGTGGGGGGTACGATTGTCACAATGTTTCCCAAGGATGTTCCTCGTTACGGTATCAACCAGAGTGTGCCCATGGTTGTTCGCAGTCCTGGGGAGGTCAAGGTGCAGAGCGCCAAAGATGTTCAACCTCTCGAGGAACGATTAATGAAGTTCCCGGGGCCGCTGAAGGGCAAGTCGAAGAAGAAGGAAACGATTGCCTGGCTAACGACCGGTATCGACAGTCTTGAGCGTGAATATCCCCATCAATTTGCCCAGTCTCACCTGTCTCATGACGAAAAACGGACGGCGGAGAGGGTTCTTCTCTGGAAGATTTTGCGGCTTTTTGTTGAACATGACGGTGTTCTTGAAGGAAACCCCACTGTTGAGAAAGTTGTCCGAGAAGTTTTGTCACCAGACCTCGAACCCGCTGATGGTGCTCCGATGTTCGTCGCTGGAGCGGATGCTAGGAAACCGGCAGCACCATCGGTTGGCCGGGTCCTCAACGATGCGGTCGATCCATCCACGGTAGAGCAGATCCGGAAGCATCTGCTCAGCGGTGACTCACAAAAGGCTATCTGGTCAGCGGCGGATATGCGCCTCTGGGGCCACGCCCTGCTCATGGCCAATGCCCTTGCCCCCAGTCTCTACAAGCAGGTCGCTCAGGAGTTTATCAAGAAGGAGGTCAACATCTCCGGCCACAACAATGAATCATTGGCTGCCCTGTACAGCGTCCTTTCGGGCAATCACGATGAGAGTGTGGATGAGCTAGTGCCTGTGCATGCCCGCGCTGGTCTCCAGCTTGTGGCGAAGGACGCAACATCTGGTATATCCAAAGATGCCATAGAGGGTCTTGACAAATGGCGAGAGACTCTGGGCCTCATTTTGAGCAACCGAAGTGTCGGCGATGCGCAGTCGATCAACTCCCTCGGTAACCTGCTATCTGGTTATGGGAGGGCTGAAGCGGCTCATATCTGCTACATGTTTGCCAGACATCAGACAATTTTCGGAGGTCTCGATGACCCTGCCTCCAACTTTGTTCTGGTTGGTTCCGATCATAAGAGGCAGGCTGAACAGTTCGCCAAAGAGATTGAGCCCCTCCTTCTGAGCGAAGTCTATGAGTATGGCCAGAGCCTCGCTGGCGGCTCCAACGTAACCGTGACGAGTCCACATCTTGCCGCCTACAAACTTCAGCATGCCTACGCTCTCGCAGAGTACGGTTACCGGGACAAGGCTCTTCAGTATTGCGAGGCGATTTCGACTGCCATCACAGCTCAGACAAAGCGGTCACCATATCACCATCCTATTCTTGAAGCCGCGGTTGATGACCTGATGAAGCGACTGAGACAGGCTCCTAAGGAGGAATCGAACTCGTGGATTCCCAAGCCAAGCATGAACAAAGTCTCAGACACAGTGTGGAACCGCTTCAACAAGTTTGTCGCTGGTGATGATAACGATAGCTCTGGCCAAGGGTCCCCAAAGGAAGGCGAGGCATCCGGACCATTTGCACGAGTTGCTGGGGGTACACCGACGATCAGTCGCTCACCTTCCACTAACAATCTTGAGACGTTTGGGGCTACAGTTCCTGGCTATAGCATGCCCGCCCATCCTGTAGCGGCTTCTGCACCTCCAACGAGGGCCTCATCGCGCTATGCCCCAGCGACGTCTCATCAAGCATCTCACAACCCCGGTCTCTTCGAAACAGCGTCGTATGCGCCACGGTCCTCAGTGGAACGCACTTCAAACGAACTTACAAGAACTTCCTCAGATCTACCTCGACAGTCCTCCGAGTCGCAACAGGCATTCCCAAATGTCTACGACCCGAACCAGGCCGATTCCCCATCTTATCAAGGCTATACCCCCTATGTCCCACCACCGGCTCTAGTGCGTGAGGGGCCATCAATCAGCACATTCCAGGCCGCCGAAGCGCAAACACAGCCTCCTGTTGTCTCGGGCTATGAGCCGTATGACTATTCCAGTGCCCCGAACGGCGTGGAATATCTACCATCAGAAACTGTCGATAACAATAAGGGGTACCAACCTCCATCATACGGCCACGGGCCCGTTTCATTGACTCCATACAAGACTCCTGCCGGAAAGGAGAACGGCGCTGCTTCCACCAGTCCCAACACAAACTCCTACGACGCCCCATCATATCAAGTCTACGGTTACGAACCCCCTACGTACCAACCTGACAGTCAGCAATTCAACGAAGATGGTGATTCTGGCGAAGAGGGAAAGCCAAAGGCTAAGAAAAAGGGCATTATGTATGACGATCACGATGACTTTCCCATGCCGGCGGTCAAGACCAAGGAGAAGACGAAGGAGGAGAAAGACAAAGAGAACGAGGAGATGTTCCGCAAGGCTGCGGAAGAAGATGGTAAATGTCTGACAATAGGCTTCCCAATGGCATTATGCTAATCCTGAGACAGCAAAACGCGCCGCTGAGGCAAAACAGGCCAAGAAGGGGTGGGGATTCGGCAGCTGGTTTGGCGGTGGTGTAATCAAGAAGGAGACACAGGAGGTCGGCTCGCCCAACAAGCCCATCCGTGCCAAGCTAGGTGAAGCCAACTCTTTCTACTACGACCCTGAGCTCAAGCGATGGGTCAACAAGAACGGGGATCCCAAGGATAACGAAGCCAAGAAGGCGACTCCCCCCCCCCCAAAGGGTGCTCCGCGCTCTGTTTCTTCTAGCCCGGCGCCTCTCATGGGATCCGCAGGTCCCACATCCCACCCCGAATCGGGACGGTCCAGCGCTCCCCCGGCCGGTCCTCCACGCTCTGCGATGACACCACCTCCCTCTCTTCTCGCCCCATCAGCGTCTGACAATAACCTCGCTGGGCCACCGACTCTTGGCCCGCCGGCAATGATGCGTTCCGTTTCTAACACAAGCTCGGCAAGCGCACCAAGTCGTCCGACAACGAGTCTGAGCAACTCTAGCAGTATCGACGATCTCTTGAACGCTGCAGGTCCGCGAAAACCGGGAGCCAAGAAGACGAGGAAGAGTGCTCGCTATGTGGATGTCATGACCAAGGATTGAGTGACGACCAGACAAGACACGACCACGAAAACACGACTGTTCATGGGGTATGGACATGTTAGGCAGTTGCAGAACTAACTGCTCGTCGATCTAGAAGAAAGAAATCATTACCAGGTAGCTTTTCTGGCGGTGCGGGGCGCTGCGATTGTCGTGTTTTCCCTGTATTTATAGAACTATATTAATATCCATTTAGGAGGCTTGGACTGGGAATTCGTCAGATCTATCAGCTTCCGATGGGAGAAAGGTGACTGGCTGACGGTTGTTGATTCGCCCGTTTTACTTGCAACCCTCACTGGTTTGTCGTCAACCGGGGCTGGGAGGATACTCTGTCCTGGAGAACGGGGTGTTGGGTTGTATACGTGGAGCTCAACATGTATCGTTACTGTACTTATCTTGGAAGGTGGCTGTTTGGATATAAGAGACTTTGGAAGGAGCAATCGGCCGTTCAACACGATATACCGTAGATAGGAGAACAGGAGACCAGTGTGTTTCAGTTTGCAGAGAACCTGGATGTGACCAGGGACTTTCTTAACTTTTGTGCCTGTATATTCCGATTCCATTGCTCAGCCATCAGTTACCTAACACTCCGATAACGCCGTCAACCTAGTTCCAAATCTACCATCTTTCCCTGCCAAATTTTTTGCAAACCCTTGAAGGAGCCAGCGGTGATGCGACAGCGCAACCTCGTCCCAATTATCAGATTGAAGAAGTGTGGTATCAACTCTTCAATCTATCGACAAGCGACCAAGCGCAGACAATGAGTTGATGAAAAGAAGGTCAAGCGCTATACGACGAGACATAGTACTAGCCCAAAGTTAGCAAAAAGTCATTGCGTCTCCTCCTAGAGATTTAACGTTCGGTACCCACCGTCACGACGTCCTCCGCTGATGTATCATCATGATGTGGTACGTAGACGTAGAGAATCAACGCATGGTCGTCGGCAAAACATCCAATAACCCTACCCTCCAGCCTTCCCACGCTGAGCACCCTACTCCAATCCTTCCCATCAACCCGCACTGTCGCCCACTTCTCCGGACCACCTTCTCGGAACCTTGTACTGGGGTGTTCATCAAGCGGCACTGTCAGCTGATTTGGGTCCAGCTCCGGATTCTCCAGCCCATTCCACACGCTAGTGATATCCAAGCTGTCTGCAACAAGCCGCAGCCGCAGGGACCCAAACATATTTGCCGACAGCTCCAGTTTGGGGTTATTTTTGTCAGGCCCGCCTCCCGCACGGCCGGATGACGCCGTGGTTAGGGCTAACTTTGTGAAGCGGTCCGAAATAGCCTTAAGCTGCAGCAGCGGCGGCAGCTGGATGTGCACGTCGGGTTCACGCACTTTTGGTTGCATAATCGTCTCGACCGTGTCGGGATGCAGCACCCGTACCGGAATGTCCTGCGTAATGACCTTTTCACGCTCCCGCTTCATTGTCAGTTCCAGTGATTCCTGCTGGAAAAGATCGGTGGCGTCGCCGAAGGGGTCGGCCCCATCGCCAGGAGTAGAGCCGTAGGTAGGGCGGGAGCGCGGATCCGAGGGCCCTTCTTTGGTCATGGCGTGGATGGTCATGGATAGCATCGGTATGCCATCCCGCTTGGTCAGGCGGAGGTTGGCGTGGGTGCTGCCCGCGGCGGACTTGAGCGCCCGTTGAAGCGGACCGAGGGGGAGCTCAAGGTTGATGGTGTTGTTTGGCTCAGCCGATTGGAGCGTATAGCCCTCAAAAATGAGGTCAATGGAGAGGGACGCCCATACTTGCGAGCCTGTGTCAGGTATGACAGTAAAGCGGACCGTTTCGTCGTCGAGACGGACCCAGGCGATCTTCTCGAGGGAGTTGAGGGCTGCGACAAGTTCTGTTGCGAAGACGGGCGGTCAGATCCATTCGAGAACCAGGCCAAAACTTGCATGTTTGTGTGGTCTTTTCTCACTAGAAAATGTGCGGATATTTCTGAGATCTGTCTTGAATCGCATCGTGCAAGTCGACCAGTGTCATCGTGGGAGCTATTTAGGGAGGACTGTGTCTCCATAAAAATGATAAAATGCGCGTCGAAGCGCGTCAAGTCAAGCGAACTGACAATGGGGTTCTTGTTTTGTCACTGCGGGGTAGCCCTGGAGCTTGGGGTCGCCAAGGCAGTAGCTTCCTTTTCAGCGAAGCCTTATCAATTTTACGATGACAAGTTAACAGCCCCTCCACATGATCTAGTCAAAATGATGGATGAAGGAATAACATTATTCTGGTGTTAAGTGTAAAGGATATAGAGGTTTCTTACAATAAAAAAAAGATAAATAAATAAAATAAGAAGGGACACCTAGAACAAGTAACCGTGCCTGTCTAGCATCGGGTATCGGCGCGGGCAGGCTTATCTGAACCCCTCCGCGGGGTTAATTTCCTGGGGCTTCTGGCTGTCCCACCATCGCTCCCAGACCGGATCCCTTGGTCGAGGGAACGGATCAACCCAGGGTCCATTGTACCCATCTTCATCTTCCTGCCATGGTATTAAAAGTGGCCCTCTCAAAACCTCCTCTTGTCTTCCACGGTTTCGGATAAATCTCCGCGGGTGGGTAGCCAGTGTCAGCAACCAACTCCCAGCACTCCTCAAAGGCCCACGGCGGGCTTTCGGCCTCCAGGCAGGAGATATATTCTTTCTCGTCCGGCAGTAGGTGCACGAGGTGGTGCGCATTTTCTCTATCCAGGCATCGGAGAATTGCCCCAGGGTTTCGTCGACCGGGCTGCGGTTCGATTCAATGACGATGGGCAGATAGGGGTGCCCACAGTTGTGGTAGGCGGGCTGGCGACAGATGGGACACGAAGGTCGGTCGTCGGCAACAACCCGCAGGTAGTGCTTGATGCAATAGCTGCCAAACTGGTGACCACAGGGGAGCATGCTCCACCGCTCCGTAATGCCTTCCTTGTTACGAACCTCGATGGGCTCTTGGCAGATTGGGCATGATTCTTCAACCTGGACTTTTGGCGTGCTGTGGCTTTTCTCGTAGGCCGACGGGTCTTTCTTGTCCGAGGTGTAGGACATGCGCAGCTTCTGCCTTGTGACAGTACTCATGTTGATAGTTGCGTAGGCAATCGTGTAGAGGCCCTTAAGGATTATGAATGAAAGGCTGAGGAGAGCAAAAAGAGGCCCCAAGATACGGAATTCGGGTGGCGAGTGGAGGGCCCGAGGCATCCAAGTGTATGTATTCACAAAATGGTGAAGTTTCCCTCGCAGGAGCGGGGGAGAGGGAGTTGATGAGATAATGAACGGGGCAGGCGGGACTTAGATGGTCAGGATCGTCGGACAGGACAGACGGACAGAGAGGACTTTGGTGGGTACGCACACAAGACGAGCAGGCTTCGAATCGGCTGTCGGGGCTGAGAAACCAGTAACATGCAAGGCGTACCACCTAACAACACGAAGAGAGGCAATAGGGCACGCGAGGAGAATGGACTGAAAGAAAGACCCAAATTGCACACCCAGTGTTGAGGAGCAACAAAACCCGCGATGCGGCATTGGTTGCTTCGGATAGTTAAAATGCTCTGCACGGCACCTGGGTGGGCTCCTCCTGACGGTGGTGGGAGGTCCCAGTCATGCCTACGGCACCCATGCATGGAGCAGCGGGCAGCATGGGCAGTGGCTCCGAAGGGAGGTGCGTAGGCAGTGCGCCCCCTCCAATCTGTAGCCCAATCACTTCGCAGTTGGGCGTCTTTGGCCACCGACAGGCATAACCAATCCGCCTTAATTGCTGGTTGCAGTGCGCGCCGTGGGAAGAAGCAGCGGGATACAAGACAATTGTGGCCCAGGAATGCATCGTTGATGCAAACGGGAAGGAACGAGGCACACGTACCTCACCAGGCGTGCAGGCGAACCAGGAATCAGCACAGGAATAAGTTGCTAGCGGGTCCCAACTCACCAGCCACTCGACCCGTCGAGTCTACTAGTGTACAGCTACAATCACCCGACAAAAGTCTGACCCAAAATTGAAAACCATATATACAAAACCCACTAAAATTCAGATTTAGAACCCGCGAAAACATTATTTCCATTTTATTTAAAATTAAGTAAAAATTATTTTAGGTAGTGTAATGGGTGCGGTGCAGCCGGCGAAACGATGGCGATTGGTTAGCGCTTAAATAGTGGCTGCAGCGCGCAGGCCTGCCAGGGGGAACTTCCCTCCGGCAAGAATCAGTCAATGCATCACTTACGAC
>Ga0247763_1001587_pt1 | contig 12790 bp, 9 predicted proteins | sample UWRJL141409B4_FD_179926 | JGI IMG/M metagenome (GOLD analysis project Ga0247763, IMG submission 179926) | Plant litter microbial communities from Arlington Agricultural Research Station in Wisconsin, United States - UWRJ-L141-409B-4 | ecosystem: Environmental > Terrestrial > Plant litter >...
GGCGTTGCAAAGCGCGGGCTGGAGATCAAATCGCAATGTCTCTCCCCGCTGAAGACGGTAGCAAACTGCTGGGGGGAGGATGTTGTCCAGCATTACCAGTGGGTTTACAAGGGGCCCAAATACTGCAAATTGCTTTGTACAGCAGCACGGAAGATTCGCGGCTGGAAGGAAGCTGTAAAGGCGCTGAACTGGTTGATGCTCGAACGATCTCAGCAGGGGCCGAGTCTCAAGCGGCGTCCGATGCACGACTCGTCCAACCCCATCCAACAGGGTGATTTGGACAACTTGGCCAAGCATCCGCCAGACACCGAACGGGTCATCAAAGTGCCCATGGGACTTGGCTTCGACAAATTTGGTCTTCTGGTCCATGAGAAATACGCTGCCGTCTTGCCACAGGCTGATGAACCTGTCAATCTTAACTCGTCAACCCTATCAGAACTTGGTAATTCCGATACCTCTGAGGAGCCATCGATGCGGGAAAGCACTGCTAGCACGGACCTACAGAGAGTTGATTCCTCAGGGGACTTGGACTGGACGAGCTGTAACCCTATCGCGCAAGAAGTCACCAATACCGTCCTTACCAAGGGCGCCAATGAGGCCATGACAAGCTGTGGCCAACGCAGTACTGATTCTAGCGAAGATACGGCCGCGATTCTACCTCCTCGTACTCCTTGTGACTCTGAAAATGCCACGCCCGATCCCGCTATTACCTCGGAGGAATTCGGCCAGACGGATTCTGAAAGCGGCGGTGCAGTGGCCGAGGATGGTCCTGACCCTGCAAATGCCGTCACCGATCGATCTACTGGAAGAGCACTTCGCCCACGTATATTGCCATCCTACCGGGGACTGACCAGCAGTAGAGCAGCCAAGTCCAGACAAGCTCGACTTCCCCAGGTCAAACTTTCAGAGATGCCGCCAGACTGCTGTCCGAAGGTGCCACTATCGCTCCGATCGACCTTGACTAGCCCGTCTTTATTCAACCGCGAAGTAGCAGACCAACTCTTCCCTTTTCTCGGACAGCTTTGCCGTGAGCACCTCCAGTGCTACGCTGAGCTTAGACACCGCGCCGAGCCGCCACAGTCCATTGCTTTAGCCAAAAGCGCCAGCTTGATTGAGTGCCTAGTTGCGCCGAGCGAAGCGCCGAGCGAAGCTACGCTGCACACCAACACCAATACCCCCCTCCGTCACCGCAGAGCCTCGCTGTCCGATATCGCCACGCCGCCGAAGCGGCCACGGCTTGACACGCCTTTGACGCTCTCCAAGTGGTCACGCGTTCGCGGAGACCGGCCGGTGAACGACCATCTAGCCAACGACGCCTACCGGAGACAAGTGATGGCCGAACTGCGTCAAGACGCACCATTCGCTAGCTCGCACGGCGAGGAGACCAATCAGCTTGTTTGCAAACTGTTGGATAGGGTCCAGCACCCGAATACGGACGGCATCGGTAACATGGTCGAAGCCTTGTTTTGCACTAGCGACGAAGCAGCACGTGTGGTTGAGTCTCGTTCGCCCGTCAACGCTCCGATCATCACCGAAGACCAGCAGCCGTTCAAATGGGGTGAGGGAGGACGGCCGATTGAGCAGTTCTTTCGGCGAATCAGCATCCTCGATCAGTCTATCTCTGTACAAATCCCGTCTCGCAGCTCTATAGAGCAGTCCTTTAAGATTTGCAAGCTCAGAGAAGTCCGGGAACGATTCCTTGCCCAGAAGCACACGAACGACCCGTGGAATGTCCTGGATCTGCAATGCCCCGTTCCCTCTATCCTGCCGAGCTTCTTGACTGGAGAGAACTGCCAACTCCTCCTTCATGTTCGCAATAGGGTGTTGATGGCAGGGAGTGCTGAAAGAGTGGTGGCGTCCACGCAGCAGTGGAACGAGTGGAAGGACGTCGATAAATGGGCCCTTCTTTCACAGGGCGGCCATCATACGGCTCCACATATGGATAGTCACGGTTATGCCACGTGGATCACAGCCCAGGAAGGGTCGATTGGGTTCGGCTGGATGTCATGCCCAACAAAAGAAGAACGGGAAGCGTGGATGGCCAACCCCCACCGCTATACCGGTGGCAGATGGAGGTACGTCATCCTTAAGCCAGGCCAGACTGTTTTATTTGGGCCGGGCACGATTCACTTTGTCTTTCGAGCGCGAGATCACCAAACATTGGCTCTTGGTGGCCATGTTCTCCAGTGGTCTGGCATTCAGCGCTGGATCCAAGTTGTTCTTGCCGAGCTGAAGAGCCCGGAAACCACGAATGAGGAGATGAAGACAACCGCACCGAACCTCGTCGGCGTGGTGGCGACGCTCGTTGAAGCCAAAGTAAAGGAGGCTAGGGTAGAGGACCTTGGTGGCGAGGCTGCAGTCAGGGGCTTCTTCGAATCTGTCATGGTAAGAAGGAATATCGAAATATTTCAAGAAGCGGTGCTAACGGTTTTAGGAATTGGAAGGGTTATGCCGGAGGCCTGGAAGGCCGAGGCGCCCACTGCTCGGGTAGATTAATCCATTCCGGCACATCGTGGAAGGGCCGGATTGTTGCCCTGCGCATCCAATCAATTCCTTGGGAGAAGGCTCCTTTGGAGCCCGCGGAATATCCTCAGCAGTTTGATGTCTCGGACGCAAAATACAGGGACCCCCGTTGGGTTTTTCTGGCGCTTTTTTATTTATAATAGATGTACAAACGGATGCAATACCGCCATAACACTAACGCCGCCTCAGTCGCCACGCAATGTGGCATTTTGATCATCTACTTGAATTCCTAGAGAACAGCTTCCTCCCCGCTTCGTCTGCCAGACGGGTTAACGTCGCGACCCTCAATGGCGCTGTGCGTGGCCTTGTCTTCGCAGCACCCGCACCGCCCGCCGCTGCTGCCAAAGACCACAATGCGCCTCGGCCGACAATGACAAGCAACGTGCTTCCTTACTCGTGCTCGTGCTTGTGCTTGTGCCTCGACTTGGGCACCCAACTAATACACGCCGACGCTACACGACTTCGAGGCTCCCAGCAGATGCGGCCATAGGAATCAGCCGTACGGACCTCTCGCCTTTATTGGTCACTCCCCGTGCCCTTCCCGACAACTTTTACTGCGTCCTCCCGCGGCAGTCGCAGGTTGCTGCTAGAAAGAATTGGGAAGACGAATTGATCAGCACCGAGAGTTTGGATAAGCTAGATGAGATTGCCCAAGCTTTTGAAAGGCTCCTACACTAACAACCGCGCCGGAATCAAGCGAATGTCAACTATCGTGGTTGAGGGGCATGGACAGTCGCGAGAACGACCCCGCTCCTGTTCACCGAAGGACCCGTGTCTGAGGACATTGTTCGGAGATACTACCACCCAGATTACAGTGGGGATGAGACACGAGGCGGACGCCAGATCAAATACGGAGCCGAATTTGACTACTACAGCCTCGGCCTTGTCTTGCTTTGGCGGCCTCTTATGCATTGGTCAAGAAAAAAAGAGGAAGACCATATACAATGCCGCACTAACAGAGGTTTCTACAAGCATTTGATGACACACATAGGGCCAGTTACTTGGGACACACATGGGCTCAGACTGCATGACGTGTGAGTCCTCCGAGCGGCAGAGACAGGATGGCAATCTGTAATGGAGACTGGGGGTACCGACGTGAGTCAGAGGCCGAAGTGTTCGATTGGAGGAGGTAGAGGACAATAGCGGGGGCGCATCCCCCTCAGGGTTAGGGTTGTGCACTACTTTGGCAGCTGCATACCAGCTGCGCCCGGACCGGCGCTTTTCGCCGCCCGCCCGACTGCACGACAGGCAAAGCCCATTCAATCAATCGCACCACCTCCAACAGCCCTGGAAACAAGCCAAATCAATCGCCCTGGTGCGCCCCATCTATTCGAGGTAAGAGCCACTTTTTTCGGGTTCCTTTCGATCGCTAATTGACCGTATCTAGTTACGCGACGGCTAGCTGTGACGAGGCCTCTGCGCGTGGTCGCGCGTGGTCCTTGATGATGATGGATACGAACTGCAGCGACAGCCAGCAGTAGTAAATTGGCTGGCAGCACGTCCAGCGAGCCTACCAGAGGCATGGGTACGGCTTCCAAGATCCAGAGCACCGGGGCGATAAACACCAGGGCAGGGCAGTCAACACCAGGGCAATCAACGCCAGGGCAATCAACGCCAGGGCAATCAACGCCAGGGCAATCAACGCCAGGGCAATCAACACCAGGGCTGAAGAGCCGGTCAGATCTGACCAATCAGGGCAGCAGATTTATATTACGTAATCAATCGTAATACAATTTCGCCATGAGACTTTGCTGCAAAATGAGAAAAACTGGCTTTGGAATCGCTTTTGCGACGGTGATGGAGATGGCAGTCGTGATGGCAGTCGTGGTTGCGGGTACGGCAGAAAAACCAGGCGGTGAGTGCTGCGCCGGACTGGTATAGCTGGCGCGCAGTTGTCAAAGTGGGCTAAATTTTTGGGGGTGCGTACGCAGCCATTGCCTATGACGCCCTTTCCGGCGCGTCCAAGGGTCAGACACTCGGGGCACCAGGAGGGCTTGGAGGCTTCCTAGGGAGCCTGAAAAAAGGCACCGGTGTGCAGAGGTTTGGAACAACAACAGCAGGGTTCTAGGGGGCCAGCGTGCGGAGCGTAGGCGCAGCCAGCTAGTGGCTTAAAGGGGCCCGATGGATGGCTCTCTGTAGGGTTAATGCTGACGCCAGGGTAGGACGTCGCTGCCGTTGTTTGGTGGAGGTGGGAGCAGGGTGAATGAAGAATGAAGCCAACTGCACCAACTGCACCAACTGTTCGATCGACCTGTTGGCGTCATGTCTGACCTCTGGCTTGCGCGACGGAGGCTCAGAGGGCATGGATCAGGGCGAGGTAGAAGGTGGGACCACACTGGAACCAGGATTCACGCTTGCCGCGACTGATCCCGCTCGTCCCGCTCACCAGAACCGCACCACGAGTTCAGCTGCGGAAGCCCAATAAAAATCTTGCCATGCGATTGGTCGATGGCCCCCCCGAATTGGGGGACTTGCATTCTCACCTGATCCGACCTCAGGTGAAGCTACTGTTATCACCCCCGACGGAAAGCCCTATCTTGCCTAGAGCCGCAGTATTTTTGTGCATCCCTCCCTTCAGCAGCGTTTGGCACCTAATTCTCTCCTTTTGTACTCGTACCACCCAATTCCCGTCATTCTTAGACCTATAGCTCGGCCTATAGGGCGGTCCCCTCGCACCATTACTTCTAGGCACCTGCACCGTCAAGCGGGGAAGCTTCGCACGGACCAGCCGCCGCTCCGACACGACACCCGCCAAGCAGACACGACACCCGCCAAGCAGATACGACACCCGCCAAGCAGCCCCTTTGGCCTGACTATTCTCCTGGCTGTTCATCGCATTCGTCGCCTATCTGTGGCTCTAGTATCGACCCGTCCCACACCAAGGGCCCGAGTATTGAATCCGCCAAAACATGCCGCTGGGAAAGAACGTGCACAATGCACCAGAGGACCGCGAGAAAGCGCCCAAGAAAATCAGGCTGTCTCCTACGACTCCTGCTTCGAGCCGACTGACTGTGTTTCGAGCGCAACATGTCACACTTCAAGATGGTATTTCTTTATCTGAGGCCATCGATGACATCATATCGAATAATACCGGCGATGTTGACGCCCCGGCTTTCGATTATGAGGTCCAAAACATTACGCCCAGGGACACCCGCAAGGGTTCCAGCATGATTCGTAGCAGAGGGACTGCCCTGATTACCTTTCGTGGGCAGATCCCGAATGTCTTTCGAGATATACTGCAGACTCGTGAAACTCGGATGCTTACCAATGGCGAGACCAACGGCATTTCAATGGATATTGATGCCAGGTTCATTGGGACGACACAGCTGTACGAACCGCCGTCAGGAACCGACATTGTTGCTGAGTGCGTTCCCCATCCCTGGGTGCTTGTCTGCGCTGATAAAATGTAACTAACCCCCATTTATAGCATTGTGGCAATCCACGGCCTCAACAGCCACCCTTACGGGAGCTGGCTCAGCAAGTCCTCAAATCCGCAAATGTGGCTGAAGGACTTCCTCCCCGAGGACACGCCGAGATGCCGCATCATTATATACGGCTATGAGTCCAATATCTTTAGCGAGAGGGAGCATCCGAGATTTGAGCTTTCCAATCAAGCTGAAATTCTGAACACGAAGCTGGTCAACATCAGGAATGGACCTGAAGTAAGTTGTGCTCCTGGCGCTAAGTTAAACTTGTGTTAGCAAATCTTTAACTAGGAATCGTGCCACAGATTGCAAAGCGGCCTATCATATTCCTCGCCCACAGCTTTGGGGGCTTGATACTAGCCAAAGTCTGTTGTCGCCCTACTTACGCTCAAGACACAGGCCACTGACACAGCATAGGCACTTATAAACGCTGCCATCGATACCCAGAAGAAGTCCATATACGATGCAACCATCGGCCTCTTCCTCTTTGCCTCACCGGCTCGTGGCTTCCATGTGCAGGACATTCTGGACGCCATGCAAGCTAAACAGCAGGAGGCAGGGCAGGATGTAGTGCCTGAAGACAAAGCCCAGAAGCTTGTCCAGCGTCTCGGCGCAGGCGACTTCCGCAACGAGCTCGCGATGTTCCCCAACGTAATTCGTGAGAAGAGAGTATACACCTTTGTCGAGACGCGGCAGACACAGACCGTGACACGGAAGGTTCGCTGCTAATGCGATTGCTTGAAATGTTATCTGCGGCCGGCGGCTAACGATGACTGAAGACAGGACAAGTCCGTCGTGACGGCGGGCTCGCTATAGCGGCTAGCGTCAACTCGGTTATCCTTGGACTGCCAAGCGATATCGAGGAGGTGATACTTACTGACAAAGATCACTCTAATATTGTGAAATTTGCGTTCAGGAGCGATGATGCGTACGAGAATATCAAATGCCGGATAGATCGTCTGTTGAGTGACATGAATGTTTATCAGGCAAAACGGGTGGTATCACCATCACCAGCCATTCCCGATCACCTTGCCGGTATCGAGAGCCAATCACTAGGTGCGTTCACCACAAGACAGAGCGGCAGAAATCCTTTGATCGAGGAAAGCCATTTCTCTTTTCATTTGGTAATTCACCAATAACTAACCCTATGTTCTCAAGATACCGGACCCCACTGGATTGTGCCCTTCTCTAGAAACGAACATTTTGTCGGACGAGAGCAGGAACTTTCCACGCTACAACAATGGGCATCGTCAGAAGATCCCTGCCATAATATGGCCGTATTCGGGCTCGGCGGCGTGGGCAAAACCCAAATTGCCCTTGAGTTTGCTTACTGCACAAGGGAACAAAACCCAAAATGCTCGGTCTTCTGGGTCCCAGCAACAGACCATCTGGCATTCGAACAAGCCTACAAACAGATTGGCCGGATGCTCAATATACCGGGCATAGATGCAAATGGGGCGGACTTTAAGCAGCTTGTCAAAGATGCGCTGAGCGACAACAAGAGGACAAGGCCATGGCTGATGATAATCGACAACGCCGACGATATCAACATGGTTTTCCAGCAACCCACTGACGGTGAACCAAGAGTGCCGGCCTTGATCGACTATATTCCATTCAGCGCTAACGGGTCTACTCTTCTTACGACACGGAATCGCAAGGTAGCTGTAAAACAAGCTGCCAACAACATCATTCCACTGGAGATAATGGGGCCTGAAGACGCTAATAAGCTGCTGAGGGGGTCGCTGTTTCGGCAAAAGATACTCTCAGATGTGGATGCTACCAAGGAGCTCCTACACCTTCTCGGCTTCTTGCCTTTGGCGATCATTCAGGCGGCCGCCTACATCAACGAGAACGATACGACCATTAGCGAATATACGAGCTTGTACAGCGATAGCGAAACAGAAGTGATGGAAGTCTTGAGCGAAGACTTTGAAGTGCATGGCAGATACAAGACGACGAAAAACTCGATCGCAGCAACATGGTTGGTCTCTCTGAGTCAACTCACTCGTACAACTCCCGTGGCAATTGATTATCTCTCCTTCATGGCCTGCTTATCCTGTCATAATATCTCCCAATCGGTCCTTCTGCGGGCACCATCGAAGAAGCAAGACCTAGAGGCGATGAGCGCGCTGAAGGCATATTCCTTCATCAGGAAACGAGAAGACGAGCCTAGCTTTGACATGCACCCGTTGGTACACCTCGCTACGAGGAATTGGTTGAGGAGAGAAGGAAAACTGCAGCTGTGGACAAGCAAAGCAGTTTCGCGACTTCTTGAGCTTCTCCCGGACGGTGGGCACGAGAATAGAATGACGTGGACTCCGTATCTACCTCATGCGCAATACCTCTTGAGCTCGGCGACAACTGTGGAGGGCGATTTACAACTTGTTGTATTGGCAGAGAGATTGGGCAAATGTCTTTACAGCAACGGCGAGTTCATCCAGGCACATCAAGTGCTTGAAAGAGCACTTGAGCTACGGGTCAAAGTGTCTGGTCGAGAGAATCGCGATGCTTTGCGAAACCTGTTTGGTATTGCCGAGTCCCTGAGAAACCAAGGCAAGCTCAGACTGGCCGAACACCGGCATCGGGAGATCCTAGAGCTCAGGAAAAAAGTCTTGGGCCCGAAAGACCCCGAAGTAGGAAGAAGTATGAACTACCTTGCCCAGGCAATGTATCTCAGCGGGGAATACGTCAAAGCGGAGCAGATGCACCGAGAGGCACTTGCACTGCAGAACGAGGTACTACACCCGGAGCATCCCAACGCCTTGACGACGACCGGCTATCTCGCCCAAACATTGAGTCAGCAGGGTAAATACGAGGAAGCCGAGGAGATGCACAGAAACCTACTCAAGACTCGGCTGAGAGTGATGGACGAAGAGAATCCCGCCACTCTAGCGACCATGAGTTGTCTTGGCGTTGCTCAAGGAGACCTAGGGGATTATTCGGCTGCGGAACAGACGCACCGGCGAGTGTTGGATCTCCGCGTAAAAACCCTGGGGAATCGCCATCCGCATACACTGATAACCAAACGATGGTTGGCCGATGCACTTCTACATGAAGCAAAGTTCGACGAGGCATATACCCTAAATCGGGAAACTCTCGAACTCCAAACCGAATTACTGGGAGTAAAGAATCTGGACACTGTCCTGACTCTGGGTAACTTGGGCGATATCTATTACTTCCAAGGACAGAACGATCGAGCCGAGAAGGTCTATCGCCGAGTGCTAGATCTACAAGCCGAGATTCTCGGATCAGAGCACCCAGACACCTTGCGAAGTATGAATAGCTTGGCAAACGCGCTGCACAACCAAGGGAAACATGCTGAAGCTGAAGAACTGTTTGAAGAAGTTCTGGAAGCACGAACCAGGGTTCTGGGACCGCAACATCCGAAAACGTTAGCGACACGTTCATCAAGGGAGTCGAATCTGGCTCAACTAGACTCTCAGGAATCACTACCGTCACGACAACTTCCACCCTAGGCCGTACTCAAGGTCTGAATAGTGCTGGTCGAGCCGATACCCACTTAATTAGTGACATTAGTGGCCGTGTCTTTTGTCGTCACCGTCAATGGACTTCACCAAACAGATATTTCGTATACACCATAACTGTCACAGCGCCGGTCGAGCCCAAGCCTCGTACGAGGTGGCGGCCCTACGGATCCTCGGGGCTCTTTCAACCAGGTTCTGAACTCGTCAACACCCAAGAAGAAGGAATCTTGGCCATCCACGTGCTCTGAAGGGCCGCAACCAAAAGCCGCCAATCACGCTTGCACATATCTCGAAGTGGTGACGCGAGAATATTCTAAATCAGCCGAACTAGGTTGGCTGGCCTTTGACCAGATATGTAACGCCAAGTGCTCCCATGTTCAGGACACCGAGGAAGCTATTGTGTTGAAGCCAACTGACACCAACGCACTTGCAATTGCGGTCATGACAACAGCCCCGCGCTCAACAGTCTCTCCAGTTCCGCGGTGACCCCTTATGTATCCACTACTAGGGCTAAAACTGACGTGAGTATCCCTCTAACAGCGAGGTTTCTCCTCTCCTTCTCTCACTCGATGATTAATTAGACACAAACAGAACACCAAAACTATAATGGCTGTCTACGGGGTTGTGAAGGAACATACTACGTTACCTGCGGGCCGGATACACAGAATCTCATCTAGAGCTTGAATTTGGTGTTGTTGGTACTTCTTTTGCAAAGCCTTGCGTCATGGAAACTGGTCCGAGTGGAGGAAAGGCGGAGGAATATATGGCAACGGTATATTACACGAGATAAAGTACAGTCGAAGTGTACGGGATGTTGCAGTAGTTCCTACGCACCCCAGATTTTGTCTTTCCATGACCCACGTGAGAGGGAAACTAGCTTGGGTGAAGAGAGGCTGAGACGCTGCGAGGATGTCTCTTTCCAGAAAAGATGTATGGCACAGTACCAACCTCTGACGTCCTATCTCTCCAAAAGAGGCCTGAGCGGACTATATCTGCCCAACCCGAGCTACGCTCACGCCGCGTGCCCCAAAACAGTCCCCTTAGCCCTTGAGCACTCCGTCCCAGAGCCCTAGGAGCAGCTAGGGACCCCCCACCACATTATCTTGAAACCATTGCTAACATGACAGCCAAGATATGTAACCTAATGGCCAATACCGTAAATATCCCTCTTACTCCCCCCACAAACAGCCGTTTATTTGGTCAAAATACCAATGACATGTGGCAGGACCGAATACCACGGTTGGCCTGCTAGTTCAGCCAGATCGATTTTCGTCCATGGTCCAGCCTCCTTCAACCATGTTCCGATATCTCGCCGTAATTGGCAGCCTCCCACAAGATGAGGCCAAAAGAGATTGATAAAGGCTGTAATAAGGTTAGCACCACATGATCCTAGGCCTTAACTCGAATAATTCTTGTTGTATTAGGGGCGAACGGGAGAAACGCTCGTGATATCGGGAGCATATACCTTGGTAGAGAATCACGGTCCAATGGCTGGAGGCCGTCACATGCTCAAAAATGTACATCCTCCCGCCTGGCTTGAGGTACTGATACAACTCGCGAATATTGCGTTCCGGTTCCGGGATGCCGCACAGGCACCGAATGCAGACGACACAGTCGACACTCCCCTTTCCCACGTAGCCGGACGAGCCTAGATCCTCGATGCCGACCGGCACCACCTCGTACATACCCTCCAGCCCTGCCGCTGCCACGCGGGCTCGTAGCTCCCGGTGCACGCCTACATTGGGCTCAACGCCAAATACATGGCGGATCCTTCGCCCGCCTGCCGCGCCCAACATCTTATCTGTAAACACAGACACCCACATGCCATTGCCCGGCCCTACCTCCAGCACCGTCCCCTCCACCGCCGGCGACGTGTCAGCGTCCTCGCTGTCCTCGCGCTGTATCACGCCGTCTCGCACCCGCCCCTGCAGCAGCGGTGCCACGAATGTCACGGATACAGATGTCGGTCGTGAGGCGATCCAGGCCCAGAAGATGCCGAACCAGGCGGCTCGGAAGCGCGGCCACGAGGTCAGCGTTCTGAGATCACCGGCCCGCAGTAAGCGGAAAACCGTCGTCGGTAAGAACGATAGCGATTGCGACATGAGGATCCAGGGATGGACGAGAGGGAATAGCGTCTGCTTGACCTCTTGGAGGGTGGGCATGGTGGGCGTGGAACTAGATATCTATGGACCAGGAGATGGTTGTTTTCGTGGCGCGTTGCTCCGGGAAGGTGTTTTCCAAACTATGTGATAATTTGTTACACCCGTATAGTTGAGCCGTTGGAAATAGAGTCTGCCGTCGCACACCGCCCAAATATTGCTGCAGAATTTCAGATTAGATAAGCAATATACTTGTGTTGGGAGATGTGTCAACCGGCACGTAGGATTTAACAGCTGCCTAGCACTGCACTAAATGCGTTCAAGGATATCCAAAATTAGATGGTAAAAATCGAGAAAACTCAATTGATTGACCGTGGTCCAAATCGCTCGAATCCGCTGTTTCCAGCCTGGCGACCTAAGTAGGACCCCTCTTCTTCGGAACCGGCGTAGCCTATTTTCCGGAGCTAACCCAATGCTGTGATGCCCGCTGACAAGATGGGCCTAGGCCCACTTCCCAGCCTGCCCCACAGACCTAGATAATTTTCCATTGGTGGAAGCTTCCTACTTCTACCAAGAAGATCAAGATCAAGATCCCATTTCATTCGCCTGCTTCCCACAACTTGACAGTCAAGGGGTTCTCATTCTCTATTAGATCCATACACTTGGTAATTGGTGCAAAGATACGCCGCCCTGCATGAGATAAAATTTCTGTGATCCATTTTTGTTTCTCTCAGTAGTATTATATTTATTCTGCTATTTCATCCTATCCTCCCCCTTTTGGTGTTACTATCGTTGTTTTTGTTACATGGACTTAGTGCACTGTCGAAGCGCCTGTTGTCGCAGGGTTATAGATGGGGTGAAGAGGTGTAGTCACAGCGACGGAAACGAGGCTGGGAACACTGTAACAGTAGTGGAGATGATGACAAGATAAAAACCCTGCCCCCTTCCCCTCTGGGAAGTGATTCTGACGCTGTATCCTTATGGTTGGAGGTCTTCTCCGAAGCCGGCCCCTGCGGCATTTTATCAGCATAGTAGTCGCAGCTCATTCGCCGCGACTTGCTTTAGCGAGGCGCCGCTCGCCTCATTTTCCCCCACGTCCCTCTTCATGCCTTGGCTGCGCTTGCGCTGCTGCCTAACTATAGTCCACGCGGAACTCTACTAGAGTTCCTTTCTTTTGCCCCACTTTTTCTAGGAAATGGGGGGTAGAGTTCCTTTCTGTACAGGGGGTAGAGTTCGTTTTGTTCCCAAAGGTGTACAG
>Ga0247763_1001588_pt1 | contig 12787 bp, 26 predicted proteins | sample UWRJL141409B4_FD_179926 | JGI IMG/M metagenome (GOLD analysis project Ga0247763, IMG submission 179926) | Plant litter microbial communities from Arlington Agricultural Research Station in Wisconsin, United States - UWRJ-L141-409B-4 | ecosystem: Environmental > Terrestrial > Plant litter >...
GAAGTTGCAGCAGTCAATTGTGCTACCCGGGATGATTTGGTATTGCAGACTTTGGGCGATATTAAAGCCTCGATTCCATTCAATGAGGCTCAAGTTCAGCTGGCATTAGGTCAGACACTTGCTTCAATTACCCAGCAAAACACCAACAATACCCAGTATTTGTCATCCCAAAATACTGCCGCTGCCTTGGCTGCTGCTACAAACGCCGCTCTGACAGCGCGGGACATTGCTGCGGTAGACACGAACGTAGATCGCCAATCAATGGCAATTCAAGTTTCCATTAAAGACTCCGAGCGCAATATACTCGAAGTTATTAATGCGAATCGTATCCGTGACCTGGAACAGCAATTAACCGTATCGCAATTGAATGAAGCAGAAAACCGCGCAATCAACCGCGAGCAAGTTAACAGCCATAACACCACAATCACATTGACCAATACACAGGCCCAGGCACAGCTACAAGCTCAACGCCAGGACTTCCTATTGAATCAATTGGTTGCAGGATTTGGCCAAATTGCTAGAGCAACCAATAGCAGCGTTACAGTAGGATCTACCGGCACCAGTAACACTCAAACCGCCAACCCTACTAACGTGAGTGCCTAGTCATGCATAAGATAGCGGCCTATCTTGATGAAAGTATGGTTGTGCATCTTTGCCCCCGTGATGCTGCCGATGTTATTCTTTTTAAGTATTTGACGAAAGAATTGCAGACTCATGGGGTGGCTTTGATTGATATTGAAACCACAACTGCAAAATATAAGGAGCTTGAAAGAGCTGCTTTTGATGAAGTCCTAGCCCCGTAACTGGGGCTTTTCTTTGGGCAATAAAAAACCCGCATTTAGCGGGTTAGTCCATGATTTGTACTTGTGTCGATAGAGTCAGACTTCGAACAGCTCTTCCAGTACGGATCACATGGTTACCAAGCTCTTTGTGCCTTTCGGCGAATATGGAGGCGATTCCGGTAGAATTTTGAGCCGGATTACTTTCATGCTATCCAAACGCCTTGTGCGCTAGTCAAGGTAGCTACATGATCGTGCGCTAATTGGTTTCCACCCAATAAATCGCCATAGACCCCCGTTTAACGCCTGGGGAGGCGGGCGGACGTGTAGCTACCGGAACACCCTGAAAGACTCTTGAGCAGGCCCAGCAAGCTGGCGCTACCGACAAACTTAATTGCCGTGGTTTTTCAATCTCAAAAGCCTTTAAGGGTGCCCACTCTTGCGAATGGGCGGTAAAACTTATTGTCATTAGCGGTTTCAAGGCTTTCGCTCCACCCTAATAAATTCCAGCTCCACCTTTCGGCCTCTATGCCGTACTATTTTCAATAATGCCGCTACTTTCCCGGCATGGTCAACTACTGCTTGCTGTATAACCTTAACAGCGAACTAGAAACTCCCTATGGGAACTGCCCCCAATACTGAGAACGCCACTCTCTACCCGCAACCTCTGGCACTACTAACAAATAGTCGTCTTTCTGAGCGCTCAAATTGACGTAGTTTTGCTTTCATCGGTTGACCGTGCCTTGCAGAGAATTTCTAGATCGCTGCCGCCTCTATGAAGCGGTGGCTTTTAACTAATCGCCAGAGCCTGAACCGATTAGCTTAACTTCTATAACCGAACATTCGCCATCAATAACATATGCATCGTTTTCACGAATCGATTTTTCATGCGCATTTCGTGCTGCCTCAGCCTGACGACTCATAGCTTCATTTGCTCGACTCAGCGCCTCAGCTTGGCGATTAAAATTAATGGCAGACTGGCAATACATAAAACCAATAAGTCCTCCAATCATCTCACCTCCCCCTTTATTGGAACTATCTTTGCTTTACCTGCGATAACCAGCTGAAGCTTAGCCGCTAGCTCTGGCGTTGTCTCGGCAGTGAATACTACCATATTGGCCGCTTTTCGCTCTCGCTGTCGGCGGCTTATTTCTGCTCTTGTTAGTGCCATTAATTAAGCAGCTTTAAGATTGCGACGATGAATTTTTTCAGCCTTGATTTGTTGGCGTGCAGTGGTCTGACCGCTACGGCGAGCACGACGAAGCTCTTGCTTTTTACCGTCAACTACGTACGGCTTGTGGCTTGATGCGTGGCTTAAAAATTTCATATCTGTATCCTTAAATTAGTTGCTTCGCGTTATTGCTTGGCATGTGTGAATATTAATACCGGTATCGCTATTGTGCAAGTTTTATTTTAACTATTTTTCAATTCTTTTATTAGTTTCTCTTTGTCTTGCGCCCGCTCGCGGCGACGAGTTAGGAATTTATTATAGGTAATCTTTGAGCATCCTCCCATGCCAGCCCTTCGGCTCCAAAAGTCCCAGCCTATCCAGCGATGCTTTTGACCCCTATGATGATTTGTCTTGCTCATGATCTCACTGCCAAGTATCCAAAGTATGCCGCTGCACGAGTGTCTACATTTGATTGCTTTTCCCACCCAGTTACACGCTCAAACACATCTTTCTTGTCGGCCCAGTTGCCGCTCTGCGGCTTGTGCAATACATAGGGTATGCCATAGCGGTCAAGCCACTGCATAATCTCTTTTTGGGCATTCTGGCAGCGGCCTATCTTCATTGCGATCAGTGACTGAATGTTTTTATTGCCATTCGTGTTCCTGGCATACACGAAATTATTCGCCATCACATTTTCGATGCTGAACAAAATATCGCAAGTGCCTATTATCTCGTCAATATACTGGCAAATGTGGACAGTATTCCATTTATGCAAAGCAATAAGCTCACCATCTTTGTAAATAGCTATACCGTTCTCATCGCTATCAGGATCAACACCAACAACTATTTTTGCCATGCTGCTATCGCCTCTATTTCTTCAGGTGAAAATTCATCTTGCGCTGGATAATCTGCAAATTGCTCAACCCATAATCCAGACTGCGCCCCAAATGAATCTCTAAATGCCCTACGGCTTTGATGCGTAACTATATCATCGCACGACTGACACAAGCCCAAAACGAACAGGTGCCCCACTAAAACCTTTTGATGCTTGAACGCTGAACCTTCGGCGTGATGACATATAACCGGGCCGTACTGCTTACAGGCTGCGCAAATCATGCGGTCTTTTATCCAGCTCATATGGCGCTTTTCGGCTGAATTTATACCACGGCTCTGTCTTGTTGCTGGCCTCTGCATCACACAGCCTCGCGGCAGGGTGTTGGCCTCCAGGTCATGCGCACAGCTTTAATTGTCTTATGCCCAAGCGTTAGCGCCTTGATGATTCTATGCCTGCCATCGGCTATTGATCCATCCCACGCAATAATAATCGGCTTACTGAGATCGGCATCGTTAACTGCTTTAACATGATGAGCCAGCAACATAAAATCGCTATCCCTCCATATGCACGCACTCAGATCCATGCCAGCGAGCGGTATTAAAAACACTGGCTCGTTTTTGGTTGCATCAATCAGCCGGGCAACATTCCAGCGATTGCCAAGCCCATCACCGAAATAATCTTGAAGCGGCTCACTTGGCCTTATATCAACTACCGGGAAATCATTTTTCATACTGCCTCGCGATTATTCAGCTTAATGCATAAATTAATAGCTGATAGATGATACAGCCAGTCTGTTTTGCTAAAATCTTTACCCTGCATCGGCGGTATCTGCCACTTTCCGCCGCGCTTGAAAATTCTTACTTTCACAACTTCACCCTGGATCTATTCATTAATTCGTTCAGCCTTTTGGCGTACTCGTTTGCCGCTACGGCCCCGAAAATAGGGCTACCGCGCAGGCCGACCCATATATCATCGCCTTTATACAAAACGACAATTCCACCACATTTAATATCATGCTTTTTGAGTAGTGCCGCCTCTCTTTCAGCATAATAGTTGGCATTGTTTTTTTTGGGCTTTGAGTAGTCCGATTGGTTAGCCATTGTTTTGCTCTCGCTGTAGTTTTTGGAATTCGCCTCGAGACTCCAGCACGCAACCCTGTGTTGCTGCGAAATTCTGTAGCCATGTCAGCACTAAAAACATTTCGCCTTGCTTCCACTTTGCACTGCTGGTGTAATCCGTCTTGCTCCGCTTACTCAGCGGGCAAACGACTTCATGCACCATCCATTCATACGGGTATTCACGATAGAACAGCCCCTTCATAGTCTTTTTTATGCCTTCCATCATGCCGTCAGTGAACTGGGTGTAATGGCATTTTGCAAGGTGACAACCGAAGTCAGTCAGCCAGCAGTGTAAAAGGGCATTCTGCCCCAGAGACCTATCAGCCCCAATTCTCGGCGCAGCATAGGTAATATACTTGTGCTCATCGTAAAGCTTTTCGACACTAGCGATAAACGCCTTCTTTGATGTGTCGCTGTTTAATACCCAAGCTTCACCCATTTTTTTCACCTGTGCGGCCAATTGATTTCATTTCTTGCTCATGCCGCTTTTCATCCTTTTCCATCGAGCGGAAGAACAAAATAGTTGCAGCAATAGGGCCAACGATTCCAAACGCAGCAACACACACAAAGTGTATTAAAACAACCTCATGATGATTCATCAGTGCAAAACCCACTGCTTAGGCGCCTGCATCAGCTTAGCCTCCATCGCAAGGCGAGCGCCTGTGCGTGTGTCAGCTATTGTCGTCTGACCCATGTAGTCGCAGCGAAACAGGTGCATGTATTTACGTGTTAGCATTTTCTTTCCCCTTCTTCTTGTTTTTGACCACTTTGGATTCGCCAGCTAGAACAGAGTCGAATTGATCCGCCTGATTTTTGTAAATCCACTTTCTGTAATAAACCTTGCCCTCTTCCGTTTGCTTCTTTTCACGGTATCGCTTGTTTATTTCTTCTCTTGATAAAACCATTTACCAAGCACCAAACCAAGAGCCGGTTCCGTGAACTACAGCGACAGGGAAAAATATAGCGCCCGCAATAAGATAACCCCAGCTAGCCGACTTAAAGCAGATAACAATATGAGTGATCCACGAAAGAACCAGCCACGAAACAAACCCAATACCAGCAAGAGCATTGCCCATTTTTATTTCTCCATTTCTTCCGCCAGCGTTATTGCTTGGCATGTGAGAATACTAGATTAGTCTTGCGCGACCGTCAAGCGCTTATTTGATTATTTTTCATGAGCTTCGGGCTGTTGGTTAACCACTCTAATGCTTTGCTTTTCGCCAAGGCCAAGCATTCTTCCGATATCAATGCAGCAGAGCTGGTAGGCCTCAGATCTCGCCATAAAATTAGCAGCTGTTGCATAATTCTTTGCCTCTGCAAATCTTTCTGCGTCAACTCTATATCCAGTTGCAATTTTTGCCATGTCATTGCGCAGACGCTCTATATCTTGCTCAGTAAAAGTTCTTGCAATCATTTATCCCCCCTATCGCCCTGCGGCGGGTTAAATTCGTTTCTTGTAACGCAAAGCCAACTCTTTTAATTTATCATACTGGCTCATACCTTCCCCTCATCCTGCGCTACTAATTTGCGAGCTTTATCAATAGTAGATTGCTCAATATGATATTCACCAAAACCAAAATCCACGCCGATGTGGGCAACGCATTTAACGATTTCCATTGCTTCGGTAAGATTACTATCTGGCTCAGCACTTGCCTGCGGGGCGGCTGATAGCATTGCGCGGTAATGATCAGCATGATCTGAACCGAAACCTTCACCTACAGGCCCAGCAACTTCGTGAGCGGCTTCGATCATTTCATCTGTCGGATCAATCGGAACAAGGCGAAAACCATCAGGCACCGCCACTGCTGGGGATTGCTGAATCGAACTATCCGGAATTTCCGGAGTGTTGGCTGGCTCTATATGGTCATTGGCATTTGATTGCGCTAGATTGCGATATAGCGGAACCTCTTTAAGCCATGGGAAATTCATTTTGCAGTAAAAGACACCTTCACACGAATCTTCATCTTCGTATGAATATGCGTAAGGCTCGGCACTGTCCAGCGATTGCGCTACGGGCAGCTTTCGGGTGTCATGCTCAGGTGATTTTTCACAAGAGGCAAACCAATATGAGTCAGCTGTGGTCTCCCAATCGCTCTCACCAATTTCTCGCCACTGCATTACCACAGACTCGCCCTGTACAGGCTCAGGAGCCGAATATAAATATGCCCCCACAGTAGGAATTTCATCAAAACACTTTACATTGATATGTGCCTGGTTATTCTTGAACTCAAAGTGCCCAGTAAATTGACCTATTGGATACTGCTTCTGCTCGCGCTGCTCTTTAAGCTCAGCTAATGCCGCATCACGCTCTATAGCAGCCTGTTTGCATAAAATACCCCAGCTCTCACAATCTTTCTCCGCGCTCTCGCAGCGGGCGATTAGATCCAACCCCTGAGAAATTGTTAAACCTTTTATCCCATCATGCATCTTCATTTTATTTAGCATTTCTTTAAGCTCTTCTAAGTCCTGCATGTCATTCCCCTTTGTGTTCGATTTTGTCGCCAATGAATGATGGCTTCCAGTCGGTTGATTCATCAGCACCAATATAAAACCAATTCCCATCCCCCATATATCTAGCTGGCATCCATTCTTTCTCCCAGTCTTCAGCATCTGGATCATTTAGAATCAATACCCAGTAGAATCCTCTCTCCAAATCTTGTACTTCCATACTGAATATCTCATTAAAGCTCTTCTCTGTTGCTTCGTCGAATTGGTTAGTCATAATTAATCCTAAAGGAGTGACATCATTATTATTGGCAAGCATTGGCTTAAATATGTAGCTTTTTGTTTTGGCGAATCTATCCCCGCATAGCAATCCTTAAATGTATCAATCAACCTCTCCGAATTTTCAGCTCTACGCTTTAGGATCTCGCAAATATCGTCATCGGTTAGGTTTGGATTTAGCGCTAAATGCATTAAGCTCATCTCATTCCCCTTGTAAGGTGTGGTTAATTAACAAACTCTACGCAATTTAAGCGCTGAGCGATTCTTATCATGCTAGAACTTTGCTTATCATAAAACCCACGGCAGCAATTATTTTCGCCTTCGATGCTTGCCTTGTGGCAAATAAAATGCGTATCGTTTTTTCTGCAATCGCTCAATATTTCTTTCATTCGCTCGCCGGATACAATCCTGTCTTTCGAGAACAAGCACTGATTGCAGCATTCTTTTTTTACTTTAAACATCACTTCCCCCTAATCCGCTCTAATTTAGCCAAGTCTTTAAGCTGGTTACTGCTCCAAATCGCGATTTGTTAAAGATTCCATACTCTTGACATAATCCTTAACTAATATCTTAATTTCATCATGCGATGATGCCTTTACGTAAATTCCGCGAATTTCTTTAAGGCCGCGAAGCTCCTTTCGTTCTCGCTTGCGCTGCATTAGTTCTGCGTTTGTAAATTTCATTTTTTACCCGATTCTTTTAATGCGCGCTCAACTGCGTTCAGCATTGGCTGGTGATATGACTCATTGTCGCGATCGACTAACTGTATTGCGCACCTATGAAACCCGAGCTTTTCATATTCCTCGCGCAACAATTTTCTTGCGCGAGACTTAATGTCATTAATTGAATCAAGCTGCATTTACGCAGCTCCCAAAGTCACATATACAGTAGTGCTACCAGTGACGAATTCTTGTTGCTCGCCAGTGAAGCTTAATCCTTGTTTTATGCCGTAAATCTTCTTAACCCATTTACCGCAAGTAGTTTTCCAAAATATGCCGCGAGTTTTAACTTGCTTAGCGTTGTATCTAGTTGGGATACCACGAGTATTTTCTGTGATTACTACTTTCATTTTTATTCCCCTAAGTGGTTATTTGCTTCGGTAGGATCACTATAGATATGGGTCGCGACCTTTGCAAGCTTTATTTTTATTATTTTTAGTTTGCCCAGTCTCGGCTGCTATCGTTAGCATCGTATTTAGGATTTATTATTATCAACCCGTAAAAATCAGCCCAGTAGCAGAATAAATCTAATCGTTGTTGGTATGTCATAACTCACCTCGTTTAATCCTATCCAGTTTTTCATCGTGAACTTCTTCTGCTTTCGAATCGTCCTCAAACATCGCTAGCAGTGCCGAAGTTTGTTTTATACCCTCCTGGTATCTACTTGATTTATATTCCAGTGGCTCAGGAAGCGCCAAAGTTTCAAACACCTTGTGAGCGCCCGCCTGAACGCCTTCACTTGACGATATGGTCGCAGAGCCATCACACAATCCTACAACCTTTGGAATAGTCAAAAAGCGGTATTCAGGCTCATTGGCGGCCATCGCCTTATGTAACAGAGAGAATCCTTTATCAATTTTCTCGTTATCAAGGTATCTAATCGAATTAGAGAACTCGCGCTTTGTTAGTTTCTCAGTCCTTTCGTCCGGCATGGACTGGTTATAAAAACGCGGGTCAGCCAGTTTAAGTTTCGCAAAGAAGTAAATAACTAGGTCGCGCTCAAAATCAGCAAGTGGTAGCGATACTTTCCTGCCATCACTCACGGTATGGCCAATAAGCCCTTTTTTGTAATCAGTCATCAAAAGTCCCTCGCCTTGTGGTAATCAAAAGTTATTGCGTTTCTGTCCGCCGCTTTTTCGGCTGCCGTTTTGTATTGCCCGTTTTGAGCTGAGTTAACCAGCCATTGTGTTTCGAATCCTCTCCAGCCCCTGGTTACGCATTCAGCTAGACATTGGTCAACAGAGTATCCGTATGTCTTGGCCTTCTTGAGTTCTATCGAAAAGCGGTTAATCACTGTTTGGCTTATCGGGGCCTTCAGGCGTTTTCGCATTGCGACCCAGTCGGTCATGGTTTGCTCGCTTGGCATGTTTGGCCATTGCGAATAATCCAATTCAATTTTTTTAGCAGGCTTGCCCTGCGTAGCAACTTGTTGCGCAATAATCTTTTTATTAGTTTCTAGTTCTTGGTTATTAGTTATTAGTTCTTGGTTATTAGTTTGTTGAACGGAATTTAACACGTGATCAACATGTGTTGAACGCTTGTTCTTTCTTGCCTCAGCTGAGGCCTTTCCTGCCCTAGCCTTAGCTGTTGAATTTAAACGATATTTTGCTATTTCAGCATCACATCTTTCGTGAGAGTATCCAGAGTCAGTTAGCATAAAAAACTCACCTAAAACAGACTCCAGAGCTTCCCGCTCTTCATCAGTTCGGCATAGAAGTACACGGCAAAGCTTATCAAAGCAATCAGACTGCAATGGCGCTTCTGTGTCGTAATACAGCTCTATTGCATCTCTGTACACGCTCCGTTCAACACGTGTTAAATGCCTAGTCGCATTATTAAAATCTGAAATATTGTGAGGGTAGAAGTGCATTATTTCTCACCCCATAGCTTGGCACCGCGTAGCAGTTGCTTTAGGTATTTATGGCTTAGCAGCTTCACCTGCTTACGCGTGTCGCCTTCGCTGCATTCCAGCCATGTATCGACCACCCAATGTTCACGAACGCGCTCAACAAGACCCATGCAGCGGAATCCGCTCACCTGAATAACGCTGTCAAATCTTCTTCTGTCCAGCTCAAAGCATTGAACCTCACGCCCAAAAATCTCATAGCCGCCATCATCAGGCGTAGACCATTGGGCGACATAGCAAGTGTGCGGAATTACATAGGTGCAGTTCTTGATCATTTTGACTCTCCCGAAAAAACCAGTGACAGCTTTGCAAAGCCTTTGCCTGTGATTTTTACGCTAGTGGCCAGCTTGGTTTGGCCTTTCTGCTCAATTACCACAGAGCAGTGCTCAATTAGCCCCTGATCGATTCTGTGCTGGTAGGCCATGACTTTGCCAAGCTTTGCATCATCACGGGATTGGCGGTAGATCCAGCCGTTAGAAATTAGGTACTGGGTTAAAACCGATGGCTTTATTTTCAATTCTTTTGCTGTGTCGCGAATGCAGCGCGAGTCATCACTTCCTGAGATTAAATCAAGCGCAGCGGCTTTAGGTTCAGCAATAAGCAGCTTTTGGGTTTGTTGTTGGATTATGCCTTGCGCAGTCAATACGGCATTGGCAAGCTGTAGAAGTGGGTTTTCAGTCAGAGTGGATTCTTTAAAGCGCTTTTCGCACTCAATGAAATACTTTCGTACTTGCTTTCCTTTTTCGTTTCGCTCAACCATTGATAGCTCTTTTGCCATGTCAATGGTTATAAAATACTCCACAGACGGGCGGCCACCTTTTCCCCCATTTTGGGGAATACTATCAACCATAAAATCCTCACCTTGCGTGAAGTTAAATTGGTCAATGCGGCCATTAATCCACGTCGAAAAGTCGCGGCTAATTTCCATATACTGGTGAAGTTCGCGGGCATTTACCGCTTGGATTAAATCGGAATGGTTTTGTATTACGGGGAAATTTGACATATAAAAAACCCTTAAAAGTTTGGCTTGGTGAGACTACCGCGAGGTAACATCGCCAAGTTGGCTGGTTACGGTAACAAGCCAAACTTTTAAGGGTTCTTGCTCGTCACCTCATTTTTTCCACGTCTCACGGTGGTTAAAGCTGCGACATATCACAAAAACAAAGGAATGCCGCAATTGAATTCTATCTCAACAATCCAATATTGCAAGGGGTTTGTGGTAATATATTGAAAATATATCCCATGAGCCTAATCTGGTATACCAAGCACTTTTAAGACTTTTTGGTAGTGGTCATAAAGCATTCCATCAATCGAGTCAGTATGAACAAAAAACTGCAGCTGGTCTGGCAGCATTCTGTCGTCGTCGTCAATGATGCAATAGCCATCGCAGTCGTGCATATCAAGCCATAACTGGATCTCATGGCCGCGAGTTGAGTCCTTGTCGTTTAGCGTTGCGGTGCTCCAGAAGCTGTGCAACGCCTTTGCTAGATGATAGTAACCACCACATGCGAATATGTTTTTAAAGTCATCCCTGGCCTTGCCTGAGCGCCAGGAGGAGCTAATAACAACCTTTAAGTCATTGTCTCTGCATATCCGGTTTAGGAAGCCCATTGCCACCGGATCCAGCCCAGAGATTACCCCGCGCTCTCCGCTGGCAATAGCTTGCCGTCCAGTGCAAATAACACCATCAAAATCCAGAAAAATAACCTTCATTCTCAATCTCCGGTGCTTATGGGGCTAAAATTTGGCTCTTGATGATGAATTTCTAAAGCGGGGGTTAATCCTTTCCCAGGAATATCAAATTCATCAACTATAAAATCACCAAATTCATGAACCATGTTTAATTTGCCTAGGTGGTGTATTTCTTTAGTTTTATCAAAAGCTCTATATAAAATGTTCCATGCAACACCCTTGGACATTCCCTTGTTAACGTTGCTAACTTTGCTCCAATCCTGTATCCCGATTTTTGCTCGCTCAAACATAATTTCAAGCTGATCATTGGTTATTGTTTCAGCTATTATTTTTGCATTTCTCCTATTCATAATCATCTATCTCTCTATTTTGCAGGGTGGGGGATTAACTAAGATATGGCCATTTTGGATGGTCGAAACCTTCACAGAAATTTAATATTGCTTCGTCACGCGTATCACCAAAAGCATAGCGATCAGACTCTTGAAGGTTTTCAAATCCTTCACCAACACAGCAAAACTTATTGCCATCAGCAAAGCACTTAAAGGTTACTTCTTTGCCATTGAAATTCATTTTACTGAATATTTTACCTTGCAAAATCATCGAATCTGCAAGATTCCAGCCTGCGTTACGCTCAGCCCAGACGCTACCTTGTGGGCTTCCGGCGACAGTTTTACTCCATGAATCACCATAAATCCTTGCGTTAAATGCTCCGCGACATTCGCCACCAGAATATTTATCTAAATAATCTTGAGCTGTTTTCATTCTGCTTTCCTCTCTGTTGGGTGGGTTAAAATCTTAAGATTGTGCGCTTTGCAATAACCAATTGATTTAGATGCTGCATCGCCTTTGGCACAGCACCATGAATTATATTTTCCAGGCCCAGATGAAATATCTTTATGGCCTGCGTTATGATATTTCACGCATCCTGCACAATGATTTGGCCGCTTAACTTTCATCTCAATTCTCTCTTGTGGGTGCAGGGTTATAGGTAATTATTCATTACATATAAGCAATAAATTAAGCAAAAAATATTAAAAACAACAACCTTGTAAAACTGATGCCAAAGATTATAGGCGGCCATAGAAAAGTTGACTATCGCAAGAAACCCCATAAATATACTAACTCCAATTTCCATACCTACTCCTTACCGTCTGCGGCTGCTAGATTGTCTAATGCTTCCTGACAAGCCTCTTCAACGCTTCCGCCCTGAGCACTTACAATTAAATGGCCATCCGGTTTTTTTCTGAGCCACACCATGTAATCAGTTGTCCGCGTCCTAGCGATTTCCATATACAAATATGGGTGCTGGTCGATTAACTCCTCCGCAAGCGCAAGGAATTTTGTTACCGCACCTTCCTGCTTTGGCTCTGCGGCTGGCATTGGGGGTAGGGCGTAAACAATTCTTGTTTTAGAAAATTGATTCCCTTTATTCAAATCGTAAGCACTCTTAGAAATATCAGACCAGCAAAAATTATCCCTCATGATTTGGTAAAGCGGATCCTGCTTCTCCGCAGCCTCTATCTTGGCTAGAGCTAGGTCACGCTCAATAGTGAGCTTTGCCTTAACTCGCTGATCCAATGCATGCTGATAAGCAAAACGCTGAGCTTCATCTTCGGCGGCCACGATCTTAGCCAATTCTTGGTCGCGCTCTGATTCAATAATATGAACATGATTTGCTGATTCCTCCAGCCGCTTTGAGAGCATCGCCGCATCAGCCTCAGCGGCGCGAAGGCTGTTTAACAGTGATTGAAGTAGCTCAATAGGCTGGGTGGTAGAGCCGCCTCCACGCCTTTTTAGTTCAACTATATGCTCTTGCAATTTTTTAAATTCACTCATATCAAAC
>Ga0247763_1001589_pt1 | contig 12783 bp, 8 predicted proteins | sample UWRJL141409B4_FD_179926 | JGI IMG/M metagenome (GOLD analysis project Ga0247763, IMG submission 179926) | Plant litter microbial communities from Arlington Agricultural Research Station in Wisconsin, United States - UWRJ-L141-409B-4 | ecosystem: Environmental > Terrestrial > Plant litter >...
GGCGGCGTGCCGACGGCCACGAACACGACCTGGCGACCCCGGATGCTCGCCGCGAGATCGTCGCTGAAGGTGATGCGCTGCGGCCAGTTGCGCGACAACATCGACGCGAGGCCGGGCTCGAAGAAGGGCACCTGGCCCTGCTCGAGCAGCCTCAGCTTCGCCTGATCGACATCGATACAGACTACATCGGCCCCTGACTCTGCCAGGCAGACGCCAGCGACCAGCCCTACGTATCCCGTTCCGACGACGGCTATTCTCACGCTTCTTCCCTAGATCAAGAGCCGGATAAAACGAACAAAAGAAACGCCTCGCGGGGCAGCCGCGCCCACCGCATGGCTCCCCTCACCGCGCGCGCGCGGCCTGGTGGGGAAGCCCCCCCTCTGACCCCTCCAGCGGGAGCTGTGACCCCGCGGCGTCGGCGCGGTTTCAGAGCTCGCCGAAGGGCCCGACCCCCGGACACTCCTGTTGCACGCGCGCGCAGGAGGGGGGCGCCATTCCGCCGAGATCGGCCAGCGCCGCGGCCTCTTCGAGGCCGACGGTGGCGGCGTTCTCGCAGTTGTTGTCGGCCATCAGCGCCTCGAGCCCGCTCATCTGATCTTCCAGGCAGGTCTCGAACTCGCCGACGGTGACGCTGCAGCCCTCGAGATCGCCGACGTCGTTGCACTCGAACGTGGTGAAATCGAGCTGGGCGCGGGTGAGCATGAAGCCGGGGAGCGTCAGACCGTTACCGTTGACCTGTGTCACGCAGGTGTCGGCGCCGCTATCACACTGCGCGGCGTCGTTGGTCAACGCGGCGCCGTACACCTCGCACACGCCGCGCACGGCGATGTCGGGCCCGAGCCGCGCGTTCACGTCTTCGCGCAGCGAGTTGCAGGCGTTCGAGTACTGCTCCGCCGTCACGTCCTCGAGCGGGGTGTCTTCGGGCAGCCCGGTGTCGACCTCGCCCGGTGTGCCGCCGCCCGGCTCGTCCCCGTCGCCCGAGTCGCTGTCTCCACCGCAAGCAGACGCCAGCAGGCAGCTGAACCCGAACGCCAAATGGCCAATTATTCTCATTATTTGATCCTCTGAGGGGCAGGCGGCGAGCGCCTCTGGCAGCCGGCCTGCCCGGGTCGGGTGAGCATGCAGCGCGCCCGAGCCAGCCGCTAGCCTTCCTGAATGGCGCGACCCGCAAGCGGCGAAGTCGGCGGGGAATCGCGGGCCGGCTCTGGCCCCGAGGCGAAAGCGTCACGCTCCGAGCCGGTGGCTTTCGATCCGCACCGCGTCGTTTCCTCGCTGGAGCGTGCTACGGTTCGCGGCCCGTTCGGCCCGTCGAGTCACCCTGGCGCTGGCCCGTCCCGACCTGCTTCGTCCCTGCTTTGCCCAATATCGAACCCGCCCCTGCATGCTGTCTCGAGCCACCCGCGACCTGATCAAGAGCCGCCTCGCGCGCGAGGTGGGTCGCATCGACAAGTTCGCGCCGTGGCGCGTCGCGCTCGCCTATCCGTCGCCGTATTCGGTGGGCATGAGCTCGCTCGGCTACCAGCAGATCTACCGGCTCGTGCAGGCGCTGCCCGGCGTCGCGTGCGAGCGCGTGTTCCTGCCCGATGGGGCCGATCACGCAGGCAGCGGCGAGCTCGAGGTGCCCGTCAGCTACGAGGGGCTGCGGCCGCTCGGCGAGTTCCCGCTGATCGCGTTCAGCGTCGCCTACGAGCTCGAGCTCGCGGGGCTCTTGCGCATGCTCGACGTGTCGGGCATCCCCGTGCGCTCCGACGAGCGCGGGCACAACATGCCGCTCGTGATCGCGGGCGGCCCGCTCACGTTCTCGAACCCGCTGCCGCTCGCGCCGTTCGTCGACGCCATCGTGATGGGCGAGGCAGAGGACGTGATCGCCCCCGTCGTGCAGGCGTGCCACGACGCTCGCGACAGGGAAGCGGCGCTCGACGCGCTCGCGCAGCTGCCGCATGTGTACGTGCCGCGCCGGCATGGCCCGCGCGAGCCCTCCACGTTGCCGGCGCTCGGCAGCGCGAGCGATGCGTGCTTGCCGGCGAAGAGCGTCATCATGACGCCCGACACCGAGCTGTCGAACATGTTCCTGATCGAGGCCGAGCGCGGCTGCTCGCGCACCTGCACCTATTGCGTGATGCGGCGCTCGTCGCACGGCGGCATGCGCAAGGTGCCGAAGGAGACCATCCTCGACGCCATCCCCGCGAGCGCGCAGAAGGTGGGGCTGGTCGGCGCCGCCGTGAGCGACCACCCGCAGATCGTGGAGATCGTCGACTCGCTCGCCGCGCGCGGCCTCGGCGTGGGCCTGTCGAGCCTGCGCCCCGATCGCCTGAAGGAGCCGTTCGTGTTCGCGCTCAAGCGCGCCGGCTACCGCACGCTCACCACCGCGCTCGACGGCGCGAGCGAGCGGCTGCGCGACACGATCGAGCGGCGCGGGCGCGTGCCGCACTACGAGTCGCTCACCGAGCACGCGCGCGCCGCGGGCATGCAGCGCGTGAAGCTGTACCTGATGGTGGGCCTGCCGAGCGAGACGGACGACGACATCGACGAGTGCGTCGAGTTCGTGGGCAAGCTCTCGCGCACGCTGCCCATCGCGCTCGGCATCGCGCCCTTCTGCTCGAAGCGCCGCACGCCGCTCGACGGACGCGAGTTCGCCGGCATCGACGTGGTGCAGCAGCGGCTGAAGCGGCTCGAGCGTGGCCTCAAGGGCCGCGCTGACGTGCGCGCGACCAGCGCCAAGTGGGCCTGGGTGGAGTTCGTGCTGGCGCAGGGCGCCGAAGAAGAGGGCCTCGCGCTCTGGGACGCGGTGCGCGCCGGCGGCAGCTTCGCCGACTACCGCAAGGCGTTCGAGCGCTTCGGTTACGGCGTGAAGGGCCCGCAGCTACCGCGCCTCGCCGCTGGGCCCGTGCCGAACGTGCAGTCGACGCTGTCGCGCCGCCTGCGCGACGAGCGCCGCGCGTTGCCGCTCGTGGGTTGAAGAAGCCGTCTCTCGCGCGCCGAGCGCGCCATCGAGCCGCTTCATCGGGACGAGTCATCGGGACAAGTCATCGAGGCCCCGTCGAGCCCGCTCGAGAAATTGCCGTGCACCCGGATTGGTCCGTTGCACGGAGCCCCGCTGCCTCGTCGTGCGCGAGGTCTGCGACGATTCGAACGTGTCCGGCAGTGACCGCTTCGCAATCATGCCTGCAAAGGCGAACCACTAAATCGCCTGGCGAGCTGCCGCTGACCGATGCGACAGTGGCGGGGTGTCGCTTCGAAGCATCTCGTTCCAGCGCGCTGCGCTCTGTCTCCAGAGGGCGTGGTCCGAGAACGTCGGGTTCCGAAAGGTGCAGTCCCAGAGCGCGTCGTGCCGAGCCGACACGCGAGCCCTTCCGGAGCATGTGGGTGCAAGGGAGAGTTCACGGCGCCTGAGCTGCAAGGCAGCCGGCGGGGCTGAAAGCGGCGCGGTGCGTGTCGGGTTCGGATGGACTCGAGCGCGCGACACCGTCATCTTCGATGAGCGTCTTCGGCATCATCTTCGGAGCTGCGGTGGTCACGCTCGCGCCTCGCGCCGCCCCTCGGCGAGCTGCCCCACCAGCTGCCCTGGAACGGCCGAAGCGCAGAGCACTGCCATGATGCCAACGCTACGTCGTTGTTTTGCCAGCGGCCTGGCCGGTTCGTCCCTGCTGCTCGCGCTCGCGTGTGCCCCGGCCCAGCCCGACCGCGTTGACGTGGCCACCGGCGGCGCCCGCGACGGTGACGTCGCGGGGGCCTCCTTCGTCGACGACGACGAGCCCGCGCCCGCCGCTCAGCCCGACGGCGAGCGGTGCGCCGTCGAGCGCCTCCCGCTGCGCGAGGTGCAGCGTCCGATCGACATCATCCTCATCCTCGACAATTCGGTGAGCATGTCGCGCGAGCTCGACGCCATCGAGCGCAGCATCAACCGCAACTTCGCCAGCGTGCTCGACGAGCGAGGCGCCGACTTCCGCGTCATCCTGTTCTCCCGACACCGCACCTCCGAGCGCCGCTTGACCGACGACGCGGAGACCGCCGTCTGCATCACTCAGCCCCTCAGCAGCCTCGAGAGCTGCCCCGCTCAGCGCCCCGGCGTCAACGACCGCTTTCTGCACTACGGCATCGACATCGAGAGCACCGACGCCCTCGAGCGCGTCGTCGATGCGTTCGACACGCCCGATCCGCTGTTCAAGTTCACCGACGTCGGCTGGGGCGAGTGGCTGCGCGAGGGCTCCCGCGCCATCTTCCTCATCTTCACGGACGACGAGTCGCTCGCCAACGGCCGTGACTTCACGCGCCGCCTGATGTCGCGCGACCCCGAGCACTTCGGCACAGACGTCGACGCGCCCCAGTTCGTCTTCCACAGCGTCATCGGCATCGTCGAGCGCGAGCCCGCCGGCACCGCCTACGCGCCCGACGAGCCCGTCGTGACCGAGCGCTGCTTGAAGGAAGGCGAGCTCGCGCCGGCCAGCGGCCGCGTCTACCAGGCCCTCAGCCTCCAGACGGGCGGGCTGCGCTACCCCCTCTGCGCGCTCGACGACTACGGCGCCATCTTCGAAGGCATCGCGCAGGACGGCCTCGAGCGCAGCGGCCTCGCCTGCAGCTTCCCCCTGCCCGCCGCGCCCGCCGGCAAGCGCCTCGACACCCAGCGCATCGACCTCCTCCTCGGCGAAGCCGGCGGCGCGAGCGCCCCCCTCGCCCGCGTCGAGAGCGTCGACGACTGCGTCGAGCGCGCGTTCTACATCGCGGGCGATCAGATCGAGCTCTGCCCCTCGCTCTGCGACCAGCTCGTCGATCTGCCGACGACCACGGTGAGCATGCAGTTTGATTGCGAGAGCTTCGTGGAAGTGCGGTAGTCGGGCGACGCTGTCAGCGGCACGGACGTGCTGCTCTGTTGGATTTGAGTCTACGGTGTAGAGTGAACAGGGGCCCCGGCTCGCGCCCGAGCTCGGAGCACGAGAGGCTTGGAGCTCGGGCGACCCGTCAAGCGAGCTCGCCGAGCTCGAACAAAACGTCTCGCCAGCATGACCCGACAGCGGACGGGCGCGCGCGGAGCCTCTCGTTCACTCTACACTGTAGAGTCTATCGCCCAAATATCCAGCACGTCGGGTGGACCGTGATGGTGCAGAGTGGAAGGTTCGACCTGAGCTCCCGACTCGGAGAGCCTCGCTACCCCGCCGGTACCAGCCCGCGATATATCGAGCCGATGCCGCTTCGCCTCCTCGACCGCACCTGGGACCCCGACAGCGCCGCCAACGCCGACTGGTCGTGGTCGAGCGAGTCGACAGCAGTGCTCCTCGACGGCGCCGCGCCGCGCAGCACCCAGCGGGTGACGCCGGCCGCGGACGACACCGTGTGGCTCGTGCGCCGTTTCGTCGAAGCTTTCGCCGCAGCGCCTGGGGGCAATAGTGATATGCGCGAACGCACCGAACACGCGCGCGCCGTCCTGAAGCGCGAGTTCGCAGCCCTGTGCGCCAGCGCGGGCTTCACCCCAGAAGAGCTGCCCTTCGCCTGCCTCGTCATCGCACACCACGAAGCAAGCGAGCTCCAGCTCTTCAACATGGGTGACCTCACCACTCTGGTTCGCTCGCCGAGCGGCGCCATTCAACGTTTCGGCGAGAGCGCCGTGCGCGAGCTCGATCGGCGCGCCCTCGACGAGCTGCGCCGCTACCACGAAGCCGGCGTCGAGCCCCACGCCGAGCGCCGCGCCCGGGTCGGCCCCACCATCCTCCTGCACCGCGCCCAGCGCAATCAGCTGCCCGGCTACGACGTGCTCGACCTCGAGGCGGGGGGCGCCGACCGCTTCGAGCACCTCACCCTCCCCGCGCGCGACGTGCGCGACTTGCTCATGATGTCCGACGGCTTCTACCGCCTGGTCGACACCTTCGAGCGCTACACCGACGATTCCCTGTTCCAGGCGGTGGAGCAGCGGGGCCTCGCCGCCTTGCTGCACGAGCTGCGCGACCTCGAGCAGGCGGACCCCGAATGCACGCGCCACTGGCGGTTCAAGCGGCACGACGACGCGACCGCGCTCTGGCTGGCGGTGGGCTGAGGAACCCCTCACCGCCCCGCGATCAAGAACCGCGTCACCGGGTTCTCCCCGACGGGCCGATGGCTGAACCCGAGCCCTTCGAGCGCCGCCGCGAACTCGGCTCGCGAAGCCAGGGGCACCTCGAAGCCGCACAAGACGCGCCCGAAGCCTGTGCCATGGTTGCGATAGTGGAACAGCGAGATGTTCCAGCGCCCGCCGAGGGCCGTCAGGAACTGCAGGAGCGCGCCGGGTCGCTCCGGGAACTCGAAGGTGTAGAGCACCTCGTTCTCCACGCCTTGCCCGAGGCCGCCGACCATGTGCCGCACGTGGTTCTTGGCGAGATCGTCGTGCGTGAGGTCGCTCACCGTGTAGCCCTTCGCCGCGAGCGCGCTCTCGACCTCGCGCGCACCGCGCGCGCCGTCCACGCCCACGCCGATGAACACGTGGGCCTGCGTGCGCGACGAGAGCCGGTAGTTGAACTCGGTCACGCTGCGCTTGCCGAGCACGGCGCAGAACTCGAGAAACGAGCCGGGCTGCTCGGGGATCGTCACCGCGAACAAGGCCTCGCGGTCTTCGCCGACCTCGGCCCGCTCGGCGATGTAGCCGAGGCGCGAGAGCGAGATGTTCGCGCCCGAGGCGATCGCGACGTGGGCGTGCCCCGAGCGAGAGCTCGGCGCGCGCGCGACGTAGCGCTTGAGCCCGGCGATCGAGAGCGCGCCCGCGGGCTCGAGCAGCGTACGGGTCTCCAGGAAGGCGTCCTGGATGGCGGCGCAGATCTCGTCCTGGCTCACCCGGATGATCTCGTCGACGTAGCGCTGGCAGAGCGCGAGCGTGTACTCTCCCACCTGCCGCACCGCGACGCCGTCGGCGAAGATGCCCACGTGATCGAGGGTCAAGCGCTGGCCTTTCTCGAGCGACAGCGCCATGGCCGCCGAGTCTTCGGGCTGCACCCCGATCACGCGCACCTCGGGCCGCAGCTCCTTGATCACGGCGGCCACGCCGGAGATGAGCCCGCCGCCGCCGACCGGCGCGAGGATCGCGCCGAGCTCGCGCGGGGCCTGGCGCAGGATCTCGAGGCCGACGGTGCCCTGGCCCGCGATCACGTCGAGATCGTCGAAGGGCGGCACCACCGTCATGCCCGTGGAGGCGGCGAGCTCGCGCGCGTGCCCGGCGGCGTCGGAGTAGTTGTCGCCGAACAGATCGATCTCGGCGCCGTAGCCGCGGACGGCCGCGATCTTGATGTCGGGCGTGGTGCGGGGCATCACGATGCGGCAGCGCGCGCCGCGGCGGCGGCTGGCGAAGGCGACGCCCTGGGCGTGGTTGCCCGCGGAGGCGGCGATGATGCCCCGCGCGAGCTCTTCCTCGCCGAGCAGCGCGATGCGGTTGTAGGCGCCGCGCAGCTTGAACGAGAACACCGGCGTCAGGTCTTCACGCTTCAGCCACACGGGCACGCCCAGGCGCTGCGTGAGGCCGGGCGCCTCCGTCAGCGGGGTCGGCGCCGGCAGCACCTCGGTCACCCGCGCGTTCAGCACGCGCTTCAGCATTTCATCCATGTCGATCTCGGGGTCGGTCGTCGTCGGGAGCTCGTGTCGGGCGCGTCTCGCGCTCGTGGCGCGGTCGGCTCGCGTCGGCGCGCATCAGCTGGCGGCGTCGAGGCGCAGGCGGGGCTCGTTCCAGGCGGCGACCACGGGCGCCACGCGCGGCTCGGCCTTGGCTGCGTTGATGAGCCCATCCATGGCGTCGCGATACGTCTGCGGCGTGAGCTCGCCGCGCAGGAGCTGCACCCGCAGAAAGATGCCCGTCGTCTGCACCACGTCGCACAGGCAGTAGTTGCGCACGAGCTCGAGCTGGCCGGCGTGCACCATCGGCCCCACGTCTTTGCCGTCGACGCCCACCTTGCCGGGCATGCCGCAGAGCTTGGCGACCACGTCGAGCCGGCTCGGGCGGGCGGCGCCGAAATCGGCGATGAAGTCCATCAGGTCGATGTGACCGTCCGGAGAGAAGCGATAACGCACGTCGCGCGACTGGTAGTAGTAGCGAAAAGGCACGCCGTGGCGCAGGCAGCGGCTGGCGAGCACGGGCAGGTCGAACGAGCGCCCGTTGAAGGTGACCAGGTCGGGCTGGCGCTCGTCGGTGAAGCGAGTGAAGTCTGCCAGCGCCTCGGCCTCGCTCTTGCCCTCGCCGATCACGCCCGTGCGCAGGACGGTGTAATTGCGGTCCAGCCAGAGCACGCCGATCGCGACGACCTGGTGGTGGGGCGGCGCGGGCAGCCTTTCAACGGTACTGGATTCTGAGGGGATGGGTAGCTCGGGATCGAGGATGGTCTCGATATCCAGCACCAGGTAGGAGCGATCCATGCGTCACCCTACCAGCTCGCCCTGCGCGGCGTCTCAGCGGCACTCCGGAACGCTGCCGAACGCTCGGGAGCGCTGCCGAACGCGTGCGAACGCTGCCAAACGTCGGAACGCCGGGGAAGACGCATGCGCGAGAAGGTCGGTCTCACGCGCGAAACGGCCTACATCAGCTCGCACCGACAGAGGCGGCAGCGCTGCGGTGCGCGGGCGAGCGCCTGCTCTCCAATGGCAAAGGCTTGCTGTTTCGCGTTGTTTCCATGGCTTCAATGTAGTAGCCCCGGAAACTAGGGTTAGGTGCCTCCGCGGCCCGCTCGGAATCTTCTTTTGCCCCGTAGCCATTGGCTGTGTGTCGTCAGGTCTTTCACTGCGCTCTCGCTCCTCGGACCAATTCCGACAGAGCAGCTTCGCCAGACGCACGCCGCAATCTCTCGAGAGTCTACTCAGCTTTTTCAGGAGTTGTCTCGAGAGCACCCGCAATCAGACGTGGCGGCCCGGCCTTCGGGCGCTGCTCTCCGGAGCCAGGGTCTCTGGGGTCATGGTCTCTGGGGCCATGGTCTCCGGCGCCATGGTCAGCCAATGACGGGGCGGTTTCGAACATCGTGATTTCGAAAACAGAAGAAGGTCGTCCGTAGCAAAGCCGCGTTGAAGTCTGTGCACCGCACTGGCTGGAATGACCGGAAGCATAATTGTCATCAACGTCGATATTCGTGAAACGCGCGTAGCACTCGTCGAAGGCGGTGTCATCGCGGAGCTGCAGATCGAGCGGGCATCGCACCGCGGTACTGTAGGCAACGTGGTGCTGGGTAAAGTGACGCGAGTCCTACCCGGCATGCAGGCCGCCTTCATCGACGTCGGGCAGGAACGGTCGGCGTTCCTCCACGTCGAAGACCTGATCCGTCCCGACGACTTCGAGCATTACCTCTCGGGCGGCGCGGGCGGTGAGGAGGAGGGTGAATCGTTCCGCGGCACGGGAGAGCGCAAGGCGACGCGCACCCGCGGCGAGGACGATGACGACGACGACGAGGAGGATGACGACGACGACACCCCCCCGTCCCTGAACGGCGCCGCCGACAGCCGCAGCGAAGGGGCCGTCCCGGTGCGCGCGCTCGTCGACCTCGACGAAGACGAGGAGGACGACGAGGCGGAGGATGAGGCCGCCCGCGAGCTCGACGCCGCGCGCGAGGAGGCCGCTGAGCGCGGCGTCGACGACGCGGAGGATCTCGAGGCCGAAGACACCGCTGCCGACGATGACGAGCCGGACGGTGACGAGCCGGACGGTGACGAGCCGGACGGCGACGACGACGAGGTCGACGACCTGGAGGGGCCGGCGTCTGCTCCGCTCGCGGGCGAGCCCGACGTCACGGACGAAGACGATGACGACGACGAGCCGCTGGCGGCCCGCCCGAGCGCCGCGATCGAGCGCGACTCGATCGAGGCCGTCAGCATCTCGGTCAGCGAGGTCGAGGTGACCTACGGCGTCGAGTCCGAAGGCACCACGCAGACGGTGGTGGAGACTCAGCGCCGCACCCGCGTGCGCGCAGAGGTCGTGACGGAGCCGAGCGCAGCGCCGGCGGCCGGTCGCGCTGGCGGCGGGCGAGACTCGGGCCGCAGCGAAGGTCGCGATCGCGGTCGCCCGGGCGGGCGCGAGGGTGGCGCTCGCGCCGACAGCGGCGGCGGCGAGGGGCGCGGGCGCAACCGGCGCGGTCGCGGCGGTGCGCAGGGCTCACGCGGTCGCCGGGGTCGCCAGCGCAACGAGGGCGGCAGCGGCGGGGGTGGTGGTGGTGGTGACGCGAAGCTCGTGCGCGGCCGGCGCCCGGCGCGCGGCAAGAGCGGCGCCTCGCGGCTCGAGGCCTCGGTGCCCCCGCGCGTCACGCGCTCGGTGCCGATCACCGAGGTCGTCAAAGAGGGTGACCTGGTCGTCGTGCAGATCTCGAAAGAGCCGATCGGCACCAAGGGCGCGCGGGTGACGAGCCACGTCTCGCTGCCGGGCCGCTACGTCGTCTACCTGCCGACGGTCGATCACCTCGGCATCTCCAAGCGCATCGGCTCGTCGCGCGAGCGGCAGCGCCTGCGCCAGGTGATGGACTCGCTCAAGCCCGCGCGCGGCGGCCTGATCGTGCGCACCGTCGCCGAAGGCCTGACGAAGAAGCAGCTCAAGGCGGACGTGGGTTATCTCATCCGCGTCTGGGCCGAGGTCTGTAAGAAGCGCGAGTCGGCCCGCGCGGCAGACACGCTCTACACCGAGCTCGACCTGGTGCTGAAGGTCGCGCGCGACCTCTTCACCGACGAGGTGAAGACGATCGTCATCGACGACCGCGAGCAATACAACCGGCTCGTGCGCTTCGTGGAGATGTTCCTGCCCGAGCGCGTGAAAGACATCGAGCTCTACACGGGCAGCGAGCCCATCTTCGACGCCTACGGCATCGAGGACGAGATCGGGCGCGCGCTCAGCCGCAAGGTTCCCCTGCCGAGCGGCGGCTCGCTCATCGTCGACCAGGCCGAGGCCCTCACCGCCATCGACGTCAACACCGGCCGCTACGTGGGCAAGGGCAGCAAAGACCTCGAAGAGACCGCGCTGAAGACCAACCTCGAGGCCGTCGAAGAGATCGCCTACCAGCTCCGCTTCCGCAACATCGGCGGGCTCGTGATCCTCGATCTCATCGACATGGAGAAGTACCAGAACCGCGAGAAGGTGTGGCGGGCGCTCGAGGCCGCGCTGGTGAAAGACAAGGCCAAGACGACGCTCAACCGCATCAGCGAGCTCGGCCTGATCGAGATGACGCGCAAGCGCACGCGCGAGAGCCTCGGCCGCATGCTGCACGAGCCCTGCTTCTACTGTGACGGCACCGGCCAGATTCAGAGCAAGGCCACCATCGCCTACGAGATCTTGCGGCAGATCGGCCGCGAGCGGCACAGCCTGCCCGGCTACTCCGTGGTGGTGAACGCACACCCCGCCATCGTCGACTTCCTCAAGACGGTCGATCGCGCGGCGCTCGACGAGGCCGAACGCCGCTATGCTCGGCGCATCGAGCTCGCCCAGCGCACGGAATATCACATCGAACAGTACGACCTGCAGGGCAAGTAGCGTTTTCCCAAAGCCCCCTTCCTCCAGACGCGGTAAGACACGGACGTGGACAGCCGGCGGCAGGAAACACGCTTGACGATCAACAAGGAGTTCGACTCCTTCGATCAGTTCGTGCGCGAATACGTGACGAACATCTCCCGCAGCGGCGTCTTCATCAAGACGGCGACGCCGCTGCCGGTGGGCTCCCTGGTGAACCTCCGCTTCACCGTGGTGATGGACGACATCGAGACCATCGAGGGCGAAGGCGAGGTCGTGCGCGTGGAAGAGAACCCCTCGGGCATGGGCGTCGTGTTCCGCAAGCTCGGCAACTACTCCCAGCGCCTCGTCGAGCGCCTGCTCACCCAGCGCTCGGGCGACCTGGGCTGAAGCGGTGGGCTATGCCGCAGCCCCGCCGAGGCTGCGCCCGCGACCGTTGGTCCGTCACGCGAACCTCGTCAGCCGCCTCGAGTCGAGCCACCTTGTCCCAATAGATTTGGAGAGAGTCTCCGCGCACGCAACGCTCGCATTCGTGCAGCAGGTCGACGAACTCGTGTTCGGAGATGCCGAGACGGCTCGCCGAGGAAATCTCTAGCAAAGCCGCTTGCATGGAGGGCGTCGCCGACTCGAGCAGCTGTCGCCAGGCAGGCGCGGTGAGAGTAGCGCGCTCAGCGCGAGATCGTAGCAACGAGAGCCGGCGCTCGTCGAGCCAACGGCGCGCTTGCGCGACGGGCTGGAATATACTGTGGGCGGCGTAGCCCGCTACCAGGACCAGCAACGAACCCCGGATCCAGTGGACGACCGGCACCGCGGGGTCCGCACCCTGAGCAACATCCGCTCCACGGGTGAGCCACGCCCACACCGGGAAACTGGCTGCATAAGGCAGGGCCATTATCGCGAGTAAGACGCGCAACTCGCGAAAGTCGTCCATGTGCAGCGGGGCGTGGGGCGGGGGTGGCTGCGTGGCTGCAGCGTGCGCGGGTTGAATCAACCATGCCACGACACGTACCAGGACACCGAGCACCACGGAGAGCAGCAGCGTGCGCCCGAGGCCAACAAAGGGTCGCGTGTAGCTCCAGATGCCGAACGTGGCGAGCGTCAATGGCACGACGACGACAAACAGACTGGTCCAGTTCCTCGCATAGATCAGCTCGCTGAGCACCGTCCGAGCGGCGCGTCCCTGCAGAAGAGCGAGCAGCACGGCCGCGGCGAAGTAGAATGCCACTTCGCCGAGCAGCGTATACACGAAGGAGGCGAGCACCCCTTCTAGGCCTGGGACCCCGAGCGCATCGAGGGGCACGCCGAAGTGCGGCAGGGGCGGTGGGAACCCGCGCGTCCAAGCAAAGGTCGCGAGCCAGGTT
>Ga0247763_1001590_pt1 | contig 12782 bp, 12 predicted proteins | sample UWRJL141409B4_FD_179926 | JGI IMG/M metagenome (GOLD analysis project Ga0247763, IMG submission 179926) | Plant litter microbial communities from Arlington Agricultural Research Station in Wisconsin, United States - UWRJ-L141-409B-4 | ecosystem: Environmental > Terrestrial > Plant litter >...
TGTGGCGGTGGTGGGGGGGGGGGGTAGGAAGAAGAAGAAGAAGCGAGCCAAGCCAGCGAGGCGCATCGCCCGCATTTGGGGGTTTCCGACGGATGCCCTCGCTGCTGACCAACTGTCACACGGAAAGTCCCGAGAGCCTCACGTGGTACCTAGTAGAAATGGGTCCGGCATTTTTCAGTCGAACCAATAACCAGTTTCAATAAACTCCTTTGTCTTCCCCTTGCCAACGAGAACTCCTCAACCGCACGGCGTCCCTCCCTCGAAGAAGGACGCTCGCCAGACGGCGTCAAAAACGGGATGCCGACGCTGGCCGTCAACAACTTCAACATCGTCCTTAGCGTCCTGGGGGGCTGGATATCGCTGTTTGGACTGGTGTCTTACCTGCTCAAGGAGAACTTTTATTTGTCAGAGGCGTGTATGTGCCAATTCCCTTTTTAATTTATGAACCCCCTTTCGTTTTGGGGTAATCGGCGGGGCGAGGGAGGTGACACTTGGCAGCTTATGCCAGTGGCACGTTGATGTGCGAGGTCTGACCTGACATGCAAGTGATATCACTCGTCGCCGGTGTTGTCGTCTCGCCTCCGGCAGCCAACCTTATCCGACCGCTCGAGTACGCGGGAGGCTCGGCCGAGACCCTCGACGCCGTGACACTCTATTTCTCACGTCTCGTGCTTGGTGTGCAGCTTGTCCTCGCTGGCGTCCAGTTACCTAGTCGGTACCTGCATAAGGAATGGAAACCTCTCTCCATCCTCCTCGGCCCCATTATGGTTGCCATGTGGATTGCAACAAGTCTCTTGGTCTGGGGCTTGGTTCCGAAAATCCCTTTCCTGCATGCCTTGGCCGTCGGAGCCTGCGTCACCCCGACCGACCCCGTACTGTCCAATGTCATTGTCAAGGGTAAGTTTGCCGACAACAACGTGCCCAAGGAGCTCCAGCGCATCATTATCGCCGAGAGCGGCGCCAACGATGGCCTGGGCTACCCGTTCTTATTCTTTGCCCTATACCTTATCAAGTACCAAGACCCGGGCCCCCAGGGGGTGGCAACCGCCATGGGTCTCTGGTTCGGTGAGACCTGGGGTTACACGATTATTCTGAGTGTTATCTATGGCGCTGTCGTCGGCTGGGTTGCCAAGGACTTGCTCCACTGGGCCGAGGAGCGTAAGTTTGTCGACAGAGAGAGTTTCCTCGTCTTCGCTATTTCTCTCGCTCTATTTATTGTTGGCACCTGCGGTATGATCGGCAGTGATGATGTCCTCGCGTGCTTCATTGCGGGAAATGTGTTCACCTGGGACGATTGGTGAGTTCTTGTCTGGAATGTGGCAGCTGCCTACTCAAAGCTAATTTCTACTGCCGAAAGGTTTCGACTCGAGACTCTTGATGACTCACTGCAGCCTACAATCGACATGTTGCTGAACGTCTCCATCTTCATGTGGTGAGTTACGGGATGTTGGGTTGGAACAACCAGTTGTGGTGGCTGATAATCCCAAGGTATGGAGTGGTCTGTCCATGGACAAGCTTCGCCAACAACCAAGTCATACCGGTCTATCGCCTCGTGCCTCTCGGAATTTTGGTGCTTCTCTTTCGGCGCCTCCCCTGGGTTTTTGCCGTCCATAAATTCATCCCCCAGATCGAAGAGGGGCGCCAGGCTGTGTTTGTGGGCTTTTTCGGGCCTGTCGGCGTCTCGGCGATTTTCTACCTCTACATTGCTGTAGATTTTCTCCAAGACATCGACGCCAATCACCATTCTCGGCCTGATGTGGAAACGCTCGCCGAGACCATCAAGGTAGTGGTCTGGTTCCTTGCTATATGTAGCATCGTAGGTCCACCTGAGCACTTTTTCCCCCAGACTTTTAGATAGCTTGTTTATCACACCGCTAACACACCACCTGGACTCACAGATTGTACACGGGCTAAGTATTCCCCTGGGGAAGCTGGGTTTCTACCTCCCAAGGACCCTCTCGAGAGGTGCTGGAGATGGCGAGGTTTTTGCGCCGCTTCGGCTTGGAAGTAGAGCCGCGACACTAACGAATCGCCCACCACTGCCTTGTGCGTACCCGATCGGCGGGACTGTGATCCCCCAGCGACACGGCTCCGGCCTGGTTGTGACATCGGCTTTGACGACAGGCAGAGATGTGTCGCATGAAGCAACAGCTATTCCAGAAACGCGGTCCACTGAAGGTCCTGAACGCACAATTCGATTTCCTGACGACGCAGCCGCCAACGCTTCATGATGCTACGCGCAGCACGATGGCGATGGACGTACTTAGCGCTCGACATGTCATGTCGAGGTTACCGCACGCACAAATAAACAACCAGGAGGAGATTCAGTCGAGACTGGAGGGAGCCCAAGGTGTGGTGGCTGGTGCCGCGGTTGTCCTGGTTGAGCTACATGCTATGACTCAATTTTGTTGATGCTGAATCTATGGGGGTTTATAGGATTCTGAAGCTTTCTTGATGCTGACGAGGTGCGGCTTGGGTATTCGCCGAGCCTTGTAATATTCAACGCGGAAACTGGCTCCCTCCTCAAGCAGGGAAAGTCAATTGCAGATAGTGGATGCAGAATAGGATGGTGGTCGAAATTGCGTGGACTCCTGGGTAAAACCTAATTGCGTGCCAACTCAGTTCTCTCGGGAATTTGCCAGGGCTATTCAGTGTATTCTGTCAAATTTCTTGCCCGATTGCCCGGATCGGCACAACTCGCGTTTGTCGACAAAGCTCAACAATGTTCTGGAACTTGATAGCAGTATCGACAAAAAAACACCAAGGATAGTGAAATTTTCGCCCAGTCTCGCTTACAACAAGGGCAAGCTGTCGCTTCTTGTTTCCTTCCGTTTTCCTGACCGGGACGGGGAGCTGTCCAATCACCAACCCGGAAAACCCGGACACCTCTCACCCCCCCCAAACCTCCACCGCGCTACGAAGCTAGCGTTGTTAGCACCATTGCCTCCACTGCCTGGTGGTAGTTAGGTTCCAGACCATCGCCTTTTGACAACTGACACCTCGTCACGTAGCATGTCAGGTCGCCGTCAGTGTGTCAACAAGAGCTCTCGAGACGCTTTTTTCTTTCTTTCCTTTCTTGGTCGCTTTGTCATCGTCCAACACGAGAATAGACCGAGGCACGGGGTCTGCCGCTCATCCTCACGGCTGTGTCGGTCTATCGCATTCGCGGCCTATCGATGTCTAGCTGGCCAATTGGCTGCCGCCATTCCTTCCTTGCTTGACCTTACCGCCTTTCGCTGCAGCACGTTCGCAGACACACAACACCTCTCGCTCGCCTCACCCCTGTTATCCAAGAAGCCCCAGCCTTCTCCCTGTGAGAACATCGCTTTTCAATTGTACAGCAGCATATCTCCTCCGTCCCCCCTCGGGGCGCCGCGATCCGATTTCAGCATCTCGACAGCCCACCGACCCCGTCGCTGCGAATGACTTGGTGTTCTGCCACGAGGACCCGACATCCGACCCCGGCTCTTCGACCCACGATTTGTCTGCGCCAGGGAGACGCAACCACCAACCGACCGCGCAAAGGGCGAATTCCTTCTTTACCGACGGCTTTCCTCTGTCCTTTCGCCGTAATCTGATTTCTTTTTCGATCGATCCGACGTTCTGATCGTCCTCGATGGGTCCCGATAACCAGGTGCACACGATGCACGACCTCTTCAGAAGTATACCCCTCAGCAAAGAAGAGGGGGCGGAATTCATTCTTGACGATTCAGAAGACTTTGGCAGCCCGCTATTCTCCAATGTCGACCTCTCTCCGGCTACGAGCGGCTCCAGGAACTCTCAGTCCGACTCGTCAAATCGAGCTGCGAGCTCATCGTCAGCCCATACTAGCTTCCCTGGCGGAGACACTTTAGCTGGCAGTCCCGCACCCAACGCCGACTGGCAAGGCGGCAGTCCAATGTCCGATGTTCTGCTTCAACAAACGGGCTGTCTTGACGATACGGTTGACCCCTGTTCGTTGGAGAAAGCGGGCGCCCTGGCCGACTTTGCTTCTCCAGCTTTTATGGGCCAGAATCTACATCCCCAGACGACGGCCAGCAGTCCTTCCAATCTCAGCCCGGCACCCGTTGGAAGAAATGACACATTGAGTACACCTGGCGCAGTGACTCCGGGCCCTGATATCGTCTCTCAGTATTCCCATGCTGGCCCATATCAGCTGAATTATCTCCCAACACATGCTAGTGGTCCTCCAGGTGGGCGTCTGCGGAAACGTCAAGCATGTACAGACACGCTTCATCTTCGGACCAACATGTCGAGAGAAACATCACCGCACGAGGGCTCCTTCTTCAGCGCTGGGGCTTCCCTGGAATGTTACTTCGGTTATGCCACGGACCTCATCTCGAACAGTAACACATGGACTCCGAATCGGACGTCAGGACAAATTCCTTTTACCCCCCATGGCCTGCCTGGCAACCTGCCTACAATGCCACAAATGCCCGACTTGCCCACCGTGTCCGGTTTGGCGGAACTGACTCCGGGTAGAATCCCCAAAGTCAGCCTCACGGTATCCTCGGAAAGCCCATGGAAATCTAGAGTGGAGACTCAGATCAATGTGACTATCACGGCGACCCCAGCAATTTCTGGCGTTGATAAGTTGCGCATTGCCAGGCATCTAGTCTACAAAGCCAAGCATATGGACAAGACCAACGCGCAGCCATCACCTAATATGCTAGAGCTTTGTGTCCACCTCGTCAGCCATACCGCGATGCAGAAACCCGGCCTGCTGGAAAAGACCCTACTCGCGGCACGGAAAGCCGCCGAGAAAGGCAGGAATGAGCCCCTCGATACCGGATTCCCCGACGAAGAAAAAGGGAGAGATGTGAAGGAAGGAGGCGAAGTCAAGATCTGTAATGGCTGCATGCAGAGGGAGCGGAAGCGGATCGGGCGGAAAAAAAAAACCAAAGTCGAGGAAGAACAGTCTGTGCTAGACCTGGAGCACCGCCGAATCATGCTCTTCAACGGCCCCGAGATATCAACCATTGAGATGGACGAAACCACAGCTGCCTGGAAGCCCATCAAAATCCCCATGAGGATCGCTTGTTACTGTAGGCACCACAGTGAGAAGCAGGGGTTTCTGGCTATCGTCACCTTGACCGACTGCAACGGAAACGTCTTGGGGCAGACAACAACACCTGCCATCATGATTACTGATGATCATAAAACTAGCAGCTTCCCGCCAACCGATGGTGTACAATTGCCTGGCGCAGCTGATATCGCTGTACCATCACTTGCCACCACCCTAGTCCCCCAGAAGAGGAGTAGTTCTACCAATCACATTGTCGCTCCGCGTATACACCAAGGCCCCCAACCCCAGCCAAATCGTTCCCGGCCGCCGTCACCCGCAGGAACCCCGGGACCCCAGTCCAAACGGAGAAAGGGAAGCGGCACACAGAAGGTGCCTCCGGGTCTAACTATGACTGCTCTATCACAATTTAGGAGTACGAAAGCGGAGCGTATGAGTTCACCGACTCTGTTGACTTTGCAGCATCCTCAGCAGCAGGTTCAGTCGCCAGAGTCGCACCCCCTTGATACAGCGCCGAGCGTCACCTCAACCGCCCCATCTCGGTTTGCCTCTCCTCAAACGCCTGATAACCCTTTTCCTGCCGGTGGAGATCATAATCCATTTGGGGCCGCTGTACCATTCTCTATTAACCCATCAACGCTGTCAGATATCGACCAAAGAATTCTGGCACCGTACGACACCCCACACATTCTAGACAACATGAACGCCTTAGGCCACTCGGCCCCAGTGTCGATGCACCAAAGCCGATCTGCAAGTCCAAGTGCGTACCATATGACGATGTCGGATACTTTGGACGTTCGTTTCTTCCATCAGCAATCTCAGCCACCCCCACCGACGATCCATAAGTTGATCCCTTACGAGGGGTCCAAGAACGGCGGATACGAATGCACCATTTTGGGATCTGGCTTTAACCGTAACCTTGAGGTCAAGTTCGGGGATAATAAAGCCGTGACGACAACCTACTGGGGCGGGAGCACGCTCGTTTGCTTAGTCCCTCCGTCCCCTGATGCCGGCCCTGTCGACGTAACATTCGAAGGGCCACGCGCTTATGGCGGCTCTGAACCGCCTCAGTTCAGGTGAGTAGACCCATCCAGAAGACGATAGAGATGCGGGTCCAGGCCCACTGTTCTTATCCTGACTGATACGGTGACTAGATACGTGGATGACAACGAGGTCTCTCTGCTCCGCACGGCTCTGAAGATTGTCGGTCTTGGAATGAATACCGGCACCTCTATCAGTCCGCGGGACATCGCTCAGATCATCGTCAGCAAAAACGAAGGCGGCCGGGGTGGTGACCGTTCAGCACGCGGAGACCCAAGCGGCGGGACATCGCTGGCGGAGAGCATGAACTTGGAGTCTTGTCTTCTCAAGCTCCTTGAGATGGTCGATCAAGATGACCGCCCGCTCAAGCCGCGCTTGAACATAAGGAGACTGTCGGGACACTCGGTGCTGCACATTGCTTGTGCTATGGGTCTAAGTCGTTTCGTGGCTGGGCTGATATCCCGCGGCATTAATATGGACCTGCGTGACAAGGGCGGCTACACAGCGTTGCATTTTGCATCCCTGAACAGTCACCCGGATATCGTTCGGCGGCTCGTAGCGTCTGGTGCCGACCCGACAATCCGGACCTTGTCTGGTCTTACTGCCGCCGATGTCGCCACATCTCCATCAGTTCTCCAAACTCTCCGTGCCGCCGAACTATACGCTGGCTCACGGAGTGCCCCTGGATCGCACATCAGCGGTTTCAGCAGTACCGCTAGCCTCAGGTCCCAGCTGGCAACCAAGTCTGCATCTGGGATCGAACAAGTGACGATTAGCAACTCTGTTTCCCACCAGGAGAGTGGGGTTTCAAAAAATTCTCATTCCGACGCCGGCAGCACCCTGTCCGATGACGAACCGCGCCTCGAGATGCGGCGGGCAAATAAGGTTCCCAAAACGCCTCGAATTGATCGGCCGCACACACCGGACTCGCCGGGTACTGGGGTGACAGGGCTCAAGGAGCAATTCGCCGCGCAAATGCAACAACTTCAACAAATGACGGCTCAGCTGCTCCAGTTGTCGGGTCGTTTGCAAGTCCCAACCATGCCTCAACTGCCAGAATACCAAGCCGCGTTGCTTCAACGCCTCCCAGGCTTCGCGACAATGGTCTCAGCTCTAGGTGGTGCGCGGCCCGGATCCTCAGGAGAACAGTCATCGGCATCGAAGGAACTGGACTCTCGGTGGTGGGATCTAACAGCTTTCAAATCTAGCTCAGCACCCCCTCCTGCCTATGACGAAATCTTCCCTCAGCAGCGGCGGGGAGGTGTTTCAGATAAGAAGCAGGTGGACGACACAATCACGTTTGCGGAAGCTGAAGCTAAGGCAGACGCTGTGTGCGAGACGCTGTTTGATTGCAAGGCCACAGAAACGGCAGGAACGGCAGACGCAGGAGAGAGTGTCTCGTCGGTTTCAACTGCAAGTGAAGAGACCGAAGAGGTCAAAGTAGGACCACCAATGGTACTGCAAATTGGGAGAAAGAACGCAATCACCAAAGAACAACAGGATATCATCAGGAGAGCGCGCGCCGAGAGGTTCAGAGGTCTGAGCAGCGATACGAATTTGTACTTCATATGGGTAAGGGCGCTTGCTGAATTTGGCGATAACCACGGTGGCTGACTTGACTTGCAGATTCCACTATTGCTAATTGTTGTCGCCGCAATGTTCTTTGGTGGAATACCGAGCTGGCTTTCGGTTTCAACACCATCCCAAGGGACAGCAGCGCCGCCGCGGGTCGTTGAGGTTTAGTTTTGGTGTGTTAGGTTGGGCTTCAAGTATTCTGTGTTTAATCTGCGGGTACTTGTTGGCTTGTTGTTTGATGACATTATGCGCCCACATGTGCCAAGTATCGTCTATTGGGTCTGGGCGAAATGCTGTGTATAGTATCCATTCGGAAGGCACGGGAAGTGAGAAACGGGGATATCTGCTCGGGATGGCAGAGTGGTTTGACCTTGTTCATGGAGTCTTACAATGGTGGGAGGGTGGGGCGGGACTTGCTTGACCAATGAACAGACAGTCGAGATGAGATGGCCAAGTGCATATTTCCTTCAGCGTTCGCTGTGTGTCCTCGGCAGTGGCAGCGGTAGCGACGGCAGCAATGGTTACTAGTGTTGTCTTTGTACTGACTCATCCATTGGACGTAACTTTCCCGAGATCTTGAATGTTGCGAGGTCATTTAAATTTGTATCGGGAGGAGATGATGTTTCTCGGGCCGATAGGGCGGGAGAGGAGAAACGGATGGGATACACTGGTGCAAGAGGACATCAACTCGCTGTAGTAGACTGTGCGCGCCTTCGTAGGTGGTCAACATGGAGTGGAATACACGACTAGGCAAACGACGGATGGGTTGGCAGGACGGGGGAGTATGACGGATCGGATCGAAAACTGAGCCGACCAGGCTCATCCTCATTCATTCACAAATGACCAATTCCGAGAACTCGGTTGAGAAAGCACACCTATATCCATTTATCACAATGAAAGCTGAGCCAAGCTGAGCAAATCCAGCCACAAGTAAACAAAAATACATTATCAGAATTTGATCCTGCCATTGGGTTGCCTTGCCTTGCCTTGCTTCGTCCTAGGTGGGTCGGGGTCGGGTATAGTGGTAATGGTGTCCTCAGAACATAATCGTGCAACACACCAACACTCTATAGTCTACCCTCGCGAGTTCTCCAGCCATCCAAAGAGAGCAATAACAACGATAAGTACGACAACGGCAAGAACAACAGGAATATAACATCAGAAAGGGAAACGGTAGAGAAACAAAAACAACCGCGCTAGTTCATCCCAAATCGTTACATGCGTGACTGGCCAATCCCAACCAATTCATGCCATGTCGTGACGTGACGTGAGCGTTTCATCAGAAGAGAGAGAAAAAAAAGGGCAAGCCAAAACCCATTGACCCCTCTTTCCGCACCGTTCCATTCCGTACTCTGCCGGTTCATGATGGGGCTTCGTCCCGCGGCTCCCCACACCAAGTCGAGCTCCCAGCTTTGACAACACTTGTTTCTGATATGAATGTCCCTGCAAGGAATACCATACCACACTGAGAGTACCTCAAAGTCCCATCCCGTTTGTCGCCCTGTGATGTCCTGTTCCGGGTCCATCCAGCTCAGTTTCGCAGTTTTGCGAAATCCGATACACTCATATTCCGCTTGGCGAAATATCGCAGTCGATCTGTGCCAAACTAGCCGAATCTGACTGGGTAAATGAAAAAGAAAAAGGAAAACAGTCGCCGTGCCAGCCGCACCATGCCGAAGTCCAACATATCCTCATAACCCAGCATGTTCCCTTCTGCCCCCAAAAAAACTCCATGATCCAGGAAATGGCAGATCATCCAAGCCAACCAAATTCCATAAACAACGTGACAGTATCAAGGGCATAAACATCAAGGCGTTTGTTATGAAACGTTGCGTTTGCGCAGTCGTTACTCTCATCTTCACCAAACGCGCACAACGTTCTCCATATCCTCATCGTCGCCCAGCCCTGAGTCTCGCGATCCCGCCTTAGGTGAGGAAGGCTTGCCAAATACGGCTCCTTCGCAAAACTCAACCGGAATGCGCGGCACACCTGGAATTCCCCGGTTCGGATCCGGGACGACAGAGAGGGGCTGCGTAATACCCTCAACTGCCTGCCCGCGCTTTCTAGCAGGGTAGTGAAAGCTAGGCGGCGGCGCCAGAGCAGTGATGGGTCGTTCCATAGACATGCGTGCAGGGGACCGCTCTGGTGAATCGAGGAGCATGGCATCGTCAACGAGAGGGATAGATAAGACAGGGGCAGTGGTGGTTACGGGATTCATGGCCAATGGGGAAGGTCCGGCCTCTCGACGTGGTGTACGAGGTCGAGATCGGGATCGAGACCGGCGCCGGGCAATGTTGATGCCGCCAAGACCTAGCACCCGGCCCCGACGTGGGTGTTGCTTCGCCTTGGTGAGTTTGGTGGGAGTGCGTTGAGAAATGGGGGGAGGGGGTGACGCTCTCGTCCCACTGCTGGCAGCAGTGAGGGAGGACATGATACTTGTAACGGTAGGCGCATTGGAAGATGTTGAAGGGCGCGGCTTGAAGGGGTTAATGTTATTGAGCATGCTCGGGGGAGGTCCGCTAAGATCAGTAGAGATGCGCGAAGCGGAACGGCGGAGTTTCTTGACAAGTTTGCGCGCGCCGGTTTCCGTGCTGAAGGGCGCATCACTATCTGGTGCAGCGGCACGTTTGGTCCCGCGACTGGGAGAGATGATCTCGTCAGCTCTCGCTAAAAGAGGCGGTCGCTGGGGAAGTACTGAGGGCGGTTCAGAGGGATGAGGTCGCCTGGTTGACGAGTATGGAACAGCCGGGAAACCACTCGAGTGCTGCTGGCGCGCGGCCATATGCTGCGCAAAGGTCGGTTTGGTGAAGTCGATGGAAGGAAGCAAAGGGCGGGTACGCGGTCCCATCTCAGTAGACGGACGGCCATCGTTGGAAACTGTCTGCCGAAGAGGATGGCGAGTGCCGTGGATAGCATGCGACTCAAAGAAGCCAGATGCCGCCAACGACTTGTAGCTCTCCATGACCTCCTCCCTAGTAGGATATCCCACAGGAGGCGCATTTGTCTCATGGGGCGTGCGTGTTTGCGCAAGCAGGAGGCGGTTCTCCTTGCCTATGCCCGCGCCAATATTCGCCCATGATTGTGACCTTGTCAGATGCAGCTTCTCCTTGACTCCATCCCAGAATTTTATCTTATTTCCCTTTCGCGAAGGCGGCCCAGGCTTGTGCGGCCACTGCGACGGCTGCGGATATCCATAGTTCTGGTATTGGCCGGCGCTGCTAAAGGGTCGCAGGCGCTCCTCAGCGTCGTAAAACTGTCGCTCGTAGGCCGCCACATCGTTGGGTCCCAAAAAGTCAAGCGGCGGGGCCGCCGACGCGCGATCGTTCATGGAGCCCTCAACAAACCTGCTCTGCGAAGGCGGAGCGATCGGCCCACTGTTTCCTGTATCGGATTGCGCCGTCCCTCCCCTACGCCATGGTACTTTGCGCCCTCGAGAAGCCATTGTCTGCTTTTCACCTTTGCATCAGGCTGCTGGGAGCCAGCGTGGGAGCAAGCGTGGTGGTGTATATTTGTGGTCGTGGTGTCGATTCTGCCAAATCCCAACTTTCTGTTTTGTTTTGGTTTCCCCGCTGTCTGCCGCAGCGACCGAACAATCTATTTTCAGCAGCGCCAAGTCCACTGCTATTGCCGAGGACCCGAGTCCACCGCAATGAATGTGGGAACAAATGGATCCCAAAAGCCTGAGGGAAAAAAAAGAATTGGACAGAACAATTGCAATGTCTTCCGGGGGCTGCAGCTCTAGAAAAGGTCGTTGCGCGATGCGGATACCTCGCTGCGAGAGGTGGACGCCCTGGAAAGGGGTTCGACGCGGGGACGCTGCCACGGTACCAAGAACGCGGTGACGCGACCCAGCAACCAGCAACAGCGGTGCCGGTGCCTGAGCACACCGCGACTCAGCCAATGAAATGGGTTCACCAACTACGATCACATATGCACGTGTAGACCGTAAAATTGTCAAAAGCCTCAATTGATCCATCAATATCTGACAGTTCAGACATCGCCATCGATAATATCTGATAGTACCTTGTAGAAATCAAGCCGTCCACCTCTTTCCCATAGAACCACAAGAGAAATCTCAGCCATAAATATCAGGCGAAGTGAACTGGTATCTGTCCAGCAATCTGCAGCTCAAGACCATCATTGCGTCGGTCATTCAGATAAATCCCAGCCGGCCCGGCAACATTGCCATGCCAGAGGCCGCATCTAAAAGAAAAAGAAAACAGACAGTGAAAGGAAACCGAGTAGCGATTACTCTTCTGTCAGGGTCGAGACCTAATAACAGCGGACAATGAAAACAGGAACAGGCAAGGAAATATAACCAAAAAAAAAAAAAGGACGGCGAGAGAATGTCTGTGCGGACTCGCTCCAAACGCTGCCCAACAACATCGCCGTACAACGTGCGCCATGGCCACTGTGGTGGATATATACAATGATAATGATGGTAACAAGACGTACAGCGCCGCATCAAGCATGGACCCAACAGGGTCCATTGCCGGTTGATCGTAGCAACCAACTCCTCAACACCTACCAAACCGCAAAGCAAGTAACTGTCTGGTAAATGGCGCCTACCGTTCCTCATGCGGAGCTGGCACCGAGATGATCTTTCCGTCAGCACGCTTATACGACATCATGCTAGGGCCACCGATGTCCTCGGCGTTACCGCGGTCGCGAGCACCGTTATAGTGCGGCTGGTCATCTTGCCTGAAGGATTCTTCATGCGCACGTTTAGTACCAGCATATTGTGTGGGAGGAGGCCGGTTGGTGGGCGCGGTAAGCGGAGAGTGCGCAGGTGGAAGGAAAGAGCTCGGTCGTGGGATGTTGACAGTTGGGCTCGGAATAGGGCCTGGAAGGCGCGCCGCAGCCGCAATTCCAACATCAACTTGCAAAGGCGGCAACATCTCTGGCTTGCTGTGGTGAGGGCCATGCGAGGGTGGAGGGAAGTTGAGAGGCGGCAGCGTAATTCCACCATTTGATCCGCGGAAATCGTGCCCAAAACCACTTTCTCGTCTCGGCGAGGGATTGATTGGTGTATACGACTGCGAGGGTGTCCGCTCCTGATGATAGATCGGTTGTTGTGCTTGTTGTTGCGGTTGTTGTTGCTGCTGCTGCTGTTGCTGCTGAGGAGGGGGGGGTGGAGGGAGGG
>Ga0247763_1001591_pt1 | contig 12779 bp, 10 predicted proteins | sample UWRJL141409B4_FD_179926 | JGI IMG/M metagenome (GOLD analysis project Ga0247763, IMG submission 179926) | Plant litter microbial communities from Arlington Agricultural Research Station in Wisconsin, United States - UWRJ-L141-409B-4 | ecosystem: Environmental > Terrestrial > Plant litter >...
TTGTTCAAGCGCACAGTGGTGATACATGATAACATGAGGACAGGAAAGCACTTTCACGACAGAGAGAAGAAGGATACAACATCCATCCAACCGTGTGCGAGACTAGGTACCAACGCCACATGCATCACCCTGGGGACAAGACCTTCGGCAGTCACTACTCCGAAGCCCGAAGAACTAATCCCAGCAGGTAAGGTAGGTACGTAGCCCTCCGGCAATGGGGGCAGATCTGTCTGCCTGTCTGTGAGCGAGCCATCGGAGAAATGCCCCGAACGACCCACTGTGAGTGAACGGGAGATCCGGCGCCCCGGAGAACAAAGGGGGACAAGTCGGCTAAAGTGTCCATTCAAGTTCTCCATTGAGCTTTTACCATGTCTTGGCCCCCTCCCCCCTCTCTCTCTTTCACAAAACCGGAACAGTTATGCAAGCTGGCTGGGACCGATCTGTTCGAAATGCGGGGCCAGAGTCCAGTCCAGTCCAGTCCCGTGAGGTTCAAATGTTTGGGGCGGGGTGGGGGCAGGGCATGCGGTGCGGTGTGGTGCCGTGCTACTAATTAGTAGTAGCCAGCCCACGAGCGGGTGGGTCCTCGGGACATATTTTGGTTTCCTTGCCCTTGGAAAAAATACCATAACATGCCCGACGACTCCCCAAAAGCTCGGAAGGCTCCCGCCCGCTCAAATATTAATATGGTTGATAATACTACTATGTACCAATCCGGCACTGGCTACGCCGTGGTGGTAATCTGGCTAATTTGATACAATGGGTGTTAGGTATTTGGACTTCAATTCACACATCACCCATCCATATCCACTTTTACCAGTAGGTCAAGAGTACGCCCCCCGGTGATCCGGGGAAAGCCTATTGTTTGTGTGTGTGTGCGTGTGTGTGTGTTTGTGTTTGTACTCCGTAGTAGTATGTAGCCTCGGGCGATGGGATGCATGGGTTTGGGATATATACATTTGCTGTGAAGGGCGGGGGGTTTATGTCTGAGAGCCCCTTGCAGGTGTCTGGTCTGGCATTCGGGTCTGCTGGTTTTTTGTATGTTGCAGACGTCGTGATCAAATTCCCACCATCAGCATCAGTCAGCCATGAGAACATCAACTCACTTTGTCATGGGCGCCGCAGCCCTCACCGGCGGCGCTGCGGTAGCGAATCCCCTCGTCGTCAATCCCGTCGAGCCGCGTCAAGGGAACCCAACCGTCCAGTGCGCACCCATCCCCTCGCCGTGGCCGACATGGCAGCAGCTGCCTCTGCAGAAATCTCTACCCGACCCCTTTCTGCCGATCAAATACATGACGTCTGACAATGCCGGTGGATCCTCGACCTTCGCGGCCGATGTCATGAACGGAAAAGCCAAGGGCCGCATCACCACCAAGGAGGAGTGGTACCAGTGTCGACAACCCGAAATCCTACAGATGCTGCAAGAATACCAGTTCGGCTACTACCCCGACCACAGCCAGGAGAAGGTATCGGCAACGCGCAGTGGGACGACCATCAACATTGAAGTCACGGCAGGAGGCAAGACGGGAAAGTTTCGCGCAACGATCACGTTGCCCTCGGGAGCTTCAGCATCGAAACCCGCGCCGGTTGTTATCAATATCGGAGGAATGCAAAACGCGCCGTACCTTAGCGCGGGTATTGCTGTTGCCCAGTTCGACTACACGTCCGTATCGCCAGATAGCAACGCGAAGAGGGGTGCCTTTTGGGATATCTACAGTGGGCGAGACATTGGTAAGGTTGTTCTGGTTGTTGTCCGTCTGAACATGCTTGGTTTTTTTTTTTGTTTCGGTCAATCGTCATGACGCTGACAGGTAGGCAAAAAGGAACCTTGACTGCATGGGCTTGGGGATTCCACCGCACACTCGACGGTATCAACATGACGGCTCCTGAGATCGATCCCACACGCGTGGGTGTCACTGGCTGTTCACGACTGGGCAAGGCGGCGCTTGCAGCTGGTCTATTTGACAAGCGCATCACCGTGACCATGCCCATGTCGTCAGGTGTGCAGGGCCTGGGTCCGTACCGATACCACGGCCTGAGTGGACAGGACGAGACGCTGGAGAACAGCAAGTCGGGAGCCGGCTGGTGGAGCAACAGCAAGCTCGGTACTTTTGTCAACCACCACGAGAACCTACCGTTTGATGCGCACACCATCGCCGCTGCCATTGCCCCGAGAGCACTGGTGGCCGATCAGGGCACGGGCGACCAGTTCGTTGACAGCAAGGGGACGTCCATCGTCATGTATCCAGCTGCCAAGGCCGTATATGACTGGTTGGGCGTTGGTGACAAGCTCGGCTTGAGTGTTCGCAGCGGGGGACATTGCGATATGAGTGGATTGTGAGTACTCTGAACCTACCTACAACCTAGACTTGTAGTTCCAAGCAGGCCATGCATGGGTGAGGTGGGAACCGAAAGCTGACGTATATATGACTTTTTAGCGCGTCCGTCCTGCCATTTGTGCAGAAGCAATTTTTCGGGACGGCCACAACCAAGGACTACACGAGCACGGGAAGTTTTGGCGCAGCTATGGCTTCGGCTTTTCCATGGACAACGGCGGCACCTCCAAAGGCGGCATAGTGGAACGAGCAATTACAATTCATGGGTTGGGAAGTAGTTTATACCAAAGGGAGGGAAAATTGGGAGGTGTTCTGAAACAAGATAGTCGATGGATGTATCGAGATAATTGACCGCCCGAGGAATTTCCTGGCAGACGACGCGAGACAGCGTCATGATGCAATGCGATGGACACACTGCGCTAAAAACGCGCTTGAAGAAAAGCGATCTTGGCGCGATCTCAGCTGCGCTGTTTAGCGAGGCTTAGTCATTCCCACTGGGGAATGGACGACCCGTTAGCTCCGGCAGGCAATCTCTCCACTGATCCATCGCCGGGGCCGCGCCTTCCTTCCAGGTTGCGGCACCACTTATGGCTGCGCCAGATTCCATCCAACAAAGGGCCAGATTTCGAAACTACTTCAAATAGTTCTCGCCAAAAAGCTGTCGCCCTGTCGCGATGATAATTAGGAACTCACTAGACCTGCCAGACCTGCGCGACAATGGAGCATCTCAACGCCGGAACCAACGGTTAGTTTTGCCGCCGCCATGTCCCCTGTCCAAACCCCCAAATTGCCGTCGCTCGCTTTCCCGGGACGACGCGCGCTGACCTCTCCCGTCCGGCCGCAGGTCTCTCGTGGACGTCGATCCCAACTGAACTACTTCGGGCCGAGCTGTCTAGACGCGACGATGTCGACTCCCGACCTCAATGCGGATCCGGTAAGAAGGGGAGCTACAGTACAGGGGCTCATGTCTTTGCCCTGTTCCTGATCCTCATCCTTAGCACGCTTGGTAGGTGGTTGACTATCCGCTCGGTTCTCCCTGTATGTCTGTCTTGGTCTAACAGATGCTTCACAGCGTGCGGCTTTCCTCTCCTCTCTCGCCGGCTATCCAAAGGTAGCTCCAAGCAAAAGACCATCATCTTTTTGTGCCAGCATTTCGGCACCGGCGTCCTCATGGCCACGGCCTTTGTCCACCTGCTACCGACCGCCTTCACCTCGCTCACCGACCCATGTCTACCGAGATTCTTCAATAAGCGATACAGGCCTCTTGCCGGACTAGTCGCAATGGTTTCAGCGTTGGCCGTGGTAGCCGTGGAGTCGTACTTGACAACACGGGGCGCCGGCCATTCCCATTCGCACACACTGTGGGAGACAGACGAATCTGAGAGCGGAACATCGAGGCATTCGCTGGGAGAGTCGACACATCGAGTTAGGGGACATCATAGCCACAGACCAGCCGACATTGCTCTTCACGACTTGGCATCTACCGAAGGTCTGGTTGCAGGAGCTTCACCTCTTCCCGGTTCGACGCCGACGGTCCTGCCGGAAGGCAAGATGACTCTTCAGGCCCAAAGAAACAGTTTCGACGACGATGATAGAGAGTCTCTCGAATTCACACTGGAGGATTTGGGCCTGACGGCGAACGGCGCAAACCGTCAGTCCAGGGAGTTAAAGACCGGACAAGGTTTGGCATCTTTACCTCTCGACTCGGATGAGCAGAAACGGCTCCTTATCCAGTGTCTGCTACTCGAGGCCGGCATTCTTTTTCACAGCGTCTTTATCGGCATGGCTATCTCGGTGGCCACGGGCCCCACATTTGTTGTTTTCTTGATCGCCATTTCTTTTCATCAAAGTTTCGAGGGCCTTGCCCTGGGTACCCGTATTGCCGCCATCAATTTTCCTAAGCAGTCAATGAGGCCATGGATGATGGTTCTCGCGTTTGGCGCCACTACACCACTCGGACAGGCCATCGGACTGTTTGTGCATCGCTTCTATGACCCCATGAGCCAGACAGGTCTACTGATGGTGGGCTTTATGAACGCCATCTCCAGTGGTCTGCTGTTGTTCGCAGGCTTGGTACAGCTTCTGGCCGAGGACTTTTTGTCGGAAAAGAGCTACGAGACGCTCCGTGGGCGGAAGCGAGTACAGGCATATCTTGCTGTTGTAGGCGGAGCTGCGTTGATGGCGGCGGTTGGCGCCATCGCATAGCCGGGAGCTGGTTGTTGGGCGTTTTGGGGTCAGACTTTGTGCATCAGCGGCGTTTTGCATCCTTAGATGGTATACTTGGGCGGAAAAGTGACAGGGGATATATCTGATACCAGCGTTTGGAAGCATCCCCACGGGTGTGGGCGTGGACTAGAGTGTAACAGCAGGTTAGACTGTACAAGTCTATCTAATACACGGTTGTTTGTTCAGTCATGGTCTCGCGAGTGATGTTTATAGTTTGTCGTGAATGATGTTTATCTAGAGTTTCTCATGAATGATGTTTATTTAGAGTTTGTCGTGTCAGTCCTCAACGAGGCGGATTGCTGATATACTGACGAAAGGCTGCCTGTGGGTTTTTGGCATTGGCCAACGAGCTCGTGAACGTGCCGACATTTGAGTGTTCATAAAACGTGCTTGACGCACTTGATGGTTGGGCCACCGCTCTCTTTCCTACCGCCCACGCAAATGTGTTGAGACCATCGGGCTTCAACTGTCCCCCGCTCCACTTGCTGCATCCTGTACATGCCACCTCGGTCATCCAATGGGTGGAATTTCTGGAAGAGGACAAGACTTTGTACGTGGCGCCGCTGTACATGGTCGGCATGGTGCGGCCTCTTTTCTTGTATCAGCTCCCGGTCTGTATTCTTTGAGAGGTAGACAGGCATGTAGACTAGAGAAAAGAAGAAGAAGAAGAAGAAGAAGAGAGGAAGGGAAGAATGAAGAAAAGGAGAAAGGAAAAGAGAAAGAAAAGAAAGGACTTACGAAGCCCACCGACTGGAAACCGTCACCGACCCGGAATTACCGTTCGGCCAGGCCACTGTTAGTGGATTCAACGTCATTCCTCCGCCCCAGGCGAATCCTGTCCACGTTAAGGCGACGGGGGAGATCATTTCGAGAATCGTATCGAATGATGACGAAGAGTCAGAAGGAATGGCGAGGCGGAAAATGGGGTTTGATCCGCGGAGCGTTATTTGTAAATAGCATAGTGATGTTGTCGTACTTGACGCAGAAGAGGGTCGGCAGAATTTGGTTTCTTCCCATTGGCGTTTTTGGAGAGCCTTCTCTGGATTCTCGGGGTTTGGGTGGGAGAGGATGGTGTAGGGGAAAAAAAGAAGGAGGAGGAGGAGAGTCGTGATGGCTTGGAAGGGAGAATACATGGTGAGAATTTCGTGTCTCGTCAATCGTTGTGAAGTAAAGTAGAGTAATCCAGTCCAGTACGGGAGGAGACAAGACAAGACAAGACAAGCTTCGAGTGCCGGCCGTTCTTGGAGTCTTGTCTTGGACTCGTCTTGCTTCCTGGCGCTCGGCTCGGCTTGGCTTAGCTTGCCTATCCAGTCCCAAGTTCAATCCCCAGACTTGAAGGACAAAAGAACCAACCCGTTATTAAGTCTGACTCGATAGTAGTTCAGTCCACTCAACAAAGCGAAAGAATAACACCATCAAACTCAAATTGGCGGCTCTCAGCTCTGGTTCCAAAACCTGGATATCGGACGGGTCATATAACGCACCCCGATTCCCCCGCATCCAGTCCAGGATCGGCGGGACCAGATGCGGGACACGGCACGCGGTACGCGGCACGTTGGATATTGGATATTGGATATTACGAGACAGACTATTCGTAGACTAGACTGGAAAGAAAATATGGGAGGATAAGAAATGGGGAGAGGAATAGGCTATTCATACTCATCTTGGAAAAGGACTGGTGGAATCGTCGGGATTATATGTGGTATGTGGCAGCACCGGAAAAGTTAAGGGGACATGTACCCAAGTACAAGTAAATAATGCAGGTGGATGAAGAACCTACCTAACCTAACCTACCCAACTCAACAACGTAACGTAAAAGTTAACGTAAAGCTGGAAAGCAATCCCATCTCCGCCGCGTCATCCCCAATCCAATTCTGTCCTTTTTCTGGGTGCCGTTGATTTGCATGTGGTGGACGGACCGAACCGGGTAAAGTCCTATGTGCTGACAGACGGGGGGCGGGTCGGGCTTGAAGGCACTCACTTACTCTAGAACTATGTGGTCATTCATTTGGATCGGCAGGTAGAAGAAACTGCATTTCGTTATTCGGGGAACGCTGATCTCGCGAGTTTCATTGGGGTTGCATTGAGTAGATGAAATTCTTGGGGGTAGATTTGGTGATCTGCTGGAGGGTCAATGAGTGTGCCATGTGGGCTGTGGTCTCCCGTAGTGTTGAGAATCGCTTTCCCGGGTTACTGATTGTTTCCCCGCCTTGTCGTACCTTTATGCGTCAACGTTCCGGGGCTTTGGTGTGCGGTGTGTCTGTGAACATCCAGATACTAGCAACGAATCTAGCCCAACCATGACTCATGAGTGCAGGGTCTATCTCGGCCAATCCCAGAACGTACTCTTATTTAGTCCGGTCCATTTTCAGCGGGTGGCGGTTGATCTCATCCACTACTAATTGGAATTTCCGGGTCTTGATTGATTTTGGAATGCTCGTCACTTAATCTGACGCAGGAAAGAAGGAGGATATAGCCAACCAGACTACTGAATCAGTTAAACCGCTAAATGCATCTTCTAAGTTTCGGTTCGAAGAAGGGACTATATCCCTCAAAAGTTTGACTGGAAATTTTGAAACTCTCGTTTTGCCAAAAGAACCACAAGGAAGAAGAGGGAAGCCAGAAAAAAGTACGCAGGACTGTGGTATCCAAAACCCCAGAGCCGAAATATATTACAAAAAAAACGCCCTTGCTAGATATCTGGATTGGAATCAAATCACATCATATAGTGAAAAGGAAGATTCGTCATGGCGTCTCGAGTTCCTGATGCTTTCTCTCCGTTCTCCTCTTCCTCAAATCAGGTCCATCCACAACCGGGCATATTGCTCCACGGTTGTGTAAGTTGACCAAACATGTTCCAAATCAAACAAGTCATGGTCCTCTTCAATCCAAAAGGCCGCACTAATGTGAAGCAACAAAGCGATTCGTTGCCACGACCGAAGTGCCTCCATTTCGGGGCACATCTGGACTTTATCGCCACTGAGCGTATTCGGTGTGTCGTTGCTTCTGAGAAGCCAATCCTCTAGCTCCATCCCTCTCGTAACGATCGCCATGTCAGAAATCGTAATAGAGGATTCCAGAATGTGTGGGGGAGCAGCGTCGTGTTGCGTGAGCATTGAAATGATCCTTAACAGCCCGTTGTTGCTCCTCTTCACCTCAGCGTCCGGGAGGGACAGCTGTTGGATGACGAGCTCTAGAGGCGTTAGGTTTAGGCCATCACGGGTCGGTAGTGTTGGGGTGGCGCCGTGTTTCAAAAGCTGATCGATGACGCCCAACATCCGGCCTTCGATGGCGTAGTGCAACGCAGTCTTACCAAACGGGTTGTACTCGTCAATCAGCCCAAGTCTTGACGCAATCGAGATTAACTCCAGTATAACCGTACGGGCCGAGTTACCATGCTCGTCTCTATGATTGTCGTGGAGCAGGGAGTAAGAACAGATGGTTGCTGGTAGGAAGTGGGAACCGCCGATCTCCCAAACGAGCCGAAGATACTGGTCCGAAAGGCTTGCAGCAAGGCCAGAGAGGAAACCACTGCACTCTGCCTCGATGACCCACATCAAGATTTCTGGTATTGCGCGGCGATTGGAAACAAGGCCGCGAAGTTGGTGCATTTGGAAGCCAGGGCGCAGGCTACGTGTTGAGAGTGAGAATGCTTGCGAATCCCGTTCGACGTAAAGGTCAAACCTCACGCGGGCAGTGTGTTCTGGCGTCCCTTTTTGTTCGCTTTTTGCGAGAGCTTGATCGTTTGAGCCGATAAGTGCCGGAAGAGAAAGGTTCTGTGGTATCGGAAACCGAGCAGTTTCGCGAGTGAGGAAGCGTTGCATGCGCTTGATCCCTACCCAAAAGACTCCATCCCACGTCGATCCATCTGGCTTGACACCCTTGGATATCAACTTTCGGATAACTGGCGGTTGCTCCGATTTGATAGCTGCTGTGAGAACTTTTGGCGACAAGGTGACTTCTTTGAATTGCATAGGTGGTGAGTCGATGATCGCCAATGCACCTGCCTCCCAACCAGAAGTGATGGTCCTACACAACAGCGAGCGAAACCAGTCCTGACAACCCCTATAAGTTTCATTGTCGTAACTGGCCATGGACTCAAGAACAAACTTCAGCATCTCTGCTTCTTGATACACTCGCACTGTCGGCCCAATACCGCACAATTCCGAAAACATAGCATCGTGAAGAGACGGGTGGTATCTGTCACCCCGTTGACGACAAAGAGGGGCACTACCAGAGGCTCCCATATTGGCAAGGGAAACCAGACCCTGTCTCCTGACTTCGGCTGAGAGATCGCCATTCGTGGATAGCGCCGTGAGGGCTAGATATAAGGGCAAGATGTTGTCCAGCCAAGGTGGTTCGACTTGGAATGACCCCCGGGATAGCTCCTGAGTCAAACGCACAGCAAAAGCTTCCGTATCATCATTTCGCATGTACCTGTAATCAAGCCTGCAGCGGAGTATGTACTGAAAGACTGCAAAGTGATTGCTTCTCGAGGCGTAATCGAACAAGGACACAATATCCGGCATATCACCGCCCCATGGTGGCTTAGCAACTTCAGACCCTGAGGTTCCCTCGACGAGGGTCTTCCAGAGAGAGTAGTCGACTTCTGTGTGGCCGGGCTCGGTAGAAGTATCGGCGTTGAAAAACCGAGTGTGATGCATCCAGTGGGTTTGAGCATAAGGAAGGAAGCACTTGACCTGGTCATCTCCTCGAACCTGGATTTGTTGCACGGCCGATAATAGATTGAACTGTTCGGTCTTTCGGCGTTTGTCGTTTTTCAGGTGGCGAATGATGTGCGCAAGGAATGGGTTCCGTGAGCCGGCGACCTGCTTCACCTTTCGAGCGACCTCGTCTACATCCACGTCCTGATGACAAAGCGAGAGGCGTGTGTCAAACGCACCATAACTGAGATAGGTGACACAGATAGAGCCCATGTAGGTTTCTGCTCGCCGGAGCTTGATATGGTAAGGCGCATCGGACATGTTCGGCTCGGCAAGGTAAGCCAGCACGCTGTGATGTATAAACCGAACAAGGCCGTCCTCTTCATCAAACTCCAGCAAACTGCCGCCGCTAGCCGCCACCAGTCTCCCGGGTGGCATGTCCGGTAGTTTGCCATTGTCCCAAGTTTTGTTTCCAGGTGTGACTGCCAAGGCAACCTTGATTTGTTCACCACTCAGCGGGCTGACGGCAGCGGCGACCAGGTCAAAGATACGCTGGGTATATCTCTTGTCCAAGATTCGGGATATTGCTTGGTCGAAAGCTTCTGGGAGAGATCTTGGAAGTTTTCCGAGTATGTCGATTACATCCTCGCTGATTGTGATAGTTCCAGGCTGGGTAGGCAGGATCGCCTCGATCTGGAGCGAAACCCACAGATACATTCCCTGAGCTCCGGCACAAAGTTGGTCGATAATTGCGGACTCAACCTCGGGATTCAGCGGCTGAAAGCGTAAGGCGTTCCTTCTGTTGACTTCCATTCGAATAAAGTCGTGAATCTCGCCGTCTCTTTCTGGATTGTTCAGATGAATACTATTACCCGTACCGAGCTTTGAAGCAGCTGTAGCGACTGTCTCTGAGTCCGGTTTGGTTGAATAGCAGACCGAGAATTCCAAGCCCGATACTGCTCCGAGATTCGCCAGGGCGTCCATAATCTCTTGAAGTTCTTCGACTGGACAATGCTCCAGGCCGTCTAGCACAATCCAGTGGGCCGAATTGAGTGGCAGTAAGGTTTGTAGGATCTCCACAACAAATTCAGTTGTCAGGGGGCTCAGGAATAACTGCTGATCTTTGTCAAAAATGATCCATCGACATTGGGGAATGTTTCTGAGCAGTAGCTGCTGGGCGATACTGCCCAATACACTCCTTGCTGTCAGTGTTCGCCGGTCGTCGTTTTTGCAGAAGAAAAAGGCAGAACTCTTGTTCTCAAGACTGAGATCGGCGGCTACATTGGCCAGAGCTACCGATTTGCCGCTTCCGAGGCAGCCGCTAACTTGGAGCACTGACCCGGCGTTGTTAGCTTTCCACGAGATATACGGAGCAGAGTTGAGAACCCAGGGCGCATTCCCGCGTTTCCGTTCCCGGCGCCAGGTTGTCTCGAATAAGTTTTGTTCCGGAGAGAGACGGTCGATAAGCTTCTGCTGCAGGGCAATTGTGAGATTTTGTTTGGATTTGTTGGTTACGAGGCGTGTGAGAGATCGGCCAGTCTTCGCCACGGCGAGTTGGCTGTCGAGAGTCGATTTGGCTATAAGGGATGTGAACTTCTTCTCAATCAGAAGGCCCCATTGATCCAGCTCTTGCTGGGGGTGCGAGAACTCGGCATCGAAAGAGGAGAACAACGAGGCGGCCAGGAGCGCTGGTGTGGATTTCCTTGAGAAGATGACGACCTTTTGACAGAGCTGCACGACACGGATGAGGTACTCGGAAAGGAACAATTGGAGCTCGGTTGATGTGGGGAAGTGTTGAGAAAACTCTCGGGCGATGTGCCATGAGGTCGAGAGCCGCATCAAAAGGCTGGACACGTGGTCGAACAGGCTATGGAAGCCAATGCTCACCTGAGACTGGTAAGCGAAGTGGTAGATGGAATGGGTGTTGTTGACGACATACCTCGAGCATGGTTCTCACCGTGGCCCACACTCCTGATGCTATGAGATTCTGAGAGCCTCCGATAAGGACATCGCCTGATGCCGCGAATTGCTGGATGCGCCGCAAAAATCCACCAGCACGTGTGCCCTCCGCGGGACGCCATGACACGTGCCTTTTGGCGCCTTCGCGGTTCAGCTCCTCTGTGAACTTGATGACATCGGCGTTGGTTGGGCATGTGGTGGCGAGTCGCGTCTGCAATTCCCTGAATTTTTGTTTTGAGGGGTCGTCGAGCGCCTGAGCGAATTCCGACACAGCCTGCGCAAGACGCAGATTTGCGGGGAGACTAGAGGAGGATGCCAGCACCCTCGATATATGTGTAGATGGAGGCATATCGATGCGTCAGATTGCCCTACCTGTCGCTGGCAGCATGGTCAATCTTCTGCGTGGGTTGCGCCGAGGAAGCTCAGGAAGCGCAGGAAGAGCGCGACCAGGCTCTCACGCCCTGCATCAGGCTCCGGGTCTTGATTGCCCATCGCGGTCTGCCCGACGGCAAGCTCCGCCACCACTCAACTCAGCTGCCATCACATGATCTCCTGCATGTCTCGACGTTATTCGCCAGAAGACCAGACTGCAGAGTCTGAGGGCTGTAAATTCTGTCATCGGTTTTTGATGTGACGCCAATGCCCAGCTGAGGATGGGATGTGGTTGGATCAAGTGATAACGCCCAAAGCGATGGGATAGTTCTTCCTCAGTTCCCAATCAGTCGTGGGCAGATATCCTCCGACTCTTGTGAATATGATTTGGTCGGAGATGCGTGCGGTCATGAGAGGAGCGCAGTCTGTCGCGGGGGCAGGTGCATCGTCAAACCAGTCGATTGCCTCGTTTCTGAGCCAGGTCAATGCGATGTGTACATCTGTAATGTAGGGTCCGGAGAAATACCGCGGCCCAGACTGGGGACGAGGTCAACAAGGTGCTCGATTAGGCCCAAGGGTGTGCGAAGCGCTGCGTTCGATCCTTTGGGGGAGCATGCATGTGGTGGCTGGGCATTGCTGCCGCGGGCACCGATTGTTTCGCCAATTGCTTCGAGGGCGATGTCAACGGGTACATGTGAGGGGAAAATCGAACTGCGCAAGTTAGGGTTTTTTTCCCTGGCAGTAGGCCATGCACCTGCAAACCAGACGTTGGTGCATGTATCTAGATACTAGCCAGTCCTTGAAAGATTGTTAAGGGTGATATGGTTGGAAGGGGTTCGTGCAAAGACAGGAATAACCGGGAAGCGTTTTGCAAGGGGCAGGCCTTCGTTCGACAGTCGAGATGTTCATCAAGAACTCAAAATTTCATCATCAAGCCCTTAGAAAAAAAAAGAGAATAAAAACGCCCAGGTAGGTTCAATTCAATTCAATTCAATTCGTTTTAGGGTGGCCCGCCCTGGCCATAGGCCAGGGTTAGCAGCGCTACCACCTGAGTGATTACATAACACCCCCCCGCTAGTTCGGGTCTCGCTTCCTCCACTGCCCACCTGCCGCCCCCGGCGGTAAAACGCACTAAGCCAACCTTTCTTACGCCAGTAGGGCTCGTAGACCAACCTTGGCCTCTACTTGGGGAAGAACCTTAACGCCTGCCTTCCGACCATTGCCT
>Ga0247763_1001592_pt1 | contig 12775 bp, 13 predicted proteins | sample UWRJL141409B4_FD_179926 | JGI IMG/M metagenome (GOLD analysis project Ga0247763, IMG submission 179926) | Plant litter microbial communities from Arlington Agricultural Research Station in Wisconsin, United States - UWRJ-L141-409B-4 | ecosystem: Environmental > Terrestrial > Plant litter >...
AGAACAAAAACAAAAAAAAAAAAACATGAAATTGACAGTGACTAGAGATTAAATGACAGCTACATCGAGACTACGTCGGCGACGAGGTTGCGTCCACTCCGAAGCATGACGACATGATCCGAGTTGAATCTCTAGGAATCAGGCCTTACGACCGCCCGCCCCCTCCCTTTGGCCCAGGTGGGGTGTCTTGGCACCGCGAGCCGACAAGGGTCCTCCGTTCGCATTCGGCATTCAAAGCCTTCGATTTTGTTGACTGTCACTCCGTATTATACCGTAGCCATGATATAGACACCCGTAGTGTAGGGACGGCAGGTCGAGTCTAGTCAAAGGCGCAGCATAGCAGCCGAAGCCAACTTTTAGCGGCGAAATTACATGACATCTGAAATTGTCATCAATGGGGCAAAGAGCAAAAAAGAAATCTCGGTCTCACATGAAGGGGCCAGCCAAAAGCCAGGGCAGCCTTGGTTACATGACCCGCTACTCGTTTCCTGGAATAGAGACGAGCTGAACGACGCTGAGATGGAATCGGGATCGGCTTTGATTAGGGCCATCACGGCACTGGAGGGTCCCCCGCAAAGTGTAACTTATTTGCACAAACGGTGTTGAGAAATTGAGAAGTCGCGACTCGCGAGCAGCTTTCATTCCACAGCCAGAGACGCGCCTTCCCGCTCATCTCGAAACAAAAAACCAATTGGCTGCTCAGCTGATGTGTTTGGAGGCGGCACAGCGTGGAGTGTAAGCCAACTTCGCTCTTTCTTCTTTTCTTTTCCCGCAACAAGATACGCTCTGTCGTCCGGCTGACACACATCGGCCCCCTACGCCCTGCACCGTCGTTGAGTTTTGTACTAGACCGGGGCATCCGACAAAATCCATCGTGGCTTGGTCGGCGATCGACACGACGCCGAGGAAAATCTAGGCACGACACAGGGTTGCGGTGCGAGTCGTCGGGACCAAGAGCACTATCCATGCTGATGGCCTCATTGCTGGCTGCCGGATATTAAATCCAATCAAGCTGCTTCATCTATGCTCAGGCACACATCTGCACGCAAACGACGGGGCGACAAGCGTCCCACACCCATCAAACCCACCAGCCCGCCAGCTCGCGCTCGAGACGGCAGCCTGTGCGGGGTCCTTTGCCCCATCTTGTCGTCCATTGCCTTGTCGCCCTGCGAGCTGCGCGAGCCCGATGCGCGCGAGCCTGTGGGAGGGTTGCACCCACGGAATCCCACCTGTGAAGACCCCTGCTGCCTGCCCCAGGAGAGCATCACGTCGGCCAGTCTCTTGATTTTTCTCCCACACTCCCGTTGTTGCTGCAGCGCTCGGTTGTTGTTGGCGTGATCAGCGCCCACGTCACTTTTTGGCCCGGTTCAGCGCTCGCACCACCCCACCACCACGCAGCTGGCCCGGTATCGCAGGGGCTGACTGGAGCCGGGGCAATCCCGGCTTGCACTTGACAGGGCACTTGGGCATCGCTGCCATTGCCAACTTGGGCCGGATTAAAAACGTTGCAGCTGCTCCTCCCATTTGCTTCGCCCTCCCCGTGCGAGGCTTCTCCACCCTCGGCCTGCCAGACCTCAACCAACAGCACATCACCTCGATCTTCTGCTCAGATCGTGGTGACCCAAGGCCAACGCCTGCGAGCCCGCCATGCAGCGCGTCTCTGCACTGCTCCCTTCGTGGGACCGCTCCAAGGCGAATAATAATAATATCACAGCCGCGACCACGACAAGCACACTACCAGCCGCCGCCAATCCTGCGAGGAGGACGCCGTTAGCTCTCGACAAAGTCTTTGGATGGGCCGAAAAAATCACCGCGCCTGGCAGCCGCCTCAGCTTCACGGGCAATACGTCACCGGCGCCCACTAGCTATGGTCGTGAGACATATTGGCCGGCGACTCTTGACAAAGAGTGTGACAAAGCAGCCCGGATACTCAAGTCCTTCTGCAGTAAGCCTCATACAACCCTCACTTGAGCAATAAGAGGAGCCTTGATACTGACGGTGACCACACAGCCGACGGCTTTCTTGTCCAAGACGTACCAGCACCACCACAGGAGCCGACATCCCCGACTGACACTGCAGTTGCGCCCCAAACATACACCACCAAGAAGATTCCCCCACGAATAATACAAAATGCCGTCGGGCTCGCTGTTTTCTCCTGCGTGCGTTCTGGAGTTTGGATGTCAGGGTCCGGCGGAGCCGGACTAATCACGGCAAGGAAAGCCGACGGAACATGGTCACCGCCCTCGGGAATTATACTCCACACAGCTGCACTTGGCTTCGTGATAGGAGTCGATATCTACGACTGTATTCTTGTAATCAACAGCGTTCGAACCCTTGAGTTATTCACCCGCCCTCGACTTACACTCGGTGTCGACTGCAGCCTTACAGTGGGGCCGCTAATTGACGTTGCCTCACCTGACCAAGACACACGATGGAAAGGACTTGACGACACTGTTCTTACCTATGTTAAGGCTAGAGGCAAGCACCAGGCAGTGCCGCTAGATGGATCGCTGGTCACCGAGCGGGGGAACGAGAATGAGAGATTTTACTGCTCGAATGTGGGCGTATTGGACATTTTGGCCGGCAACATCCCTAAGAGCATACCTGAAATGCGTCCCTTATTCGAAGTCATCAAGGCAGCCGAAGGCCGATCCGACTACGATAAAGCATTGATGGAGGTGCTAGCCCGACAGCCTGCTCCGGGTGACGCTGTCATTGAGACGCCTAAGGCGTCGCCGGCATCGGCTCCCAAAACGCCCTTTGGAATTCCAGATGCCGATGATCCGGACCCGTTTGGCGTACTGAGTCTGGAGATGGCGGGCATTGAAATCAGGGAGGCTGGTACTCGGCTGCGACCGACAAGCACCCAGTTTGAGTACAATCCCAGTCCGACCAGCCCGGTCTCCTCCCGTTTCAATCGCCAGAGCGTTGACACGTACCTCTCTAGGAGTAATCGTGGTAGTTACATGTCGGCCAAGACGCAGGCAACGGTCGCGACTGATGCTTATACGCAGACGGATGTGGCCAGCACCGCCGGGACGACTTTTAGCCGTGCGACTAGTGACGATGGACGGGACTGCATGTCGGAAAAGCTTCCTACCGTCTTGGAGCCTGATGAGATTGACTACACTAAAGTCGATACCAGCGTGCTTGAGCGTCTCAGCCCCAAGCCTGCGGAGAAGGAAGAACTTGCGAAGTCGACGACAGCCCGTGCAACAGTTCCCGAGGTTGCTGCTCCGTCGGTAGAGGCTGCTTCAGCCACCCAGACCGAGCCGGTTCCTGAGCCAATCACAGACAATACGGATGCTGTCATTGAGGTTGTTGACGGGCTTGGTTCAGACGAGCGTGACGAAGACGCCGATGATGAGGAGGACGAGGATGATGAGGACGATGTGGCTATCATCTGCGAGGTCGCAACCGCTGCCCAGCCCACCCGAACCTCGCTCAGATCGTCGCAGATAACCCAAGTCATTCACGCCAAGGGGGCGATCGTGACCATTCCGAAGAGAGTTCCTCCTCCCCTTCCGCCAAGAAGTCCTGCCCGTACATCAAGGGCGAGCAAAGGCGAGTTCGGTGGCGATGTTGCCGCTCTGAGGAGCCCACTTCAGAGCTCCTTCCTTGCTGCAGACACTCAAATGGATGATACGCAAGTCGCGAGCGACGGAAACACCGAAACAACCTCGGGTGAGGTTTACGCCACTCCGCTTGGCACCAATACGGCTTCGTCCGAGATTTCGCTTGGAGTAGAGAAGTCTGAAAATCAGGGCCACCGAAAGAACTCGTCGTCCGTGTGTACAGCCGTCGTCGCCACGGTGGAGCCTGCGCCCGAAGTTCCGCCTATGCCCCGTTCTGTAGAGACGGCCTCCTCCGCCGACGAATTTGACCGCGAGCCGCAAACACCTCAAACCGAATCGGGCTTTCCCAGTGAGACGAAGAATCAAACAAAAGCCGAGGATGTGAAGGAAGTTAGAATTGTTTCGCATAGCCCCGAGCCGAATACCGTTACGATCGCATAGAAGATGTGTTATGATACCAAACATAGAGGGTGACTGGACAAAGAGGAGGTTGTCTGGGTCTTTTTCTTTTGTCTTTCTGGGGTCTTGAATACGGCACAGCGTCTTTGTGTTTTGCGCCTGGCAGCTGTCGTCGCGACTGTGGTCGTCGTTGCCATGGCGCCTCTTTTTCTTCTCGCCCATGCGTGGCTGTCTGGTTCGTTGGCGTTGGGACGTGCCCTTGGGTTGGGCTTGGTTCTTAAAAGATATGGTTATTGACGAAGCTGGGTTGGCTCGGCTAGCATTACGGGAATTACATAGCACCGGTCGTTTTGTTTAAGGATAATGTCTTTATGGACGGGAGGTTTGGAAGAATGGGCTAGGATCTCATGATCATGAGATTTGTGGATTGCATGTTTATCACGATCAGCGGATTGATGGGGTTCTCATAGGCTCAGGGATGGGTCATGGTGCCTTCTTTTGTCAAATCTGGGACGAGAGTGTAGGTTAAATAGGCTAAGTAGCGAACTGTCGGAGGCATGCTGCCTACCGCACCGCCGAAGCGTGCTTCATATGCTGCGCTTGCAAAGGTCAGCCATGGCGATGAGTACATGAAGAACAAAATCGGTATCCATATGCGCCTCACGGATGGTGATTCGGAATCTAGGGAGTTGTACCATGATACTATCGTCCCGTCGTCACTGCTGGCAGTATCGTGCTGAACTCCAGACAATGTAGACGATGGAGCCTTTCCTCTCTAGAGGCAGTGATAGCGAGTGAGTCAGTGGTAGAGAGGATTTGGTATGAAGGTTCGAAATCTCGATGTTTTTTCTTTCTGTTTTTACAAGAAAACCCCCAGCGCCTTAATATCTTTACCATAATATCTCTTCAAACATTCCTCCAGGCTGTTTTGGTACCATAAAACCGCCTGCTCAACACCTTAACAGGTCCCATTTAAGAAGCATTCAAGAATAGGTAGGATTGTACTGCAAGGATGTAGTTATTCGTAGGCGAGACCTCCAATCGGGCGGTTGTTGGTAATGCGATGAGGTAGTTTTGTTTTTTTATTTTTCCCTGTGCAAGGACATATTTTTGTAGGAATTTGATGATATCAGCAAGCCTAATAACGGACGTTTTATCTGACTTGACCTGTTTGTGCGAGCTGTGATCTCGGCGGCAGCTCAGGTGCCTGAGTTACCTTGACTGACCCCAACAACCAACACTCAGCACCCACCTAGCACCTACACCGGTCCAACTACCTAGGGAGGTTAAATAGATTACCTAGGTAACATGGTGCCATGGTGCCCTCACAGGATGGAATGTTAATGCAAATGTTAATGGAGGTGGGGAGAGAAAATTTTGTTGGTTTGGGAGGCCGATTGATGCATCTGGTGTATCTTGGCTGGGTAGGCAAGGTAGGTAGGTAGGCTAGGTCCCCGGTATCCGTACCCCCCGGACCCGGTACCCCGTCACCCGTATATGCAAAGATCCAAGAGGAAGAGGAAGAGGAAGATGAAGATGACTGGGCTGGAGATGAGAAGGGCACTGCACTGGGGTCATGTCCCTACCTACTTACCTACGCACTTGCCCTGGGACCCTGGGCATCGGATTTGATCCCGGGGATCCCACCCCAACCGCTGCCCTGAGCTGAGCTGAGCGGAGCTGAGAGCTGATGAGATCCATTCCCAACTGCACTGCACTGCGCTGCACCGATGAGGTCCGCGGTCCCGCGAGCACGCACAGGATTCCCAAACTCATCGGATCAGATCGGTCAATAAACTCGGGCGGGGGGGTTTGGCGTTGGCCAAGTCCCCCCTGCGATGCCAAGCCAAGCCAAGCCTAGCAGATCTGACATATATTTACAGGACTGGTCCCGGTCCCTGACCTGGTTCCGACCCAAGAGTTGGTCTCGGGACTGAAGGAACAGAGAGTAATTTATTGTAGGGCGGCCGAGCTTACGCGTTGGCGGGACTGACATCTGCTACCTACACGAGGTAGGTACGAAGTAATTAGAACGGGAGGAAATTAAAGACGGAGATGACAGCATGTTCAGAGCAATATCTGGCATGTAAAGGGACACACAGTGGATGACCAACTTGACCATGCATCATTGCTCGGATTGATGACAGCAAGATCATTTGAGATGTCCGAAACGGTAAATCGGGACATGTCGTCCAGAATTTTCATTGATACACAGGTCTTCGTTCCCAAGTCAGATACCTAACGAAACAAACAACGCCCAGGTATCTATGTAGAAGGCTATGGGACTTCGTTCTAATGTAGAGGAGAGTGAAACCTGAATACAAGTACAATGCACTCTATCGAGGCCCAAATGGACTGGATAGCGTGGTCTGAGACTGGCGACCAATCAACCACTGGACTATGAGAATGGGCAGGAAAACGAAATCTAGGAGTGAAATGAAACCCGCAAACGTATCTGGTGTGTTGAAACGGCCTTGACGAATAAAGGTACTTTCGTTACTCATGATGCAACTAAAATCTTCGTTCGACCACTTCACCATCCGCGAACGGCGGGAGAGTATATGTCCAACCCAGTTCCATCTATAATAACGACGAGATGATATCCTTCAGTCCTTCTGATGCTCTCCGTCTTCATATGTGGGAACACTGAAGTTCTGTCGAATTATGCAAATGCAGGGTATCAATTGTAATGCCGAGGGTGGGTGTGTATCGTGATAATATACAATCTCTATCTCCGCTTGTTTCTTCCGCATAGGTGTCCGATCCTGAATAATGGATGAGCTCTGGCTGGTTGGTGTTCAAGGTGCCGAAACCACCTGCTTCATCTTGTCCCGATGTTTGGAAAACTCCGTAACCCTTTTCGAGTGCTCAAGGCAGGCGGCGATCCACTCTGCACGGACAAAGTCGTCCTGCTCGCGTTCTTGAAGATACTGTTGAATGCCCTGGTCGGCTCTGACGCCGACCCACTGGAATCTCTTCTCACCAAGAGCTTCTCCCGCTTTCCTCCTTGTAGAGAAGTGAATGATAATATCCTTCTCAAATTTTGCCCATTCTCGTAAATACTTTTCGAAGTTGGCGACATACTCATGCCATGAGGCAGGACTCGGCTTGAGGTCCTTGATGGCCAGGGCGGGAGGTGTGACAGGTGCCTTCGGGATCGGGGGGAGTTCCAGAGGTGAATGTTTTGGTTTCGGTTTCTCCAACGGTAGTTTGGTGGATGGTTGGCTCTCAAACGGGAGGTTAGTCTTCAAATCAGCCCACTCTGCAAGCCCGGCGGGCTTTGCCACGAAAGGCTCCTGATTGAGAAACTCAGGAAATACAGGACGCGAAATATCGTCTGTATCCTCAGATCCCGCGGCGGCGGGATTGACTTTGGGCACATTGGGTCCGTTGCCAAGCGTCGGCTCAGGCTTCACTCCGTTCACATCCCCAGCTCGCCACTCGGGCTTTGAAGGCTCAACGTTCACTGCACGCGCACCATTGGCATTGGGCGCCGCAGCTGTCGCGGCTGCCGGAGGAGGTGTGTCAATGTCCATGGCGTTGGGGCTTGGGGCCCTATTGACGTTGGCAGCGGCTGGAGCGGGACGGGATTTGTCTTCACCACTAGTAGTTTCATCATCGTCAACCATACCGGCTGTGCCTGCCGTCATTCGAACCGGCTTAGATTTCTTAGCCAACCGGCCATGGCGGGTAGGAGAGACTGAGGGCCTCACGGTGGGCGGTGGGACGAAATTTTGCGGCCCAATCTCTGACCACTGTTCGGGGAAGAAGCCGCTTTGGGCGTTGGTAAAAGTGGCAGTCGGGACAAACGCAGCCTTTGGAGGTGATTGTCGGCCGCGAGGCGCTGATCTTGAGCGTTGCTTCGCCCGCGAAGGGGGTTCGACGGGTGTGACTGGGGGTCCAGCACTGAACTGGTATCCCCTGCCCGTCGTTTCTTGAGCGACGAAGCGCGTGTTGATGTTATCAATACTATTGCGCATGAAACGGGCTTCTGAGGCGATGTCTGGATCGATGTAGCCGTCATCGTCTTCATCGTCGTCGTCATCTTCGTCGTGGGGCACCGCGAAGCTAGGTTGGAAGGCAGCGTCAGCGCGGGTTGTGTGTCTGTTGATGGTTGCTGGGGTTGCCCTGCGGGATGTTTTAGAAGGGTAGTGCAACCCCACGAGTTTCTGCAGCTGAGCCTGTACCGACGACTCAAAGCAGTTTGGAGTTTTTAGTTTGGAAGCACCTCCACTTGGAGGCGAGTCGTCCTTAAACCACCTTCTCTTAGAAGGGATACTCGAAACTTGGTATCGGGGGAAGGCGCTGCTCGATACTCTATGCGCAAAGTCGTCCTGACCCTCACGTCTCTAACGGCAGGGGTCAAATGGCACAGAGTGGTCGCCCGCTCGTGCGATGGGAGTGGGCGCGTAAGGGCCCGGCGGCACCCACGTGGGCAACCTGAGTCCACTGTACCCGCTCGGATACGGTTCTTGAGGGGTGAAATATGCAGGAGAACGGCAGGAGAAGCTGAGAGACGGCTCATCATACAATTTGAAGCTAGGGGTTCCAGTGGCCCCTCCATTTCCGAGGGCTAAGCGTTTGTCAGTTCAAGTCATAATATCTAGTGGCAGATGACTCACGATTTGTTGCCCCACTCCCAAGAGGCGCACCTGGACCTGTCGCAAAGCCAGCCGGTTTTGAGGGGCTCGAGACAAAACCGGCCGGAGAAGAAGGAGGGGGGGGACCCGGCGTGGTACTTGTCGGCGGTCGCGGGCTATATCGAGCGCTGGCTTTCGACTGGAACACAGGACGAGGTGGGGGAAAAAAACCATTCGGAGGGGTGCTTTCCTTGGAAGGTTTGGTAGGGGTATCGGGGTCACCAACGCTAGCGCTCCTTTGCCGTCGAGAGTGCTGTGGCACCGCTTCACTATTCGAGTCCTGTGGACGTCGTTGGCCATCCCGCATGCTTCTAGCACGGCTGGGACTTGCGCCTTCAAAGAGATTGAACTTTTCGCCAACATGAGACGCATAGGGCGTGCGCTGTCGGCTATCGAGAAAGGCATCACCGGACGGCTCGCTCAGTGGATCAGCATACATGGATGCTGGTCGGGGCTTTTTCAGGTTAGCAGCTGCTTCCTCATTAACATTGCTGTGGAGATGTGTATAATGTGCATTTTTTGCTGGAGGCTCGTCCGCGAAAGCTGGAGGGGGCGGCGCAGATCTTCTTGTGCCGAACGATGCCTGTTGCTGCCGGGCCTGGAAAGCTGTTTGCTGAGATCGAGGGGGAGGTGGTGGAGGATCGGCTCTAGGCTGCGGGCGGGAAGTCTTCTGGGACGTGTTTGCGCTTGTTGTTGAATTCATAGTGGGAGTTGCCTTGCTGGAGGGGGCCCTCATGCGATCCCACGCTCGGACATGATCATAGAGATCCGGCTGCTTCTGTTTGGGCTGTTGGGGCACACCCCAGTTTGAATATGGCGTTGGAGCTGGACGTGTCGGAGCTTTGGGGGTTCGTTTAGGCGGCGCACCCCATTTATTCGCAACGTCCTGAGATACATTCTGAAATGGGTTGCCTTTGACTCCCGAGGCGGTTGCGAAGTGTGAGCGCCTGCGGTTAGCGTCATATCTCGCCTTGAGTGTCTCATCTGTCAAGATCTCGTGGGCCGTTTGGATGATGACAAACTTGTCCTTATATTCGTCTTCCTTGCCCGGGTTGCGGTCGGGATGGTACTTGAGTGCTATTCAAGAGCCGTTAGTAAGAGGCCGGGTGGGGCACTGCAATCGAAAAAACGTACCAAGCTTCCTGAATTGCTTCTTGATCTCGTTGATATCAACCGTCGACGGCAGCTCGAGATCGGCGTAGTAATCTCGATTGTAGTCAGGCTTCACCATCGTGACGTCGCGACGAAGGCGAGAGATGTGGAGAATCGAAGAGATGATCGGTGAACGAAACTCGTCATCCCAAGATCTGTTACGAGGGAAGGAGAGAGAGAGAGCGAGATAAAGTCTAGACACGATATGCTTGTCGGCAAACGCGCAAAGATAGCACGGCGCGACGTGTTCGGCGCGTAACGGTAAGACTGGGAGCAATGTGAAAGCTGCGGAACAGGACGCGGCGACCAGTTCTGTGGTCTGAGATTCGCAACCTAGGTGCGTGTGGTGGTTAGCAGCAAGATGCGCGGTTGCCCAGGCGGGGTGATGTACCAGAGGGGAGCTTGGTCGCGTCAGTGTTTGGGCAAATGCGGGGCGTTAATCAGAGCAAGCTGACCGACAGTGCTTGCGGGCGCAATGCTAGGACTGGAGGGTCTGGAATCTAATCGCAAGATCCAGAGGAAAACCGTGCCTGAGGGGTTGCTGACGGCAACTTAGCTCGTGAATGGGTGAGGTCTGCAGTTGGACAAAACAAGAAATTGTGGGTCGGCAAGATGCCAAGGGCAACGGCACACCTGAACTTGGTGAACGTTTCTTTCTAAAATGGCGGGGCTTTGATGACGTCGGAGTGCCCCAACGAACCGCGCTTCAGCGGGTACTACCTTGGACACACCTAGTTGATGTCGTTGAAACAGTGCACCAAACGGACACATGTAAAATGGCGCGAAAGGGCGCCCCATAGAATGCGATGTGATAGAGCAAAGAAATAGCAGGTCAAAGCATCAATCGCCTTCAAAGAGGTCACGAACCAATGCTAGCTAGCGCGCTGGGCTTAGATCCTGGGCAGGAATTTCATCCAATTTTCCGGTCAAAGAATATGCAACAATCCTTTTGCTATCCAGTCTCGACTCGACTAATGCTGTGGAATGGGTTGTTCCTGGTGGTGTAGCCCAGCCACATGCAGTGCAATATCCCGTTTCCAGCCGTAACCGGGAGCCTGTCAGTCATCACTTTTGAGCTGCATGTGATGCAATCACACTGCTGCAACCTCCAGCTCTTGGTGCACATGCGCATGCACTCACAACCATGTCACACACACCTGCACACACCCTGCCATATTCGCCGGACAGAAAATGCAATGACAGACTTCACATTGTTGACGTGAGCAGTATGACTTCCATAAGCAGTGTCGGTACTCATAGTCTTGTGTATCCCATGCCATCATTCTCCAACATAGCCTAATCACACACAAGGCACCTTCGTCCTGCCCATATACCAAATTGAATCCAAGTTGCAACCAAACGCCAAACCCACCATGTCCTGTACAATACAGCTATGGCCGCTGAACCATGCATAAACAAACTCAATCCACTCATTCATGCCATCTCGCGACCAAGCTCGTAGGACCAGCCGCCCTGTCTTCGCATCTTATCCCGCGCTTGCAAGTCTTTCCTAATGTCTTCCTCGGTAAGCCGGTCCGAGCCGCTCCAGTTGGCGCTGCTCGTTCGCGCCCGGAACTTGTGGAATCGGTCCTTGCTCTTGTTGAACACCTCCTCCATGTTGATGGGGCGCGGTGGCCCAAAGATCTGCATCGGGTCAACCATCTCTTGCGCCATTAACGCGCCCTTGAGTGCCGGGGAATCTGCCCATGGTGCAATAGCGATGTGCGAATCATCCTCATCCGAGTCCTCGTCTTCCGTGTTGATCTCTGGCAGCTCGATCGCGTCACCGTTAGGGAATCGAGGCGACGATTTTGCCGCAGACTTGGGCTGCTTGCTAGTCGGGGGCCGCGCCGGCGTCTTGTGCGCCTGTCCTGGTGCGTTCGGGTTGGGTGCGAATACAATCTGATCCTTGGACACTTGCGCCATGCCGAGCGGGTTGGAAGCCTTCATCTGGCCGTTATGTTGCGACGTGACCGCAGTCCTCAGGAGATTTTGGCTCGAACTCGGGACAGGGACATTAGTATAGCCGTTGCTGAAAATTGACTTGGAGTGTTCCTGTGAATCATGGTTAGAACGCCGTAGAGCCAGGTGCGCATGGGGTTTCCATACCTTCTTGGGACCTGCCGATGGCCGGATAGGTGGGCCCTTGAGGTTTGGCTGAGAGTCTGCCATGTCGATATCTTGGTCGAACTCCTCACTCATCCTCATGCGCTTGGCCTCCTTGGACTGGTGGTAAGATGATGCCATGTTCCGCGATTGTTGGGGCCGCGTGTTCTCATCCACGACATCCTGCTGCAGCGGCCGCTTAGAAGGGGCTTTCCCATTGATCGGGCGGCTGTCTTGTTGCATATTTGTGCCCAGACGCGAGGCTGGCCGGTCAGCCGGGCCGTTTGGCTGTGGCCGAGATGCAGGTGGAGGTGCTTTGGTCTGTTTCGCCTTCTCAATCGTGGCCTTTTTTGCCTTCCGCTCTTCTTCTTTTTGCCTCTCAGCGTCAAGCCTGCGCAGTTCTTCTTGCCTGCGTTCCTCCTCGGCAGCCCGCCTGCGCTCCGCTTCTAGTTTGGCGTCACGCTTGCGCTGAGCCTCCCGTTCTTCCTGCTCTTTGCGCTTCGCTGCCAGGCTGATGGCCTTGGGAGGGCGACCAGGCCCGTTGGAAGAAACGGAAGCCTTCAAGCTAGCAATCGACGACTTTGATTGCAACATAGTGTGGCTTGGCTTGCTCGTGAGCTGTCGTGCAGGGGCTGGTTGCTGCCCCAGTGTCTCTCCAAGATTGGCAGAGAGGGTGCTGTTGGAAGTATGAAGTTGCGAGTGTTGCGAGCTGGTCGTGTTCACACGGATAACCGTCGGGGCTTGTTTCGCCTTCATGAGAGGCTCCCTGGCGGGTTTGATCTGTCTCTTGATGGTCTGAGGGCGGCTTGCCGAGGCGATGGCAGATCGTGGAACCGAAGGCGGTGGCATGGAGGGGACGTCGGCCATATCGAGATCCATTTCACTTGATGGGTTGGCTGCCCT
>Ga0247763_1001593_pt1 | contig 12768 bp, 12 predicted proteins | sample UWRJL141409B4_FD_179926 | JGI IMG/M metagenome (GOLD analysis project Ga0247763, IMG submission 179926) | Plant litter microbial communities from Arlington Agricultural Research Station in Wisconsin, United States - UWRJ-L141-409B-4 | ecosystem: Environmental > Terrestrial > Plant litter >...
ATCTTCAGCGTGGACACCAGATCGTCGAGGAAGATCATGCCGTAGATGGCGGTGCCCGCCGCGCCGATACCTGTCCACACCGCGTAGGCGGGGCCCACGTCGAGCTTTTTCAGGGACAGGGTGAGAAGACCGAAGCTGCCCAGCGCGAAGACGCAGAAGGCGACCGTCGGCCAGAGTCTCGAAAAGCCGTGGGAGAGTTTGAGACAGACGGCGAAACCCGTCTCGAGAATCCCCGCCACGACCACCAGCAGCCACGCCATGTGATGCCCTCCCACCCTTCATGACCGCTTCGTGACCGCTGCGGATTGGCCGGATCCACTCGTCTCCCTCGGATCCCGCTCGGTGCGATTATGCCTTTACCGTGGCGGGTCGGACGCAAACAACACCGAGGTCACACGGGGATCAGTCACCCTCGCGGCGTTCCCGTGTCGAGAGCAGCCGTCGCAGTGAGTAGAGGCGGGCCGGGTCCGCGTGTCCCTCGGCGACCCACTCGTCCAGCGCGCAGTCCGGCTCGTCGTGGCTGCACGCCCGTGGACAGCCTTCCGTACCCGGTTCCAGGTCGGGGAAGGCCCTGATGACCCGTGACGGGTCCACATGATGCAGACCGAAGGACCGTACGCCCGGCGTGTCGACCACCCAGCCCTCGTCGTCCGGCAGGGGGATCGCGCGCGCCGAGGTCGTGGTGTGCCTGCCACGGCCGGTGACCGCGTTGACCACACCGGTGGACCGCCGCCGCTCCCTCGACACGAGGGCGTTGACGAGTGTCGTCTTGCCGACCCCCGAGTGACCCACGAACGCCGTGATCTTGCCGTCCAGCTGCTTGCGGACACGGTCCACGGCCTCGCCGCTCTCCAGTTCCTCACGGCTCGTCACGACATGCGGGACCCCCAGTGCTCCGTAGAGCTCAAGGATCTCGTCGGGGGACGCGAGGTCGGACTTGGTGAGGACGAGAATCGGATCGAGACCGGCGGCGTACGCCGCGACCAGGCAGCGGTCGATCAGGCGCGGACGGGGCTCCGGATCGGCGAGCGCCGTGACGATCGCCAGTTGGTCGGCGTTGGCGACGACCACCCGCTCGTACGGATCGTCGTCGTCCGCCGTGCGGCGCAGGACCGAGGTCCGCGGCTCGATACGGACGATGCGGGCGAGGGTGTCCTTCTTCCCGGTCAGATCGCCGACGATGGCGACCCGGTCGCCGACGACCGCCGCCTTCCGGCCCAGTTCGCGTGCCTTCATCGCGAAGACGACACGGTCCTCGACGAGGCAGGTCAGCCGGCCCCGGTCGACGGTGAGGACCATGCCCTCCGCCGCGTCCTCGTGCTTGGGACGGATGTTCGTCCGGGGCCGGTTGCCCTTGCGGTTCGGGCGCTCGGGGATGTCGTCCTCGTCGGTGTGCTTGCCGTAACGGCGCATGATTCCGGTCCGCCCGTCAGTTCCCCAGCATTCCGGTCCACAGGTCGGGAAAGTCCGGCAGGGTCTTCGCCGTCGTCGCGACGTTCTCGATCTGCACGCCGTCCACCGCGAGGCCGATGACCGCGCCCGCGGTGGCCATGCGGTGATCGTCGTAGGTGTGGAAGATCCCCCCGTGCAGGCGGCGCGGTCGGATGCTGAGACCGTCGGCGGTCTCGGTGACGTCGCCGCCGAGTTCGTTGATCTCCTTGGTGAGCGCGGCCAGCCGGTCCGTCTCGTGCAGCCGCAGATGGGCCACACCGCGCAGGACCGAGGGGGAGTCGGCGAGGGCCGCGACCGCCGCGATGCCCGGGGCCAGTTCGCCGACCTCGCCCAGGTCCACGTCGATGCCGTGCACCGAGCCCGATCCGGTGAACCGCAGACCCTGGTCGGTCAGCTCGCAGGAACCGCCCATCCCGGTGAAGATCTCACGCAGTCTGTCGCCCGGCTGGGTGGTGCGGGCGGGCCAGTCGGGGATGACGACCGTGCCGCCGGTCACCAGGGCGGCCGCCAGGAACGGCTGTGCGTTCGACAGGTCGGGCTCGACCGTCAGATCGCGGCCGAGGAGCGCGCCCGGCGTGACCCGCCAGACGTTCGGCTCGCCGCCCGACTCCGGGGTGTCCACCTGGGCGCCGATCGACCGCAGCATGTCGACGGTCATCCGGATGTGCGGCACGGACGGCAGGGTGGAGCCGGTGTGCCGGACCTCGACGCCCTGGTTGTAGCGCGGTCCGGACAGCAGCAGGGCCGACACGAACTGCGAGGACGAGGACGCGTCGATCTCCACCGGGCCGCCCTCCAGCGCCCCGCCGCCGTGCACGGTCAGGGGGAGTGCGCCGCGGCCGTCGTCGTCGATCCGGGCGCCCAGGGCGCGCAGGCCGTCGATCACGCCGTTCAGGGGACGCTCGTACGAGCGGGGGTCGCCGTCGAAGCGGATGGGGCCGTCGGCGAGCGCGGCGACCGGCGGAAGGAAGCGCATCACGGTGCCGGCGTTGCCCACGTCGACCGTGGCGGGGCCTTGCAGGCCCGAGGGGATGACGCGCCATGCCTCGCCGGAGCCGTCGGGGCCCACGCCTTCCTCGATGCCGACGCCCATCGCCCGCAGGGCACCGGCCATCAGGAGCGTGTCGCGGGAGCGCAGCGGGCGGCGGAGCCAGCCGGGCTCGGCCGCGAGGGCGGCGAGGACGAGCGCGCGGTTGGTGACCGACTTGGACCCGGGCACGTGGACCGTCGCGTCGACGGTTCCGCTCGCGTGCGGGGCGGGCCAGAGGGCGGTGTGGGCGGGGTTAACGGGCATGCCCTCACTTTAGTGGGGGTTCGCTCCGCTGGGTTTGGCCGGGAAACGGCTGTCGCCGGCTCGGCTCGGTCGCCCGGATCCGTTGCCGCGGGCAGGGTTGCCGCGTGCGGGCGGGTGACGGCCCGGTCGCGCCGGTCGCCGCGCCCCCTGGAGGCCCGCGCCCCACGGTGGGGTGTGCCGGGGGTGCGGGTGCGGACGCGTCGGGGCAGGTCGCGTCGCTCCCCGCGCTCCTCTCGGAGGCTCACAGGGACAGCAGCCACCTCCCGCCGCCCAGCAGGCAGCAGAGAGAGACCGCGTGGAACAGGAACAGCCACAGGCCCGCCGGGACGTGGGTCAGGCGGGAGAGCTGGTCCGCGTCCGAGTCGCCCGCTCCGCCGCGCATGCGCTTGGCCTGGAGCTCGAAGGCCGGGCGGACTCCGCCGAGCAGGAGGAACCAGACGACGGCGTACGCGAACGCCGCCTGCACCTGCGGGCCCGCGAGCCAGGAGACCACCACGAAGGTGCCGCCGGTGACGAGGACCGTCAGGGCGCCGTACGCGTTGCGGATCATCACCAGCATGGCGACGAGCAGCAGCGTGGCCAGCCAGAGCAGAGCGGTGATGTGATCGGCGGCCAGCAGCGCGGCGCCGCCCAGGCCGAGCAGCGGTGGAGCCGTGTAGCCCGCCGCCGCCGTGAGGATCATGCCGGGACCGGTCGGTCTGCCGCGGCTGACGGTGAGACCACTGGTGTCGGAGTGCAGCCGGATGCCGTCGAGACTGCGGCCGGTGAGCAGCGCGATCAGACCGTGGCCGCCCTCGTGGGCGATGGTGACGGCGTTGCGCGACAGCCGCCACACCGGATGCGGGATCACCGCGGCGAGCGCGGCGGCCAGCGTGGCGACGACGACCCACGTGTCGGGGTCGGGCTGGCTCCCGAAGACCTCGTCCCAGAGGGTGGCCAGCGAGGTGGCCGCAGTGCTGTGCATGATCGGTTTCGGCTCCCTTGGCGCGAAGTCGATGAGGTCTGCGCGTGACGACGGGTGAGAGGTGGTGGTCGGGCGGCGGACGGGCCTGGCAGTCTGGCACGTAAGTGCGGACGTTGTCTGAGACGCCGACCCGTCGGCGATCGTTCCTGACGGGGCCAGGGCGAGTCGGGCCCGGGTGGACGGTGGGGCCGAGCTCGTCGAGTGCCCCGGGAAGCACTCGTGGGCGTCGTGCTCCCGCCTCGGCGGGAGCAAGGCGGCGGGGCGTCCGTGTCCGGGGGAAGCTGATCGAGGTCGCCGGCAAGAGCGAGCGGACCGTGGACGGTCCGCAGCTGCTCGCCGCCCGCGACCAGGCGTCGGACCGGTCACGACATCGGACCGCCCGACCCGGTTCAGTAATGTGGTCAGGACCCGGGGACACGAGAGGCCGCCCCATGATCTTCGCCACTGGTTCGCGACAACCGCCCTCGGGAAGGTTCCGCCCCTGTTGGATGTATCCGGACGGCTCGGCCCCGCGAGCGTCGGGGGACGAAGGACACGTACGGACACCTTGCCCCGGACGCCACCGGCCGGGCTGTCGGGGCGATGAGCGAGGCGCTGAACCAGCATCGTGCTGACCAGTGCTGACTTGCGTCATTTGGTCTGACATTTTCGCAGGTCGGAGGGGTTTTACATGTGTGGACGGTATGCATCGAGTCGTAGGCCCGAGGATCTCGCAGGAATCTTCGAGATCGAGAAGTGGGAGCCGGAAGAAGCTCTGGACCCCGATTTCAACGTGGCGCCGACCAAAGAGGTATACGCGGTCCTGGACCGCCCTGTGAAGGATGCCGGCGACCCGCAGCCGGTCCGGCAGCTGCGCCGGCTCAAGTGGGGTCTCGTCCCTTCCTGGTCGAAGACACCCGAGGGCGGCGCCAGAATGATCAACGCGCGCGCCGAGACCGTCCACGAGAAGCCCTCGTACCGGCGGGCCTTCAGTACCCGGCGCTGTGTCATCCCGGCCGACGGCTACTACGAGTGGGTGACCGGCACCGGGGAGCGCGACCTGGAGGTCGAGGGCAAGAAGAAGCGGCCCCGCAAACAGCCCTACTTCGTGCTCCCCGCCGACGGTTCCGTCTTCGCGATGGCAGGGCTGTACGAGTTCTGGCGCGACAGGACCCTGCCCGACGACCACCCGCGGGCCTGGTGGGCGACGTGCTCCGTCATCACCACGGAGGCCGAGACCTCTCCGCTCGCGGTCGCGCCGGAGGAGGGCCCGCGCTCCCTCGCGGACATCCACCCGCGTATGCCGCTGATGCTCACCGCGGACCGCTGGGACGCCTGGCTCGACCCGGCCCGTACGGACGCCGGGGACCTGCGTTCCCTGCTGGCGCCGCCGCCGGAGGGACTGATGCGGGCGTATCCCGTCTCCACGGCGGTGAGCAACGTCCGCAACAACGGTCCGGAGCTGCTGAAGGAGCTGGAGGGGCCCGAGGAGGGCACACTCTTCTGACGTGACGCATGAGGCGCAGAGCAGCGAGACGGTCGAGACCGACGCGGGCACGGCCAGGATCACCTGGCACCTGGGGAAGAAGGCACGGCTGGTGCTCGCCGTCAGCCACGGCGCGGGCGGCGGGATCGAGGCACGCGACCTGCGGGCACTGGCCACCCGGCTGCCCGCGCGCGGAGTGGCCGTGGCCCTCGTCGAACAGCCCTGGCGGGTGGCGGGCAGGAAACTGGCCCCCGCGCCGAAGACGCTGGACGTGGGCTGGCGGGGCCTGTGGCCGGCGCTGGCGGAACCGGGGCTCCCCGTCGTCGCCGGAGGCCGCAGCGCCGGCGCCCGGGTCGCCTGCCGCACGGCCGTCGAACTGGGCGCCCACGCCGTTCTCGCCCTCAGCTTCCCGCTCCACCCACCCGGGCGGCCCGAGAAGTCCCGCGTCGGCGAACTGCTCGGTGCCGGGGTGCCCACACTCGTCGTACAGGGCGGCAACGACCCGTTCGGACGCCCCGGGGAGTTCCCGTGCGAGTTTCTGCGACGGCCCCCGCAGGGCTCGTACCAACTCGTCGAGGTGCCCTGCGCCGATCACGGGTTCGCGGTCCCCAAGCGTGCCCCTGTCGATCAGGAGCAGGCCCTGACGATCATCACCGACGGCGTCCTGACGTGGGTCCTGTCACTCGGGTGACCCCGGGAATGTTGCACCCCGGACCGCTGTTGTGCGGATCAGAGACCACCGAACGCGTGGTGTGAGATGTCGTACGAGAGGGAGTCCGCCGCATGGGTTCGACCATCTGCCCGAGCCGTGGCAGCAGCGCTGGCCTGGAGTGGTCGGTGCTGCACGCGGCGAAGACCGTCCCTGTTCGGACGCCGGGCGGACCGGATCGGCAAGCCGCCGCGACCACTGGTCGTCTATTCTCCGATTCAGGTGGGACCGGTTTCGGTCCCGCCCAGACTCTGGAGGAGGTGGGTCCGGTCACAGGGACCGACGCAGGGACCGAAAACGGCCAGGCGGAGCAGCCCGAGGACACGGGCAGCAGCGAGTCGACCGCCGAGCGCAGCGCGCGCTTCGAGCGGGACGCGCTGGAGTTCCTCGACCAGATGTACTCGGCCGCGCTGCGCATGACGCGGAACCCGGCCGACGCCGAGGACCTGGTACAGGAGACGTACGCGAAGGCGTACGCCTCCTTCCACCAGTTCCGTGAGGGCACCAACCTCAAGGCGTGGCTGTACAGGATCCTCACCAACACGTTCATCAACTCGTACCGCAAGAAGCAGCGCGAACCCCAGCGGTCCGCCGCCGAGGAGATCGAGGACTGGCAGCTGGCGCGCGCCGAGTCGCACATGTCGACCGGGCTGCGCTCCGCCGAGTCGCAGGCGCTCGACCACCTGCCCGACTCGGACGTCAAGGCGGCGCTGCAGGCCATCCCCGAGGAATTCCGTATCGCCGTCTATCTCGCGGACGTCGAGGGCTTTGCGTACAAGGAGATCGCGGACATCATGGGGACACCCATCGGTACGGTGATGTCCCGGCTGCACAGGGGCCGCCGGCAGTTGCGCGGCATGCTCGAGGACTACGCCAAGGACCGCGGCCTGGTCCCGGCGGGTGCCGGAGAGTCGGACGGAACGAAAGGCTCGGGCTCATGAGCTGCGGAGAGCCGCACGAGACTGACTGCAGTGAAGTACTCGATCATCTCTACGAGTTTCTCGACCACGAGATGCCCGATGCCGACTGCACCAAGTTCGAGGTGCACTTCGAGGAGTGCTCCCCGTGCCTCGAGAAGTACGGCCTGGAGCAGGCCGTGAAGAAGCTCGTCAAGCGGTGCTGCGGTCAGGACGACGTACCGGCCGACCTGCGCGCCAAGGTCATGGGCCGCATCGACCTGATCCGCTCGGGGGAGGCCGTGCCCGAGCAGGACGTCACGTCCACCCAGGTCCGCGGCGCCGCCGCCGAAGGCTGAGCACTCCCGCACCGCGCGCCGGCCGGGTGGCCGGCGCGGAGCACACGGCCCCGCCCCGCACACGGGTCGGCTGGGAGCCGGTCCTCCTGACCTGAGGCCGACGCCGCCCGAAGCCAAGGGGCGGCGCCGCTCGAAATCGGCGGCCCCGGCGCCGGGGGCCGCCCACCGGCCGTGCGGTGGTCCCGCGCACGGCGCCGTACCGAGTCCGGCGGCCCGGCCCGCCCGGTCGTCCCGGTGCCCGGCCGGTTTGCCCCTCCGGTCCCGGTCCCCGAGGTCAGATCTCCAGACCGCTCTCGATCCTCTTCAGGCTGTGCCGGGCCAGCGCCAGGTTGCTGCGGGCCCGGTCGAGCGCGAGGTACAGGAAGAGGGTTCCCCCGCTGCCGGTGAGCGGCCGGATCAGGTGGTACTGCCTGCCCAGTGTGATCAGGATGTCCTCGATGGTGTCGTCCATGGCCAGTGAGGACAGGGTCCGCATCTTCGCGCGCATGACCTCGGTGTTGCCGGCCGAGGCGAGTTCCAGGTCGAGTGTCGGACCGCCGCCGAGCGTGCCGAGCGCCATGCCGCTCTCGTAGTCGACGAGGGAGACGCCGATGGCGCCCTCGACCGACATGGCTTCCTTGAGCGCGGTCTCGATGTTCATGCTGCCCCAATTCCTCGGTGACGCTGTCCGGTCGTTGTCCGTGCAACTACGATCAAACACTTGTGGGTAGTGCGTCACAAAATACAAAATATGATGCCTGTTGCCTCAGTTGAAGCTCAAAGTAGTGTGCGACGTCAAGACGCGAAGGGGGAACGGGGAAATGACGACGGCCGTTGACGCCTCCCTGGCCCGGCTCCTGGACTCCCCCGGCATCACCGGCGTCGCCCTGGTCGACGCGGTCACCGGACTCACCTACGGGGTGGCCGGCGACGCGGACGAGGCCGGAGACGGCGCCGAGTGTGCCGAATTCATGGCGCTCATCGCCGAACGGCTGGGCCGGGCGGGGGCCGAGGGGGAGCTGGAAAGCGTGATCACCACCAGCAAGCGACGCCATCAGGTGCTCCTCTCCGTCGGCAGACCGGCCGGTGATCCGCTGTTGCTGACTGCCGGAATGGACCGGGAGCGGACCAATCTGGCGCTCGCCACGCGGAGTCTGGGCGACCGGGCCGCCGAGGTGCTCGCATGACGACCGCCGAGCGAAGTGCTCGCGTGACGACGGCCGAGGCCCGCAATCTGCCCGCGCTCCTGCAGAGCCTGCACGAGAAGGACTTCACCGGCACCGTGCGGATCTCCGGTTCTCCGGGCGGAACGATCCACCTGCGGGGTGGACTGATCGCCGCGGTCGAGACGCCTGGGGCCCCGACCGCCACGTCGGCTCTGCTCACTTCGGGCCGTATCGACGACGAGACCTGGCTGGCCGCGTGCGCGGCGCAGCGCGACACGGACCGGCTGGGTGGCCATCTGGTCGCCGCCGGCCTGATCGGCGCCGCCGAGCTGGAGGTCGTGTGCACCGCGGCCGTGTTCGACGCGGCCTTCGCCATGGCCATCGGACCGCCCGGCGGCTGGACGCTGGACGATCCGGAACCCACCCTGGTCGCCGGGGCCGGCGTGGAGCCACGGCGGCTGACCGAGGAGACCACACGGCGTATCACGCGGCTCTCCGGTCCGTGGGGTGCGCCCGGCGAACTCGCCCGGGTGCGGCCCGTACCGGTTCCGGACGCCGGACTGCGCCGCGGGCTGTCCGACCGCCACCGGTCCGTGCTGGCCACGGTCAACGGGCGTCGGACCGCCCGGGACATCGCCTTCACCCTCGGACGCGGGCTGTACGCGGTCATGCTCGATCTGACCCGCCTGGAGGCGCAGGAGTTCATCCGGTGGGAGACGGGCGGGGCGTCCGAGAGCCGGCCGAGCACCGCGCCGCGGGTGTTGCCCGGCGGCGGCGCGCCGGACCGACCCCCGACGAGAACCGGGCCGGCCGGATCGGCCGCGACGGCCGGGCCGCTGCCGAGGCGTACGCCCGGCGGGACCGCGTGGCCGGGGCGGTCCCCGGCGCGGGAGAGCCCGCGGGCAGGACAGGACCCCGTTGGGGAAGGCGACGCTCTTCCCGCGGAAACGAGCGGGGGGCACGGGGACTCGTGAGTTCCAGCAGACGCCGGGCGGCCAAACGCCTTCGGCGAAGCGCGGACGCGGTGGTCCGGCGGCCCGCGAGCCGTCGTGGGCGGGGACCGGTCACCGGACCGGCCGCCCGGCCCGGGGCGGGACAGGACACCCGGCCTGGACAGGACACCCGGCCTGAGGCGGGCCCCCGGCCTGGACCGGATGGTCGGCCGCCCGGTCCGGAACCGGACGGTGTGCGCGGATCGCGGCCGGTCGCAGGGCCCGTACCGGAGCCGGGAACGGAGCCGGACAGGAGCCGCGCACCGGACGCCGGAGCCGGTGCGGGAACGGACGGTCGGCCCTCGGCGTCCGGCGACGCGTCGCGCGACCCGGCGGAAGGCGGACCGCCGCCGTTGCCCGTGCGGGGTGCGGCCCGCTCCGTCGGCGCGCCGGACAGGTCCGGCCGGAGTACCACGCACGGCCCCGCCGAGATGGCCCGGCCACTCGTCCTGCCCACGCTGTCGGCTGCGCAACTGGCTGCCGATCAGCCCTCGATCGACATGCTGCGCCGAGTCCACCGGCGCCTGAACGCACTGCCGGAACCCGACTGACGCCGTTCCGACCGCACCCGACCACGCACGCACGTAGCCAGGAGCGCCCATGAGCGACACATCGCAGCCCCCTCCCCTCACCGAGATTCTGACCTCCCTGCGCGACCGGGTGATGGGGGTCCGTGAGAGCGTCCTGTCCACGGCGGACGGCCTCCTCGTCGTCGCCGACACGGACTCCTCCCACGCCGAGTCCGTCGCCGCGCTCGCCGCCGCGACCCTCGGCGTGGGATGCCGGATGGCGGACCAGGCCGGTGTCGGCGCGCTGCGCGAAGTGGTGGCCAGGTGCGGCTCCGGGCACGTGATCGTCCTCGCCGTCGGCGACCGGGCGCTGCTGACCGTCATGGGCGACGACGGCCTCGACCTCGCCGCGTTCCAGCGGGAGTCGCCCGCCACGGTGGAGCAGCTCAACCAGGCGCTCGTCGCCGACGTCGCGCACTGAGACTGACGTCCGGGAGCGCCGGGCACGTAGGACCGCTCTTTCGCGGCTGCTCCTGCGTGAGCGTTCGGGCGTGACCCTTCGGCCGTGACCGTCCGGCCGTGGCGGAGGGTGCCCGTACCGCGTACCTTGCTCACTCGAAAGGGCCAACGGCGGGTCTCGCTGCTCGATCTCCGCCCAGGGGCGGGCCCGCGGGCCCGCCGGACACCGCAGCCACGGCACCCGCCGTGCGGCGGTGCGTCGGCTCCGCTCCTCGGCAGCGGCACCGGCACCGGCATGGAGGACGGTGACCGCCGACGGGGGCCCGGAAACGGGGCCCGGCGGACCGGAAGGCGTCGGGGGACCTGCGCCGGGCACCGCCGCGACCGCCTGCCCGACGTCGCCCGGCCCCCGGCGGGGGGGCCGACGGGAGAGGGTCTTACCTAGTCCCTGGTTGGGTAACCCATGGGTAATGAGCGCCCGTCCGACCGTCCGTGGTTGGATGCGGGCAAGAGGCATCAGGGGGCACAGTCCAGCCCGAGGCTGCACGCTCTTCGACGAACTGGCAGGCGGGAATCGTGAGGATCTTCGGCAAGGGACGGCACCGGCCCTCCGCCTCATGGCGGCAGGCCACGGACCGTGCGTTCACACTCATCGGTGACGGCCGTTACGAGGACGCGGGGGCGCTGCTGACGCGCGCGGCCGACCTTGAGCCCTGGTTGTCCGAGTCCTGGTTCAACCTCGCGCTGCTGCACAAGTTCCGGCACGACTGGGAGCAGGCGCGGGCAGCCGGTCTGCGGGCCGTGGCGCTGCTCGACCGGGAGACCGGGGCCCCCGACTGGTGGAACGTGGGAATCGCGGCGACCGCGCTGCAGGACTGGCCGCTGGCGCGGCGGGCCTGGCAGGCATACGGCCTGCGGGTGCCGGGGAGCCCTTCCCGGCCCAAGGCCGGCGGAGGAGCCACCGCCTCCGGGGAACCGGTGGGCATGGACCTCGGCAGCGCGGCCGTACGGCTGTCGCCCGAAGGTGAGGCCGAGGTCGTCTGGGGGCGGCGGCTGGACCCCGCCCGCATCGAGGTCCTCTCCATCCCGCTGCCGTCCTCCGGGCGGCGCTGGGGCGAGGTCGTGCTGCACGACGGGGTGCCGCACGGAGAGCGGACGACCGCCGCAGGGCAGGCGTACCCCGTCTTCGACGAGATCGAGCTGTGGGCGCCGTCCCCGGTGCCCACGTGGGTCGTGCTCCTGGAGGCGGAGAGCGAGGACGACCGGGACGCGCTGGAGCGGCTCGCGGCCGACGCGGGGTTCGCCGCCGAGGACTGGTCGTCGTCCGTGCGGCTGCTCTGCCGCATGTGTTCCGAGTCCCGGATGCCCTCCGACGAGGGCGACGGCGAGCATCTCGATCCGCACGACCACAGTGAGCCGGGGCATCCCGGACCGCTCGGCCACCGTACCGACGGGCAGCTGTGGGTGCCCGAGCGGGAGTGCGGCCTGGCGGCCCCGGCCAGCCTGGTGCGAGGGCTGCTGGACGGCTGGGTCGCCGACAGTCCTGATTCCCGGGACTGGCGGGACCTCGAAGAGGTCTGTTAGGTCCGGCGTTGCCCGGGGGTTCTGCGGGGGCCGTACGTCCGGTGCGGGGATGTGCTCGGGCATGTGTACTCCCGCACCCTCCGGCCGCTCCGGTGAGGCGCTCCGGGAACGCCCTCTGCGGCAGCCCCCGTCCGCGGCCCCGTGCGGGCAGGTCCTCGGGGAGGCCGTCGCGCGGAGCCGTGGTGCGCCGTCCCCCGGGGCGGACGCCCAGGGGGCAGGTCCCGGCGAGGGCGCGCACCGTACCCTGTACGTCGTATCAACACCCCCGTTCCCGTTCTTCCGAGGAAGGCATACGTCGGTCATGGCGCAGCAGGACACCGATCAGCAGCACGCGGGCGTGCTCCCCGTGGACGACGAGGGCTTCGTCATCGACACCGAGAACCCGGAGGAGCGTGAGGCGGCCTACCGCGAGCGCGGGACCTCCCGGCCCATCACCGTCGTCGGGAACCCGGTGCTTCACAAGGAGTGCAAGGACGTCACGGAGTTCGGTGACGATCTCGCCGAGCTGGTCGACGACATGTTCGCCAGCCAGCGCACCGCCGAGGGCGTGGGCCTGGCCGCCAACCAGATCGGTGTCGACCTCAAGGTCTTCGTGTACGACTGCCCGGACGACGAGGGCAAGCGGCACGTGGGCGTGATCTGCAACCCCGTGCTCGTCGAGCTGCCCGCCGACCGGCGCCACCTGGACGAGAGCAGCGAGGGCTGCCTCTCGGTGCCGACCGCGTACGCGCCGCTGGCCCGTCCCGACTACGCCGAGGTGACCGGGCAGGACGAGAAGGGCAGTCCGGTCAGGGTGCGTGGCACCGGCTATTTCGCGCGCTGCCTCCAGCACGAGACGGACCACCTGTACGGATACCTCTACATCGACCGGCTCTCCAGGCGCGAGCGCAAGGACGCCCTGCGGCAGATGGCCGAGAACGAACCGCGGTACCCCGTCGTC
>Ga0247763_1001594_pt1 | contig 12760 bp, 9 predicted proteins | sample UWRJL141409B4_FD_179926 | JGI IMG/M metagenome (GOLD analysis project Ga0247763, IMG submission 179926) | Plant litter microbial communities from Arlington Agricultural Research Station in Wisconsin, United States - UWRJ-L141-409B-4 | ecosystem: Environmental > Terrestrial > Plant litter >...
GCATCCCCGTCAGGTTGTCGAGCCCTTGCAGGTCTTCGAGCGCAGGGCAATGGTCGACGAGGACGAGGCCCGAGATCGGAGTGAACCCCGTGGTCTGAGTCAGCTCGCTGAGCCCCCCTCAGGCCTCGGCTTCCTTCTCCGGCGGCTCTGGCTTCGGCGTCGGCTGACGGCGCGAGAGGCGAAGGCGGTTGACGGCTCGCCCGCGGACCAGCGAGATCACCCGCACGTCGTAGCTGCCGATGCGGACCTCGTCGCCCTTCTTCGGCAAGCGTCCGAGGATGCTCGTGACGTAACCTCCGAGCGTGCTGCCCGTCGCGTCGTTGACGTTAAACCCGAAGCGATCGACCGCCGCCGGCAGCGGCATCGAGCCGTTCACTTCGAAGTCGCCCGTGTCCAGCTCGATGATCGGCTCCTGCGCATCGTCGAACTCGTCGGCGATGGGTCCGACGATCTCCTCCAAAGCATCTTCCAGGAACGCCAGGCCGAGCGCGGCGCCGAACTCGTCGATGGCGACGGCGACGTGCGCGCGCGAGCTCTGCAGCTTGGCGATGAGCTCGCCGAGCGGCGTGGTGTCGGGCACGAGCAGGGCGGGGCGGGCGAGCGCGCGCAGCTCGGCGTTGCTCAGAGTGGTGGCGCCGCGCGCGAAAATGTCTCGCGTGTGGACGAAGCCGACGATGCTGTCGAGCTCGTTCTCGCACACCGGATAGCGCGAGTGGCCGCTCTTGCGCATCAGGTTCAGGTTCGCCTCGGGCGACGCCTTGAGCGAGAGGATGGCGACGTTGATGCGCGGCACGACGATGTGGCGCGCCTGCATGTCGATCACACGCAGGACGTTATCGACGAGGGCCCGGCCTTGCTCCGGGATGTGCCCCGCCTCCGTCGACAGATCGAGCGCGCGCTGGAGCTCGCCGCGCGTGAACACCGTCTCGTGGGCGACCTTCGGGTCGATGCCCACGGCGCGCAGCATCTGATTAGACACCGCGTTGACGAAGGTGATGAACGGCCAGAGCAGGAAAGTGAACACCCTGAGCGGCAGCGCTACCGCCAGCGTCGCGGGCTGCGCGTGCTGCAGGGCCCACATCTTCGGAGCCTGCTCGCCCAGCGTCATGTGCAAGATGGTGATGGTGGTGAACGCGAGCACGAGCGAGGTGCCGCGCAGCCAGGGAGAGCCGGGCTCGACGTCGATATTGATCCAGTCGAGCAAGCTCGTGACCAGCGTGGCGACCGCGGGCTCGCCCAGCGCACCGAGCACGAGGCTCGCCAGCGTGATGCCGAGCTGGCACGCGGACAGATAATGGTCGAGATGATCCAGCACGTGCTTGGCGACCTTCGCCGTGAATCGACCCTCCTCTGCCAGCTCGACGACACGCGCGCGCCGCACCGTGACCAGCGCAAACTCGGTGGCGACAAAAAACCCGTTCAACACGACGAGCAGCAGCGTCGCCCCCAGCCGCCACGCCACGCCCATCAAGTCGATCGAGTGAGATGCGGCCATGCGCGCTTGTTACATCACTAGCGGCGACCGAGCATAGGAACGTTATAGGGCCAGTGGGCCGGTTGACGTGGTGAGGCCCAGCAAAGACGGGCACTTAACTCCATCAGCCGGGCAGTCGCGGTGCTTGGCTCACGGGCGGTTTCCGAGTACGACCTTCGATATGAATGCTGCGTGGTGGCTGCTCGGGGCGCTCGCCGTCCTGGCGGTGGCGTATCGTTATTATTCTGCGTTTTTGGCGGCAAAGGTGCTGTGCCTGAACGACCAACGGCGCACGCCGGCACACGAGCATAACGACGGGCATAACTTCCACCCCACCAACAAGTGGGTGCTATTCGGGCACCATTTTGCAGCTATCACCGGGGCTGGGCCGCTGATCGGGCCGGTGCTGGCCGCTCAGTTCGGGTTCTTGCCCGGGTTTCTCTGGATTCTGTTCGGGGTGGTTCTAGGGGGGGCCGTCCACGACTTCGTCATCCTGGTGGCCAGCACGCGCCGCGGCGGGCGCTCACTGGCGGAGATAGCTCGCGCCGAGCTCGGCCCGGTGCTGGGCACGGTCACTGCGCTCGCGATCCTCTTCATCATCGTGATCGCGCTGGCGGGCCTCGGTAACGTGGTCGTCGGCGCCCTGGCGGAGAGCCCCTGGGGCGTGTTCACGGTGGCCCTCTCGATCCCGATCGCGCTCTTGATGGGGCTGCACATCTACCTCGTCCGGGGCGGCTCGACGCGCGGCATTCGCGAGGCGAGCGTCGTCGGCGTCGTGCTGCTCGGCATCGCGCTCGTGGTGGGCGAAACGATCGCCGGTTCCAGCTACGCCGATTGGTTCCGGTATTCGCGCACGACGCTGACCCTGACGATCGCCGCCTACGGCTTCGTTGCCAGCGTGCTGCCCGTCTGGGTGCTGCTCTGCCCGCGCGACTATCTGTCGAGCTACCTCAAGATCGGGACGATCGGACTGCTCGTGGTGGGCATCCTCATCGTGAGGCCGTCGATCGAGATGCCGCCCGTGACCGAATACATCCACGGCGGCGGCCCCATCATCAAGGGCCCATTGTTTCCGTTCGTGTTCGTCACCATCGCGTGCGGCGCCATCAGCGGCTTCCACGCGCTGGTCGCCAGCGGCACCACGCCGAAGATGATCGACCGCGAATCGCACACGCGCCCGATCGCCTACGGCTCGATGCTGATGGAAGGACTGGTGGGGATCACGGCCTTGATAGCGGCGTGCGTGATGCCGCCCGAGGACTACGTCGCGATCAACACCGATCCGAAGGTCGCGATGGTGGCGTCGCCCGCGTCGAAGGGAGCCGGTCTGGCACACTCCGTCGAGCAGCTGGCGAGCGCAGAGTCGGCGCTCACCCCGCACGACCGCGGCATCCTGAACCTCGCCCCGGGGCAGCCGCTGAGCAGCCTCTCCGAGGCGTCGTACCCGGCGTCGAAGCTGCTCGCGCTCTCGAGCGGCGTGCTCTCGCGCCTCGACTACTCCGTCGATCCGGCGATGGCTCAAGCCACCACGCTCAGCGACGCCGATTTCGCGCGGCTCGGCATCACCGTGAAGGATTTGCCGGCGCTCTCGCAGGGGGCAGGCGAGGTGGTGGCCGCTCGCACCGGCGGCGGCGTGTCGCTCGCGGTGGGCATGGCGCGGGTCTTCAGCGGCCTGCCCGGCATGGGGGCGCTGCTCGCCTACTGGTATCACTTCGCGATCATGTTCGAGGCGCTGTTCATCCTCACCACGATCGACACGGGCACTCGCATCGGGCGCTTCCTGATGCAGGAGTTCCTCGGCCGCATGAGCCCCGAGCTCGGGCGCTCGTCGAGTCGCACGGGCGGCGCGCTCGCTTCGGGGCTGATCGTGGCGGGCTGGGCTTATTTCATCCTGACCGGGAGCATCTCGACGATCTGGCCGATGTTCGGCGTCGCCAATCAGCTCCTGGCGTGCACAGCCCTCTGTGTGGGCACCACGATCGTGCTACGCGAGGCACCGAAGCGCCACTACGCCCTCGTGACGCTGCTGCCGCTGTGCTTTCTCACGACCACGACGCTGGCTGGCGGCGTCGAGAGCGTTCGTCGCATCTACCTGCCGATGACGGCCGTCGCCGCGACGCGCATCACGGGCTGGGTGAACGCCATCGTGACCACCTTCCTCATCGTCGGGGTCACGTTCGTCATCGTTGGCAGCGCTAGGCGCTGGTTGGCTCAGATCCGGGGCCCGGGCGTGCCGCTCGACGCACCCGCCCCGTCCTGAAGCGTCCCGGCTTTTCCGATTTTGATGACAGCGTCCGGAACAATCGGCGCGCGCTGCGCCACGCCTGCGCGCGCTGCATCAAATCGGTGGCCCAGGTCTGGTTGCGACGCCGAGTGACGAGTTCCGGAAGCGTGTAACGCTCCGGAAACAAAACTGACGTTGATCAGATACGGAAGCCGACCGAACTGAGGATCCAGAAATTGCTCCGAAAACCGGGGTCGCAAACCGGCTACCCGCCCAACTGGAGCAACCCATCACTCAGGAGTTTAAGCGGTCATGAAAAGGCTGTGGGTCGCCCTCGTGGCATTCATCATCAGTTGCTTCGTGGTCGCCTCGGCCCCGGAATTCGCGGTTGCGGATACCGAGCCGGCGGCGGCGGCCACGAGTGCCGATCTCGAGAAGCGCATCGCCGACCTCGAGGCGTACGTCAACAACGGCGCTCGGGCCGACGAAGCCACCAGCAAGATTGCTGGCCCTGGCCCCGGGCACAACGCCTTCATCATGATCTGTGCGGCGCTGGTGTTGTTCATGACGCTGCCGGGCTTGGCGCTGTTCTACGGCGGCCTGGTGCGGTCGAAGAACGTGCTGTCCGTGATGGCTCAGTGCATGGGCATCGCGGGCATCGTGACGGTGCTCTGGTGGGCGTTCGGTTACAGCCTGTGTTTCGACGGCGGCTCACCGTTCATCGGCGGATTCAAATACATGTTTCTCTCCGGCGTCAGCTCGACGCCCAACACGTCCTATACGGTCTGGGTCTCCCAGAACGTCTGGGCCATGTATCAGCTGATGTTCGCCATCATCACGCCGGCGCTGATCGTCGGCGCCATCGCCGAGCGCGTGCAGTTCAAGGCGCTGCTCCTGTTCGTCGCCGCGTGGATGATCATCGTCTACTTCCCGCTCGCCCACATGGTGTGGGGTGCTGACGGCTTCATGAACGGCGTGTGGAACGCCAACGCTGGCATCAAGGCAATCGACTTCGCGGGCGGCACCGTGGTTCACATGTCTTCGGGTTGGTCGGCGCTCCTGCTCGCCCTCATCGTCGGCAAGCGCAAGGGCTTCGGCACCGAGCACTTCGCTCCGCACAGCCTGGTGCTCACCATGATCGGCACCGGCATGCTGTGGGTGGGTTGGTACGGCTTCAACGCCGGCAGCGCGGTCGCGGCCGACGGCGTGGCCTCCCAGGCCTTCATGACGACGACGCTGGCGGCTGCCATCGCCGGCCTCAGCTGGGCCGCGGTCGAGTGGGTGGTGCGCGACAAGCCCACCGTCCTCGGTTTCTGCTCGGGCATCGTCGGCGGTCTCGTCGTGATCACCCCGGCGGCGGGCTTCGTGACGGCGAACGGCGCGGTCCTCATCGGCGTGCTCGCGGGCGTCGTCCCCTTCTACGCCTGCACCAGCCTCAAGAACGCCCTCGGCTACGATGACGCGCTCGACACCTTCGGCGTCCACGCCGTCGGCGGTACGCTGGGCGCCTTCGTCACCGGCCTGCTCGCCACGCCCGAAGCAAACGCCAACCTCAACCTGAACCTCAAGGACGTCGTGGGCAGCACGCTCTGGCTCGAGCAGCTCAAGGCGATGGGCCTCACGCTGGTGCTCTCGCTCGTTGGCACCGCCATCATCGGCTACGCGCTCAAGGCCACCATCGGCCTGCGGCCGACCGCCGAGAACGAGGAAGCCGGCCTCGACGTGAGCGATCACGGAGAGCGCGGCTACCACCTCACTGAGGTCTGAGGCAGTGAGCGTCTGAGACATCGAGAGCTTCGCTCATCCGAGCGAACTCGGCGAACGGCGCGTGCACGGCGCAGGACATGGCGCTCGTGCACGCGCCTCGGCTTTTTGTGAGCGTCAATCGGGCGCGGGGAACGAGCGAGGAGGGGCAGCCGCGGGGTCGGCAGGGGCGGGGCGCTCGGGCGCTGGGGCTCGGTTTTCCGGGGCGTCGAACCGGGTCAGCATGACGACCACGGCGGAGATGATCAGCGCGGCACCGGCGAGCGAGACGGGGTGAAGCGTCTCGCCGAGCACCACCCAGCCGAGCGCGACCGCGACGACGGGATTCACGTAGGCCGTCGTGGAGAGCTGCGCGGGCGTGGTTCTCGTGACCAACCAGTTGAAGGCGCTGAAAGCGACGAGCGAACCGAACAGCGTGAGGTAGCCGAAGGCCGCCCAGCCCTCGGGCGTGACCTGACCGAGCGAGAAGGATTCGAGCTCGCCCCCGAGCGCGCTGATGAGCAGCATGGCCGCGCCGCCAGCGAGCATCTGCTGCGCTCCAGACATCGCCGAGCTCGGATGCAGCGGGCGATAACGGGAGTAGAGGCTGCCAAAAGCCCAGCACCAGCCGGCGAGCAGCAACATCAGCACGCCGTACCAGTGCTGCGGGCTGAGGTCGCTCGCCCCCGGTCGCACCAGCAACAACATGCCGAGCGAACCGAGCGCGATGCCGAACAGGGCTCGACGCGAGGGACGAACGCCGCCGGGGCGCCACCAGTCGAACAGCTGCACGTAGGCGGGCACCCCCGCGATCATCAACGCCGCCAGGTTTGACGGCACGTGAGTCTCGGCCAGGGTGACCAGGCCGTTGCCGCCCGCCAGCATCGTCACACCGGCGCTGGCCGCTCGCCACCACTCGCGCCGGTTCGGGCGCCGGATGCCGGTTGCCATCATCACGCCAAACAAGATGCTGCCCGCGACGAAGGAGCGCGCACCGGCGAGCAGAAACGGCGGGATGCTCTCGACCCCGATGCGGATGCCGAGATACGTCGAGCCCCAGATGACGTAGACCGCCGCGAACGCAGCGCCGTACAGCGAGAGCAGGCGGCGCCAGCCGAACGCCACGGGCAGGAGCGGCCCGCCCGGCGCTGACACCCGCGAGGGCGGCGTCTGTCTGTCGATCGTGTCCGTATCTGCCATGGGGACCGTACTTTCAGGTCACCATCGGGACGAGCCTCACTCCATCCCGTGCTGACCGGGTGGGGTGCTCGAGTGGACCGTCGTCAGCGCTGGGCGAAAGTGCCCAGCCGATCGCAACCACCGGACCCCGCCGCGCTGCGCCACCGGTGGACAGGCGCCCAGCAGCGATCGCATCGATGCTGGGAACGCCCGCCCCGCTCGCCCGCAAGCGGAGGCGAGACAGCGGCAGCCCTTGCAAGGGTGGGAAGTGCGGTGGAGGGAACGCCAGCCAAGAGACGGGTATCTAGGCGTCTTCCGGCCAGCGTCAAGCCCACGCGGTCGTGCTTTGCGGGCGCGGCGCCGACTCCGGACCGCCCGAGCTGTTGCTTGGGCTCGCTGCTGCGTTATACGAGGAGCATGGCGATTGCTCACGAAGGTGGTTGGTTTTCCCGGCTGGTTCGGGGGTTGGCGGCTCCTTTTCTCGGTCACGGGCGCCTCAACCCGCGAGCGAGGTGGCTCGGCCTGGCCCTCGTGCTCGCCCTTGGAACATCGGGCTGCGGTTACAACGAGGTGATCGAGCGTGACGAGAGCGTGAAGGCCAGCTGGGCCGAGGTCGAGAACCAATACCAGCGCAGGGCCGACCTCGTGCCCAACCTGGTGCGCGTGGTGAAGGGCGCGGCCGATTTCGAGAAGAGCACCCTGGAAGCGGTCGTCGAGGCGCGCTCGAAGGTGGGCTCGATCCAGGTCGATTCGTCCACCGTCGACGATCCCCAGAAGCTGAAGCAGTTCGAGCAAGCCCAGGGCCAGCTCTCCTCGGCGCTCTCGCGGCTGCTCGTCGTCACCGAAAACTACCCGCAGCTGAAGGCCACTGACGCCTTCAAAGACCTGCAATCTCAGCTCGAAGGCACGGAGAACCGCATCACGGTCGCGCGCCGCCGGTTCATCCAGTCCGTCGCCGAGTACAACGCGACGGTGCTGAAGTTCCCGAGCAGCATCGGCGCCAAGATGCGGGGCAAGACCGAGCGCGCCACGTTCACCGCGACCACGCCCGGCGCGGACAAGGCGCCCGAGGTCGCGTTCTGACGTCGGCGGCGCTCGCGATGTCGGCCGCGCCGCCGCGGCGCCGGCCGGCGCCCGTTCGAAGCGTGGCTCGCCGGACACTGGCGCCTGGGGTCTCGGCGCCAGCGCGAGCTTTCGCGGGCTGGCTGCTATCTCTCGCGATCGTGCTGCTCTCGCTGGTCGCGGCGGGGCCGGCGCGTGCGCTGGAGGTGCCGCCGCTCGCGGATCGGCGCATCCACGATCAGGCGAACGTGCTCTCACCTCAGCTCGAAGCCCAGCTCGACGCGGAGCTGAGGGGCTACGAGAGCTCGACGGGCCACCAGCTCGCGGTGCTGATCGTGCCCTCGCTCGAGGGTGAAGCGCTCGAAGACTACACGATCCGCGTGGTCGAGGCCTGGCAGCTCGGCAAGAAGGGCAAAGACGACGGCGTCCTGCTGTTCATCTCCGTCAGCGAACGAAAGATTCGCATCGAGGTGGGCCACGGCCTGGAGGGGGAGCTGACCGACGCCTTCACCAGCCGCATCATCCGCGACGTCATGGCGCCGGCGTTTCGCCAGGGCGATACCGGTATCGGTTTCGGCATCGCGCGAGCCATCAGCGCCATCTCCGCGCAGACGGGCGGCAGCGGCGAGCGGCTACCGCCACCGCGACGCACGCGCTCTCACGACGGCGGGGGGCTCCCGCCCTATGTGCTGCTCGCGCTCGTGCTGCTCTTGTTCCTCGGCGGCGGGCGTGGGATGGGCGGGCTCATCGTGGGCTCGATGTTGAGCGGCGGCCTCGGCCGGGGTGGGGGATGGGGCGGCGGTGGCTCGCGCGAGAGCGGCGGTTTTCGTGGTGGCGGAGGCAGCTTCGGCGGCGGCGGCGCCTCCGGCGGCTGGTGAATCGGAGGCTGAAGAACATGGCGCACCTGTTGACCGAAGCCGAGGCCGCGACCGTGGCCGAGCACGTCGCCCAGGCGGAGCGCGGGACCGCGGGCGAGATCGTCGTGGTTCTGGCCGAACGCAGCGACGGCTACGAGCGACACCGCACGGCGGCCAGCTTCACGGCGACGCTGCTCGCGGCGCTCGCGCTGTATACCTTCGTCCCGAGCCTGCCGGAGCTCTGGGTGCTGTGCGCGGAGGCACCCATCATGCTGCTGTTCTGGTGGCTGAGCGGGCTGGCCGTGGTGACTCGCGTGCTGGTGCCGGGGCCCGCGCAGCACGCGGCCGTGCGCGCACGCGCCGAGCAATCGTTCATCGAGCAGGGGGTGACAGAGACGCGCGATCGCAGCGGCGTGCTGCTGTTCCTCTCCGAGGCCGAGCACCGGGTGGAGCTGCTCGCCGACCGCGGCATTCACGAGCGCGTGGGAGCGGAGGTCTGGCAGACGCTCGTCAACGACGTGGTGGCGGCGATCCGGGGCGGGCACGCCGCGGGAGGCATCGCGAGTGCCGTCGACGCGATCGGCGCGCGCCTCGCGCAGCATTTTCCGCCGGCCCCCGACGACACCAACGAGCTGCCGAACGAGCCTCGCCGCATCTGAGCGGTGCGCACCCGATCACCGAGCCTCGCGCATCCGAGCCATGCCCGGGTGAGCCGTGCGCGTCAACCGCGGAGCTCGGTGTAGACGCGCGCGACTGCGGTCGCCGAACGCGAGATGTCGGCGGGCGTCGTGGAGGCGTTGCTGACAGAGAAGCGCAGGGCAGGGGTGCCACGCCAGACGGTCGGCGTCGGATAGCACGTCCCCTCGCGCTGGATCGCGACCACGAGGTCGCGGATGAAGGCGTCCGGCGCGGCGCCGTGCGGCGGCTCGGCGCGCAGCACCACCTGGTTGAAGACGACCTCGTTGACCACGGCGAGGCCGTCGACCGCGCCGAGCGCTCGCGCGAGCTCGCCGGCGAGCGCTGAACAGCGCGTGACCAGATCGCTCACCCCGCGCTGGCCGAGCTGTCGTAGCCCGGCCCAGAGCGCGAAACCGCGGGCCCGCCGCGAGAGCTCGGGCACCAGCGCGCCCGGGTTCTGGACTGCGCTGGTGCTGCCACTGGACAGGTAGGCGCCATGCACCGCCATGGCCCGCCGCAGCGCGCGCGGGTGGCGCGTGAGCACCATGCCGGAATCGTACGGCAAGTTCAGGAACTTGTGCCCGTCGGTCGCCCAGGAGTCGGCCCGCTCCGCGCCAGCGGCGAGGTCGCGCGTGCTCGCCGCGGTCCGCGCCCACAAGCCAAACGCTCCGTCGACGTGCAGCCAGGCAAGCTCGGGCGTGTGCTTGGCTCGGTAGCGCTCGAGCGCATCACACAGCGCGGGCATCGGGTCGAAGGCGCCGCTGTTGACGTTGCCCGCCTGGGCGCAGACGATCACCGGCCCCGAGCCGCGCTCGAGCTCGCGCTCTAGCGCCGCGGGCTGCATGCGACCTTGCGCGTCGGCGTCGATGCAAGCGAGCGCGCGCTTGCCGAGGCCGAGCAGGCGCACGACCTTGTCGATGGTGTCGTGACGCTCGTGCCCGACGATCACGCGCACGCCCGGCGCTCCAGCCAGGCCCTCCTGCTCGACGTCCCAGCCTGCCGCGGCGAGCACCTGGCTTCGCGCAGCGGCGAGCGCGCTGAAGTTCGCTAGCGTTGCTCCGCTCACGAGCGCGCCGCGCGTGACGTCGGGCAAGCCGAGCAGCTCGACCACCCAGCGCATGGCCTGCACCTCGAAGGCGCTCGCCGCTGGCGCGCCGGTGGCGGGGCCCGCGTTCTGATCCCAGGCCGACGTCATCCAGTCGGCAGCGAGCGCGGCGGGTAGCGTGCCGCCTGTCACCCACCCAAAGAAGCGCGGCCCTGCCATCGACGCCAGGCCGGGCGTCGCCAGGGTTACCAATTCGCGCAGCACATCGCCCGGAGGCCGACCCTCGACGCACATCGGGCCGAGCGCGTCGAGGGTGGCCAGCACCGCGTCCGTCGGCTGGGAGGCGCTCATGGGCCGCGACGCGAGCGAGCCGCGGTACTCGACGGCGCGTTCGAGCGTCGCGGACAGGAGCTCGCGCCATTCAGCATCATCGTGCGTCATTCGGGCGCTCTGGCGCCGACGGCGGCCGAGTGCAAGCCCAGACGCCGCGCCGGCGCGCGGCCCGAGGGGAGCCGAGCCCGATCGCCGCCCGATCCCTGGCGCGCCGAGCTCGGCTCGAGCTAGAAGCCGCCCGTGAACCGTCCGCTCTTCAGTCTGTTCGCTGCGGCATCGCTCATCGCCGGCTGTCAGCCCGCGGCCGGCGGCGCGAGAGTCCCCGCCACCGGGGTCGAGCTCGTGACGGCGGCCCCGCACGAGCCCGGCCTGCGCGAGCCGGCGCAACCGCCGCCCCCCGTTGCGACCGCGGCCCCCGCCAAGGTGCCAGGGCCCTGGGATCAGCCGTATCCCCAGCGCTTCGACCCGGCGAGCTTGCCGAAGCGGCTCGAGTGGCTCGCCGTCAAGGGCAACCGATTCGTCGACGCCCGAGGCGAGCCGGTGATCTTGCAGGGCGTCAACATCTCGGATCCCGACAAGCTCGAGAGCAACGGCCACTACGACCGCCGCCTGTTCGAGGTGATCCGCGATTGGGGCGCGAACGTCGTGCGCATTCCGGTGCATCCGGCAGCTTGGCGCGCCCGGGGCAAACCGGCCTATTTCGAGCTGCTCGATCGGGCCGTGGTCTGGGCGAGCGAGCTCGACCTGTATCTGATCATCGACTGGCACACGATCGGCAACCTGGTCACCCAGATGTTCCAGCACCCGATGTACGACACCACGCAGCAGGAGACGTTCGAGTTCTGGCGCAGCGTGGCCTTCCGCTACCGCGACGTGCCGACGGTGGCGCTGTTCGAGATCTTCAACGAGCCGACGGTGCGGCGGGGCACGCTCGGCAGCGCCAGCTGGCCCGCGTGGAAGGCATTGAACGAGGAGATCATCTCGATCATCACCGCCCACGAGGGACACGCCATCCCGCTGGTAGCCGGCTTTGACTGGGCCTATCAGCTCGGCCCCGTCGCGCAGCAACCGATCGAGCGCGAAGCGATCGGCTACGTGTCGCATCCCTACCCAGGCAAGGCGAGTGCCTCGAAGGGGTCCATCGAGGGGCAATGGGACGCCGCGTTCGGTTTTGCCACCAAGAAGTACCCGCTGATCGCCACCGAGATCGGCTACATGAGCGCCGACGCACCCGGCGCCCACTCGCCAGCGATCGACGACGGCTCGTATGGCAAGCGCATCACCGACTACCTCGCGAAGAATGGCGCGTCGTGGACGGCCTGGTGTTTCGATCCGGATTGGCCGCCTCAGCTGATTTCTGATTGGAGCTTCACGCCCACCGCCGCCGGCGCACATTTTCGCGAGGTGATGCTCGCCCGGCGTGCATCGGTCGTGAAGCCGTGAGGCGCGAGCTCCTGAAATCGGGCTCGGACCTCCGCGCGGCCCGGGCTATCCTCGGCGAATGAGACGACTTCCGCTCGCGCTCTCGCCCGTGGCGTCGCCCGGCGACGGGGGCTCGGTCGCGCCGTCGGCGAGCGATGCGTTCGGTCTCTTGCCTTCGGAGCTGGCGGCGCGCGGCATCGGTTCGGGGCCGGCGACGTTTGCAGCGCTGCAGCGCCCATGGCGCTGGCGCGGCGGCGTCCCCGAGCTGTCGCCGCGGTTGCTGGGTGCGCTCGATGCCTGTGGCAGAGCTCTGCCGCGCATCGAGCGGGCGGAGCGCTCGGAAGACGGGGCGACGAAGCTGCTGCTTCGCACCGGGGCGGACCTGATCGAGGCCGTGCACATGCCTCGCAACGTCGTCGCGGGCCAGCGGGTCACGCTCTGCATCTCCAGCCAGGTCGGCTGCGCGATGGGTTGCGACTTCTGCGCGACCGCGAGCATGGGCTTCGTGCGCCACCTGACGGCGGGCGAGATCGTCGCGCAGGTGCTGGTCGTGCTGCACGCCTTCGGGCCTCGCCACCCGAGCGAGCTCACGCTGGTCTTCATGGGCATGGGCGAGCCGCTGCACAACCTCGACAACGTGGCGCGGGCAATCCAGGTGCTCACGGCGACTCGAGGCCTGGGCGTCTCGCCCCGGCGCATCACGGTGTCGACGTCTGGGCTGGTGCCGCAGATCGCCGAGCTCG
>Ga0247763_1001595_pt1 | contig 12758 bp, 16 predicted proteins | sample UWRJL141409B4_FD_179926 | JGI IMG/M metagenome (GOLD analysis project Ga0247763, IMG submission 179926) | Plant litter microbial communities from Arlington Agricultural Research Station in Wisconsin, United States - UWRJ-L141-409B-4 | ecosystem: Environmental > Terrestrial > Plant litter >...
ATCCGCCCCTGATCTGGAGGCGCGACTTCCCAAAACACCGCCCAGAACTGCCGCGATGATGACGACGACAATGACGAGGACCACGCCGATTATTATCCTCCGCCTTCGTTTTCGGTCGGCTTGTGCATTCGGGTCCGACCCCGCCGGTGCGTTTGGTATTACCACGGGCGTGTCGGGGTACGGGTGCGGGTATGGATATTGGTGTGCTGATTGGGGAGATGCTTGAGCGCCGTGGTAAGTGTCTGGATATTTCGGAATAGCTAGTTCTTTGGATTCGTCGTAATGATCCTGTCGGACTTCGAGCCATGGCTGGCCATGTTGGGGGACGACTTCGAGACCGGCTTGGCCTTGATTGTCGTGTCGGTAGTGACCGGATTGCATGCTTGCGACGACAAAGTTCTCGTGAGCGCAAGCTCAAATCCGGCCCGGAATTCGGAACAAAAGTCAAAGATGCACGATGCAGCGGGATGGTGGGATTAAAGAGAGACGCCACGCAAGGTACGGCGCAGAAAATGTGCAAATGCACGTCACACCAAACCGCGTACCCGTAGCCAAGCCCCCTTTCTTTTCGCTTTGTAAAGGGAATACACACACACACACACACACACACACACACATCCTGGATTCCTGGCGTAACATTGGCCAACTGCAAAAGGCCCAAACCCACCCCTGTCAAATGTGATCTCGTCCAATGAGCATCGTGATCTGCGCCTGGGCTTTACAATCCTTCAGGATGCGAACTCTACCAACAGCCCCGTCCGGCGTTTGCCTGTTGGCCACTCAGTGGGCCGAACACCAATTGACGAAAATGACGGGACGAAATGGAGAAAAAGTACTTACATACATACAATCTGCCTCGCCTCAATTCGCAATATGAAAGCTGAAACCCAAAAAGCCCCCAATCTTTCTTTGCTAAAAGTCGTTCATTCGTCGCGGAGCACAGCCTCGGAGGGAGCCCCCAACAGTTGATGACTCGCAAAGTGGTTCCATGTTCCCGCCCCAGATGCGGGGGTAAATGGTAAATGAGTGACATTGCTTTCCGTACATGGCTACAAAAAAAAACCCGGCAATAAGCATTAACATGGAACCCGCTCGGTACCGTACTCTCACTGGTAGGGCTGCTACCAACATCTCGTATCGTCCCCGAAAACATGGAGGTACTAGCGTCCATGTAGTCGCCGGTGGGTTTTTTTTTTTTTTTGCTTGTCGCATTGCTTTGCACAAGAACCATGCAGCCTCAGGAAATTGCTGAAACCACGTGCATTATTCGGAATCGCAAGGTTGCACTGGGGCGGCCGCGATCGAATTCTTGGCCGTGTTTTAAAGATTTTACTTTGTGCACTACGTGCGTTATAATCTCACCAGCAGCACCCTAATACCTTGACTGTGTGCAGCGTGTTTGAGATGTCTTATATCCCATCCTTATCCGCCCCTGAACTGCATAACCCAGTTCATGGCTAACTGGAACAAGGTGTCCAAACCGTTAAAAAGGACTCCCTACTTTCAATACTACGAGTAAATTGCTGCGCAGTCTGGCGCGCATTGTCCCACCCCAAGTTGGGGTCGCACAAAGACAAGGGCCGCAGATCTGCCTTTCCCCAGACACTCGTTGTTACACACACAAAGGTGATTGTGATTGCTGCAGGTTCCCCGGCAGGCAGTTTGGGGCGCGTTTTCACTCGAGTACGGGACATTGCAGGTTGGATGCAAGGGAGGGCTTAAGAGGGAGTACGTGAGCGGCAAAGACCGGGGAATCCAACAAGAAGCGAAGCTACACCCGTTACAGCTATTTCCGTTTGAACTAGCTCGCTACCTACCTACCTACCTACCTACCTACCTACCTACCTACCTACCTACTTACCTATCTGCAGGCAAATAAATGGAAAGCTTTCTCGTCATTTCGACTCAACCATTCTCACTCACAATATTTGTGTTCCGCAGTCAGCAGTCCAACACTGCCAGAGGGTGCCCTAGGTAAACATATGCTCCCCCAACACTTTCTTACGCCGTAAAAGGAAGATAAACGAGTAGCACCGCGGCATATCTGGCGGCATAAAACACAGATTAATAGAGTTGCCCAGACGCCATAGCTTGGGTTCGACGTCGACTTACGCAGTGGTAGCAGCCAAAACCTCCCACGGCTGAATGTCCGATGCCCACTGGACCGCGAGTGTAAAGAAGGCCACAAACCCAGTGATAATCCCCAGCCGCGCCATTGTGTCTGATACAAATACCAACCACCACATGGGACCGAACAGCAACCCCAATCCCACAAGGATAAAAGTTGTTGAAATCAGCTTTTCCACGGCTGTGTCATTACTGTACTGGGCCCCAGAGGCAGACGAGTCACCTTCTGGGTCAGAGACATTTTTTGCTGGGAAAAGCTTGGTGATGAAAGCAGGACACAGCTCCTTGAGACGTTCCATGGTGGGCGACCTAGTTGCGGAAACCAGAGGGACGACATCTAGTCCGTTTTTAAGAAATTGTCGCTCTTGCTCCTCGATCGCGTCTGGGTTGGCGTTAAACCATCGCCGAACATACGCAATTTGGCGCCCTGAGGCAGGAACAAGAGCCTTCATTTGAGCATATGTGGTGACAAAGTTATCTATAATCTTAGTCCCATTCTAGAGCTCTAGTGTGTTTGCGGGTTCATGTTTCGGTACATACTGTACTGCTCAAGCATGGGAACGATACTCCTCAATGCAACGCTGCGCGTAGGAAAGTTGTCATCAGAGATAATGTCACATCGGCCTTGGTCGGTGGGAAGACCCTGTGCCTGTTTGTCAAGTTCAAAAAGCTCTCTCTCGGCTTTGACAAGGTCATTCTGCAAAAGAAGAATAACTCGAGTGTTGAGCACTCCGAAGCGTCTGAGGACCATAAAGTCATCTGCCGAGGCCATCCAGCGAGAAAAGGCAGGATAGCCTTGAACCATCCACGGGCCGCCTGGTTGCGATTGTTGTGGGGCATTCTGAGATTGCGTGTCGGCCTCCGCACCAGCGGTGTTTCTCTCGAGGTCATCGTCGGGGTCCATATTTGCCGAGTATAGCGAGCAAAAGGGTTGTGACTAGTAAAACAAAGATACACTGCAATAAAAGCAGGCACAGATTAAGGTCAGTTAAACTGCACCCGCTGTCTGAGTGATAATTAGTGGTGGAAATTAGTCATCTGTCGAGATTGTGAATAATGGAAGGGCACAATCAGATGTTCCACTGCTGCCAAACATGTGGTTAACAGAACACGCCACGTCGAGTCATTTAGGGTAACGTCAAGTCAGAGGGCACAACTCCTAGTGTATACAAATGATTCGGTGCCAGATGCATACCGAATTGGGATTCTTCCGCAGCTGTGCTAGAAGTGGCAAGGAGCGACCTATAACGTGTTCCCCTGTCACCCGATCATCACGGGACATTCAGGTGAGGGTACATGTAAGAACTGTTAAAGTCGCAATAGGGCTCACGACAATGTGATCTTGCTCAAAAAACTTTTTTTTTCCTTTCACAGAAACAACACAGAGCTTATACGGTCACTTTCGTGTTTTAACTTCATAAAATGCCCAAGTTAAACCATCACATTATCCTCGAGGACACATCTGGTGTCTGGCAATGGCCTCCGCCTCTTGAAACCCTTCACGACCGACAATTGATCCACATTTCTCCCAGCGCACCCCGACGACACCATTCAAGCGGAGAGAAGGGGGTTGGTCGGAATCCAGCGCAAAGTCGAGTCGACAGCAGCAACGACCAAGACCGACCGAGAGGGCCGACGCAAGTTTACCACGTCCACAACTACATTAACAATGTCCCTTGCCATCACCACCAACGTGGACACAACCGAGACCGCTCACCTCAGCGACAGCGTTCGCATGCACACACATACCATCACCATCAGCATCATCGCGGTCGCAGTCGTCGTCTCAACCAGGGACACAGACTTCACACCAAAGACCTAAATGATTCCCGAACAAAGTGGGAATGGGAAACAAGGCACCGATCTCGGTCACGTAGCCGGTCGCCGTCAAATTCGCGCAGATGCATTCAAGTTATATCAGGCTACCAGCCTGCTGTTGCAGCTCCTCTTGTCAGAGGTCGTGCGCCACCTCCTCCCGTTACTAAGTCGATGAAGCCAATATTTCTGACGGTGGATAAAACAAATGTCAATGATTCGATACACGCCCTCACTGAGGATATGCGTAACCTTAATACGGCGTGGGATGTTTATGCAAGGTTGCATTGAGCTGCTGAACCATAGGTACCTGTAGTTCTACCTTAAATAGAATGAGGGGAATCTTGGACTCGTGGTGTTGGATTTGATATTACAGTACCTCAGTCCGACTGCCAACTAGCAGAAAATGGAGTGGATACTATACAAAAGATACCTTACCTACCTTCCCCGCAGCCTAACCTTCATCGGCACCGGCCCTCTCGGTGCTGCCGTGAACTTCGTGACCTGAAAAGCCATATCCCCGATTTTCGTATCCCAATCTGAAAACGACGCTCTCGGTTTCTCTGCCTTGTTGGTAATTATTGGCTCAAAGTCAAACCACCTCACCGTAAACAGTAGCACTACTCGCATGTCTTCCATGGCGAGCTCTTGACCCATGCATGTCCGGGGTCCACGCTCAAAAGGTCGCCATGCGTAGCGGTCGACTTTTGGTTCGTAACTGTCGAGGAACCGGTCGGGGAGAAACTTGGATGGCTCGGGGAAATATTCCGGGTTATAGTGTGTGGTGTGCACGAGGGGGAGGACCATTTGGTCTTTGACTGGGCATGACTTGCCGTTGATAGTGAGGGTGGAACTGAGATCACCCTGGATGTCAGCTAGGTTCTTCAATAGGTGGTGAGAGCTGAAAGGAACTTACACTCCGGGTGGTACGCCGAGCGGGTTATACCCAACGGGAAACAGACGTAATGTCTCCTTGATGACGGCGTTGGTGTACTCAAGCTCGCTGGTTTTTGACGGGGTGGTGTTTAATAACGCGATAGTTTCGTCTAGTCCGGGCCCAAACACGCGGTCGTGTTCATTTCGTAATTTCTCCAACACGTCGGGGTGTAGACTGATGAGGAGGAGAATGTACTGACCAAGTCAGCATATCCGCCTTACTGGAGAAAAGGGGGTGTAACAAACACAGAGAGTATCCGAGGTAGTGCCTTGTCCTCCCGATAGCAACGCCTTGACACTGTTTTGTTTTTTATCATTAGCTTTTTCTTTGTCATACCCTTTCCCAGCTCTTTTTTTTTTGTCTTTTGTTTCTGTGATCACTTACTTTGCCGTCACCATGTTCAAAAACCCTCTATCCATATTCTCCCCGCCCTTTTTTCCTTTTCGGGCCTGCACATGGTGGACCAAAAGCCCATCCAAAATACTCCTCCCTCCTTTTCCTCGTTCGTTCAAATCCCTTTTTGGAGACAAGTTTTCCATCTGCTCCCACAACTGCGCATATCTCCTCTCCACAATCGGTCGTAAGACGCTATCAGTCCTCAGCCTTGGTCCACGCATTTTCCACCACAGCCGCATCTTGAGAAACGGGTTCGACGTGCTGAGATAATCTTGTCCCACATCCATGATGGGTTCCAAATCATTTAGCATTTCCAAATTTCCCTGTTGCGCACCAAAGGGAAATCCGAGGATAATATGGGAGGATATATCGATTAGCAAGGGCGGAAGTAGATTATTCAGCTCCGCAATAGCGTTGGCAGAAGTAGCGATTCGACAAAGTTGGTTGTGAAAGATGAGGGCCTGTTCTGCGATAATCGGAACGCGCGATTTTGTTACCCGCGGAGAGAGGCCCGGCCCCATGAGACGATGGAGGTATTTCCATGTTGCGCCATTACTCCCCGAGATAGTCCCCGGTCCAAACATGGCGCGGAGGAGCTTATCAATGTAGGCATGGCCGGGATACATGGTTGCGGTAGTGACTTGGTATGCCGCCTCGGTAGAGGTGAGGATGATTTGCGGAGGCGCAAACGGCCAGAGGTCGAGATACCATATTGCCGGAAGAGAATAGCGCGTGGCGATTTCCGTGTAAATGTATTGGGAGGCCGTACGGGGTGGGAAGCGCGACACGGTCTGGGCGAAGAGGGGGAGGTGGCCGAGGAGAAAAGAGTGAGGGGGTTTAGGCTGGTGATGTGTCAGTATGGACCGGGTGGAGGTGGTGGTGGACAATAAAAATTTGGTATAAACAACTCACGAGGTCCTTGTAAAAGCGTCGGACGCGAATCCATTTTTGGACGACATATACGAACAAGGTAACGGTGAGCGCCACCACCAGGTGAAGAGACGAGACACCAAACATCGTCATTCTGGAGGCGGATGTCCAAGATGACGGTTCAGGAGATAGGATGGCAAATGATGAAACAGCAGTGTTTTTATTAAACTACTAGTAGGTTATACTTTAGGTTTTCTTTTTATGGGCCGCAGACTTTTACATTTCTCATGAATAATCACTTTTATCCAAATAGGCCATGTAAGCGAAGTCAACAACGCAAAAGCCTCTCAGAGTACCGTTTGGGAAATTTACTTGGCAGATATGAGATGTGGTGTGGTGTAACCCAGTGATAAGCAACACAAAACAAGTTCAGGATATGCTAACGTGCTGCAGACCGCTGATGTCAGGACCCTGTCAAGCTGCTTTCCCCGTCAAATCGCAAGTGCAGGACACCACAGATTTCCGGGAGCCGATTGTGTCTTAGTAACGTACATACCTACCTTACCTAAGGTACATAGCTGCCGTCTCGTAGGCGTGGAAGGTGACGGGACTACCCGCCGATAAAGAAAGCATTAAACGCGGCTCCATCATATGGGAAACTATTGGGCGCGCAAATCGGATAGTCAAAATGTGTTTTTGGCAATTGGTGGGACCTGGAACTTGGCGCTCCGTCACAAAAGGTCTCGGTTCCGGACCCACCTCCAACAACGGATGGCCAATTTGCGAAACATATGTAACTCCACCCCGAGTCCAGTATTGAACAAAGTGGCTGGAATGGTAAACCTGAAAATTAGGAACTTGAATACCCACCTATGTAGGAATAGTTCTAGGATAAATACTAAACTTCAGCTCTAAAAAGAAGAAGAAAAAAAAAATTTCCTCCAACTTGGACCAAGAGTGGTCCAAATCCTTACCATGCCTTGATCCCAGCGTTCCCAGTGCTCATAAAGGTATTATATATAGTATTTTCCAACTCTCCCGGGGTATTTATAATCTCAACTCTTCTCCCTCACCACGGAACTCTCCACGACTACCCCCTGACTTCCACTTGCACTCCCCTCCCCATCTCGACTGGCCCCTGAGCCGCCATGGTAAACCTCTTCCTTGGAAAGATTTGTCTCTCTCACCACTTCAATATCCTGCGTCTCAAACATGTGTCGGTTTCGATTCGCCGAAAGAAAAGAAAGCGAAAACTGCGACAACCGCGTGGTGCGAGGACCTGAAGGTCCCGACGAGGTTTTTTCTCGGAGAAAAACGCGCAGGGTAGGGATGCACGCGGCCATGATGGTGACGGTGGATTCGGCAACATCCCAGACGAAGACGTCGATTTCGTTGACTATTTGGCCTTATCAGACTGCGTGGTCCAAAACAGGCACCGGGGGAGAGGGGGGACAATAAAAGGGGGGGGAAGGGGAAAAACTTACAGGAATCTCCCGTCCCGAGAGTAGGCAGCTTCACACACTTGACAATCCCTACCGCACCCGCTCTATTACCGTGCCGTTAGCTCTCCTCTCCGCCAACCTCATCTCCCCTTGTGGAAGGGAACTCACACAACACCCATACTCATACAAACCAAAACACCCAATTTTTCTTTCTTCCTTAACGTAAGACGATATAGAAACGTCCATGGCAACACTGCCAAAATGAAATCATACGCCGAACTTTGCGCGCCTGTGGCAACCCAGATCTTGGTCCCCACGTTCAAGGGCCAGCATTCCCCTTTCACGTTAAAATCCCACCGGGCATTGATGGGCTTGCATTGGATCCAGGGAACCATAGCAGAAACAGCCATGGAGATATTCAGCGTGATAATGAGAAACCAGACAAAGGCTTTGGTTTTTTCCGTGGTCAAGCGGAGGAGGGATACCGCGAAGGCGACTTTGGTCAGGGATATGGCGGTGATGGTGACGGTGGCGCGGGAATCGAGGGTCAGGAAAAACCGGGTGGGTTCCGTGATGTTTAGGTCGTAGGAGTGGTGGCCGAGGCCGAAATCGTGCACGAGGATGGTGGTGAGGATGCACACGGTGATGCAGGCGGCCTGATAGAGTCAGTTGTGTCCCTTCCGCATTTCTTCTCCTATTCTTTCCCCCCTTCTCGAAAATTCTCTCTTTGTTTGTACGCTGAGGGGGGTTGAAAAGTAGAGAAACTCACCCATCCCGCTAGGAGAACCCAATCATCCCACCAAAGACCGCGCTTGAAAGCCAGCTTGGCCCAGAGCCTGGCAATCAGAAAAGCACTGGCAAAGGCAGTCAGAGTCCAATGGGTCGTGAGCAGCATCCCCCCGCGGGTGCTATGGTCTAGCAAGGCCAGCTCCTCTGGCGTGAGTGTCTGGTTGCCTGGCATGGTGATGATGTTCACATGCAAAAAGGCCTGGTGGCGTTGGTGTTTCGATCTTGGCGTAGGCCTGTCAAGGCATTCCCGTCTCCCGCCGTCGTCTTGGCGAGCAGTTTGGCAGCGGACGCGGACTTTTGCAACCGTCAGCTTTGTGGGGTAACGTTAAAGGAACATCAAAAAGGTAAGAGCAAGAGCAAAGAACGAAGAGCTAGAGTAACGGGAGCCAAGATACCCACATAAGAAGACGCTGGTCTTCTCCACATTATAACTCACCCTCTCGTCAATGAAGGATCACCCGGAAAATGGGGGGGGGAGCTGTGCTCGATCGCGGGGGGGCCAAGACCTAACTATCGCGATGGCGAGAACCCAGGGTCTCTGTGGCCGCCAAGCCATAATGATTGGTGCGGATATGCCGCATCGCTCCCTGTATCTGGTTAGCCCCCTCGCTTTGGCAGGGTCGACAGGTCGTGCGTTGCAGTTCGACCGCTGCAGAGGAAGACAAGACTGGTTTAGCGATTGCCTTTGGTATGTTCATCAGCGGCCGCCCGTCTCGTCGCCGTTGATATTGGCTGGGCTCAAGTTGCCGAGTCTCGTGCCGATGCCCTGGATCGGTCAGTACGACCTTGGCGATCTCAAACATTTCACGGACGCCACCATGACGAACGGCTGTCCTGAAGTGGCGCGATGCAGCGTCTTCCTTGACTTTGTTCAGGGGTTGAAGACGCATCTCATTCGTCAACGCCCTATCTCATGGATGTGGCACAGACGCAACGGGACGGTCCGTGGGATGCTTAGGGCAGTGGCGAAGAGAAAAAGAAGCTTCCCACTGATCACCGGAATCCGGGGTTGGTTCGGTGCCAAGGTGTTTTTGCCGTCGGGGATTTGGTACTGCCAAGTCCACCAAGACTGGCCCTTGAGATCCTCCACGTGGAGGGCCTGGCCCCTCAGAGTCTGGTTGGAACAAGTGGCGTCGGAGCCTTTCGCCAGGGCGATGAAGACGTGGACGTCGAAAGTTTTGAAATTGTCCATGGCCGAGGCACATCTTTCTGAACTGCTTCCAGACGCCAACCTGTCGCTTGACCCAAACTTGCCTCCCGCATTGCTCTCAGTCGCCAAAGCGGCGCCGCCTTGACGCGCTCCTACGCGAGAGACCTTCCTCGGGGATATTGCCGTCGCACTGACCTTGCGTTTGCAAACGATATTGCTCATTTTGCTTCTCGAGTCGCAATTTCCAACTTGGCCTGTTTCTTCGTTATTTGTTGCGCGAGTCATCATTGGCTCAGAAGATTAAGCAAAAGCTCAGGAAAATGAACTTGCAGTCGTCACTCGCTCCAGCTCACCTGAGTATAGCGGAACTTTGGAAAAGGGATTCGCTGATGGTTTCCACATTGATAGCCAAGCCTGCTGTTCTCACTTATATTATGACCACCTTTCTCTGCTCCGCGTTGTCAAAAAGACGTTGTTCGATCTCCATCACGCCTTCGTCGTCCAGGGATGGATCAAAACTGCCGACGCCAAACCTCCGCCAGAGTATCTGATCAGCCCCGACGCTCTCTAGTACGAGAAAGTGGGTCGAGGTACTGTCCACCAGCCTCCGCTTGCCGGTGTCAGGTAGCATGTACGTTGCGACCTTCAGACATAAGAATCTCTCCTCATCCCATTTTACTGTTGATGGGTCACACTTGTCACACTTGTGACCCGCTATTGGCCCCACTTTCCAGCATTCTTTATCGTCGCTTATAGTTCGCTTGTGTCGCTGGATGTCATCAATAATGATCTCAGATCGAACATTTGCAGGACTCTGGACCACAGCCAGGTGCTCTGACGTGCCGCGAATCCACGGCCCAATCCGTACAGGAACTACTGATCCCTCTATTGTCAGTTTCCCTAGAATGAGTTCTCCCGTGTGTTGAACTGCTGAAAACGGCGGACAATATGTCTCGGCCCCGTGCATAACAACGTGTGACGTCTCCTCAACCCCGAATAGGAATGCGCTGTATTCGGTCGGTCCGATCAGCGAGGCCCACGACCAGGATGGCGCGCAGGGCGCTGAACCGCGCGAAGTCCGTTCTTTGCTGTTTTTGGGGATAACGGTGCACCAGAGGAGATGGCGAGGCAATTGGTCGCGGAACATTCCAGCGAGGTAACATGGCTCGTCGGTTGCCTGATGATGGTGAGCATATACATCTTGAATCTTGAGACGTCAAACTGGCAAGTAGGCAGGTAGGATGGGTGACTCAACTTCATTGGACTTGGTGACACCGCTTGAACGCCGGACAAGCTGTGCCAACCCCGCTATGGCTACGAATCTGTCCGACCATTTCGACAGCTCCCGGGATGAGTACATATTCACGATCTCCATCCATCCTTCACGGGTCAATAGTCCACTCCACTGCTTGTCGGTGGCAGCGCTGAACCCGCAGAAACTTTGTTTGGCAAGCCATCGTTGACCGTTACCGACAGCCACCTTCTGGTGAGAAATATGACTGCACTCGCATGTTGCGCCTTCTTCGCACTCCCAAAACATCTCCTTGCCAGTGAAGTGAACGATCCGCCGTGGTAATATAGCTTCTTGTAGTGTCCAACCGCGCTTCATGAGCGGGGAGGGGCCCCATGCTTTGCCAGTCCCGGTACCAATGGAAAGAAAGAATTCCAGATACTTGGACTCGTCGACCTCAATTTGAAACGAGGATTGGCAGGAAGGCTGGTGGCCATATAGTTGTGCGCCGAGGAAGCCGTCGTGAGACGATGCGGCTGTGTGAGCGGCAATGGTGATGTGCGAGTTGGCATACACATCGAGCATCCGAACCGACTCGCGCTGCCAATCAGGCTCATCGTCTTGCACGATGCAAAGGGCGTCAATCCAGATGTACCGGATATCCAGGCCTCTGCAGACCGACATGGCATCCCTGATGCTCTTGGGCAGCAAGCTCACAGCGAACCCACTGCGGCGCTGCCGAACATTGGCCTTTGTGGTTTTGTGAGACTGTTCGCCTGATCCCCAACAATAACTGAGAGCGGCATATGGCTCCGGGCTGACTCGGAGGGCTGCGGATGCCTGACTGTCCGGCGTGCCGGCGGCATCCGTACCTGACCCGTCGGAAGTTCCGAGATCAAGGAGGTAGGCAGTCTCCATCTCGTCTATCGTGTCGCCCAAGTCGATGATACGGCGGGGCATGGGGCCTGAATCCCCCTGGACGCAGTTGGGGTGGTTCTGCACACAGTTTCGGATCCATGACCTGATGCGCGTGTAGGCAGCGCGGCTTCCCGAATCCGAAATGACGGTTGTCAATGGAGAGATCCGCCACCAATCGGGCATGGAAATGGGTGCAGGTGTGAATTCTACTCCATCGAAGGTTGTTAGGCGACGAACAGATTTTAGACGCGGGAAACACACCGTGGCAGAGGGAAATGTAGAGATACACAGTGCTTGCCCCCTTGGAGGGAGTAAATGACGGAAGATCACCCCCCCACGAGAAGCGCAGGGTCATGCTTTCTTCAGCACACGACCTTTCCCATCCTGGTTCGAGCACGTCAAGTGCGCCACGGAGGGTGCGGCAATAGAAACAATCGGATTGATGGGCCTGGGCGATAACCGAAAGTGGTATCAGTCGCTCATACCCTTTTACCGTGCAGTGAATGCATTTCCATGTCAAGCTGTCTACCGCCTGTTCCAAGGACATAAGTGTCCGGGAGGGAGCCTTCGCGTGCGGGACAGGGTCAGCTGCAGCCCATGCATCAGCAACTCATGCCATCCATCAATTATGCCTCCCTGCCGGGAAGGATTCTTACGCGAAGTGGTAGCGGAGTCTTGCGTCGATGATTCGGAAGACTGTTGCTGCATTTTGCGAGTCGTTAACGGCGAAAGTGATATTTGTCCCAGAGGGTTCGTGACCTGAGGTCGGAAGTTGAGTGGAAGTCGGGCAGAAGCGGGGAAAGGAAGGTCGGCGTGCAATCGGCTTGAAGATCAAGCGGCCTCCACTGGGCGATCTGTGGTTGGGCATCTCGTTTGAAGACCTGATTGGTCTTTTCAGCGAGCTCAGGTATTCACGTAGGATATAATTTTGCAAGAGCGAAGGATGCCGGTGAGCCTGGCTATATTTTCGGTGGGAGAAACTTGAGACCATTCTTCTGTCCGTATCCTTCGCGCCTTCCCTGAGATCATCACCACGCGAAAATTTTAACTTCCCCAACGGGGCTGACTGACATTGACGGGTGT
>Ga0247763_1001597_pt1 | contig 12738 bp, 8 predicted proteins | sample UWRJL141409B4_FD_179926 | JGI IMG/M metagenome (GOLD analysis project Ga0247763, IMG submission 179926) | Plant litter microbial communities from Arlington Agricultural Research Station in Wisconsin, United States - UWRJ-L141-409B-4 | ecosystem: Environmental > Terrestrial > Plant litter >...
CGGGTTTGGCTTGGCGGGCAGGCTGATCGAGCCGTCGGTGCTGCCGTTCGGCAGGCACCGATGGGTCTCCGCACTCGGTCCCGCCGCGCCGCTCGACGTTGCGACGACACCTCGGCCGCGTGCCGAGCTCAGCGACTGGATCGACGAACGGGCTCAGCTGCCGATCGACCCGGAGCACGGCCCCGCCTGGCACATGGCCGTGCAGCCTCTCGACGACGGGGCGACGGCGGTCACCTTGGTGGGATCCCACTGCATCGGCGACGGTGGGGCGGCCTTCCTGTCGGTGTTCGAGGCGGTGATGGGAGCTCGGCGCGATCTGGGCTACCCACTGCCAAAGTCCCGAACCCGGCGCCAGGCCCTAGCCGCCGACGCCCGTCAAACGCTGCGTGACCTGCCGGAGGTGGGTCGCACACTCGTCGCGGCCGGGAAGTTCCTCAAGGCCAAGCGGCGGGGCGCGTCCACGTCGGCCGCGCCGAGCGCTAACAAGCCCGTCGTCGCCCGTCCCGACGAGACGGTGATCGTCCCGGCCATCTCCGCGTTCGTCGACTTGGCGCAGTGGGATGCGCGCGCCGAAGCGCTTGGCGGAAACGGACATTCGCTGCAGGCAGGTCTGGCGGCGCGGCTCGCCGTGCACCAGGGCCGAGCGCTCTCCGCCGACGGAACGGTGGGGCTGATCGTCCCGATCAACGACCGCACGTTGGAGGACACCAGGGCCAACGCGGTGAAGCTGGCCTACGTCCGCGTCGACCCGACCCACGTCGCGAAGGACCTGACCGACACCCGCACCGCAGTGCGGGAGGCGCTCAAGGTGATGCGGGAGAAGCCGGACGAGGCATTGGCACTTCTGCCGCTGAACCCGTTCGTCCCCAAGGTTGCCGTCAGGCACACGGCGGACCTGGCGTTCGGCTTCACCGATCAACCGGTGTCGAGTTCCAACGTCGGCGATCTTCCCGTCCAGATCGCCAGCCCCGGCGGCGCGCCTGCCCAACAGGTGATGCTGCGGGGCATCGACCAGCACATCACCCGCGGGGTGCTCGAGGAGCGCAGCGGACTGTTGACGGTGGTGTCCGGGCGGTTGAACGGCAAGGTCACGATCACCGTCGTCGGCTACCAACCGGGCGTCGAGAACACCAAGCAGGCGCTGCGAGACCGATTGGCGGCCGTCCTCGAGGAGTTCGAACTCACCGCGGTGATCGTGTGACCGACCGGTTGGCTTACATCGACCAGGCCACGTTCCTGTCGATGCAGGCGAATGACAACCGCTCACAGTTGGTCCAGTACGTCTGGGTGTACACCCATCCCGTCGACGAGGAACGGTTGCGGCGCTTTCATCGCAACGTCGGGTTCGGGTTTGCCGGACGGTTGATCGAGCCGTCGATACTGCCGTTCGGCAGGCATCGCTGGGTCGCTGCGACCGGACCGGCCGCCCCTCTCGACGTCGACGACGCGAGGCCGCCGGGGGAGCTGGGAACCTGGCTCGACGAGCGGTCCCAACGGCGAGTGGACCCGGTCCACGGGCCGGGCTGGCATCTCGGGGTGCTCCCGATGACCGACGGCACGACGGCGGTCACGCTGGTGGCGTCACACTGCCTGATGGATCACGGTGCGGCGGTGAGCACGATGACCGACGCGATCGACGACACCCCTCGCGACTTCGGCTACGGCGAGCCGCGAGCGCGGACCCGGCGAGCGGCACTGGCCTCCGATCTTCGGCAGGTGGCACTAGACCTTCCCGAACTCGGTCGCACCGTCGTCACCGCGGCGAAGTACGCCTACCGCAGCCGTAAGGAGATCTCCGCGTCCCGGCCACCGGCGGCGCTGGGTGGTCCCGACGGGCCGCTGGTGCTGCCCGCGGTGTCGGCCGTGGTGGACCTGGGGGATTGGGACGCCCGTGCCAGTGACTTGGGCGGCACGGGGTATTCGCTTCTCGCCGGCTTCGCCGCCGTGCTCGGCGAGCGGATGGGCCGGGCCAGACCGGCCGACGGCGCCGTCACCCTGATGATCGCGTTGAGCGATCGGGACGGGCGCGACGACCGGCGCGGCAACGCCATGCAGATCGCCTCGGCGACGGTCGACCCCAGCTCGGCGACCACGGACCTGACGGCGGCCAGAGCGGCCGTGCGAGAAGCACTCGCGGCGCTGCGCGACGGGCACGACGACAAGCACGCGCTCCTTCCGATCACGCCGTTCGTTCCGATTCGCGCCGTCCGGCGCACCGCCGACGTCATCTTCGGCGACCTCCCGGTGTCCTGCTCCAATCTCGGGGACGTGCCGCCTGCGCTGTCCCGGGTGGACGGCACCGAGGCCGAGTACATGCTGTTCCGGCCCGTCGACCAGGGCGTGACACGTGCCGCCCTCGAGCGCGCGGGCGGTCAGCTCGTGGTGGCTGCCGGACGGATCGCCGGTCACGTCACCGTCAACGTCGTCGGTTACGAAGTGGGAGCCGAGAACACCCGAGAGTGGCTTGCCGACAAGACGGTTCGCACACTGAGCGACTTCGGGCTCAAGGGCACCCTCATCTAGGGCGGCCGGCGTCAGCCGCCGCCTCCAGCAGGTCGGCCGCCCTGGCCGCCGCGTGCGTCGGCGACGTCATCCGCGTCGCCGCCTCGCGGGCACGCGCCTGGTATTCGGGCGTCAGGGCCGTCCGCAGCGCCTTGGTCAGTGAGCGGGCGTCAGTGCTCGAGAAGCGCCGGGCCACACCCACTTTCAGGCGGTTCACCTTGCCCGCCCAGACCGGCTGATCGGCCGACACCCAAAGGACGACGGTCGGCACACCCGAACGGACGCTGGCTGCCACCGTGCCCGCGCCGCCGTGGTGGACGACGGCCCGGCAGGCCGGGAACACCTTCGAGTGGTTGACCGCGCCGACGAGCCGTACGTGGTCGTCGACCGGGGTGCCTGCCACGTTCCACACGCCCGTGCTGATCACTGCCCGCTCGCCGAGTTCGGCGCTCACGGTCGCGATCATCTCGATGGCGGCGGCGGGATCCTCGACCGGCATGCTGCCGAAGCCGAAGTAGATCGGTGGCGTGCCGTCGGCCATCCACGCGAGCAGTTCCTCGTCGCCGGGGGTGGGTAGTTCGAGAGACAGCGATCCAACCAAGGGACGGACCCCGTGCCACTCCTCGGCGAGACCGGGGAAGAACACCTCGTCATAGGCCTGGATCTCAAGAGCACCGCCCTCGACGATGCGTCGGATGGCCCGCACCTTGGCCCGCGGTAGACCCAGCGCGTCGCGCTGGGCGTTCTCGGCCTGGCTCAGCACCTTCCAGTGCGCCCACTCGACGGTCGACCAACCGGTGTGCAGCACCGGCCGCGGTAGCGGAACCGGCAGCACCTGGGCGTTCTCGCGGCACGGGAAGTAATGCAGCGCGGCCAGGGGGAGGTGCGCCGCCTCCGCGACATTGGCCGCGACTTCCTGGTACGTCGTGCCCGTCAGGATCAAGTCAGCGCCGTCTGCGAGCGTCGACAGCGTCGTGCTCATCTCGGCCCAGCCCTCGGTGACGTAGTCGCGGCTGCGCCGCAGCACCGTCATCGGGTTCTGCAGTTTCCACCAGTCCTTGAAGATGTCCGCCTCGAGCTGTTTCTGCGAATCGACGCCGTAGGTGGCGGCCGGTCCCAGTCCGACACCGTCGACGAACTGAACCAGGTTCGGTGGCACTGCCAGTCGTACGCGATGGCCGCGGCGGGTTAGCTCGAGGGCTAGGGCCGCACACGGTTCCACGTCGCCGCGCGTGCCGTGCACGGCGACCGCAAACGTCTTCGGCGTAGCGACCTCAGGCATGAGCCGAATTCATCCAAAGGTACGAATTCTCGCTGCTTCCAAGGGCTGCTTTGTATTCGGGCACGAGCACACATGATTACAGCACGTCGGCCGCTGTGGCGTTGCTGCCAGTCGCGGTTGGTAGCAACGTAACCGACGTCGGGTGGTTGCTGGTCGGTGTAACCTCACATGGTGTTCAGCCGCGCCGATATCCGTGGCGCCTCTGTTCATGGGGCGTTCGAATCGTTAGGTCGATTCGTCGTTCGGCGACCCGTGATGATCCTCGGGTCGTGGCTCGTCCTCCTGGCGGCGTTGTTCATCCTGATCGATCCGCTGTTCACGGTGGCGCAGAAGAAGCCACCGGATCTGCTGCCGAAGGATTCGCCGATCCTGGCGTCCACGGAGCTCATGAAGAGCGCCTTCAAACAGGCTGACGGCGGAAACGTCGCCGTCGTCGTCCTGTCGAGCGACCACGAGCTCGGCAAGCCAGAAGAGGACGTCTACCGGCGGGTGGTCAGTCGGCTCAAGGAAGACACGGAGAACGTGAAGTCCACTCAGGACTTCGTGACGATCCCTGAGCTTCGCGAGGCGATGACCAGCAAGGACAAGCAGGCCTGGACCTTGCCGGTCAGCATTGCCGGCAACATGGGAACGGCCAAGGGTCAAGCGGCCTACGGCAAGGCGCTCAAGGCGGTGAACGAGGCCGCAGCCGGCTCGAGTCTCAAGGTGAACGTCGTCGGTGCGTCGGCGACCTTTGCCGACCTCAACGAGATCGGCCTCAAAGACCAGACCATCATCGAGATATCGACCGTGGTCACGATCTTCACCATCTTGGTGATCGTGTATCGCAACCTGGTCGCGATGCTCATGCCGTTGATCACCATCGGCGTGTCGATGGGCGTCGCGCAGCAGGTCGTAGCCGGCCTCGGCGAAGTGGGTTTGCCGCTCGGTCCGCAGACCATCGTCTTGATGACCGGCATGATGATGGGCGCCGGCGTCGACTATGCGGTGTTCCTGTTCAGTCGATATCAGGAGTGCATTCGAGCTGGAATGGCGTCCGACGACGCCGTGGTGGCCTCCATCGCCACGATCGGCGAAGTCGTCGCGGGCTCCGCGGCAACCGTCGCGCTGACCTTCATGGGACTGTCCTTTGCCACCCTTGGCGTGTTCCTGACCGTTGGCCCGTCGCTGTCGGTGACGATCTTGATCGCGGTGCTCGGCGCGCTGACGATCCTGCCTTCGCTCATGGTGCTGGCGGGACGGCGCGGCTGGATAAAGCCCCGCAAGGACATCACGGGCCGCTTCTGGCGGCGTACGGCGGTTCAGATCGTCCGCAAGCCAAGGATCCACCTGGTGGCCAGCCTGGTGGTGCTGCTCGCCCTCGCGGCGTGCACGTCGCTGATCAAGTACAACTACGACGACCGCAGGAACCTGCCGGACGACGCCCCGAGCAACCTCGGGTACGACGCGTTGACCAAGCACTTCCCGGTCAGCGCCACCATGCAGCAGTTCATCATGGTGCACGACCCCGACGTCGACCTCCGGTCGCCGAAGTCGCTGGCCGATCTCGAGCAGATGGCGCAGCGCATCAGCCAGGTGCCTGGCATCGACCTGGTGCGGGGCATCACCAGACCCACTGGCGAGATGCTCAACGAGGCCAAGTCGACCTATCAGGCCGGCGAGGTCGGCACCAAACTCGCCGACGCGTCGGGGTTGATCGCGACCAACGACCAGAACCTCAATCTGCTGGCCGGCGGCGCGCACCAGCTGGCCGACGTGAACAACCAGATCCGGCTCCAGATACTCGGCTCGATGGGGTCGATTCGCGAGGTGTTCCAAGGGCTGCTCGAGATCAAGAAGGCCATGGGTGACGACGTCACCTTCGACGACCTTGAAAAGAAGGCCGCCATCCTCGCCAACATGAACACCGTTGGTGACTCCCTCGGTCAGAGCCTGGACACGGTCACCAACGCCTACGACTCGTCACGGTCGATGCTCGTCGTGCTGAACAGCAGCATGGCGTGCAACATCGACCCCGCATGCGTGTCGTCTCGAGCCGAACTGCAGCGCCGGGTGGACGGCTACAACCCCGGCGACATCGCCTATCTGAAGGCACTCAGCGCCGGCTTGAAGGAAACCAAGGGCACCGACCGGCTCGACGACACGATCCGCAAGGTCGGCAGCAACCTCGAGCGCGCCTTCAACGGCCTGCAGCAGCTTGGCATCGAGGACGAAAGCGATTTGGACCGCAAGCTCGGCGAGCTGCGCAACGGGGCGAACAAGCTCGCCGATTCCAGCAAGCAGCTCGCGGACGGCGTCCAACTCCTCGTCGACCAAACCAGGAAGATCGGCGGCGGCCTCGACCAGGCCTCTGGGTTCCTGCTGGCGATGAAACGCGATGCGTCGGATCCTGCGATGTCGGGCTTCTACATCCCCCCGCAGATCCTGACCCAGGCCGAGTTCAAGAAGGCCGCCCAGTTGTTCGTCTCCCAGGACGGTCACACCATCAGGTACCTGGTGCAGACGGCACTGAATCCGTTTGGCGTCGAGGCCATGGACCAGGTCGAGGACATCCTCAACGCAGCCAACAGTGCGCGTCCCAACACGAGTCTCGAGAACGCCCAGATCGACATGGTGGGATTCTCGGCGCTGAACAACGACATCCGAAATCACTACAACGCCGACCTGAACTACATCGTCATCATGACGCTGGTCGTCGTGTTCCTGATCCTGGCGCTCATCCTTCGCGCGATCGTCGCACCCCTCTACCTGGTGGCGTCGGTGGTGCTGTCGTTCCTGTCCGCGATGGGCATCGGCGTGGTGTTCTTCCAGTTCATCCTGGGCCAGGACATCTACTGGAGCGTCTCCGGAATGGCGTTCCTGGTGCTGGTCGCGGTCGGGGCCGACTACAACTTGCTGCTCATTTCCCGCATCCGCGACGAAGCCAAGCTCGGAGTGCCCTCAGCGGTGATCAGGACCGTCGGGGCCACGGGCGGCGTCATCACCTCGGCGGGTTTGATCTTCGCCGCGTCGATGCTCGCGCTCACGGTGAGCAGCCTCGCCACGGTCGTGCAGTTGGGCTTCGTGATCGGCGTCGGCCTCCTGCTGGACACGTTCATCGTGCGCACGATCACCGTGCCCGCCATGGCCGTGTTGGTCGGCGACAAGAACTGGTGGCCGTCGAAGACTCCCCGGCAGTTGCTCGAGGCGATGCGGCGAAGCGCCGCGGAGCGGTCCGCCGCCGCCGCCGCCGACCAGCAATGGCTGGACGAACACGGTGACGACGACACCGGTCCTGTCACGATGGCCCGCAACACCGACGACGATGACGACGACGACCTCGCCGACGAGACCGACCAATACTCCGTCGCGGTTCATGCTGCGGGTGCCGTCACCCACGCGTGGGACCGTCGAGACTGAGTGTGCTCGTGGGTTGTCGAGCGGCCGGGACGTCCATCCCCATCGCGGGTCGTCGTCGCGTCTGAAACGTTAGCCAGCTCGGCTGCTGCGGCCCTCTTCACCTGGGCGGCCGAGCAGCGTGTTCGCAATCGTCTCGGTCGCGACCTGCCACGAACCGTGGTCAACGGCCCAGTTGCGGATGGCGACTCGGTCGACGAGGGAAGACTCGTCGCGCGCTCTGCACAGGGCGTCTGCCAAACCGTCTGCGCTGGTGTCGGCGGGAAAGAGTCGGCGCCCACCGGCAAGGTCGGCGAGGTGGTTCACCGACGGCCCCACGATCGGGCAGCCCATGCTCAGGCTGAGCAGGGCGCTACCCGAGGTGAAGAATGCCCGGTGGGCAATGGTCGCGACGTCGGCGGCGGCGAAGTACGTCGGTACTCGCGAGTCTGGAATCTTGCGCGCGTGGAGCACGATGCGCGGGTCGTCCGCGGCCGTCTCGAGGGTTGACTGCACCCCACCGGCCGGAGCCCCCGCGATCACCAACCGGTCATGGTCTCTGGCGCACCGGCGGAACGCTTCGACGAGCGTGTCGATGCCCTTGTAGGGTCGAATGAGGCCGAAGGCCAGGGCGACGAAGCCGTCCGCCGGAAGGCCGAGTTCCTCGCGTGCCACCCGTTGGAGTGGGGGCGTTGGGTAGGCATCCACGTAGTGAGGGTGGTGCACGACGGTGCTCGGACCCTCGTACCCGAATTCCCTGGCCAATTCAGCCCTGGCGCCTTCGAAGTGGACGAAGACGTGGTCGACGACGTCAAGCAGGTTGCTGCGAGCGTCGTGTCCCAGGTCGGGATGCGGATCGTCGTGTGGGAGCAGATTGTGGGCTGTCCACGCGATCCGCACGTCCCTGCGCTTGAGGGCGCGCAATTGGGCGTCGACCGATCTGGCGCCGCGCTGGTATCTCCAGCGCGCAGCGTACGTATGCGTCTCACCGGGCCAGTGAACGTGCAGCCAATCGCCAGCGCGTAGGCGCATCGCCGCGGTGAGCAACAGCTGAGCCGAACCGGATCGCAAACCGTCCCGATTCAGTCCTTCGACCAAGTTGGGGAGATACGGATTGTCGTACCACCGCGGCCACGCCACGACCCGCATGTCACGAGTCGTCATGACGATGACACGGTGACCATTCGCGCAATCATGGCTTCTCCCAACCGATGTCGAATCAAGCGAGATCCGATGTCCATCCAGGCTAACAAGCGTGAGCGTGCTGACGTAGCGACGAGTGGACCTCGCAGACAACCCCAAGGTGGTTATTTCACCGCCATGCTTTGCCGTCGAGCGAGCTTACCGACCTTCCGCCCGATGTAATCCGCGCACGGCGTCCGCAGAAGGTTGCTGGGCTGCATGGCCCCTTGCGGTCGGGTCGCGCCGGCCGGGCAAGGCCAACTCCGAAGACCGCCCGCGCACGATGCGCCCTCTAAGATCGTCCAGTGGACCGTCGTGGACATGACGTTTCCCAACGGCCAACCGGACTGGCAAAGGCGCGTCGACTGGCCGGTCGACATCCGCTGGACGGGCGCGGACGAGCGGGCGGCGATGTGGCGAAACGCGCACGGCATGAAACGATCGTCGAAGACCACCTGACCGCAACATACCTCTACACGTGGAGTGCAGTGAGATGAAGCTGAGCGTTATCGGAACGGGTTATCTCGGGGCGGTTCATGCGGTCTGCATGGCTCATCTGGGCCACGAGGTCGTCGCATACGACACCGACGCGTCCAAGATTGCGATGCTCTCTGCCGGCTCCTCACCCTTCTACGAGCCCGGGTTCGACGAATTGCTGGGCGCCGTGCTCGCCACGGGACGGTTGCGCTTCACCCAGTCCGCTGACGAAGCGGTATCGGGCGCGTCGGTTCACTTCGTGTGTGTCGGCACGCCACAGATGGCGGGTTCGGACGCCGCCGACGTCCGATACGTGGACAGCGCCTTCAAAGCGGTCGTGGCGAGCGCGGATTGCGACGGGTTGATCGTCGGGAAGTCCACCGTCCCCGTCGGCACGGCCCAGCGGCTGGCCGCGGAGTTGGCGGAGGCTTCGTCACCGCATGCTCTCGAAATCGCGTGGAACCCTGAGTTTCTGCGCGAGGGAAAGGCCATCGAAGACACGCTGCGTCCGGACCGTCTGGTGTTCGGTGTGACGTCGGAGCACGCCGAGAAGACGCTTCGCCAGGTGTACGGCTCCCTGATAGACGCCGGGACGCCTCACCTGACGTCGGACCTGGCGACGTCGGAGTTGGTGAAGGTGGCGGCAAATGCGTTCTTGGCTACCAAGATTTCGTTCATCAACGCGATGGCCGAGGTGTGCGACGTCGTCGACGCCGACGTCGTTCTGCTCAGTCGGGCATTGGGATACGACGACCGCATCGGCTCACGATTCCTGAACGCAGGCTTGGGTTTCGGCGGGGGATGCTTGCCCAAGGACATCAGAGCCTTCAGTGCAAGAGCCGGCGAGCTGGGAGCCTCCGACGCGTTGCGCTTCCTGCACGAGGTCGACAAGATCAACGTGAGGCAGCGGGAAAAGGCCGTCGCGGCCGCGCGTTCGATAGTGGGCGGGGACTTCCTTGGCAAGAGCATCGCCGTCTTGGGAGCAGCGTTCAAGCCAAACAGCGACGACGTCCGCGACTCACCCGCGCTGAACGTCGCTGCCGCAATGCATTTGATGGGCGCCGACGTGCGCGTACACGACCCCAAGGCGATCGCCAACGCGAGAAAGCGATTTCCGACGCTGAGCTACTTCGACACCGCGGAGGACGCGTGCCGGAATGCAGACCTCACCGTGTTGGCCACCGAGTGGGACGAGTACCGCAGCATCGAACCCGCGTCGTTCCGTTCGGTCGTCAGGGTGCCACGGCTACTCGACACCCGAAACGTCCTCGACCGCCAGTATTGGTCTGATGCCGGCTGGCAGCTCTACGGCCTCGGCCGCGGCGGACCGACCGCTTAGGCTCAGTCGTTACGAAGGAGATTGCTTGTGGGAGACCAGTCCATCGAGGTCATCATCCCGGTTCGCGACATGGCAGATCACTTGCCGAGGCTGCTGCAACCTCTTCTGGATCAAATCGTCGACGGCGACCGAGTCACAGTGGTCAACGACGCGTCCACCGACGAGACCGAAGCAGTGGCACGTTCGCTGGGCGCCCACGTGGTCACGGTGACCGAGAGCCGCGGGCCCTACTTCGCCCGTCAGCTCGCTGCGAGTAACTCAACCGCCGACATCCTGTTGTTCGTCGACGGTCGTTGCCGGCCCCTGCCAGGTCTGCTCGACGCCCACCGACAGCTGCAGAGACAACCCGGTGTCGCGTTGTCCTGCACCAACGTTCGGACACTGCCCGGGCCCACCGTTGCCGCGCGCTTGGCGGCCCGAATGCAGCCGTTCATGCTTCCTCGGGGAGGCGGGGCGATGAAGGCGACCATCGGCATGGTGCCGCCCCAGCCCGACTACTATCCCACCGCCAATCTCGGCATCGACCGGATCGCGTTCGCCAAGGTGGGAGGCTTCAGGGCCATGCGTGGGGGTGGTGACACCGACATCTGCTGGCGCATCCAGAACCAATCGCTCGGCACGATAGCCGCCGACACCAGGGTCCTGATGGAGTGGGAGCCGAGAGCGACGGTCGGGGATCTGATCAGCCAGTGGAAGCGGTACGGGCACAGCAACGCATACATGCGATGGGTACACCGCAACGGCACTGCGGACCACGTCGAGGACGCCGGACGCCGCTACTCGCCAACCGAGGCGTGGCAGACGCTTCGTACCGAATTGCGCAGGCCGCCAGGGGAGCTCGCCGCGACCGCCCTGGTCGGCATCGCCTTTCAGTACGGCTACTTCTCCGCGACCCTGAAGCGATCGAAGTTCGAGATGCCAGTCAGCTTCGACGTCGTTCCCGACGTCGGTTCGACGGCCTGACCCCGACTGGGGCTCAGCCGTCGACCTTTCCGCCTTCGACGGCACCCCGGTAGCTGCGCACGGCGAGGGGAACCACCAGTGCTCCGATCACCGCGGCCCACACCAGAGTGAGAAGGATCGACAGCCCCGCGGAGCCGCCCGAGGACAGGGCTCGCATGGCCGCCGCGGCCGGCGCAAGCGGTTGGTAGTCAGCGATTGGCCGCAGGAGCGCGGGAATCTTGTCGGACGGGGCGAGGGTCGCGAACGCCAAGCCCGTGCACACCGTATTGGTCCACATCAAGATGATTCGGCCCTGCGGGCGCAACGCCAGCGTGATCACGATCGTCGCGAACACGACGACGACGACGACGGGCATCAGCAGGTAGGCGAGAAACCCCAGCCAACCGCCGGTGAAGCGGAATCCCATCGCGTACCCGATTGCCACGACGATCGCCGATGCGACGAAGGTGCGCACTGCCTCCGCGAGGAGCGCGCCGGTCAACGGAGCGGTTCGTCGAACCGGCATCATCCACATCCGGGTCAGCAGACCACTGTCCCGGTCGTACGGGACGGCGAGGCCAGCACCGATGGCACCCGACATCGCGCCGGCCAACGTGCACACCGGGATCAGCAGGTCCAGTCCACTGTTGCCGGTGAGCCGCGTCATCGACTTGCCGACCAGGAGGCCGTAGATGACGAGGAGTCCCGTGGGAAACAGCAATGCCTGCAACGGGACGATCGGATACCGGCGCCATTGGACGAAGAGTCGGCCGGCGAAGATCCAACTCTCGGCGAGCAGAGAACGCGAGCTCTCCGAAACCGTAGTCACGATCTCCGCCCCTGAATTCGCACGGCGAGGATGCCGAAGACGACGAGCATTCCGATGCACCACGCCAAGCTGGTGACGACGTTGCCGGTCTCGATCTGGCCGACGGTGAACCCGCGGAGGGTCTCGATGATTTGGGACACCGGTTGATACGTGACGAAGGGGTGCAGCCACTCGGGGAACGCGTCGACCGGTGCGAGCCCGGTCGACAACATCACCAGCAGCACCTGCGGAACGAGCAGCAGTTGGCTGGCCACCTCGGTCCGTCCGGCCTTGTTGCCGGTCGCGTCTGCGCCGAGCGACAAGGCAAGCGTCAACGTGAGTGCCATCAGCACGAACGCCATGGCGTAGCCGAATCCGCTCGTGATGCGGAACCCGAACAAGTAGGCGCCGAAGAACGATGCCGTCAGCGCGAGACCACCACGGATGAGGCAGTAGGCCATTCGGGCCATCAGAGGGGTATATGGCGAGATCGGCAACGTGCGCATTCGAGCGCTGATTCCGCTGATCTTGTCCCACGCCGCGCGATCGGTGGTGGTCAGAGCACCAAACAGCATCGCTTGGACGACCATCGCCGGCAGTACGTATTGGGGGTAGCTCATCCGACCCGTCGCAATGACGTCCCGTAACAGGAACGTCAGGCCGACCAGGCCGAGAATCGGCACCACCACGGCGAATACGAGGTCGAGTCGCCCGCGTCGCAAGGTGCGGGCGGTGAGGAGGGCAAAGGCGGTCATCAGGACTGAACCGGGTTGGTCAGGTGCAGGAACACCTCGTCGAGCGACGGGCGGCGCAGCGAGATGTCGAGAAGTT
>Ga0247763_1001599_pt1 | contig 12727 bp, 13 predicted proteins | sample UWRJL141409B4_FD_179926 | JGI IMG/M metagenome (GOLD analysis project Ga0247763, IMG submission 179926) | Plant litter microbial communities from Arlington Agricultural Research Station in Wisconsin, United States - UWRJ-L141-409B-4 | ecosystem: Environmental > Terrestrial > Plant litter >...
ACAGTCCAACACCAAGTTTCCGCGGTACAGCTCTACTCGCTTGACTGTCTTCCACCTCTTGATAGGCTGGCTGTTCGAGGGGGGGGGCGGGTTGTCGTGATAGGGATCGCTTGCGCCGACGTGGGAGTCGGTATGTGTCAACATTGGTCGCCTGTCGTCGAAGTCGTAGCCCTGACCCTCAGTGGGATGGGGCTCATAAGGCTGATTATAGTAGGCATCGTGATGTTGTTCTGGGTTTACCGCGTACTCTCCCTGGCCCTGACCTCGGCTGGGATATTGCGCAAGGTTGTCAAAGGATTGCTGGGAGGTGTCAACGTCAGTCTTCTACGGCGATAACCTCGAACGAAGCAGACTCACAGCTGTTTGCATTTGCAGCGCATCGCCCGGGCTGTGTCTGCCATGGGGATCGATACCCGGCGGAGCTCGGCCGTACGGGCCTGGGTTGTCTTCGAGCTGGTAGCCATGCTGAAGAGGATGTCCTGGCGAGGGCGTCCTGTAGGCCTGCCGGTTGTCCATTCTGTTATGAGTATCGTAGTAGTCGTCGTCTAAACGTCGCAGCAGATATTATTAGAACACAGATCTATTTGTAATGTACTGGAAGCCAGCCGGAAGCGTGTGATGTAAAACCTGGGGAGAAAGGGCCCCTGACCACGAGCGTTGCTTGCGCCGGGCAAAAGCACTAGACTGCGGCCACGCAGTCACAATCCACGGGCGAGGAATGCAAGTCGAGGACGGGGGGCAAAGGGAAAATAAAAGATGGGATGAAAGAGGGACTGGGTGGTTGCAGCGGTTGGAAGGGAAGTCAGGTGGATATGCCTGATATGCACACCATCCCAGCGTTCCAGCGAGCGAAAGCAACGCTAGGGACATCACAAAGCACAGGATGTGAGAATAGGGGACTTGCCTAATCGATTGTACGACATGGTTGCAGGCGACTGGCGTGAAGCTTAGGAGCGAATATTGGCTGTGTGGAGAGAGTAAGGTGACTGTGGGGAGAGAGAGGTGTTTCCAATAAGGAGTTATAGCCGTCTCAGGCTTTCGAGGGACAGATTGCGACGCGGGACGCTTCGATGTGAAGCAAAGCAAACACAGAGCAAAGCAAGCGCAGAAGTGTGTGTGTCCCGCCTGGCGTACTCCGTATCCTCCACTGTTTCTTGGTGTTGTCCTGGCGTCTGTCTTCTCGCGCACACGAAAGGTCTTGACGGAGGGGGCAGAGAAGAATGTTTCTCGCAGCCGACTGTCGCCGTCCCGTGCAGCGTCGCGCCAGTCAAAGTTCGCGCCTCGAATCGTCGCTGGGTCGTCTGCTGTGGAGGAGGGTCGATGGGTTCAATGAGTGCGTAGGTTTTTTCCTTGTGCCGCCAAGCGTAATGCCTGGAACTGTGTGAAACGGCGAGAGAATTCGGCGGCAGGACAAAGACCCAAGTTTCACGAAGGCGGGTTCCGTGCCAGTCTTGGAGCTTGATGGGCGGCCGAACAGGGGTTGGCCGAATGAAGGGGCAGTGCTTCGGGGGGTGGGGAGGACGCAAGGGCCAAGGGATGAATCCCGGCAGAAATGTTGTTTCAGCGCCCCGGAGGGGAAGTTCTGACGTCGCTCTACCGACTGGCTTTTCCCCGACTGTTTAAGGGGTTGAGAACTTGAGATCGAATCAGGACGGGGCTCTCCTATGCCCTCCCGCCGGCCTGGATTTTTTTTGTTCTAGTGTAAAATCTACTTATGTGACGCTCTGAGATCGTCTGCCAGAATCCGGTTTCTTTGTGAATTGGCTACAAAGCTACGGGATAATAGGTAGGTACCCGGTTGTACTACGATATGGACAGTGTGGGCGACGGAGTGCATCACGACCTTCCATCCCATCAGAGGGGGCCCGCATTGTCTCCAGTGCGAGGCTGTCTGCCCTGGCAACCGTGGAGTAGACAGCCCACCATCCTGCCGCTTTCCCACCGGATTTCGTGCCATCAACTCCAGTCTCGCTGTCCAACGTTCCTCCTTCCACGAATAAATGTTTTCTCCGTCTAGAGACGGTCGAAGGTAGTGCAACTGCATTTCGCCATGGTGGAGCCATCCCAGCTTTTAAGGTTTTGTGTTCCCTGCACTAGTCGCCGTTTCCCTGAAGCTAAGCCAAACGGTTCCTGAGTATCGCGCTGGTGGCCTCCGAAAGGTTGCAGAGGTTTCGATGCACTAATCGTCCGCTGGTTAGCGCCTTATGCTGCAGTGTGAAAATGCCCAGCGGCAATCTGCATGCGAGGCGGGGCTTGAATCCTTTAGCCACCAGCCACATTTCAACCGATCCGTCCTGGACCTGGGATCATCGCTGCAAACCAAAAATGAAATGCACCGCCTCGTACAACTTCGCGTGTGCTTTCCCGAGAATGGCCGGGACCAAGAAAAGAAATACGACTAGGCTGGTGATGACGAACCCGATGGCGCGGCAGATACAAAAGTATTGGGCTGGCCATTTGGACCTCTAGGAGAAATTCGAGCTCTCCACTGCCTCGCTCTGATTGGTCGCCACTACACTCACAATGGGTGTACGATTCTGGCCTCGCAGCCTCTCTGTATTCCGCTCGTGGCGAGAGCTGTCTCTAGCTCGTGGTCAACGCTGACTTGTCCCACCGAGACAAGCTTCAGGGGTATCCTACGATATCTCCCCGCCCAACCTGTTCAGCTCCTGACTTACAAACTGCCCCGCATTGACCAGCTCGCTCGCTCCATACACCACCCTCCGCTTCGCCCGGTCGGTGCCCGATGTCCGGGCCGCCCATTCTTGAAGGTTCCCATATTCATCCATTGACCCACCCCCGACCATAAATACCAGAGCCTCCAAAAACCCTTGCCTGCGCTGCCCAAAGCTGGCGCCCGTCCCTGGTGCCTGGACGAGACTCGAGCCTGGCAACCCGCCCGGAGCCATAACACCAGTCGATGCTGCCCGCATGGCTGATGGTTGAGGCATCGTGCCACGCGCGTTTGCGCTTCTTGGATCGAAGTAGAGGTAATTCTCTGTCTTCGCGATCGCTGACGAACTGGCAGTTGATGGATCCATGATGGATTCCGTGATCTTGGTAACCGTCAGATCTCTGTCTGTCGGCAAGAAATCCTTGATTCCTCCAAGCAATGATGCGACATTGGAGGACAAGACGCTAGTTGGTACACCAGTCTCCTTCAGCCGGTCCGTGAACCGTGTCGAAATGGCCGAGAAGCGTTGCAACAGATCGGAAGACCCTGATTGCTGCTGTCCTGCTGTCGAAGAATTGTTGACCGTAGTGAGCTGTGTCATCTTTGTCGTCGCGCGGACTCTGATTCGTTCATATCAGTTAATTGGTAAGCCTCACACGGCCAGGGTGCCACTTACTGTCGGATGTAAGACAAACAGGTCTTATCGCAGCCCTGTGCAGTCAAAGCCTCCTCAAATTGTGCCCATTCTTGACGGGACACGTCCTGCTCTGTGCTGAGGAACCATATAATGAATAGGCGGAGCTTGTCTGCTGGCTTGCCCTTGTTCCCCGTTTTGATCAGCTCTAACATTTGCGCTTTCGTCTGCTTCATGACGCTCTGTTCAAGCTCAAAATAGTTATCTAGCTGTCGATTCTGGATCTCCCCTAAAATCGCGGCCAATATGTTCATATGCATATCCAAGGTTGCTTTCCTCTCCCGGAGTTCAGGGAGTAGCGTGATGGCAGCTTTGAGATGCTGGGCACTGGCGCTCGTGTCGTTCTGAAGATCTTCAAAATCAGTAACACCAGTTTTCTTGGTGATTGCTTCTGCCTCTTCTTTATATTTGGTGAGCTCGGCATCTGGCGCAATCAGTCAACTGTACTACTGGTCCATATGCAGTATCGGCTTACCGATATCTTCGGCAACTTGAGGGAAAGGTAAGCAAGCATTCTTTTGCCAGAAGAAATCGTTCGCGGCAAGGTCATAGACCTTCTCTTTGGATCCTTTCGCTGGGTTGTTTGGATCTACTGGAGCCTCAATGGTAATCCGATTTCGCTCTGACTTTATATTTCATTAGAAATGTTCTCTGGCTCAAACAGGGACTTGACCTTACCTTGAATATGTCAAAGCAAAGACTTTGATATGTCCAAGAGTGCGAGAGCATGGGTATCAGATCCACATTACGGTCGAGCAAGATGAGTACTGGTCGCGATGCCGGAGTCCCAGCTGCTGAGGACGATGGGCGTGCCTGTGAGGAAAACAAGTTATCCTTAGAGTTGAGAATGTGGTCGCGGAGCTTGCGGTCGAGTTTGGTCGCAATCATCTCGGCGGCAGCTCCTCTTGGGCAGCGTATCTTGGTAAGTAGCATTAGCACACTGCAAAGTAGAGAGATTGGAGCTAGATGTATCAACTTCAACATCACTTACAATAGGAATTACGCCCATCGTCACCACAACACTAAACAGACCACTGACGATCCTGTCAATTACTCTGTCAAGCTCTTCGTCACTTGTCTTTGCGCTATTCAACGCCCAATACGTATGCTCCTCTTGCATACCCAGACTGAAAAGATCAGGCTCAGTAACAATAAAGTTCAAGTATTGGTCATAGATTTGCGCGATCTGTTCTGACGTGTCGGAGGCTGCCGTTTGTGCGGCGAAGTCTTCGAGGAGGGGGCGGGGAATGGAGGAAAGGAAGTTGACATAGGCTGAGCCATAGAGCCCCTTTTTCAAATCATTTGTAATGGCTTGTAGGTTCGCAGGGGTAGGTTCGACAAGATAGATGGCAGGAACATCAGGGATCGGCGCTCTCGTGGATGCAATGTGCCTGGGAGCTTCAGTAACATAACTCCCACGAACTACACAAGGGAGTACCCACAAGTGCAATGTAATTCCCATCGATCTGAGGTGAGACACCTGGAGGACGGGGCTGATGACGTCGCGCCCTAGGTTCTGAAGGCACACGAGTTAGAATGCTATCGCAAGTGCCATTGTTGTTGAGCAATCCTTACATCGAAAATGAGAACCTTCCATATGGGCCGACCGTCTTTCAAGATCGGGGCAGTCGGAGCTAGAAAACTGCTGCTGTGGGAATCATCGGTTTCGCTCGACTCGACGGGGTCATTGAGGTTTAGGATTTTCTTGATCGAGACTTTGCACTTCTGGTCAATTACGGACTGTAACTCCTGGAAGAAGGCAACCGCGCATACCAATTTGCTTGTCACGCAAAGAGCCCCGCGATGCCATGTTTCCCAATGCGCAGTGGTTGGCAAGTTGGCTTCTTGTTCACAGTGGCTTTGCTGGTATCGTCTGGACTGGGGTACCACAGGCCACAGCTCCGAATCGCTCGTTATGGCAGTTTCTCGTGTGGGATTAAGTGTCGAGAAGTTCAACCGTGTCTGCAGACTGAGAAAGCTTCAGGAGCTTCGTTTTGGAAAGTCACGCTGCCACATTGTTCAGAAGCCCCCACATTGAATTCGGTCACCTAGGCCAGGCCAAGTCGGTCGCTGTCTCCAACTTCCAACCCAGCAGGGGTCATCGCTCGCTAAAGCGGAAGTACCCTCGTCCGATTCTCCGACACCCACCGACGGGCTGCCAAAGCCTTCGCTTCCGGCACCACAACAAAGGCCCCCAGTTGGCTTGCTCGGCTTGCGGTTGGTTGGTGGCTGCAACTCCCCTTTTAGCGTGCTGGGTCGCCACACGCACTGACCATTCATGGCGCGGGCATGCCAGCCAAAACCCTTTTTATGGCCGCAACGGCTGATTTGCGAAACCGAGAGCAACTTTTTCCCTTCCTCATCAACCTCGGTGCCTCTTGTCATCCTTCTCACAAACACCACCTGACGCGCAACCATCACCTGGAGTACCATTTTAGACTCCCCATCGTTCTCAGAGATTGCGCTTTCGTGGTCCTAGCCCTAAATACCGACCAGATTGTAAAGTCGGTCGGGCAACGCGAGCGACCTCAATCGGCGCTCCTTCTCGCCATCTGTCGTCACGCGACGGTCGCCATCCATTTGCTCTCTTAATCATTTGCAAGCCATAACCAAGGCATCCTCTATCTAGATACTTTTCGAAAAATGCTGTAGGGCGTCTTGCAGACAGCTGTCTTGTCGCCTGTGAGAAGGAGAGGCCATGACGTGTCTTTGACGCGGAGCGAATGGATCGTGGCGTGTCGTGGAAAGACGCATCACGACAAACGGGTATGTATGCATTAAAACACCACCCCCACCTGAAGCCTTGACAGCATTAAGTGTATCTCCATCCTTCCTACAATGTATGTTCAATCGGACAGTCTTGATCTCGCAGCTTTCATCTGCGAGCTGAAGGACTGCGAGAGTGGCATCACACAAACAAACAGTCATTTTTGGGTGTGGGCGGATGATCCAGTGGCCCTCACCCTCTGCCGCGAGTAACACTGGACATTAAAATCCTTGTTGCGGGTGCGAGGGGCCAAGTGCAAAAATCAGGCCGAATGGAGAGAGCAACAGCAAAGCAGTCTTGGAGCAGTGGCAACACCAATTTTTCAATGAGCATGGAACGAATGCCCCCGGAGTTATTGTCACTAATTCAATGACGACGGGCCAGCAATTCGTTTTCCTGGTTAATTGTCCCACCATGCCCGAATCCAGGATGTTGCCGCCGGAAGATGGGAGCCGCGGTGGTTGAGGTGGTGCTGAGCTGCACATTGAGCGGGGCATGCAGCACACTGGACAGGGCCACTGACGACACTTGGGTGCAGCACTCTGTGTCATCGGGTGCAGCGCCTGGCTTGCCGCATCACCCTGCCACTACTTGGGCAGACACGGCTTGCATCAAAGATCCAGTTTGATTTGGACATGATTGAGAACCAGTTCTCACATGAGACAAGAGGAGGAAGAGCAAAACCTGAATGGTGTTGCGAAGAGTTGGTTCACCATCTACCTATCTACCCGTTGGATTCTGGATTGCGGTCATACACAAGACTCGACCTTGGCGCCCTCACCCGATGTCAATAATTTAATACTCAGGCCGCCCTGGCCCCGAAATGGCGATAACGAATAATCCTGGACACTCAACTTGCCGAACCCATTCCGTTATATCGAGACTGCTGTCGCTGTTGCTCTCACTGGATCTTGGTGGATTTGGTGGTGGTGGGCTTTTTGGTGCACTTTCTCCACGCGTCGCAGCAGACATGCCTAATGGAAAATGTGGCTTTGTGAATGCTGACCTCTTTCGTCCCTTAGAACCAGACACTAGTCCAAATCAGGTCGCGCCCTGCCCCACCGATTTCCGGTTTTGTGCAGACCTCCATACGCTCGCTTTGAACGATCAACGTCGATTTCTGCACAGATCGGTTAAAACAATATTCTCGCCACTGACCACCACAACACGACGATCGTGATAATCCGGCACATCTAACAGCAACACCAGGTCTCTCAGCGGGTGAAATCACGTGCTATCCCTCTTTGTCTCTCTTTTTTTTCCGTTGACCAGATTTGCTGTTGGGCAGCAATTCGCCCACGCCAGCCAGGCAAGGTATGCACTAATCGGGGCCTGCAACTCTCATCACACTGCATTCGCAAGACGCTCACGTGATCCCCCTTTTCTGTGTTTTGGTCCGTCTCAACCATGGATCCAGACCAGGCGCCTGGGATGGGCGATTGGAATGCTGCCGCCGCCTTTGACCATTGGCCTACCCAGTACACCGATGGGCCCCTTGGGTTTGATGCCCACCAGGCACCAGAACATGGTCAGTATGGGAATGAGCAGTTCCTTGCTGCAGATAACCCCTTGAACGCCCAGGTGTCGTCGGTGGAATCCCAGTCTGGCGCATTCCAGCCCTTCTTCTACAACACAAGCGAGGTCTGGCCTGGGTCTGGACAGACAGGCTCTGCCTACCCCCACGAGCAGTCCATACAGTCTGTTCCTCAGACTTATTACCCCCCTCCTCAGCAACATGGCCAACAAGCCGTCAGCAACGGCCATCCGACCGTCGATAGTCGCTTTGCGCTCAGCGATATGGCTCAAGGACATGAATACCAGGCACATCTGCAGAGCTCTGATGTTCCAGACACTTCGCACGGCTTCAGCAACGGCATTCACACACCCAGTGCTGCGCCAAACGGCTATATGCAGAGTTCCGTATCTCAGTGGCAAGGAGGAGCCCAGATCCCAGTGTCTGGATTTGCTCCAGAGCAGCAGCAATATCAGAATCCGCTTGCCCAGGCTCAGTCAGCAGTCAGTCTCCAAGCTCAAACACAAACGGGATCACCTTCTCCATACTCGTCAGCCCATATCCCCCAGGGTTACCACCAGAATACGCACCATCAGGCAAACAAGCAGACACAGCAGCATCAGCCGCAACGTCAACAGCAGACCCAGCTGCAAACTCAACCGCAGCAGCAACAGCAAACCCAGTTCGTATCGCTGCCTAATGGGCAACAACAGCAGTTCCAAACCCCAGCTCGAGCAGCAGCTGTGCAGCAGCAGCAACAACATCAGGTGGGCCAGCTTTCGAGAACCGACAGCCCTCGTTCCATGGCTCAGCATACACAAGCCAGAGTACCGCAACCGATAACCAGGCCTGCGGGTGTCAACTCAGTGTCCACACAGGATACTGGGCTCACAGTAGCGCTGGCGCCAGCGAATGGGTTGGAACCCCAAGCACCGCAACAGAAGCGTCGGGTACCGGGCGAGAGCAGCGAAGTTGCCAAGATCTCGACCAAAAAGGCGAGGGTGGTCGCGACTGGTGGGACTGGATCGGTTGACTCGCCCGGCCGAGAGCCACCGGCGGATCCTCCGGTAGGTCCAAGATCGACCCGCACGTTGCCGGCTGTCAACACGGCGTTGCGGGAGAGGGTGTTGGCCGAGGATGGGAGCACTACTTGGCCGGGTGTTGGCAACCTTGTGGTTGGTGGGCCACCGCCCGCCAGCGAGAAAAAGAAGGGAATTCGGGGTGCTCTTCTTTTGGCCAACCAGGACTTTGAACGGCCGCCGCTGTTCCCAGACCTGCCCGGCGGGTGGACCCTTGCCGAAACCATTGGAAGGTACATTAGACTGTACAACGATAACAAATCCTCTGAGACGGACAAGCAGAGGGCAGATATCCGGCTGGATACCGAGCTGGACCGTTTGGGACAAGGTGCGCATCACTCCTTTTTATCCCATTTTTGCGTACCAATTTCTGACGTTGGAAGTAGGTCGCCCAGCAAATCTCTTTGGAGTAGACAATAAGCCCAAGCCGACCAAGCCAAAGATCAATGTGGTGAGTGAACGCCAGAATTCTCGTTTGCGCGTATCTTTTGTTGCCGCACGGGAATTATAAGGCTGACCAGATCACACAGCCACAAGCAACCCCCCCTGCCGAACCTTTGAAGACAGCCATCCTCGCGCAGGAGAAGGTGCGCATACATCCTGCCCACCGAAGCAACAATAGCGTGCGTAAAGCCGCGATGGATGCTTTCCACGAACTTATCAAGAAGCTGGTCAAAGAGCTTCGAGAATGCCCTGCCTACGAAAAAATAGGAAAACTCGCAGGTTCGGGCAAACCTGAGCTACAGACTTTGCGTGATCAAGTCAAGCCCTTCTTTGACCGTCTAGAGGCAGCCCTCAACAATGGTATTGAGGCTGCTGATGCTTCTATCCTGCGCCAACTCGGAGAAACTAGCGACGTCCCGGGTCGGCTGTCAAATGTTGTAATCCGACTTGCGAACACCGGCGAAGGCGCCTCCTCCCTTGTAAAGGCCATCATTTGCCTGTACGGAAAATTCACTGCGGTCAAGCCGAGCACACTGGCAAGCTGGAAGTTCCCAGGTATTGCCAAAAAGCTGCGTGGACTTGGCGACGCTGAGTTGGATGGCCTGCTTGCCATTGTCGAAGCCAACGCGGCCAAGAACAAGCACCTGGACGATGCAGAGCCATCACCCAAGAAAGCGCGCGTTCCTTCCGGAAACAAGCGTGCCCGTGAAGAAGACGACGCCGCCAGCAGCGAGATACGCTCTGGCAAGAAACTAGCGACTGAGATTGGCGCAAAGCCGTCACCTTCCTCGGCAGCTACCAGACCATTGCCGGCAGCATCAAAACATTCAGTGCAGCCATCATCTCTCTCGGGCTCAACGAAGCCACCCGCGACTGTCGCATCTTCGGCCGCAGCCAAACAATCCGCGGGTCCCACCAAACCCTCGGCCTCGAGTGCGTCTTTGGCTGCACGCAAAGATTCGTCCCAGTCTGCTAATTCTTCGAGTTCTTCGACCTTACCTAAACAATCTTCAGCACCGCCTGCACTTGCCAAGCAAATCCAGTCTTCGACAATCGGCACCTCGGCAAACTCAAGTTCTTCGGCCGCAGCCACACCAAAGCGGACGCTTCTGCTTCCAGGGAAAGTCAGGATCCCCGCCAAGCCTGTAGCCAAACAGGAGCCAGTCAAGACAGAGGTATCGTCATCTTCTCAGACTGCGCCCAAACCCGAGTCCACAAGAACAGGTCCCTCCAAACTGCAGGCAGCATTGCGTGCACCCGAGCCTTCAGGTACTTCAAAATTAGGACAGCTGCTGGCTGACATTTCGGCACCCAAGAAAGTGACTGCACCCGAGCCTCCAAAACCGGTCACGGTGCCAATCCCTGCCGAAACACCCGAGGAACGTAAGATCCGCCTCCGCAAGGAGTCTCGTCGCCACCTTCGTGTCGTCTGGAAAGGAGACGATCGTTTGGCTGAGGTGCGCGAATTTGACCGTTGGCCTGGTGAGCTGGAAGAGATGCATCGCCACTTTCGCAGTCTCGGACCCGGAGACCAGACCGAGGGTATGGCCCTCAGGTCTAACCAAGAAAGCACGCAACGCGAGTTGCACGCACTCGAGGCAGCAGAATGGCCGGCGCTCAAACTCATCGATTTCGATGCACTTCCGGAAAAGAAGCGTCAGGAGAACTACTCGACAAGAGGCGGCACCAAGACCTTCCATACCGACGAACAAAAGTTCCACGAGGACCGCTTCGGCACCGTCATGATGGTTGTATATCCAAACCCCAATGACATCCCTCCCACGCCCAAGTCTCCGCAGTACGAGCCAGAGCTATTCATGGACGAGAGCGCGAGGACGTCTTACGTACCCCAAAGCCGCGAGATCGAGGGAACGGACGAAGCTTCCGGCCGCCTCAAGGATGGTCTCGACGAGTATCATTTGCGTGCCCAACAAAGCATCCACTTTGGCCGGCGAAGGGCTATGGAATTAGCCCGCGATCGGCTTGGTCTCGAGTCTCGCCCAACCCGGGATATTCGCCCAGCCTACAACTTCGCCCATGCATACGGCTCTGCAGCTCGCGACCAGCAAACTTTGGATCTCCTCACTTCGGACCGAGCCAAGCGCTATGTAGACCCCGATGCCTATGATCCAGCACACCCGAAAACCACTCGTCGTTTTGATTATCCCCAACCGACACAGACCGACATCGACGCGGTCGAAAAGCTTTTCGAGGCCTTCAAGGACATGGGACGAACGAACCGAGCCAGGGCAGAGGAAGAGCGGCGGGCCCAGGAGCAGGCCCAGCAACAAGCTCAAGAGCAGGCTCAACGCCAAGCACAGCAACAAGCTCTTCAAAATCTGCAGAGATTTGTGAACCCTTACTCGCAGATACAAGCCCAGGCGCAACCAGTCCCGGCACAGCCAGTTCAACCACAGCCAGCCCCTGATCCCGCTGCCAACCAGCTACAGGCTGTCCTAAGTGCCCTGGCCCAGTCAAATGCCGCGGCTCAAGCTCAGCAATCGTTGATGGCAACAGCCGCAGCTCCACAGCCCCCGGTCCAGCCTCCCATTCCCACAGCCCCGCCCGCACCTACTGCAGGCCCCGAGTACACATCCTATATCCTGTCGCTGCTGTCTCAAGCACAGGCAGCCTCGACGACTCCGGTGGTTTCGGCACTAGTCGCTGCCCCTCAGGGCTCTCATGGACAAAGCGGCTACGGCCAAACCAGCTATAGCCAGAGTGGCTATGCTCAGGGCAGCTACACCCAAAGCGGATATGGACAAGGCGGATATTCGATCCGTGGTCAGGACCAAGACGGCGACGGCGAACGCAATCGTGACCGCAACCGCAGCGACCGCGGTGACTATCGTGGTGGCCGCGGCAATGGTTATGGTGGCCGAGGCAACGGCAACGGCAACAGCAACAGGCGTGACGGCGCCGATGTCCCTGACCACCTCCGGGGCATCAACACCAGCCTCATTGGCACCAAGCAGTGTACCTTTTATCTGAGAGGGCAGTGTGCCAAAGGTCAAAACTGCACTTTTCGGCACTAAGCAACAACATCACGACCATATCAAAGGGATGTTGTAATGTTGGATTACCAAGGCGAAGAATCAAGGGAGAGGACCAAACATAATGAATCCCGACAGAGACCCGAGGATGAAGATACCAGATAACCAGACAACCCGCTCACCGAATACACACACAGGTCTCTCAACCCACCCCACCGCCTTGCTGTTTCCGCTTTCTCCAACGACCAACTATACTCACTGTTCAGTGGTCAAATGTATAACATGCCACACCTAATCGCATTCTGGAGTTTCGGAGCCAGGAAACTTGCATTCAAGAGAGAGTTGAGGGGGTTCTCTCTCTCGGGGATCATAGATTTTTTTTTAGCCTGCTGTTTTTTGTGTAATTACTCGGGGATTTACGAACAACCAAGTGGGGAAGAAGGTACCCTTGACCCACACTCACAGCGAATACTTCGTAGGACGGAGTGGAAAGCATGGATACGTTTTGGTACATGGCTGGAAGGTTTGGTTGCACGTGAGCCCAGATGGTGGAATGTTGTAAA
>Ga0247763_1001601_pt1 | contig 12716 bp, 7 predicted proteins | sample UWRJL141409B4_FD_179926 | JGI IMG/M metagenome (GOLD analysis project Ga0247763, IMG submission 179926) | Plant litter microbial communities from Arlington Agricultural Research Station in Wisconsin, United States - UWRJ-L141-409B-4 | ecosystem: Environmental > Terrestrial > Plant litter >...
TGAAGGCCGGCTAGTAGGTTACCGTACTTCAGCGCGGGTGATCCGTCGAGCGCTGATCGTCCGTTATCTTTTCTCGGCGTTGGGTCGTCGTGCGTCCGGGACGAAGGCGTCCCGGGTTCGCTCTCAGAGGGGGGAGCAGGGCTCAGAACGTTGAAGTCAGCGCTCGCCACGATCCCCCCGCAATCCGCTCCTCGACGAACCCGTGGTCATCGTCTCGCGGCGCGAGCGCGCGCCGGCACGGCATCGCCGCGCAGCCGCCTCCTCGTCAGCGCTGCGTGCAGTGCATACATCGATCGACGCGCTCGGCGAGCGGCGCGGCGCGCAGCGATGAGGGTGACATCGCCGTCGATGGTGGGCGTCGCTGTCGTACGCGATGGGTCACGACGGTGGATCACCCCGCGACGCATGCAGAGAAACCTGCTGCAACAGCGCGCGTCTCGAGCGGAGGGGCTGGGCGCGCTCGATGTGTGGTTATTAAGCGAGTGCGTATCCAGCTGCGTACGGCCATCTCACGATGAACCAACGATCGTAGTTCACAAGTGCTCGAGCAAACGCTACCTAGGCATGCGGGGGTCAGTCGGCTCTAGGACACCAGCACTACAGAAAGCGGAGGGCGACATGCCGCTTCGTCACGACGGATCGGGGGGCACCAGATCGGCGCGTGCGCCTGCCTCGATGCGCGTGGAGCGGTCCTCCCACATGGTGCTGTCTGACGCTGCCTCCAGGCGAGCCTGCGCGCTCGGTTTGTTTCTGGAGTGTGCACGCGCGCCGCTCGCCGCGGGCGCCAACTCCTTCCTCGCGCTGACCCGAGCATGACGCTGCGCGAGCCGAACCCCGAGCTATCGGTGCGCTGGTCCGAGTGGCTGCGCCGCCACAACCGACGCGGCATGCAGGCTCTCCTGAGGATCGTCCTGTGCCTGTTCCCGGCGTTCGGCGTGCTCGATCTGCTGGTGGCGCCGACGCGCGCGCGTCCCTGGTCCTGTGCCATCTGCGCGCTGGTGACGCTGGTGACGTTGGCGTCGCTGGGCGTTGTCTCGGGGGGGTGGTTCCGGCGTCACCCGATGGTGATCTCGGCGGGTTACGTCTTACTGATCTCTGTCGGTATCAGCCTGACGACGGCGTTCCTGGGCGGGCTCGCGTCCCCCCTGTATGCCTGCCTGTCGCTGGTGATGGTGGCGAGCGGGCTGCTCTTCGTGTGGCCGCGCCGTGTCGTGGTCGTCACGTACACCTCGATCGTGCTCTGTTTCCTGGCGCTGAACCTCACGCTCGGCGAAGCGCCCGACGTGCTCGCGGCGCTCTCGAACCAGTTCTTCCTGACGTCGACGGCGGTCATCACCGCCACCGGGCAGCTCTTCACCTATCGTTCGCAGCGCCAGCAGGTCAGCGCCGATCTCGCGCGCGAGGAGGCGTCGCGAGGCCTGGCGCGCGCCAACGAGCAGCTCGAGCTCGAGGGGCGCTCCAAGTCGGAGTTCTTTGCAAACATCACCCACGAGCTCGGGACGCCGCTCTCCTTGATCCTGGCACCGCTGGGCTCTCTGCTCGAGGGGCAGCACGGCGCGCTGCCCGAGGGGCAGCGGGCGGTCCTCTCGGCGATGCAGCGCAGCGGCGTCAAGCTGTCGCGGCTGATCGGGGACCTGCTCGACCTGAGCCAGCTCGACGAGTCGCGGCTCAGGCTGCGCATCGAGCCGCACGACCTGGTCGCCTACCTCGAAGGGCTCGTCTGCCAGATCGAGCCGCTCGCACAGCGCAAGCGCCTGCGCCTGTCGTTCCGTGCCGACTCGCCCCGCGCCGACGTCTGGTGCGACATCGATCGGCTGGAGCGCGTGTTCTTGAACCTGCTCTCGAACGCCGCCAAGTTCACGCACGTGGGGGGATCGGTCGAGGTTCTCCTCAGCGACGAGGGCGCCGCGGTGCGCGTCGACGTCGTCGACGACGGCCCCGGATTCCCGAGCGCCATGCGCGACCAGGTGTTCGAGCGCTTCGTGCGAGCGGACCAGTCGAGCGCTCGCCGCGTAGGCGGGGCGGGCATCGGCCTCGCTCTGGCCAAGGCGCTCGTCGAGCTGCACGGCGGGGAGATCGGGGCGCGCTCGGCGCCCGGCGAAGGCGCCACCTTCACCGTACGGCTGCTGAAGGATCGCGCGCACTTCGCGCCCGACGTGCTGGAATCGCACGAGAGCGGCGCGAGGTGCGCGGGGCACCGCGCAGGTGACGACAGGCTGTCGGGTTGGGAGATCGACACTCCCGACCACCTGCGCCTCCTCGACATCGACGAGGCGACGAATCTGCGCCCGGGCGATCGCGACGAGGGCGAGCACCGGCGCGCGCACAGCGTGCTGGTCGTGGAGGACACGCCCGACGTCGCCCGCTTGCTGCGCACGGCGCTGCACCACGAATACCGCGTGCTGATCGCGGGCGACGGCGAGCAGGGGCTGGCGCTCGCGCGCCGGCATCGCCCGAGCATCATCATCACCGATTGGATGATGCCGCGGATGGATGGCATCGAGCTCACCCGTGCGCTGCGGCAGAACCCCGAGACGCGGCACATCCCGATCGTGATGCTCACCGCGCGTCGCGACCTCGACGACCGCGTGCGGGGGCTGGAGACGGGCGTCAGCGCGTTCGTCGGCAAGCCCTTCGCTCCGTCCGAGATAGTGTCCACCATCCGCTCCCTGCAGCGCAGCCAGGAGGCTACGGCCGACTCGCTGCTGTCGCAGAAGATGGATTCGCTCGAGGCGATCGCTGGCGGCCTGGCGCACGAGATCCTCAACCCGCTCAACTATCTGAAGAACGCCCTCACCATCGCGCAGAACGACAGCGAGTCGCTCGCCCGTGCGGTGAAGAACTCGGCGAGCGGCCCTCCGGAGAGCGGCATCGTGCGCCGCATCGATCGCATGCAGGAGATGTTCGAGCTGTCTCGCGCCGGCGTGAAGCGCATCGCCGGCACCGTCGACCTGATGGTGCGCTATAGCCGCGAGGGGCGCGCGCGCAGCCCCAGCCCGTATGACGCTTACGCTGCCGCGCGCGACGTCGCGGCCGTCGTCGGCCCGAGCGTCGCGCGAGACGTGGCTATCGAGCTCGACCTCGAGGGAGACGGCTGGATCTACTGCGTCGCCGAGGAGTTCAACCAAGTCTTGTCCAACCTGCTTCAGAACGCGCTCGAGGCTGCCCCTGCAGACGGCTCCGGGCGGGTCGTCATCGCGGGGCGCAACGAGGGGGCCGACCTGCGGCTCTCGGTCAGGGACAACGGCCCCGGCATCCCCGAGAGTGAGCAGGCGCGGGTCTTCGATGCGTTCTACACCACCAAGCGGGTCGGGCACGGCATGGGCCTCGGGCTCACCATCACGCGGCGGGTCGTCATCGCCCTGGGCGGTACGCTGAAGCTCGAGAGCGAGCCCGGCAAGGGCAGTGAGTTCATCGTCCGGGTGCCGAGCTCGAGCGGCTGTCGTGAGGCTGCGTCTTGAACCCCAAGGTGCTGTTCGTCGACGACGACGAGGCCAACCTCGTGGTGTGCGAGGCCATGTTCGGCGACGATTTCCAGGTGCTCACCGCCCAGAGTGGGGCAGAAGCGCTCACGCTGCTGCGCAGCCACGAGGTCGCAGTGGTCGTGAGCGACCAGCGCATGCCCATCATGACGGGCATCGAGCTGCTCGAGCAGGTGCGGGGCGAGTTTCCCGACGCCGCGCGCATCCTGGTAACGGCGTATACCGACTCGCACGCAGCCATCGAGGCCATCAACCGCGGGCGCGTGCGGCGCTACCTGAAGAAGCCCTGGGAGCCCAGCGAGCTGAAGGCGGAGATCCTCGACGGCCTCGACCAGTGGTCCACGCGCCGCCGCGTCAAGGAGCTCGAGCGGCGGCTGATCCAGACGGAGCGCGTGTATGCGCTCGGCATCGTCGCCGCGGGCATCGGGCACGAGCTGCGCAACCCCATCAGCTGGATCGCGACCAACCTGCAGCACTCGTTGGGCGAGATTGGAGAGCTCGGCCGCGCCCTCGAGGCGCGCGACGAGGGCCGCGCGGCCGCGAAGCTCGAGGAAATTCGAGCGGCGCTGCAAGACGCCAACACCGGTACGGAGCGGGTGATCGAGATCGTCTCGGCCATACAGCTTTCGATGGTGCGCCCGGCGAGCGAGCGCGAGCTGGTCGACCTGGACGAGGTGGTGCGGCTCGCCTTGCGCCTGATGGACGGCGATCTGCGCCGGTCGGCGCGCGTCGAGCTCGACCTCCAGGGCGGTGTTCGGGTCAGCGGCTCGCGTACGCAGCTGTCGCAGATCGTCGTCAACCTGCTGGTGAACGCGGTGCACGCCGTCTCCAAGCTGCCCCTGGCTCGAGCCGTGATCGGCGTCCGGGTGTCGGGGGACGAGCGGTTCGTCGCGCTGGAGGTGGCGGATTCGGGTCCTGGCGTGCCGGAGCCCGATCGGGAGCGCATCTTCGATCCCTTCTTCACCACCAAGCCGGGCGTCGGCACCGGCCTCGGGCTCGCCATCTCCCGCAAGATCGCCCTCGATCTGGGCGGCGCGCTCGACGTCGGGCGCGACGCGAACCTGGGGGGCGCATCGTTCCGGCTGACCTTACCGCTCCCTGTCGCTCGAGCCGAGCGCTCCGCGGGGGCGCCGCCCGACGGCCGGATGCCCTGAAAGCCTCCCGCAGCGCGGCTCGGCAGCGGCCTCCGAGCGCGCTGCCCACGTCCGGAGTGTGCAGCACGAGCGCACCGCGCGGGGGTGCCGCGCGACCCTCGTGCGTCCGCCGCGACTCAGGCGTATGAAGGAGGTTGTGGACGTCTCCTCCAGCCTGACGGCGACACTCGCGCTCTTGCTCTGGATGCCGCTGTCCATCGCGGTGTTCTCCTTCACCAAGCCGCATCGCGCCGTGGCGATGCTGCTGATCTACGGGATCCTCCTTTTGCCGGAGCTCGAGTACTTCGGCATCAAGGTCTTGCCCGACATGAACAAGAAGACCATCGCGTGCGCGTGGGCCTTCTTTCCGGCGCTGATCTGGGCTCGCTCTCAGCTCAAGCGGGCAAACCTCGGCAAGCTGCCCTGGGTCTTGTTCGGCGTGATGGTGCTCGTCGACATGGGGCGGGCCTGGACGAACATGGACGGCCTCTTCATCGGCGGACGCGTCATCGCGCCGATCGCCTCGCACACCGCCCTGACGTTCATCATGGAGGACTTCCTCCTGGTGTTCGTGCCCTACTACCTCGGCGCGGCCCTCTACCGCGACCGCGACTCGTTGCGCGATTTCGTCCGCATCTTCTGCACGGCGGGCGTGCTGTACGCCCCGCTCGTGATGCTCGAGCTCCGCTTCAGCCCCCAGCTCCACCGTTGGGTGTACGGGTTCTATCAACACAGCTGGCTGCAGGTGATGCGCGACGGCGCGTTTCGGCCGATGGTGTTCATGCACCACGGCCTGGCGCTGGCCCTGTTCATGGCCACCTGCGGGGTGCTGGCCTTCGGTCTGGCGAAGGCCAAGGAGAAGCTGGTCAAGATCAACGCGCTGCCGGTCGCCATTTTTCTGACGGCGCTGGTCGCGGTGAGCCACAGCCTCGGCGCGCTCGTGTTCCTGGCTGCGCTGGGGCCGCTGGTCTGGTTGACGCCGCCGCGGCTCCAGCTGCGCGTGGCCGCGCTGATCGCGGCGCTCGTGATGTTCTACCCGATGCTGCGCGCCTACGATTGGTTCCCCACCAACAAGTTGCTCGAGATCGCGAACTCGATCAGCTCAGACCGCGCGGGGTCGCTCGCGTTCCGCTTCAACAACGAAGACATCACGCTGCGCCGCGCGCTCGAGCGGCCCATCTTCGGCTGGGGTGGGTTCGACCGCATCTTCATCTTCGACGAGGAGTCCGGCGACGAGCTCTCCACGCTGGATGGCGCGTGGCTCATCAGCTACTCGTCCTCGGGTCTGCTGGGGTTCGTGTCCCGATATGGGCTGCTCACGTGGCCTGTTTGGCTCGCGTTCAAGCGCATCCGGCGCGTGCCCATCAAGACGGATCAGGCGCTGATCGCCGCGGTCGGGGTGGCGACGGCCATGATAGCCCTCGATCTCCTACCGAACGGCATGTTCACCTACTTCCCGCACCTCTTCGCGGGGGTCTTGCTCGGCGCGGTGCGCCAGCTGACGCGGCCCGACGCCGCTGTTCCGTCGCGGGGTAGCTCTCAGCGCCCCCGCGCGCGACAGCACGAACCCGCGAACGTCTAACCTCCATTAATCGGCGCCAGCGTCGGCGCGCGCACGAGCCGTGGAACACGGCTGTGCGTGAGGGGGAGAGCGCGCGCTGTCGAGTGCGCTCAGGCTGCGTTCAGCTCGGCCGCGCTGAGCGACGCTTGGCGTCAGGTTTATCACCGATGAGACACATGCCTCTCACCCCCGGGGCAAAACCGGACGTGTTGAACGGGAACCCTCCATAAAGCATGGTTAACGACGCGCTCGTGGGAGGTTTCGGTGCTTCGCGGTCTGCGACTGCAACAGCGCGAGTGCGACAGGGATGCGTATGACTCAGCCTCTAATCCGTGACGACCTGACTCAGCGACGCCGGGGTGCTGACGAGCCCAGGAGCGCCGCCGCGGCCATAGCCAGCGAGCGCCCCGCGTTCTCTTGTATCGTGCTCGGCGAGGAGCCGCTCGCGGTGCGCTGCGCCGACGTGCTGGTCGAGCGGGGCCATCAAATCCTCGGCGTCGTCTCGGGCGCGGCGCCGCTCCGTCAGTGGGCGAGAGCTCGGAATATTCCGGTCTTCGAGCGCAGCAATTATCGGCCCTGGCTCGAGCAGCAGGCCTTCGATGTGCTGTTCTCGATCACGCACCCCAACCTGATCGAGCCAGCGCACATCGGCCGCGCCCGCGTCGCTGCGCTGAACTACCACGACGGGCCGCTGCCGCGTTACGCCGGCATGAACGGCTCGGCATGGGCGCTCGCCTCCGGCGAGAAGAAGCACGCGATCGTCTGGCATCACCTGACGGCGGGCCTCGACGAGGGCGACATCGTCGAGTGGCGCGACATCGGCCTCGACCCGCGAGAGACTTCGCTCTCGCTCAACATGCAGAGCTCGGCGCTCGCCCTGGAGGCGTTCCACGAGCTCGTCGGGAAGCTAGAGGCGGGCGACGCGGGGGGCGTTCCACAGAGCCGGCACGCGCCGCGGCTCGTGTTCTCGCGCCACGATCGGCCGAAGGCGCTGGGCGCGCTCAACCTCGACGAGCCCGCGGAGCAGCTCGACTGTCTGATCCGCGCTTGCGACTTCGGCCCGTACGATAACCGTTTCGCGCAGCCCAAGCTCATCACCGAGCGGGGCGCGCTGCTCGTGCTCGAGGCCGCACCCGCTCGAGGCCGCGGTCTGCCCGGCGACGTGCTGCGCGTCGCCGACGACGGGTTCGAGCTCGCGTGTGGGCGCGGGTCGCTCGTCGTGCGCCGGCTCGCAACCCTCGTGGGGCGCCCTCTCACGCCGCGCGAGGCGGCCGAGCGCCTCGGTATCGCCGAGCGCAGGCGCCTGGAGCGGCTCGACCTCGACGGGCTCGACCGCATCTCGCGTCGCGTCGCCGAGGCGGAGCCCTGGTTCGTGAACGCGTTGCGCGCGCGCGCGCCGCTCACGCTGCCCTTCGACGCGCGCGAGCAGGCGAGCTCTCTGCTGTCGGTCGAGCTGCCCGCCGCGTTCCGGCAGGAGTTCGCCGGCGAGTGGCAGAGCGCCGTCTTCGCGCTGTTCTCATTTGTCCTGTCGAGCCTCTGTCACAAGGATACGTTCGGCGTCGGGTTGATCGACGGCCAGGTGCGCGCCGAGCTCGGCAGCTCCGAGCCGCTGTTTTATCCGAGCACGCCGTTCGACTTGACGGTCGACGCCGGGGTGGGCTTCGGCGCCTTCGTGAGCGCGCTCTCGGCGAGCCGCGGCCGCCTCGCCAAGCGGGGCGCGTTCCTCTGGGATCTCTGCGCCCGCAGCCCCGACCTCGCGCGCGACACCGAGCTCTGCGAGGGGCGGTTGTCGCCCGTGATGGTGGTGCTCGGTGACGCCGCCGTGCCGGCGGGCACGAGCCTCGCCCTGCGCGTCACGGCCGGCGCGGTGGAGCTGTCGAGCGGCGGTCGCTTTGACACCGCGACGATCGATTCGCTCGGGCGCTGGATGAAGACGGTAGCGCTCGCGGTCGCCGGCGACCGGGCACGACCCCTCTCCGACGTGTCACTGTTGAGCGAGGCCGAGCGTCAGCAGCAGGTCTTTGTCTGGAACGACAAGCGGAGCGCGTTCCCCGATCAGCGCCGGCTGCACGACGCCTTCGAGGCTCAGGTCGCCGCGCGGCCCGACGCCGTCGCGCTGGTGTTCGATGGCAAGGAGCTGTCGTTTCGCGAGGTCGAGGACGGTGCCAACCGCATCGCCAACGCGATCCTGGCCCACGGAGTGGGCGCAGGCGAGCGCGTGGGCCTGTACGTGGAGCGCAGCTTCGAGCTGATCTTCGCGCTGCTCGGCGTCGCCAAGTCGGGCGCGGCCTACGTGCCGCTGGACACGGCCTATCCGGAAGACCGCGTGCAGTTCATGCTGACCGACGCGGGCTGTCGCGTGGTGCTGGCCTCGAGCCACCTCGTCGACAAGGTCGGCGAAGGGCGCAGCGTGATCGACGTCGCCGGGGCCGAGGTGCGCGCGGCGTCGGCGGAGCGCCCGGAGTGTAGCACCACCCCGGAGCGACACTGTTACACCATCTACACCTCGGGCAGCACCGGCCGCCCCAAGGGGGTGGTGCTCACGCACCGCGCCGTCATCAACACCATCGACTGGGTCACCCGCGAGCTCGGGTTCGGCCCGCACGATCGGTTGCTGTTCGTCACCTCACCGAGCTTCGATCTGTCCGTATTTGACGTGTTCGGTGCGCTCGGAGCGGGGGCCAGCGTCGAGGTGGCGTCCAAGGCGCTGCTCGACGATCCCACCGCGCTCGCCGCTCGCCTGATGGAACCCGGCATCACCGTCTGGGACTCCGCGCCTCCCGCGCTCGCGCGCCTCGCCCCGTTCTTGAAGGTGTCGAAGGCCTCGACCCTGCGCAAGGTGATGCTGTCTGGCGACTGGATCCCCGTCTGGCTGCCGGGGCTCTTGCAGCAGAGCTTCGCGGGGGTCTCGGTGCACAGCTTCGGCGGCGCCACGGAGGCCGCGATCTGGTCGAATCATTACCACGTCGAGAGCATGCGCCCCTCCTGGACGTCGGTGCCCTACGGCTACCCGATCCAGAACTGTCGCTACTACGTGCTCGATCACCACCTGCGCCCTCTGCCGGTCGGCGTCGCGGGCGATCTCTATATCGCGGGCGTGTGCTTGGCGGAAGGCTATCTCAACCGCGAGGAGCTCACGCGGGATCGCTTCATCCCCGATCCGTTCGTGCCCGGCGAGCGCATGTACAAGACGGGTGACCTCTCGCGTTACTGGCCCGACAGCACGCTCGAGTTCCTCGGTCGCGCCGACTCGCAGGTGAAGATCCGGGGCTTCCGCGTCGAGCTCGGCGAGATCGAGTCAGCGCTGGTGCAGCTGCCTGAAGTGCTCGACGCGGTGTGCACCGTCTACGTCGACGCCTCGGATCAGAAATCGCTCGTCGCCTACCTCGTGCCGAAGGCGGGCAAGGTCCTGATCGAGCAGGAGGTGCGCGCCGCGCTCGCCGCGCGGCTGCCGGAGTTCATGCTGCCGTCGCACCTGGTGGTGCTTCCGGCGCTGCCGCTCTCGCCGAACGGCAAGGTCGATCGCAAGGCGCTGCCGAGCCCCTCGGGGCGCAGCAGCGCAGAGCCGCCGGTGCCCCCGCGCAACGAATACGAGCGCCGCCTGGTCGACATGTGGAAAGAGCTGCTGAAGAAGGACGCCGTCGGTATCAGGGACGACTTCTTCGCCCTCGGCGGGCACTCGCTGCTCGCGGTGATGCTCATCACCCGCATCAAGAACGAGCTCGGCGTCGAGCTGCGGCTCACGCGCGTGCTCGAGCGCCCGACCATCGAGTCGCTCGCGGAGTGTATCGCGCAGGACTCCGAGTCGCCGCCGAGCGTGCGGCACCTGGTCGCTCTCAGCCCGGGCGGCAGCCGCCCGCCGATCCTGATGGTGGCGGGCATCGGCGGCTACGCCTTCACGTACGCCAAGTTCGGCAGCCTGTTCTCGAAGGATCAGCCCCTCTACGCGCTGCAAGGCGTCGGGCTCGAGGGAGAGGCCGAGAGCGCGGGCCGCACCATCGAGCAGGTGGCGGAGATCTACCTCGCCGAGGTGACGCGCGCGCGGCCCGAGGGGCCGGTGATCCTGGCGGGTTTCAGCTTCGGGGCGCTCGCCGCGTATGAGCTCGCCATCCGCCTGGAGCGCCAGGGGCGCGAGGTGCCGCTCATCATCTCGTTCGACGGCTTCGCGCCGGGTTACCCGCGCGTGCTGCCCTGGCCCGCGCGGCTCAAGGCCCACGCCGTGGAGTTCGCCGGCCTCGACCCCGCCGAGCGCAAACAATACCTGGCGGCGCGCCTGCACAACCTGCGCTCGCGCGTGCGGCACCTGATGGGCCGCGGCGGGGACGAAATGGAGGACGTGCCCTTCGCCGACACGAACATGAACGAGCGCCTCAAGAACTCCTGGGCGAACCACATGCAGGCGCGGCGCGCCTACCACACGAACGCGGTGTCGAACGCCGGCGTGCTGTTGATCCGCGCGGAGATCCCGGAGCGCTGGGCGGCGACGACCATGCTCGACCCGCTCTACGGTTGGCAAGATCGCGTGCGCGGCCCCGTCAAGACCGTCACCGCACCGGGCAACCATCTGTCGGTGATGACGCTCCAGAACCAGGAGCTCATCGTCAACGCGATCACCGCGAGCGTCGACGAGTGGCTGAAGACCCGTAAATCTTAGATGCCCCCGTCGAAGAAAAAGGCACAGGAAGGGCGGAAGGATCGGAAGAGATCCATAAAAAGGCCCTTCCGTCCTTCCGCTCTTCCTGTGAACTCCTCTAGGGCGCCCGCTTCTGCGCCAATAACCACCGAAAGAGCTCGGGCTCGGCGTACGCTCGATTCCAGCTCTCGTGTCCGACGTCCGGGTACTCCGTGTATTTGACGGGGCTGCCGAGCGCGCGTAGCCTCTCGACCATCGCGCGCGAGTTCTCGACCGGCGCCACCGCGTCCTGGGCGCCGTGGAAGGCCCAGATCGGCAGCCGCGCGATCTCGGGGGCCCGCGAGGGATCGTTGGCGCCGGTGACGGGGACAGCGGCCGCGAAGCGCCCCACGCCGTTGCGGGTGATGAGGTCCCACGTGCCGGTTCCGCCGGCAGAGCCACCCGTCAGGTAGACGCGATCGGGATCGAGCGAGTACTTTGCGCCGAGCTCGTCGATGCCGGCGAGCACGAGCCCCGCTGCTGCGCTCTGGGGGCGCTCGGCTTGATTGAAGTTTCGGTATGGTGCTTCACCGCTGCCCGTTACCCACTTGTCGCCGGTGGGGTCTTGCGGCACGAGCACGAGGGTAGGTTCGACCGCCTGCGCGTTGTCGATCACGGCCGCGACTGTCGAGGAGAGCTGGCGCAGGTTGTCGGTGCCGTGGCTGCCCGCCCCGTGCAACGACACGATCAGCGGGTAGCGCCGGCGCGCCGAATAGCTCGCTGGAATGAACAGCTGGTAGTGCAGCTGGAGCGCCCCGCCGGGAGCGCCAAATATGCCGGCGACCATGCGCGCGGCCAGCTCACGCGCCCCCGGCGGCACCGGCGGCTCGCTGCGGCAAGCCGAGAGCAACAGCGATACGAGCAAGGCGCCGCGCTCGAGAGCCAACGCCACGAGGCCACGGCGCTCGGTTCCCAAGCTTTCAGCCCGGGCGCTTCAGGAAGATGGTGCCGTAGCGGCGCGCGCGGTCGCGACGAAAGGGCGAGTAGGGCTCGCTGCCCCAGTAGTATCGCCACCAGTCGAGCGGCGTGTGCACGCGGCTCTCTTCGTAGATCTCTTTGAGCTTGTACTCGAGCGGCTCGAGCCCGTGCGCTCGCGTCATCTCGACGCGCACCGGCTGGTCCATCCCGTCTAGCAGCAGCACCGACTGCGGCCTGAGCGCCCTGACGATGTTGTTGAAGGCTTTGCGAGCTTCTCTCGGCTTCAGGTGAAAGAGCACGTTCTGCGAGGTGACGATGTCTGCCGGCGAGAACTTCTCATGCAGCTTCTCGTCGAGCAGGTTCGCCTGCGTGAAGTTGACGCGCGCCTTGATCTCGGGCTTCACGACGAAGCGGTCGCCGACCTTGTCGAAGGTGTGTGCGATGAAGTCGGGTCGAACGAACTCGCTCTGCAGCGCCTCGTCTTCCGAGTAGCTGCCGGCGCGAGCGCTGTCGACCATCTCCTGATGCAGGTCCGCCGCGGTGATGCGAAAGTCGAGGTTGGGCAGGCGCTTGCTCAGAAACGACGCGAGCGTGTAGGCCTCGGCCCCGTTCGAGCAGGCCAGCACGAGGATCTCCAGCGGGCGGCCCAGCTGGCGCACGCCGAGAAAGTCAAACACCGGACCCACGAGCGCCTCGAGCTGGCTCGGAGTTCTGACGAAGCAGGTGTAGGTGTGGCTCTGCGTGCGATCGCAGGTGGCGAGCAACCGTTCGTGCTTCAGGACGCCGTACGGATAGGTGACGGGCCCGTAGAGCACCTTCGATTTGAGAAACCAATAAGCGTTGCCGACGAGCGAACCCCGGCCACGCTCGGGATCGCTCGCCCGATACTCCGGAAATGCAACAGAACCGGCCATTCCGTAACCCTAAGCTCCGAGCGTGTAGCGCGCAAC
>Ga0247763_1001602_pt1 | contig 12715 bp, 16 predicted proteins | sample UWRJL141409B4_FD_179926 | JGI IMG/M metagenome (GOLD analysis project Ga0247763, IMG submission 179926) | Plant litter microbial communities from Arlington Agricultural Research Station in Wisconsin, United States - UWRJ-L141-409B-4 | ecosystem: Environmental > Terrestrial > Plant litter >...
GTTGTACCGCACCAATCACAGTTGACGTAAAGCAAAACAGCAAGTCCAAGTCCAAAGTCCAAGACCAGTTCGTAAAATCCTTCGCACCAGCTCAGCTCAGCTCAGCTCCGGACCGTTCATAAAGTCCGGTCCAGGTACCTAGTTAGTAGGCCAGGCCAAGCGAAAACAGGCAGACCCAACGCTGACGAATCGCATCGCATCACATCGCATCGTCTCGCATTCTCTCTGCCATTCCCCATCTCCATCCCCAAACCAAGCCAAGCCCGTTGGAGCTAAACCATTTGCCATGACCGACCGACTGACCAACCGACGGGGTTGGACGGCTCGACTGGAGAGAGAGGAATTTTCATGTCAACAGGTGGCACAGTCAGATTGGTCGCCACCCATTCCAAATGCACGTGATTACCACTCACTCACTCCCTCCCTTGCTTCATGCCTCGGTTCAGTCATCACCCTCTTGACCGGACTGCGCACTCCCTGCAGGAGGCACAGCCAAACCACAATACACTCGCACTCATTCATGTAATGCAATATGTCTTGATGCTTCCATGCCTCGCTTTTATACAACCGCACGTGTCGGACTATCCGACACGGCAACCATCCGCTAAGGGACAAAGACCATGCCAATGCTATGTAGAGGGAAATATGCGCCCCGTCCGTCCCGGATTATGCATGAATGCCCCTGGAGATCGCTTTTTGACAGCCGTGAAAACAAGGAAAAACAAAGTGTTGTCTGGTCTGGGACCAATTCCATCCCTCCCACCCTCCTCCACCGTCCCAATGTTGTCGCCGGCTTAAACCTGGCCAGCGCCGGGCGGGAACACATATCCTGCCACGGCTTGTGGCGCCAGCAAGCCGTGCGGCTGCTGCAGCGGCTGCATCGGCGGCGCCTGGCCCGGCATCGCCAGCCCCGAGATGTTGGGCATGGGCACCGGGGTTGGCGTTCCGGATGCCGAGGCGCCGGCCGAGCCCGTGTCGGTGAGTGGCGCGCCCGAGTCGCTGCCACCGGCAGGAGTGCCCCCTGCCACCTTCTCTGCCTTCTTGTTGGCGAGGGTGTTGCGTCGCTTCTCGACCGCGCCCTGCATCTCGCCTGAAGCCCATCGCCCTGGGGAACTTGTTAGCATGTCATCCGAACATGTGGTCTGTAAACTTACGTCTCATCGAGTAGCTCATCTTCTCCGACTTGCTCATCTCGTGGTATGGCTTTTCGTCCAATGGGTTGGCACCGTTCAGGCCGGCCGGCTTGGCCAAACCACCCACTTTCCCGCCCCGCGACCCTTTGCCCGTGCCTGTGCTTGTCCCTGTGCCTGTGCCCGTGGCCGTGCCCCTGGGGTTGGGGTTTGGTGCGATGTTGGCCGGCGTGCCCGCACGAGACAGCCCACCATTGTTGGTGAGCTTGATCTTGGTGATCGGTTTCTTTACCGAAGGTGGTGCAGCCGGCGGAGGAGGCTTTCCGCCAGGAGGAAAGGCCGGCGCCGCGTTGAACGTGTGGAGAAAAGGTCCAGGCGGTGCGGGTGCTAGGGTTGGTGGCGGGTTCGAGAAGATCAGTGTTGGCGCCTTGAGGCCGCCAACCGGAGTCGGTGGTGCTGCAGCCACCGGGGAAATCGGGACCACCGGGACCATTGCTGGCATTGAGGCCGGCGACGGCGACGGCGCAACTGGGGAGGGCTCCGCGATCGGTGCCACAATCGGAGCTGAGACTGGAGCCGGGGCTAGATGTTGCTGAGCCGGTTGGCTTGTGGCGGCCGTCGACTTGCTCTTTTGCGTCGTCTTCTTCTTTGGCTCGAGGCCCTCAAACTTGGGTAAGACCACTCCCCGCGTCACGCGCTTGGTTGGTCGTGTCTCGAGCTCTGGGTCGTTCTCGACTGCAAAGTTGCGTTTTCGCTTGTCGCGAAGAGAGTATGACGACTCAGCTGTCTCCTCCGTAGCGACAGTGGCAGCCGATGATGCTGTTGATGGGCGTGATTCTAACTGGCTGTCCACCGACTGGTTACTGTAGAATGAAGAGCTTGGAATCTCGGGTTTGGTGTTCCGCTGCCTCTTTGGTCTTGTGTCCTCGCTTTCGACTGGCGTGACGATGGGCGGCTGAAGAATCGGCAAGGCCTTTCCGCGTTTGCGCGCCGACCCGTGAATCTCTTCGACAGCCTCATCCTCGCTCTGATTGTTATCAAGCTGGCTGCTCGGGTTCGGATCGTCTTGCTCGGCGGGGATTTCTGCGCGTCCACGAAAACCGCCACGTCTTCTGCGATTGAGGAACTCAGGTGCCGGTTCTGTAGTCGGAGCAGCCTCCGAGACTTCTGCGTCGTCTCCGTTCATGCTTGTAAAAGGCTTGCGTCTAGCACCGCGCCGGCCAGTACCCAGGGAACTGGGCAAAATGGGGGTTCCAGAGCGGCTCGGCTCTTTGCTCTGATCCGAGAAGTTGCGCGGCTTCCTCATGCGCTTGCCTTCAATGACGTTCTCCTCAGCTAACTCGGCCCCCTTCTCGGTCTTCTTGCGCTCACGCAGACGATTCTCGGTCATTTCCCAGCGCTGATCCTCAGGATTTTGGCGGCCAACTTGGGTGGGGTGCGCATTGTGCTTGAAGCCGTATGCCTGGGCCATAATCTTGTCCTCCTCTCGCTGATGCTCCAGCATGGGATCGTCGACATACGGCTTGGGCGCGCGAGCGCCTCTGACCTCAAACGCTGGCGGACCCCTGACAGCGTCGTCGAAATGGCGGCGCCAGGGTGCTGGCTCGTCTGTTTTCTGACGATTCTCCCAATTCACAATCGTCTTGTCGTTGGCAACTCGGCGCTTGGCGTTCTCTTCGTCGTCGACAATCTTCTTCAATTCGTTGTATTCCATCTGGTACGCATGCATCGCCTCAACGGCTGCTGCCACCGTCGAGTAAAGATTGCTCTGCTCCATTTCCTGCCAGCCTTCGAGCGCATCGACGAATTCCTGAGGGTCCCGCAGTTTGGGGAACGCCCACCGCTTAGGTGGGTTGCGCACCACCTCGACCGGCTCTCCAGCACCAGTCCTGGCTCCCTTGGTATTCTCAACATCGTCGGCTTCTTGCTCATCATCGCCCGCGTCGGCATTGGCGTCCATCTGAACATCTTCTTCCTCAATAGGCGCAGGGGACGAAACGGCAGGCTCTGGCTGCAATCGGCGCACTGCTTTCCACAGGTCTTGCTTTTTGGCATACAATCCAGTAATCAAAGTCTGGCTTTGTGATGGCGTCTCAGTGCCCGAGTCCCCAACAGACTCGGCTCTGGCCTCTTTTTTGTGGCTCTTGTATTTCTCGATGCACTCCTTGTAGTACGCCATCATTGACGGAAAGGGTCCAGGCCCTGCTTTCCTCTTCTCTTGCTCATAAAGTCGGTAAAACTCGCCGTACTTGAGCGGGTGACTGAAGTCCCACGCAAACTCTGCCGGGCCGGATTCAATTGGTGAAGGTGTGGGAGCAGGTGTGGGCATGGGTGTCACCTCCACCTTGTCCTTGTTGTCGGCCCACTCTGTGGAGAGACCGGGATGAAGAACCTCTTCCTTTTCATATGGTGTCAAACGGATCTCTGTGCCAAATGGGGTTGGCGTCTGATAAATGTGTTCAAGTACCTTCAGTCTCGTAGGTGGAGCTGATGACTGCGTGCGCAAGGGCGGACGAACCGATGTGGTTGAGTCGGAATGTTTGGCGGGCGCGATAGGTTTGACTTGGATGGCAGGTGAAGAAGCCGCAGGCTGCTCGAGATCTTTTGAGCTGGGTTGCGACGATTGTTTTTCTATTGAGTCACCAGCAGTGCTTTTGACTTCGGTGGCTGGTGGCGACTCCAGCGGCTCGGGCGATTGAACTTGAGGAATCCCTGGCTCAGCCTCCACTTTGACAAACTCAATTGTGTTATTCAAAGTGAGAGCAACTTCGTGTTGCTCTTGGGTGGGTGATTTCGCCTCTTCTGCGAGAACGACTTGTTGGTCGATTTGCTCAGCCTTGTCTGATGGGTTGGCTGCTTCTGGGTCCTTGACTGTAATCGGCAGCGGCAAGTTGTCAGGTGTGATCTCAGCTTTCTCTGTTGCCGAGTCTGTGATAAGGTCTTTTTCAATTGCCTCGGCGCTTTCTGAGGCGAGCGACACGGCTTGTTCGACCTGAAGGATGGCTGATGGTTGAGGGGTTGCGGGCTCTTGATCCGGTTGCGCTAGGCCTTCATCTGTTCCATCGGATGAGGCAGGGTGAGTGTCAGGTTCGGAGAGAGAGTCCGAATCGGTGGTGACTTCATCATCAGACAATTGAGAGCCACCGGGGAGGCCAACGAGGATGGTGTCTTGGACCTCGTTGTCAGAGGGTTGATCAATGTGGTAGGTGCTGATCTCTGGGGTGGAGAGGGATTTCTTGGGTTGCGAGCGACGACGAGCGAGGCCGCCGCGCGTGGGTTGGGGAGATTTTTCTGTGCGTCTGCGCTTTTGGCTGGCGGGGGCAGAATGGAATTCCTCGACGTCGTCATCGAGTCCTTCTTGCGCCTGGCGCTTCTTGCGGTTGCGGGCGGGGGTGCCTGCAGATTTTGATGCCGAGTCGGATTTGGCGACCGAGGCAGTCAAATCATCATCAATCTGTTCCAAGGTGTAGTCGATGCGGGTACGCTTGCGCAGAGAGTGGCCGCCCTTGGAATGGCCCTCGTCATCGCCAGCAGTACCATCAAACGTGGGCTCGAAAGTTCTGGCTCGTTTGCGAGCCGAGACACCCGGCGCGCCCATGTTGGAAGTGGTCAAGGAAGAATCAAAGCTCACCGTCGGGTTGAATGTAGCGCTTCTTACCGGACGGTCAGCACGCGGGTTATTGCGGTGTGGAAAAGAAGATTCCGAGGATGGTGATGCCGTTCGGCGGCGAGAATGAATTGGGTTGGAAGAGCGTGACTTGGCAGCGCGCAGCGGGGCAGTATTGGCAACGCGCTGCTGATACGCGGCCGAGGCAGATGCGGAAGGTGCGGGAGTTGTGGGGGAAGCAGATTCAGAGGGGGAAAAGACAAGAGTAGATTGATGGGAGGGGGGTTGATGTCTGGAGGTCTCCTCCGAGTGGGTGTGAGACTGTAATGAGGCACGCTTCTTTGTCGCGCGCCCGCGCCCACGTCCGCGGTCCATCTGGTGTAATTCAATCAGCAGCTAGCTCAGCGCCTCATCCAGTTGGCTGATGCCGTGTTTGAGGGTGCGAAGAGAAGTGATGTTGACAGAGGTGGCGCTGAGTGGTAATGCTGCGCTGTGTGGAGAGTGTCTGAGGGCACCTGGTGAGGCGAAAAAACGGGAGGCGCACTAACCTTCCAACGTGTCAGGGTGAGATCCGCTCCAAAAGCCCGTTGGTCTGCAGAAGCGTCGCCTGCAGCAGCGCACCACGCACTCAACCGACACTCAAAATATCAGAAACAAGCTAAAAAGCACCGTCCTGTTGCAGTTGCGACGCTTTGGATCGCTTCTGCAACGAGGGGAAGCGTGTCGGGGCCGATATGTGAGCTGCAAATCCGGATCTGGCGTGTAGATTGTCGATTTCTTCCCACGTCAATTTTCAGAGGTTCCCGAATAAGCCATGGCCAATCATACGCGAGTTCCGTGCCGTCTGGCGCCGCCCCACCCCCAGCTGCTTGTCAGCCGTCATCCTCAGGCCTGCTGGAGGCGAGTTGCAGCCGCCCAGAATAATAAGAGGCTGATCCCAGCATCCAATGCCCGTGACGCAGTGCCCTGGTTCCAGCACTTCAAGCATCACCATCGTCTCCAACATCGCGACTGGTCACATTCACACGAAACCAGGAGCTTTCGAGCGGCGTCTGCCCTTCGTGTCTGCAGACCTTGTACATCATCATCAACGCACTTTTGCAGCATCTTCATCCCGCCTCACTTCAATCGAGGGGCAAAGGTAGCTACAGGTTCCCAACCCCTCCCTAAACTCAATTCCGACACACGCGACATTACACCATGACCAGCAAGCGAAATAAGGCGGCGCCCACCGACGACGAGCTCGGCGAGCTCTTTGAGGGCATTGGCGACGACACTGCTATTAAGAACACAGCGAAGCCCAAGCCCGCGGCAGGTGCGAAGGGCAAATCGGCTAACGAGCAGGACATCCTCGCCGAGCTAGAGAACCAGCTCGGCGAGGCAGCTCCTTCCCGCCCGCACACACCTCGCGTTCGAGAAACCGCACCCAAACCCTCGCCGGCGAAGCGAGCGTCGACCAACACCCCGCCGCCCGCTACCGATAGCGCCGGCGCCGCACGGAAGTCCGTCGAGAGCAGCCGCTCTTACCATGCAAGCTTTACCCCCAGCGCAACAAGCTCCGAGCCGCAGGATGCCGAGAGGAAGCCAGAACCTGCACCAGCGAGTGGCGGCGGTTGGTGGGGAGGGCTGCTGTCGACGGCGACGGCTGCCATGAAGCAGGCCGAGGCGGCTGTCAAGGAAATCCAACAAAACGAGGAAGCAAAGAAGTGGGCGGACCAGGTCCGAGGCAATGTGGGCGCCCTGCGAGGTCTCGGTATGTTCTATTGTTCACTGTTTCTCTTCTACAAACACTAACTTCTGCCTCTCAGGCGACGAGCTCCGACACCGCGCGCTGCCGACGTTCACCAACATCCTTCACACACTCGCCCCGCCCATTTCATCCCATGAGCGCCTGCTCATCCACATAACACATGACTGGGTTGGCTATCCATCCCTAGATCCATTGGTCTACGGCGTCTTTAGCCGTGTCATGTCCCAGGTCGAGGGCGGGGATCTGATGGTGATTCAGCGTGGGCAGGACTCGACAGCAGCTCAGTCGTCTGCCGGCTGGCGCGATGGCCCCTGGTGGCGTCAGTCTGACACGCCACGGGACTTGGGCCTCATCACGGGTCTTGTTGAAGGCACTAAGCTCTGCCGGGCCAGTGCTGAGGGTTATGCGAACGACTACCTGTCTGCCCATGGCGGCGTTGAAGCGGCTCGCCAGCGCGCCGTGGAACCACTGAGCGAGAGCAACCCCGTTCGCAGCTCTGACCTGTTCCTTTCCGTGCAGGCCATTCTCATTGATTCTGATAAGACCCTTTTTGCCGGAACGACGGCGACTGAGAAGGAGAAGACATCGTCAGCGGTGCACGAAGATGCAACGGACGAGCAGGTCTGCTTCGCCGTCTTCATCCTTGATCCAGTCCATGAGATTCAGTACTCCACTGTCAGCCAAGCGGTTCCCACCAAGTGGATCCGTTGGCTGGACGCCATGGCTGCTCCCCTCACCCCTGCCAGCGGCACCGAGGACAGCTATGCTGCCGAGTTCGAGCGGGTCCCGGATGAGATTCGCGAGATTATTGAGGGAGGCGGAGTCGACCCGCGTGAATGGGTTTCCGAGTGGGTTGAAGAAGTGCTAGGTCTTTCAATTGGTGTCGTTGCCCAGAGGTATGTGGCACGACGAATGGGTGTCGGTGAGGGGGGTCTTGGCAAGGGCAAGCAGAAGGTGGAGAGTGTTTTGGAGGATGGAGGCAGTGAAGCAGCACGTGCTGGGCTCATTTGATGATGAGTTCAATTGATGGCATTGGGTTGGTTTTATTATTTTGATTGAACCTAGCTTGTCGTACGAACTGTTGGACGTAGTTCTTGGGTAGTTGCTCGGGAATGACGGTGAAACTTTTGTCGGCTCTGTCTCGGCTTGCCGCCTCATCGTATTTGCAACTGTTCTGAGTACACTGCATCTGACATGTACCAGGCTCGAGTCGTGGAACCTCTCATGTCAGGGCGGTGTGAAGACTATGAAACTATGACTAAATCGAAACCGTGTCCGCACAAACGTAGTGCTTGCTTAGGGTTATCTTCCCGGAGGAAATATCCAGTCGAATGTCATGGGACACAAATTTCATTCATCCGTATTCTTTTTTAGAGAGAGAGGGAGTGTGTGTGTGTGACAGGCAGAATGACAAGATATCTGAGGTAATACCACCAGTATTTCGCCGTTAACATTGGAAAACTCTATATCTTAAACCATATAAAAAAAAACCAAAAACCTTATTGGTATATGGGAAGGTTTCGGTTTGTGCCAGGTTGCCGACTTGACCGAGGGGCGTTGAGCGGCTTGGAGAGAGTCGGTGGCGTTAACGCTAACTATCTTGTCAGTTCAAACGGTTTCTATCTATCCCAAGGAACAACCGAGAAAGAATCGTCATTGCATCTTCACTAAATCATATTTTACAACTGGTCTAACTGAAACCGACATGAACCTAACTTTGCCCAGTACATGCATCATAACAATCCAAGTCCCATTATGCCTAGATAGGACCTCCATGCCATCCATTTACTCACTACCCAACCCCACAAAGAGAGAGAGAGAGAGAGAGAGAGAAAGAGATCAAGCTGCTACCACCGTTGTTTCCGTCATCGTCATCGCGGACACATCCTCCTCTTGTGCCTGCCCCTGACTTTCTGTCGTGCCCATCCCATCCGTCTCAGCAAAACACCTCCTTATCCTCCCCAAATCCGTAACATCCCTTTGTAAGTCAGCCGCGCCTATAGCGGCCAGCCATTTCTGATCAGAAGGATGGTCGCCACTTCCCAAATCCTTGTTTACCGTGACGGTAATGAGCACTACCCCGCCGGTGCTGACGTTTGGTCCGAGCATTTCAAAGTCGAGATACGCGTCTGTGAAACATTTCGTACAGCCCATAGGCTTTATCTCTGAAGAAGAATCAGAGGACCACTCCTCTTTTGTTTCCGCCCCGTTGACTTTTCTGGAGAAAGAAACAGCCGCAGTTCGCACATGATGTTTTCCCTCCCCTTTATGTGAACGGAACGAGACCTTGGTATGCAAACACGGTGTGAATTCCTTATAGCCGCTTCCGATTAAGCCGACTTTGGAAATCGCTCTTCCATGAGATGTTGCAGAGGGACTCCAGGTTCCGAGATCAGCTTCGACGGAAAAGGATAGATTGTACTGTAAGAGGATGGAAGGAGTGGTTCCACCAGAGAGGATGGGCCGGACAGTCCAGAATAGGCGGGGGTTACTCCCCGTCGAGGCCGTGCAGGTTATGTTATTTAGCGTTAAGTTGACATCTGAGTCGGAGGCTGAGGGCAGCGATGAGGTCATATGGTGGAGGTGGTAAAACCCAAGTGAATATGGAACCGATTTATGTACCCTGGGAAGAAGCGACAGACATCCGGAATCCAAACTTCGCGGGAGAGAAGAGGTGATGGACGGACGACCGCCGCCGGGGACGTTGTTCAGTGGAACGGGGGGAGTGTCGTTTCGGTGGTTTCCCGAGGGTTTAAATTTTTCCGAAGCAGGGAAGAGGAGTGGGTCAAAAAAGACAGAGTGCCGACGGGGGTTGTGGTAGTCACACCCGTCCTTGTTGCCGTGCACGCAGGGGAGGTTGCCTTGCCATGGCTCAGCGGCGAGGGCGAGTTCCTGGTCTGTGGTGGGGATGGCACCGGTGCTGGGACCAGTGGACTTTTTGAGGCCAAAGAGCTGGCTTAATCGGCCCATTTTGACTTTTAGCTTTGCTTGGGAACTTGAATTGGTGCTTTTAGTTTGCTGATTGTTTGTGTTGTTGTTGTTGATGATGATATTCGTGATAATCAACGAATGTGCGTGCACATGTAGAACTAGTGGATGATGATATCCCGTCTAACAAACGGAGTGGAGCCTTTATAAACTCTTTACCAACGCGCCCAGACTGAAGCCCGGAGATAAACTCAAGTTGCAATTTCATTTGCTAAATTCGTCGCTCACCTTTCCCCATTTGTTTCTAGCATTGCATGGTGGTGGCTGTTCTCCATATGCCAAGAATTTCCTTTTCCTTTTCCCCTGAGCGTTGGTAGGCGCCAAGACCCAAGCCTTTGATGGTGCATCCAGCTGGATCTGGGCTGGGCATCGCATTGGGTATGGACTGCTTGGTGACGGCAACCCCGTTTAGATGCCACATTGCACCGCCACCAGAACTTCTCCAATCCTTCTAGAGCGCTTCATTCTGCCTACGTGCATTTCTTTGCTCATCGTCGGCTGCGAAAAAGCGGCGTGTGGCGGCCGCTGTTGCATTATTACTCTTGATGGTTGGCCGAAATCAACTATTCTCGGTTTCAGCGAGAGAGAGCCCGATGTTGAGGCTTGGAGGGAAGGGGGGTCAGAGATTTGTTTCTTATCAGAGTGATATCTCAGGCAGAGTCTTGTGGACGGAAGATGAGGGTTGTGCATTGTAGTCCATGTTACTCTGAGAAGGTGACTTGCTGAAAGAAGACCAGTTATCCATTAATGGACAGAAAGCCACGTCTCCGCTAGTTGGGAACAGTCAAGATCTCCCCCGGCCCAGCGATTTCCAGCGCAGCGCGAGAGTTGTCAAAGATTTCCTTCGCCTCAGGGTGATCCAACTTTGTTACCTGCTCCGTGGGATCATCACTGGTCCAGTTAGCAAGGAACCGAATCAACGGCGAGAAAAAAAAGAAAAAGAAAAAGAAAAAGAGAAACCACACTCACAGGGTTGCAATCTGAGTGGCAAAGATGATCATTTTGGAAATGTTGGCAAGCGCCTTGTTGTATCGTGGTGGCACACTCGCATCAATTGAGTGGGGAACCGAGTCTGGCTTGATCTTGCGAAACTGGTCACAGATGTGGTTGAGAGCGGCAGTGCAGGCCGGCAGCACCTCATCGATGGTGACGTGTAGCTTCTCGGAATACTCGGCTGGACTGTCAACCAAGCATTCGCCCAGCTGTTGAGCATGGAGGGAGAGTTGCTGAAGTCGAATGGAGCCAAAGGCCAAGTCCTTGATGATAGTGGGGTCGGCGCTGTCTGCCCCGCGCTTGTCGCCGAGAGCGGAGTCGATAGCAAAAGCTGTGGCGTGTGCCTGCCGAGCCAGTGACGCCCACGCCTCGGCTGCGTCGGTGATTGATGATCTGGCCATTTGTTAAACACGGTGTAGGTTTTAGTGATGGTGGTAGACGGCAGGTTTCTGCTTGTCAAAGGATTGCACGTGCGATGTGAGGTGGAAAATCTGTGTTAGGTCTTGGCCAGAATTCAGGCACAAAGCGGGCCTCATGTTCCTGTGGGTTAGGGTTGCAGAGGCATGAATAAGCTGCAACCTCTGGGCCAACCTACCTGGGCGGACCACCTTCTCCTCCTACAACTCACGACTTCTTGTTCTGACCAATCAGAAGCCGCGAGCAGCAGGCTCTCAACACCTCTCTACACTACGGAAAACCTCAACCCCCTCTTCCCTACCGCGCGCCGGCCTGGTGGTTCCGGCAACCTGCCTCACTTACTCCCCTCTCTTCCCGCTGAGATACGGTCTTCACCGACTGCCTCCACGCCTGCTATGGCACCCGCTACGCAGCAAACAACACAGGGAACCCCCCCCTCCGCCCAGCAACAGCCGGAGCCCGGCCCGATCTGCGCCTTTACCGACGCCCTCCTGGCCGAAATGGAGGAAGACAGACAAGCAATGGGGGAGGTTATTCTAGCCCTCTCCCTCCACCTCGACTCGGCCCTCTCGTAGTTTAAACGAGGCCGGAAGAAGCACTGGGCCCTCCGGTTCAACCAGGAAATCCTCGCTGGCATAAAAAGAGCAATCGACCCCCAAAGACAACGCCAAACCCCTCCCCCGCTAGGAGAAACGGGCCAGACCCTGAACAGGTTGGGCACCCGGAAGACGGCCCAAACCGCCACCGCTGCTACATCTCCGAGCCCGTTACCACCAATAACAACACCCTCCTCGCCACCCCCTACCTATGCCAACGCAACCAGGTCCGGCCGAAGCTGTCTCTCCGAACCAGCGCCGACCCCGTTAGAGGGGTGGTTCGAACGCAACCCCCCGTACCAGCGGAACCAACCCGCGAACGCCAAGTCCCCAGCTCCCCCGCCCCCCAAGACCAACAGCCCACTAGTCAAAACCACCGCCCCCCTACCCGACCGTCGGCTTTTCCTAAAACTGGATTAGAACGATCGAATTCGCGACCTCCGAGTTTCCGAGGTTAAGCTCCTCCTGTGCAATAAGGCCAAGGTCAATAACGCCAACTTTACCTTTATTTTTAAGGTGGCAAACGGGTGGGGAATGGTCGTATCGGATAAGGTAAGACCCGCCCTCTTAAACGTTACTGGCCTTACCATCGTACCAAGCACGATATAGTACACCTACGTAGTCCCGGAGGTCCCTAACGAACTTTGGACCATAGACAGCACCTGCTAGGCGAAAGACCTGCTGGCAGACGAAGTGCTAGCTGTGACCAAGCAAAAGGCACTCCGGTTGGTCCCCTCCAAGTACACGGGACCCAGCCCGCACCACTCGACATGGCTAATCTCCCTCGGAGAAAAAATCCAGCCCGGCTTCAAGCTATTCGACTCCAAGCCAGCCAAACTAATGGAATAGAAAACCGCAATCCGTCAGTGCACCAACTGCTGGGAGTTCCACGGCCCGAAACCGTGTGAAAAGCCGGCCCGTTGTAAGAACTGCGGCCTGCTGGCCCTGAACTGCAGGTGCGCCAAAGACCCCTTCCCCACCTGCGCCAACTGCCGAGGGCTATACCAAGCCGACTACGCCGCGTACGCGGCCCGCCCAGCAACCGCAAACGGCCGGGTCGTTAGGCCCAGCAAGGAACAGCTGAAAGCGGTCCGCACCCTCGGCACCCGAGCTACAGCGGCGGCCAGAGCAGCAACAAGCCCGACTCCCAGCCCGGAAACCAGCCTAACCCCTCCCTCCCCCACAATAAGCGCGATCCGGGGCAGGATCCCAGTCCGCATAATAAACCGCCCAG